>SAMEA3663095__coassemble_1337_pt1 | contig 17081 bp, 17 predicted proteins | sample SAMEA3663095__metabat2_low_PE_021 | metagenome-assembled genome bin SAMEA3663095 (sample SAMEA3663095) | pig gut metagenome | biome: pig gut; feature: pig-associated habitat; material: faeces | place: France | collected 2012 | reverse complement strand
TTCTATTTTAATAACTTATATTTAAATCGTCTCGTTTTAACGGGACACTAGTGATATTTTTCTTTTTTAGTAGTTGAGTTATGAATACAAAATCGGAAAATTATCGTTGTTTTCTGTGTTAATTTATGTTTTCTCATGCTTTCATTTTGGGGTTTCTTGTTTTTGTTGTTCCTAATTTGTTTCTTTCGTCATTTTGCTATTCAAATCAGTATTGATTATCAGTACATTACGAACAATCAGTAAGATTTCAAGAAGAAAGAAATAAAAGACAAGCACGAGTCATTGGAACTATATAAGAACAGGCCCAACGACTTGGAACAGGCCAAGGAGTCTTCGGAAAAATACAAGGAGATTTCCGACATCCTAAGCAATAAGGAGACTGAGGCAAGAAAGTTGCGGGCACGCGCCAATCGTACCAATTTCAATACCGCCTTGCTTGACAAGTTGTGGATACTGTGCGTCTACAAGCCTATCTTTGAGGAGTTCAAGCAAAAGATAGACGGACAGATGAGCATAAGGCTACTGAGCGGCAACGGAACGGAGATAGTGAAAAAATCGGGTTCACAAGAAACCCTGATGTACATCTCCATACTTTTCGCCATCCGCGACTTTACGCAAAGAAAACGCGAAGAGTCTTATCCGCTTATCTTCGATGCCTAACCAAACCAAGGCCTTGACAGAGGACAAGTCAAAGATAAAGTCTTATGGATATCCTATCAAGAATTGGGGTAATCAGGAAAACAAACTCGGAAGGATGTCGTATAGCCAAATAAGGGAATACATGTTCGCGGCCCTTGTCGCGCGCACCGACATCGATTTCATAGCCTTGGACAAGGGAGAGATAACTCCTCAAAGGGTCGTTGACCAGCTCATCAACAAGATGGAGCAATATGCCAACTTCGGGTTCGACTATATACACGAGAGAATGGAGGAGCAGCCCGATTGCTTCTTCAAGGAAGGGGCGTTCTTGCAACTGTTTCTTGAATTCCTGAATAAAGAAGAGCAAGGCAGCATCGACAGCAACGACGATGACTCTCCTGAGGAAATCTAAAAGATAACGCTCGTGTGCCGAAACAGTGGATTGGGCGTGATGCTTTGCGGGGGGTGCCACCGCAAAGCATACGTGTCAAAATGTTTTACAAATGGTCGTCTGAGAATCGATTTTTTTCAACCAAGCCGTCGCTTGGTCGAAAAAACGCGATTCTTGGGCTGTTTTTGTAAATAGTTGACCATCAATGGATTGTGTTTTTAGAGGTTTCCCGGCGTCGCAAATCCGCCTAATTGGCGTCGCCGTTACACTGTAATCGCATCGCCGTTACGGTGCAATCGCGTCGCCGTTACGGTGAAATGGCGATGCGATTACAGTGTAACGGCAACGCCATTTGGCTACTATCGCAAAAAAATCTGGCCAAAAATCCGCCGCCGGTCTTGCCAAAGGGCGGAAGGCTACCCTTTTTCCGCTCTATTTGCACCTGTTCCCAAGTGTTAAATTTCGGCAATAATAATTTACATTTCCACGCATTTTACTAAAAAGCGGGAGCGGTGAGCGCAATTGCCAATGCCGACGTCCGCAAAAACGTTTTTATCCATGTGAAATGAAAACAGCCGCCCGAATCACCATAGTCCCAAAATAATCTGCCAAAATTGCAGCGGTTACGAAAAAAATATGTAATTTTGTCACCCAATGAATACGTCTGAACTGCAAAGGATAAAGCAACGCTATAATATAGTGGGCAACTGCGATGATCTGAACCACGCGCTCGATGTGGCGCTGCAAGTGGCTCCGACCGATCTAAGCGTGCTTATTGTCGGAGAGAGTGGTGTGGGAAAGGAAATCATCCCGCGTGTCATCCACGACAACTCCCCGCGTCGGCGTGAGAAATATTTCGCCATCAACTGTGGAGCCATTCCCGAGGGCACCATCGACAGCGAGCTCTTCGGCCATGAGAAAGGTGCCTATACTGGTGCCGTGGGCGAGGGCGACGGCTATTTCGGCGTGGCAAACAAGGGCACCATCTTCCTCGACGAGGTGGGCGAGCTGCCCATGGCCACGCAAGCCAGGTTGCTGCGCGTGCTCGAGACGGGCGAGTATATCCGCGTGGGCGGACAGGAGATAAGGAAGACCAACGTGCGCATAGTGGCGGCCACAAACGTCAACATGCGCAAGGCCATATCGGAAGGCCGCTTCCGCGAGGACCTTTACTACAGGCTCAATACCATCCCAATAAACATGCCGCCCCTTCGTGACCGCGGCAACGACATCCTGCTGCTCTTCCGCCTCTTCGCCATGCAGATGGCAGACAAGTACAGGTTGCCAAAGGTGACGCTTACAGATGACGCCAAGCAGCTCCTGCTGCATTACAAGTGGCCGGGAAACGTGCGCCAGTTGAAAAACATCACCGAGCAGATGTCGGTGCTCTCGGAGAAGAGGGAAATCAACGCGCAAGACCTCAAGCGTTTCATCCCCGACAACCCCGACTCGACAGAGCTTTCCACCATCACCAAGCCCGGCCAGCACTCTTACGAGAGCGAGCGCGAGATACTCTACAAGATTCTTTATGAGCTTCGTGGCAACATCGCCGACCTGCGCCGCGACCTCACCAGCATGCGCAAGCAGATAGACGAGGAGCGGGAGCTTAGGCAGGCCGGCTTGAACAGTGCCATGATAGAGGGCGCGACGCGCGTGCCGGCCATCATGGAGGGAAGCGGCTTCAGGGAGAGCGGCTCGTTCAGGAAGCCTTCGCCTCAAGACGCCGATGCCGAGGAGATAAAGGCGGAAGAGCCGGAGAGCTTGAACCTTAACGACTTGGGCAGGCAGATGCTGGAAAAGGCATTGGAGAGAAACGGTGGCAACAGGAAGAAGGCGGCGCAAGAGCTCGGCATTTCCGACCGCACGCTGTATAGAAGAATTAAGCAATATGGTCTCGATAATAAAGGATAAATTTCACAGATGGTTTACCATGCGCGCCTCGAGGGGCAAGGGCATGGCAAGGTTGTCGTGCCTCATGCTGGTGTCGCTCATGCTGGTGGCATGCAGCGTCAGCTATGGGCTTAACGGCGCGAGCATAGACTACACCAAGACCAAGACCATCCAGATTGCCGACTTCCCGATACGTTCCAGCTATGTCTGGGGACCTATGGGGCCGTTGTTCAATAATGAGCTGAAGGATGTCTTCGCCAACCATACACGCTTGCAGCAAGTGAAGCGCAATGGCGACCTCGTGATAGAGGGCGAGATAACGCAATACTCGCAACGCAACAAGTCGGTGTCGAGCGAGGGATATTCGGCGCAGACGGAGCTGTCTATGACCGTGAACGTGCGCTTCACCAACAACAAGAACCACAAGGAGGACTTTGAGAGGCAGTTCACGTCGTCGAAGACCTATGAGACTACGCAGAGCCTGGCGAGCGTGCAAGAGGAACTTGTCACCCAGATGGTGAAGGATCTCACCGACCAGATTTTCAACGCCACGGTAGCCAATTGGTAACCATTCCCCCAAAAACGACAAAGCATGGATATAGCCAACCTCATACAACATCCGGAACATCTCGACCGCGACACTCTTTACGAGCTTCGTGGCTTGTTGGCGTTGTATCCTTACTACCAGTCGGCCCGCCTGTTGTTGCTGCAAAACCTCTTCTTGCTGCACGACCCCATGTTCAATGAGGAGTTGCGGCAAGCCGCGCTCTATATAACCGACCGAAAGGTGATTTTCGACCTCGTGGAGGCGGCGCATTACCAGATGCCGAAACACCAGGCGGCGCGTAATGAGCAAGCCAAGGGAGAGACGAAAAAGGAGGACAGGACGATATCGCTTATCGACGATTTCCTCGGCTCCATACCCGAGGAGGAACGCCCCGACAAGAAGAAGCGAAAGCGGAAGCCAACGCCTGCTGATGCCGCCATCGACTATGTGTCGTATCTGCTCGAGACGGAGAGCGAGGAAGAGGCGGAAGAAGAGAAAGCGGCTCCGCAGATGAAGGGGCAAAGTCTTATCGACGACTTCATAAATAATGACAACGGCAAGATAAAACTCAAAGAGGAGCCGGAATATAAACCCACCATCGAGGATAGTGCCTCAGAAGGCGAGAAAGACGGCAACGAGAGCTATTTTACGGAGACTTTGGCCAAAATTTATATCAAACAGGGGCGATATGAGAAGGCATTGGAAATAATTCAACGATTAAATTTGAATTATCCGAAAAAAAATGCTTACTTTGCAGACCAAATGCGTTTCCTGGAGAAACTCATACTCAACGACAAGAACAAAAGCAACAAATAAGTAAAGAAAAATAAATAAAAAATAATCAAGAAAATGTACACATTATTCATCGTACTCATCGTGCTGGCATCGCTGCTAATGATTTTCATCGTGCTCATCCAAGAGTCTAAGGGCGGCGGTTTGGCAAGCAACTTCTCGTCAACCAACTCAATCATGGGCGTGCGCAAGACCACCAATTTCGTGGAGAAGGCCACATGGGGCCTCGCTGGCGCAATGGTAGTGTTCAGCATCGTTTGCGCTTACACGGCTCCTAAGGCCGTGACAGAGGAAAGCGTGCTCGAGAATACCGCCACTCAGCAGCAGAGCACCAACGCCGCCAATACCCAGGGCTTCGGCGCAGCTCAGGCTCCCGCACAAGGCGCGCCTGCACAGGGCGGTCAGGCTCCTGCGGAGCAAGGTTCACAGGCTCCTGCACAAAGCGCTCCCGCTGCACCAGCTGCAAAGTAAAGTTATCCAATTGCCTATATAAAAAAGGTGTGCCAATGATTCTTTGGCACACCTTTTTTATATAGGGTCTATGTTGAATCGTGCGGGCGTTTGGTTTCACACGGATTTGAAAGATTTTGAAGATGTCGACTTCGCCGATTATCCACACTGTCTTTCAACCGTTTTGCAAGGGCGGGTAGGGATGGTTAGGGGCCGTCCACAACCCGAATGGAACACCTGTCGTGTTTGCGAATGGCCCACAATGCCCGTGTTTGCTATAATCCAGCCTTCGAGCCGCTTTGCTTGATTTTGAACGTGTCGAACGCGTCGCCATTTTGCACGTCAACCTCCATGAAACGGTTGCTGTCGGATGTCATGGGCGAAACGGTAATCGTCAATTTGTTTCCTTCGCTTTTCACGGTCATCCAATTCGACTGCATCGACTCGACGTTGCCATCGCGTGTCTTTTCATCCCTTGTGACGTGATTCTCTCCTGTTGCATCCGTTTCGGTGATGCGGTTCAGCCAAATTGAACTGTAGTTCGTGCACCAAAAGGTGAGAGTGCCACCCTCTGGCGATACCTGTAAATAGCCATCTTTCGATGCCTTCGCTTCCGTTTTCCACTTCATTGGTTCCCAGTCGCCGTCATCCTTGCTGCACGATGCCATGAACAGCGGAAGGGCCAACACCATAACCAAGAGTAATTTCTTTTTCATCGTTTTTTGTTTTATACTCATGGCTTAAATGCCAAACTGGCTTGAACCTTGCGTGGGGAAAAGAAAAATGTTACGGATGGTTATTTCCTTTCTTGATTCTTGTATTCCATGTGCACCATCACGGGGTAGTGGTCGGACGGTGCGCGGCGGTCACGTTTCTCGAATTTTATTTCCGACGGCGCGTCGTTGCCCTTCTGCGCGTCTGTCGCCTTGGGAGTCCAGTAGGCGTTGGTGAGAATGCCGTAGCGGTCCACGGCGAACTGTGGCGACACGAACACGTGGTCTATGCGCGACGGCGACCAGAAGCTGGTGTTGAACGAGTTGAACGTGCCGTTCTCGGCAAAGCGCAGGCGCGCGGCGGTGTAGCTGTCTTTCAGGATGCCCGAGTCGGTGAATATCTTGAAAATCTCGTTGTTCTGGTCTACGTTGAAGTCGCCCGTCACCACGACCGGCGCGCCCTTGGCTATCTCGCGAACCTTCTTCACGATGAGTTTGGCGGCCTCGCGTCGTGCCACTATGCCCACATGATCCATGTGCAGGTTGAAATGGAAGAAGCGGAAGCCGGTGTTCTTCTGCTTGAACTCGCCCCACGTGCATATCCTTATGCAAGCGGCGTCCCATCCCAGTTTCGGCTTGTCGGGTGTCTCGTTGAGCCAGAAATTGCCATGGTTGAGCAGCGTGAGGTGGTCTTTTTTGTAGAACAAGGCGGAGTATTCGCCAGCTTCCTTGCCATCGTCGCGCCCCACGCCTATGAAGTCGTAGTTGTCGAGACCTGCCCTGAGGTCGCGCAGTTGGCCTATAAGCACCTCTTGCGTTCCGAACACGTCGGGAGCCTCGAAGTTGATCATGTCGCAAATCACCTTGCAGCGTGTCGCCCACACGTTTCCTTTCTTCTCGTCGCCGTCGTTGCGATTGCGTATGTTATAAGTGCCGACGAAGATGGATTGCGCGCTCATGGCCATGGCGAAGAGCAGGCATGCGGATGATAAGAACAGTTTTTTCATGTTTTGGTTTCGTTGTTATTGTTATTTTCGTAATATAAAGACCATGCAAAGTTATAACAAAAAAGCGACTCCGTGTGTTGTCCTTATGATATAATTGATGTATTTGGGAATATAATTGAATATAAGTGAGTAACTTTGCAAGTCGAAAGATAGAAGGCAAAGAGCTTTTAGGTTGTTTTTATGGATAGCAAGTCAGTAGATATGCTTCATGGCCCCCTGTTGGGCAAGATATTAAGATACGCGATACCATTCGCGCTGAGCAGTATCCTCGAGCAGTTGTTTATCACCATCGACGTGGCGGTGGTAGGTCGGTTCGCCTCCAGCGAGGCGTTGGCGGCCGTTGGAGCCAACACGTTTCTCATCAACCTTTTCATCAACCTCTTCATTGGCATATCTCTCGGTGCCAATGTCGTGTTGGCCAACCTCATTGGCCAGGGAGACACACAGCGCATTCGTCATGCCGTGAGCACTACGGCAGCCTTGTCGCTCATCAGCGGCTTCCTGCTCTTGGTGGTTGGCTCGCTTGCCGCCAAGCCCATGCTCATGGCAATGGGCACACCAGCCAACATCATCGACAACGCCACGTTGTTTCTCAGGATTTACTTCCTCGGTTCACCGTTTTTCATGATCTACAACTTTGGCGCCTCCATACTGAGGAGCAAGGGCGACACTCGCCGTCCGTTGAATATCCTCGTGGTGTCGGGTGTGATAAACACGGTGCTTAACCTTATCTTCGTTATAGGCTTCGACATGAGCGTGGCGGGCGTGGCCACCGCCACAGACATAGCTTATTTTTTCAGTGCCATGGCGGTGGTGTGGTTCCTGCGCCGCGACGACAGCGCCCTGCGCCTAAACCTGCGTGCCATAAGGTTATACCCGCATGAGATGAAGCGTATCCTTTATGTCGGCGTGCCTGCCGGGTTGCAAGGCATGGTGTTCTCGTTCAGCAACATCTTCGTGCAGTCGTCGATAAACACGTTCGGCTCGTCGGCTGTTGCCGGCGCGTCCATCTCGCAGAATTTTGATTCCTATTGCTATTTCCTGTTATTCTCGTTCAGCAGTGCTTGCGTGACGTTTGTCGGTCAAAACTATGGCGCGGGTAAATACGACCGCTGCAAGCGAGTGTTCTGGATTTGCCTTGCCGGTGGCACCATAGTGTGCTTCATCGCCAACATGACTTTCTTGGCTTTTGCCGATCCCGTGTTGTCGTTGTTCACGGCCGATGCCAACGTTGTGCGTTATGCCAAGGCGCGCATGTTTGCCGTGCTCCTTTTCCAGTGGATTGCCACGGGATACGAGATACCTTCAGCCGCGATGCGAGGCTTTGGCCATTCGCTTGAGCCTGCCCTGCTCACCATCTTCGGCACTTGCGTCTTGCGTTTGGTATGGATTTTCCTTGTGTTGCCGATATGGCCAGGGTTCAGCCAGTTGATGTATTGCTATCCCATATCCTGGATTCTTACTGGCCTTTTTGTCGGAGGGTTGTTTAGTTATTATTGGCGGAAGTATCTTTCACCGACGACATCACGAATCTCCTCATGTCAATGATGCTTTTCTGTTGGGCGGTATAGTGATTTCGTGGCCATTTGCTGATTATCTCGTTGGCTTTCTCCAGTTCTTCATCATCGTGGCCCTCATAATAGAACAAAAGGTGCGACAAAGGCAAAAGAAGGTTGTTTGCCTTTAATTTTGGCAACACGCCGATGAGTTCCAGCCGGTATTTCTCCGCGTCCTCTTCCAAGGCGAGCAGCGCGGCGTAGAACGCGAAGAAGAAGCGGGCCTTGTCGTTGGGGAGGAATGTCTTGCAGGTCTTCAGCGACTCCATCATCTGCCTTATCTCGCAGATGATGATGTCACGGCTTCCGGCCTTGCCACGCCCCTTGCCTATAATCAAGTCTATTGCCATTCTCGTGAGAGCCTGCGTGTCCTTGTCCACGTCGGTCGATTTCTTCACTTTCGCGGTTATCGGCCTTATATATTGAGGTTTTACGCTTACGGCCGCGATGGCCACGCCTGGCAAGCTGACCACGAGAAACTGGCCTCTCTTGCCTGGCAAGCGTTGCACAACGCCCGTAATGCCCTCAAAAGGACCGTCCATGATTTTCACCTCGCTGCCTTTGGCAATGTGGAGCTCCTCGGGCTTGAAATACGTGAGTTGCGCGCCTTCCACGTCGTTCACTCGCTGGAAGTTGAGCATGTCACGGTCGCGCACCTGCACGTATTTCACCGTTCCGTCCTTCATGGTGTGCCGCTTCAAGAAGAAATAGCTTTTTAGCCGACTGGTGTCCTTGAAGTTGTCGAGGTCAATGCGCGAGCCCCTTGCGAACACGAGGCCGGCTATGGCCGGCTGCAACACTCGCGTCTTCTTGCCGAGCCTGTCGCGCAAGCAATAGCGCATGGGGACATAGGTCTGGAAGCCATGCGCTGAAAGCTCGTCTTGAACCTCCATCTCTTTCCTGTAGCTCACGGAAAAGACATACCATCGCTCAATGGCGTTGTCGGCAAGCTCTTGTGTCGAGGCGTTTGTGGGCATCGTATCCAAGTTAGGTCAATCTTATCTCTTCAGGTAGTCGCTTCTCGACGTACCCACGCAGCTGTTAGGCATCTGTATGTGCAGCATGGCGCAAATGGTTGGGGCAATGTCGGTTATGTGCACAGCTGCCGATGTCTGTCCGTGTGGCACGTTCCATCCGTAGAGCACGAATGGGATATGCGTGTCGTAAGGGTTCCACTCTTGGTGCGTGGTGCCGATATACTTGTCGGAGCCGTCCACGTTCTCCCAGCCAGCTTTCGGCACGATGAACACCTCGCCGCTTCTTCCGCGTCGATAGCCGTTGACGATCATCTCGCGTATGGGTTGCGGCACGGTGGTCGTGAGTGCCTTCTCGCAGTCTACGGCATAAAGGATGCTGTCGTTTTGCTGGAGAGTGGCGCAAACTGCGGCCTTGACGTCGCTCATTTGCTTTCCGGCCTTGGCGGCGCCATCCTTATTGATGTAGACCCAACCGTCGGTCACTTTCTTTATCACGGGCGCGAATCCGAGCTCCTGTTCCAGTTGGGCCTCATAGGGCTTCAGCGTGTTGCGGAAGTCCAAGCCTCCTGCCGGAATGTGGTGAGCTTTGAGGAAGTTGTGGTTGTGTGAACCGCCGTGGTCGGCCGAGAGGAACATCAGCCATTGGCCCTTGCCCACCTTCTCGTCGAGCGTCTTGATAAACTGCGCGAGCTGGTTGTCGAGCTCCATGTACGCGTCGTGGTTCTCCTTGCCTCGCGTGCCGTAGACGTGGCTTATGGCGTCGGTCGACGACACGCTGATGGTCAGCAGGTCGGTGATGGAATCTTGTCCGAGGTGCTCGTTCTCAAGCGCGGCCTCAGCCATCTGGAACGTCTTTGTGACGCCAACGACCGCGGTCTTGACGTTAGTCTTTGGCTTGGTTCCTATTCTCTTGTTGGTCTCCTTCACCCATGCTGGCAGTTCGTTCATGTAATAAGTAGACGTGACGAAGTGTCCTGCCGACGAGTCCCACCAGTAGGCGGCGTCGGCGCCGTGGCCGGCGGGCATGATGGCGGCACGGTCTTTCAGTGCCACGCCTATGACCTTGCCGTTGAAGTTGGTGGCTATCTTCAGCATGTCGCCCAGTCCCGTGGCCAGGAGGTTGCGTGGCGACATCATGCCTTCCTTGCTGTTAGACCCCACGCTTTTCACGTTGGGGTCGTCGCAGCAGTAAGTCCACTTGCCGTTGAGGTAGAAGTTGTTGGACACTATGCCGGTCAGCGCGGGCACGCTGCCCGTGTATATGCTGGAGTGTCCCACGGCGGTCACGGCCGGAAGATAATTGATGAGCGTGTTCTCGAAGCTGAAGCCATGGTCCACAAGCGTGCGCAAGCCATCCTTGCGATACTGGTCGTAATAATAGTAAAGGTAGTCCCAGCGCATCTGGTCTACCACGAGTCCCACCACGAGTTTAGGTCTGTTTATCTGGCCGAAGACGCCGATTGCGGCGAGAAGGCACAACACTACTGTCAGTTTACGTTTCATTGTATATAAAGATTTGTTGTCTTATGTTCTGCAAAGATACTTGTTTTTATCAATATACACAATGATTTGTCGTTGCAAAACGATTAAACTTGGTTTCGTTATAGGGAAAAAGGGTCATGCATTATGCGCTTGCCTATCAATATCGTGCAGGACGTAATGGATTATTCTGTCCTCGAAGTTATTTCATGAACACGAAGTACATTGTCACAATTAAAATAGAGAAGAAGGCCGTGAGGTGATTTCCCCGGGCTTGGAAGAGAATGTTGGCGGTTATTTATCATTTCACCACCCCTGTTTCTATCTCATTCTCCAAATACGAGAAGACATACACCGCCCCCTCGTAATACAAGCCACAAGCAGGATTACACAACCGCCTGTAGGTTTCCGAGGAATACAACTCGTCGAGTGCCTTCCTCATATCCCAACCGTATTTCTGCATCATCATCTCCACCAATTCCGTAGAGAGGCATTCTATCTGGAACTGAATATCTTCATTCATCGTCAAATCTTCTTTAAACAACCAATCGCCTTTTCCGTGCCAAAGAAATATTGGACAGCAGGCTTGCGAAAGCGCAATTCTTCTATCATTCGCTCTATGCTAATGTAGCCCTGGACAAAACGATGCATCTGAAGTCCCACCGTATCATCTGCTATCGGTCCGACCACGATATCGTAAGGATGCACAGGAGTTTCGCTCAGATTCTTTCTGTTCATCAGGATGAACTCAGCCCATTCTACGGAATATTCCTCAAAGACTTTAACCGACAAAGGCGAACCGTCCTGCAACAGTGTGTCATCAAAGAGATATGTATTTACCACGGGTTCTCCTTCCATCATCCTTTGCGTCGTACGAACAGCCATTTCCAACGCTTGCGTTTTATTGGGATTCAAGTAAAATCCACAACCGAAATCCTTGCCTTTGCGTGACCGAGACAAGTCTATCTCATCTATGACGACATTGCTGCCATGATATAAATTTATCATGCCAACCTCCCCCCATGTTTCTGGCACAACTGCGCTATATCCTCCACGGCATCCTCTATCGAAAGGGTATGCTCTGCCGCATAGCAATCTATCAGAAAGTCTATCCCCTTAAACCTGCGTAAGTAGGCATACGCTTGCGCCATCGTCAACTGAAAACGACGGGCGAAAGCGCCCACGCAACAATTAACGTATTCGATGATGTCATGAGTCAAATCCATATATTATATCTTTGTTTGCAAAGATACTTGTTTTTATCAATATACACAATGATTTGTCGTTGCAAAACAATTAAAGGATGTCTCGTTTTCGTTAGCGGGACGAAAACGTGTGGCAGAATTGATGTTTATTTCTTAATCCAGAAATTTGGCATCGCGGTCTTGAACTCCGCGTCTATATAATGACATTGTTCCTTTATGATGCCGCGACGGCGAATGGCTGGTTGCAAGCAGAAAGTGTCGAAATCCTCAATGTTTACATCTTCTGCATGAGTCCAATGAGGAAACAATAGCTTCATGTAGGCTACTGTTATACGCTTAACCGCATTGAAGTCACGTGTGTCCGCATTCTTGTCGCATGCCACTAATTCGTCAAACAATAACCCATAAACATTCTGTGTGCGAAGCGAATGCAGGATTTCTGAGAAATATTCCACATTCAGTGTCCATCCTTTATAGATTATGCCCTTGTTGATGCGAGGCAAATGCCAGCCTTCGATAAACCCAAATCGGTCATTAGAAAATTTCGCTTTCTTTTTGTCTATGAATAGGATAGAAAAAGCATATTGTGTTAGCATACAGATGCTATTACGATGGTACAATTTACTATAACCTGACTATTTGCACGAAAAAATCTCTAATGACCGATTTGGGATAAAACAATGGAAACGGTCAAGCAATGCTGACTCTCGAAATGACTGCGGCAAGGAGTCAAAGTATCTGAAGTCTAAGGGTCTGCGCTGTTCGTTAAGTGGTATGTTGCCCATTATCATGAGTCCGCACTCAGAGCTGAATTCGTTATTGTCTATCGTAGTTTTGCCGGACTCCAAATATGATTTAAGTGCTGCCTGTATCTCAGCCGGTTCTTGGAAAATGATGGTCTGAATCTCGTCAAAGGCAGTAAAATCATGATTCTTTATGATACCATTCTGCTGTTTGGCCTTGTCATAAAACAACTTTGCGCGTGTGACCTTTCCTCCGCTTACGAGCCAGCCATACTTTGACAGGTTCCCGAACACGAACGACTTTCCGGTTCCTTTGGGGGCAAGCTCTATGACATTCAGGCGGGGTTCGACAAAGATAAGAAGGCGTGTCAAGAACTCCATCTTCTGCGTCATTGTCTCAAAACCGTCTGCCTCGTATTCCATGGACGACAACAGCACATCTATCCATTCCTCCGTGGAGAAGGCAGTACGGGCGTTTCGCAAGTAGTCAATGTCAACACTGCGGTAAGGCTTGAAAGGCTTGTAGTCTACCATCTCCACATGGTTTTTCTTGCCGTCATCATCAGGTAGCACCGAGAGCTTGACAATTCCCCATTTCTCGCCATCCACGAGTTCGCCTTGATGATTCTTATAAACGTATTCTGGTATTTGACCTTCATTAATCTTGACTCCAAGATCAGGAATCCCGAATCTGCGCACACCTTTCACCAAGTCTATGTAGATGATGAAACGTGTGAGCAAAGTCAGTTCCTCACCAGAAGCCAAACGGTCTTTCACATCCGTCTGCTTTTGTGGAATTACCGTATCAAGGAAACTTGTCAACTCTGCACGGTTAACATTTCCATCCGCATTGATAAACCGTTTTAGAATGAAGTCTTTTACAAAAGACGGAAGGTTTCGACCTGCAAACAAGCTGTTGGTGGATGCTGGGTCTTTGTATATGGCCATTGAGGAGAACTGCTCCCTAAGCTTTTGTGTGATAGTTGCTTGCATGATTTAAAATCCGAATAAGTCGTCTTCTTGAGCACCCGTGTTGATGCTCAGATTGTCTGTTTGTTTAAAGTCTCCTATATGCAGGATTATTCTTGTTGAAGTGTTGACGAGATTCAACCGTTCACTCTCATAAACATCTCCGCCAATATTATGTAGTGCATAGTCAACATCATTGTATGTCACAAAAGGAGTGTCTATGCTGCTGAGTCCCTTTATCGTATATCTCAACACGGGGCTACTTGCCACAATTTCACTTGATTGCAACTTAGCGGAATAAGCATTCGCGTTCTTTTGGTTGGAAACAATGATGATTGGCACAAGAACCTCTTCTGGTGTCGCGCCCCCATGCGCTCCTTGCCCCATTGGCGTTTTGGCGGAAAGGGAATTATTGTTCAGTGAACATATTGTTTGGCCATCGTCCAAGACAATATAGTTGTTGTCTGTTTGAGCTGAGCCTTTGAGCCAATGCCCACAACGTCCTGCATGGTCTGTCTCCACGCCGGCAAGGTTCAATCCCACGCCGAACTGTGCCATGTAGCTGATGCCATGGTCAGATACAAATGCTATCTTCTTGCCATTGTACAGCGAGAGCACTTTTGAGATGGCGTCTTCCACAATCCGGAATTCCTCAACCAGATATGCCGGATAGGTCTTCTGTGTATGGGCGAATTTGTCAACGTCACCTATTTTCTCTAATTTGCCATTAGCCAACTCGTCCAACTTGGTCTTGTTTACCGAAGTCACGGTAGGCAACTCAGAGGCTGCTACATAAATCTCATTCAAGAACACTCCGTCAGCCTTATGTTTGTCAATGACTTGTGTCATGAACGGAATCCAGTCAACGCCAAGCCCGTCTATCCAATAGTAAATGTCAATGTCTTGCCTGTTGTGCATCAGTGTCTTAACGGTCTTGAAACCGTCGCGCCATGTCTCAAAACTAACTTGTGAGCCATTAAGCTCCTTCAGCTTCTTTGCCAAGCTTCCTGTTTCCTGGTTACCGACCTTTGAGAGGCAATACTCCTGGAAATATTCGTTTGTCCAACCATTGCCTTTCCCTGTCTTTATGCTTGAAGGCAACAAGTAGGCATACAGTTCAGGAAAGAGATTCTTTATGTCGTTTTTCTCAACCTTTCCTTGACCTACCCATTCCACCATCAGGCATTGTTCCGACAGAGTGAGCGGCGACATATATTTCATCGCGAACAAGGGGCCGCGCTCTGGGTCGGCAGCCATCGCTGACAGCTTTGCCTTAACCTTTTGTTCGGCCAGGCTTTTTATCTGCACATGCTGTCTTTTTGCTTCTTTAAGCAGTGACAGGCGTTGGCCTATGCTTGCTTCATCAAGAGGCTCGTCAAAGATATGGGTGGCTATCTGCGAGAACAAATCCGATGTGCTGAGAGAGGTTACATTCTCCAATACCCTGATAAGGTAGCTGCGTTCACCAGATTTCCATACGAAATAAGTTTTCAGCAGCCAGCGTGAGAACGTGTCTTTATATTCGAACCATGTTTGTACAAAGGCATTCTCGTCATTTAGGTTTAATGTGTTGAACCGTTGATTTACAAAAACATCGAAATCGAAATCTGTTACGTCAATGCACGAAGCCAGCTCCTCCCAATAGGGCATGTCTTCTTCTCTTAGGCTCAGCTTCCCCAAATTTATGCCGAGCCCTTCTGTCAAGAATTCAAATGCATTGTTGCAAACCGTGTATTTGAACGCATTGTCCGGCTGGGCATTGTCACTGTTGGCGAAAATGCATTTTGAGGTACAAATAATCTGGGGCTTTATCTTTGCGCCCACGTTTTTCCAAAGGGCAATCCAATGGCGCAAATCTTCACACAGCGTATATCGTTCTTCCAATCCTTTCACGCCGTATGTCGTTCCGTTAGTCAGAATAAGATGGTAGTTGTCATATTCTGTTCCTGAATGGTATTCCCATATATGTATATTAGGGTCATCCTTGAATTTGCTCACTTTGCTCTGCATGCCTATGATAGGCACGTATATACGCTGATGACCGCTTTGGGCCTCTTCCGGTGATTGGATAAGGCGTATGGTCTTCAGCAAGGAGTCAAACTCGGCATAGCGCATGTTGTCATAGAACCTTGTTATCTCGGAAAATGGAGCAATGACGAAATCGTTTGCTGGCAGGCTCTTGATGTAAGACTCAAACAACGCGGCAAGTTGCGAATAGGTAATTAGTTTGTCATCTTGCCCTTCCTTCATCCATTTCTCTATGCTTTGCACGTACACATCGTGATCCTGGCATACTTGCACGAACTCGCCAAAGTCGCCAAAATTCTCAAACAGCACAAAACGTATTGGGTAGCGGTTGCGGAGACTGCTCTCCGCTCCCGTCCAATTTTTATCGGTTTCTATCTCTTGGTAGAGATCCTCCAACGAGCCAAACTCCTTGTACATAGACTTAGCTGTTTATCTTGTCCAACACCCATTCGCCACCTTCATCACAAAGCTTGGTCAGAAGCACCTTGGCATAGCGAAGGGAACCAATGTTTGCGATGCGCTCCTTGGCTCTCCTGCGCTTTTCTACCAATGCATTAGGATCCGTATGGAATGTTTGTGTCGTGTTACCGATAGAGGGCTCGGAAGCCATGCCGTAGCCTTGTTGCCGATGATAGCCATAGGTTGCAGGCTGACCGTTTGTGGACGAATTTCTGGCAGAGTTCCATTGCAGGGCCTTTTTCTCCACTTCTTCCTCTGTCCAGTAGCCCACTGTGGATTGCAGGTTCTGCTCGATAAAGTGTTTTACGTCATCCACCTCATCTTCTTTTATATTGATGAAGTCAAGGTGCATCAAATAGTTCTTAAAACCATCAGAGAAAGCGGCGTCAACATTGAGGATGTTTCTCATCTCAAATCTCAGTTCCGAGATGAGGTCTATCGTTTCCTTCACCAAAGCCGGATTGCGCAGGTCGCGCTCCATGCAAATAGTGACGATGTTATCTATCAGTTTACGCTCTTCATTTGTGATGACCGGAATGACAGGCATTCTGGCAAACGCGGCTTTCGAGGCATACTTCACCGACCACAGTGGATAGCCTTTCTTGCCCAAAAACTCCGCCGTGATGGCATAGCGGGCATCCTTCAGGCTGGTCACGTCCGAATAGTCGTTGCCCTTGCTGTTCAGCTTGAAGAGCGATATGAGGTCTTTGCACAGCTTGCCTTCCTCTGGTGTCTGGAACTTGAAGTTCAGCTTGCTGTTCGACTTATTGTCGTCCCACACCTTGAACAGCCACACTATATCGTCTATCAGCGCGTTCTTGTCGCGCGGCTTGCCCTGCATGTCGAATATCTTGTTGGCCCAAGGCTTCAAGGCATAGGCCATCATGGCCATGGGGGCAAAACTGCTATAGAGTCCATAGGGCGGCTTTTGCAACACCGAGAACTTCTCGTCAAAGTTGAACGGCAGGCTCTTGTCGGCATGCTTTATGATGCTCTGCACCTTGTCGTAGACCACCTTGAACGGATGATCCTCCGGCACGTCACTCTTCCACTCCATGTTGTCATCCAGGCACTCCTGCACAAGGTATTGTATGGGGCGCATCTGGGCGCTTATGTTCGCCAGCTCGTCTTTCGATGTGGCAAAGAGGAACGTGCGCACTATCTCTTTAGAGTTCTGCTGACGCCAGAATGTTGATGGTGACTTTTGGCGCAACAATTCGCAAGCATCCGGACCAT
>SAMEA3663095__coassemble_1312_pt1 | contig 17466 bp, 20 predicted proteins | sample SAMEA3663095__metabat2_low_PE_021 | metagenome-assembled genome bin SAMEA3663095 (sample SAMEA3663095) | pig gut metagenome | biome: pig gut; feature: pig-associated habitat; material: faeces | place: France | collected 2012 | reverse complement strand
TTGTTGCTCAGGAACTTATAAATTAATTTAAATCAAAGTTTTGCGGAATTAAGGTCGATAAAATTCATAAAATGTATATTTTGAATATACTACTTTGCAAAGATAGTTCTTTAGAATGAGATTTTCAAGAATAGCTCCAACTTTTTCAACAGTCATCAGATTTTTAGGCCATTCCGCAAGCATAGCATTGACGGAAGAGATAAATGACTTTCTTGTAACAATATCACTTTGCCTTGTGTACAAAGATAACACATTGTTCTGAAAGAGATGTAAGTTCGTACTTGTTTTTTAAAAAATCTCGTAATATGCTGATTCAATACTCTACTAACTGTATAAGCAAATGGCTGTCGGAGTTTGGATGTTTAACGAAGTTAAGTACGGAATTATTTAATGGCATGAAAGTATATTCTCATTTAATTTATTGTCCATCCAAACAAAATGCGTATCTTTGCGAAGTATAGGAAACGAAAGTACACATGTGGAACAGAATTGAATTATTATTACCATTCTGTTACTTTCACCTATTTCAGTTATACGCAACTCATTCGTTTTTAAACAGTTATTAGGTCTTGCAGATTTTTGTGCCACTGAGTATTTCAGCAGGACAGCGAGGATATGGGAGAAAACAGGAATGTATAACAGTCTTAGACCCAACAGGAATCCCAACAGTGATTATGGCAAGTGGATAAGAGAGGAAAGAAGATCTAATGGCATTACAGTACAATGGCAGAAAAAAGAAACATCTTTAGCCTCTTTTTTCTGCCAGTTTTCAAGCCTGGTCTTCCATGTATGGAAGATATTTAATTTGTACAAAAGCAAATATCATTTCAAGAAGGTGATGACACGGAGAATAGGTATGCCAAAGTTGAAGTTGTCGCTGCCGTTGGCCCCCGCGAAGTTCACCGCCACGAGGTTGCCATCATCGTCAACTACGGGTGAGCCGCTTGATCCATGCATGGCCGGAATGCTGTAGACTATGCGGTTGCCGTCGGGAGCCTGCGAGATAGTTCCCATGGTAAACTGCGCGTTTATGCCATTGTTTGTCTTGGCGAGCGACACGCCCTGGTTATAGCCAATCATGTAGAGCTGCTGCGTTATCTTCACGTTCTCCTTGTCGGGGTCGAACTTGGTATAATAGAATATGTACTTGTCTGGTGGAGTCTGCTTGCTCTTGAGCTGAAGCAGGGCGAGGTCTGAGTTGGCGTCTTGCGAAGTCTTGAGTAAGGCACATGGCCGTTTCATGAAGTCGTCCCAACTGTTCACGTTGCTTCCGTCGTAGGCGATGCCAAACTGCGAATGCAGCTGTATGGAGAAGTTGTAGCCGAGGATATTGCTCCTCACCCTGTCCTTAACGTTCTCTGCCTGGGCGTACTGCTGTCTAAGGTTCTCAAGCTCCGTGTTGAGCTGGTCCACTTCGTCTTGGCTCATGTATAGCTGGCTCTCGCCATACTCATCCTCATACACTCTCGACTGCGCATACTGCTGTATGGCCTGGTAACGCTGATCCATCGAGTCTTGCAGAGCCTGTATGTATTGCGCGTAGCCTTCCATGATGGAGTTCATGTTCTGCCTAACCTGGTCCTTGTCAATCTCCGGCGCCACGACATGCCTGTTTGTCAATATGCGCCCGGTGCCGTCGATGAAGAAGCCCGTGCCATTGAGTATGGCCGGTGACCTCTGGATGTCGGCAAGGCTCGACGTGAGCCCTTGCAGGGAGCCGTCGTCGGCTATGCCCGTGAAATAGAAATGCTCACCGTCGGCCAGGGTGACGTCATAATAAAACTCATTGCAAATGAGCACCACCCCCGACTTCTGCTCGTTGAAGATTTCCTGAGGGTCTTTCTTGCAACCTGCCACTATAAGGAGAAACAAGAATGAAAACAAAATGATACGGCTCTGTTTCATAAACACAGTTTTATAAGGGTTGACTTTGTTACTCAAACATGGCTTTCCATTCGAGGAAGCGTCGCAGTCCGTCCTCGCCGAAGCGTGCTATGCTCTTCTTAGCCTGCTCAAACGTCTTCTCGCGGTCGGGATGCGACTTAGAGTAGAACTTGTCGGCATAGCACACGAGTTTCTCCTCCAGTGTCTCAGGAAGGAAGTCCTGATGTGGCAAAGGCAAGTCTTGATTTATTATCTCCTCCCTTGTCAGTCCTGCCCCGGTGTGTCGCTCGCAGACCCTCGCATGGCGTGGGAAGCTCTCACTTCTCATTATCTCCCCGCCAATCAAGCCATGACGCAGATACGGCTCCGTGCCATGACAGCATATCCCCGGAGCGTCGCAACGGAAGATGCCTATGTCATGGAGCATGGCCGCCTCCTCCACAAACTGGCGGTCGAGATGAAGCTCAGGGTGGGCGTCGCAGATGGCGAGTGCCCTCTTGGCGACGAGTGTGGAGTGGATAAAGAAAATATCCCGAAGCTGGTTGGCCTCGGGATAATATTTGTCAATGATCTTGTTGTAGTCCATATATAAAAAAGGTGTGTGCCATCTTTTACGATGGCACACACGCCATGTGTCGTTTTATTTCTCGTCGCGCTTGATATAGGCAATCACGCTGCCCTTCTGCACCTTGGAACCTTGCTTCGCGTTTATCTCCACGAGCTTGCCTCCGAGGTCGGCCTTTACCTCTACGAACTCGCCCCAAGGAGCCTGAATCCAGCAGAAAGCGTCGCCCTCCTTATATTCCTTGCCGATAAACGGCTCAAGGGCAGGCTCCGCCTCTCCGTCGCCTTGGAAGTCCCAGAAGATTTGACCACGCACAGGAGCCACGATGGCGTCGGCCTGGGCGTGCTTATAAGCCGCAGCCTCCTCGGGCGACACCTTTGCGCCCAGCTTTGCGTCCTTGGCCTTCTGCAAGTCGGCAAGGAAGTTTTTCTTGGCCTGTCCACTCTTGTAGTTGCGATACTGCTCCGGGTGCATGGCGAGTTCGAAGAGCTCCTCGTCGTCTTCGCCATATTCCCAACCGTTCTCGTCCATCTCCTTGCGGAAGTCGTCGAGGGCGGGCTTCAGCAGCGTGTGAGGGTCAACGTCGGTAAACTCACGGCCCTGCTTCTTGGTCAGCTCCACGAGCTCAGAATCAATCTGTCCGGGCACCTTTCCGCTCTTGCCGAGAATCATGCCCCACATGTTGTCGTCCATCATCACGAAGCGGCCCTTGCCCTGTTCCATGGTGAGGAGGTTCATCAACGCGATGTTCTTGGTATACTGAGAGAATGGGGTCACGAGTGGTGGATAGCCAACGCGAGGCCATACATAAGCCACCTCGTCGAAAAGCTTTATGAGCAAGTCGTCCATGGAAAGCTCAGGCTCACCCTTCTTCTTGCGCAGGTTGTTGATGGTGGTGCGCATGCCACCGAGGTCGGCCATCATTGATCCCATCATGCCGCCAGGAAGGCCGCAGGTGAGAAGGAGCGACGACATTACCTTGTTGCCAGGGTTGATGAAATAGCCAAGCCATTCGTCGATGAACTCCTGAGTCATGGCACGCGCCTTCATGTAAGCGCCCATGTTGATTTCAGGCACGTCGAAACCAGCGTGCTTGAGCATGCTCTGCACTGAGATAACGTCGGGATGCACCTTACCCCATGACAGGGGTTCGATGGCGGTGTCGATGATGTCGGCGCCATTCTCGCAAACCTCAAGGATGGAAGCCATCGACAAGCCTGGGCCAGAGTGGCCGTGATATTCGATCACGATGTCGGGATGCTTGGTCTTGATGCGCTTCGTAAGCTGGCCAAGGAACGCGGGCTGACCGATTCCGGCCATGTCTTTCAAGCAAATCTCCTCTGCACCGGCTGCTATCTCCTCGTCGGCGAGCTTCTCATAATAGTCGAGAGTGTGCACTGGTGAGGTGGTGATGCAAAGGGTGCCCTGGGGAGTCATTCCGCCCTCTTTCGCCCACTTGATGGATGGGGCGATATTGCGTATGTCGTTCAAGCCGTCGAAGATACGGGTGATGTCGGTGCCTTGAGCGTGCTTCACGCGGTACATCATGGCGCGCACGTCGTCGGGCACGGGATACATGCGGAGCGCGTTGAGGCCACGGTCAAGCATGTGCGTCTTGATGCCTGCCTTGTGGAGAGGGGCCGTGAAAGCGCGAACCGCCTTGTTAGGGTTCTCGCCGGCAAGCAGTTGCACTTGCTCGAATGCGCCACCATTGGTCTCGACACGCGAGAAGCAACCCATCTCAACAAACACGGGTGCTATCTTGGCAAGTTGGTCGGCGCGCGGCTGAAACTTGCCGCTGCTCTGCCACATGTCACGATAGACAAGACTGAACTGAATCTTTTTCTTCATTATATTCCTTAATCTTTACGTTGTGCTAAAAATATACTTATCCCCCATTCGACGTGCAAAATTAGATAAAAATCATCAAAATGGAGATATGCTGTCGCATTTTTTATAATTAATAACTAACTTTGTAGACTGAAAGCAATAATGTGAATAAAAGGCCAAGCTAAATAATAACATTAATTTAAAAGATGTCGCATAAACTTGTTTTTATCTTTTGCCTGTTTTTCAGCTCTCTTGCCGCCCTTGTATCGTGCAACACAAAGGAGATGAAAGACGCCGAGAAGCCAGCTTACACGGTAAGGCTGCAAGGCGACAGTGCCGTGTACGGCCTTGCATGTGATGGTTGCAACGACACGATCGTCGTGGTATTGCCGGAGGACAACAGTGACCCCGTGACATACAACATCATGGAAGCAAAGCGGAGGAAACGCGTCTTGGGCAAGGTGCAGATTGGCGACCGCCTTTGCATAGTGTTGAACAAGAAAAACAATAAGAAGGCCGATGTAGTGGTCGACATCGACAAGCTCGCGGGCATTTGGTGCTATATCGTGATGCCAAAGATGCGCGACGCCGGGCAAATGAGCGCCAAGGCACAGGCGCGCATGATGAACAACATGAGCGACTCACTCAAGGAAACCTACCTCATACCGCGAGAATATGGTTTCTACCTCAAGCGCGACTGGATAGCGTCGAGCGTAGGCTATGTGGACGACAACAACGCCCTGGCCCAGGAAAGCCCGGTGGAATATCCTCCCTTGGGATTTTTCACAGCTTGGCACCTGTGGAATGGCATGCTCGTGATTACGAGCGGTACGCCTTCGTCAAAAAACAACGGTCAAATAGACGTGAAGAGCCTTCAAAACGACACTTGCTCGATAGACTATCTTTATGGCGACTCCTTGGTGTTGTCGAGCGATGGCATATCGAGAAGCTATTACAGGAAGGAAAACATCAATGACGTGAACCGCAGGGCACAGGCCGTGGCAAACGAGCTGAAGAAAAAGGCCCTGAAGGAAACCGTGAACTAAACAGGCTAATATGGAAAAGAAAATGAACATAGCTGTGGCCGGCACAGGCTACGTAGGGTTAAGCATCGCCACCTTGCTTGCCCAGCACCAACATGTCACGGCGGTAGACGTGGTAAAGGAGAAGGTAGAGATGCTCAAGAATCACATATCGCCAATAAAGGATGAATATGTGGAGCGTTACCTTAAAGATAAGCCTCTCGACATAGACTTTACCACTGATGGCGAGGCGGCTTATCGCGATGCCGATTTCGTGGTCATCGCCACGCCAACCAACTACGACAGCGTGAAGAACTTCTTTGACACGAGCCATGTGGAAGAAGTGATAGAACTCGTATGCAAGATTAACCCCAATGCCATAATGGTGATAAAATCGACCATCCCCGTGGGTTACACTTCGATGGTAAGGGAGAAATTCCACTCCGAGAACATCATCTTCGCCCCGGAGTTCCTGCGCGAGTCAAAGGCCCTTTACGACAACCTCTACCCGTCGCGTATCATCGTGGGCAGGCCAGAGGGCGACGCACGCCTCGACCAGGCCGCACACGTCTTCGCCTCACTGCTTCAGCAAGGGGCCATAAAGCAAGACATTCCAACGCTCTTCATGGGCACCACGGAGGCAGAGGCGGTAAAGCTCTTCGCAAACACTTACCTCGCCCTCAGGGTGAGCTATTTCAACGAGCTTGACACATACGCCGAGGTGAAAGGCTTGTCGAGCCAGAACATCATAAACGGTGTTTGCCTTGACCCACGCATAGGCTCATTCTATAACAACCCATCGTTCGGTTATGGCGGCTATTGCTTGCCAAAAGACACCAAACAACTACTTGCCAACTATAAGGACGTGCCAGAGAACCTCATACAGGCCATCGTGGAGAGCAACCGCACGCGCAAGGACTTCGTGGCCGACCAAGTGCTTCGCAAGGCCGGATATTACAGCTACAACGACCAAAACGCATACAACGCAGCCGGTGAGCACCCTTGCATGATAGGCGTGTACAGGCTGACCATGAAGTCAAACTCCGACAACTTCCGCCAATCAAGCATACAAGGCGTGATGAAGCGCGTGAAAGCCAAAGGCGCAACGGTGATAATATATGAGCCGACGCTCAAGGACGGCTCCACGTTCTTCGGGTCGAAGGTCGTCAACGACCTTGACGCGTTCAAGGCGCAAGCACAAGCCATCATCGCCAACCGCTACGACAAGGCTCTTGACGACGTGAAACAGAAAGTTTATACCCGCGACTTATTCTTCAGGGACTAAACACCTTACAAACAAAGACATATTTTTCAAACCAAATGAAGACAGATATAGAAATTGCACAGGAAACGACCTTGCGACGTATAGACGACATCGCCAAGGAGCTTGGAATCGACGAGAACCATGTTGAGCCTTATGGCCGCTACATCGCCAAGGTATCGCTTGATGCCATCGATGAGGAACGCATGAAGCGTCATAACCTCATCTTGGTGACAGCCATCTCGCCGACAAAAGCCGGCATTGGCAAGACAACGGTATCGGTAGGCCTCGCGCTCGGCTTGAACAAGATAGGCAAGAAGGCCGTAGTGGCCTTGCGCGAGCCTTCGCTCGGCCCTTGCTTCGGCATGAAGGGCGGAGCTTGCGGTGGCGGCTACGCGCAACTGCTGCCAATGGACAAGATAAACCTACACTTCACGGGTGACTTCCATGCCATAACAACGGCAAACAACATGATTGCGGCCCTGCTCGACAACTATCTCTACCAGCACGCCAAAGACGGGTTCCGCCTGAAGACAATACTCTGGAAGAGGGTGCTCGACGTGAACGACAGGTCGCTCAGGCAGATAATAACAGGTCTCGGTCCGCTCACCAACGGCATACCAACGCAAACAGGTTTCGACATTACGCCCGCGTCGGAGATAATGGGCATAATGTGCTTTGCCAAGGACATCGACGACCTGAAGAGGCGCGTCGGCAACATCCTGTTGGGCTTCGATTACCAAGACAAGCCGTTCTATGTGCGCGACATGGGCGTTGAGGGCTCTATCGCCGTACTGCTGAAGGATGCCCTGAAGCCAAACCTCGTGCAGACAACCGAGGGTACGCCGGCAATAGTGCATTGCGGGCCTTTCGCCAATATAGCGCATGGATGCAACTCGGTCGTCGCTACGAAGATGGCCCTCACGCTTGGCGACTACGCCATAACGGAGGCCGGCTTCGGTGCCGATCTCGGCGCAGAGAAGTTCTACGACATCAAGTGCCGCACAGCGGGGTTGCAACCTGCATTGACAGTGCTGGTGGTGACGCTTCAAGCCTTGAAGATGCATGGCGGCGTTGCCTATCAAGACATTAAGGAGCCCAACATTGAGGCTGTCAAACAGGGCTTCTGGAACCTTGACAAGCATGTGGAAAACATCAAGCGTTTCGGGCAAAAGATCGTGGTGGCATTCAACCGCTACAACAACGACACGGAGGAAGAGATTGAAGCCGTGAGAGCTCATTGCCAAGAATTAGGCGTGGGCTTCGCCGTCAACAACGCGTTTGCCGAAGGCGGAAAAGGCGCCGAAGAACTGGCCAACACCGTGGTAAAGACCATAGAAGACACGCCTTCGCCAAAGCTGCAATATCTTTATAAGGACGATGACAGCGTAAAGGACAAGATAGAGGCTGTCGCAAAGAAGATATATGGCGCTGGCAGCGTTAGCTTCGCGCGCAAGGCTGAAACGCAACTCAAGCATATCTACGACTTGGGCCTGTCCGGCCTTCCCGTGTGCGTCGCCAAGACTCAATACAGCTTCTCGGTTGACCCCAAGGCTTATGGCAAGACCGACGGCTTCCATCTCGACGTTGCCGACATCGTGATAAACTCCGGTTCTGGAATGATCGTGGCCATAGCCGGCAACATTCTGCGCATGCCTGGACTTCCTGCCACGCCGCAAGCCAACAACATTGACATTGTGGATGGCAAAATCGTTGGATTAAGCTGATGAGCTCGCGACATTTCCTTTTCATCGTTGTCGCCGTGTGGTCGCTGTTGCTGTCATCATGCTATGAGCACCCCACGGGGCAACGTCCAATGCGCAAGAAGGCCATATCAGAGCGCACCATGGACTCGCTGTCGTTTTTCCAGAAGCACCATTACACTAACAACTACAACTTCGTGGTGCGTGCCGACTCACTTACCCTCCTAAGGCAACTGCCCGAAGAGGAAGCGGCCGGGATGGAGACCGACTCGTTCAGCGTGCGCAAAGGTGATCATTTGGCTGTGGCTGATATCAAGATGATGCCTGCCGACTCCATAGACTCCGTATGGGTGCAATTGGCTAACGACACCTCCGCCTTCGGTTGGACACGGGAAAAGGAAATGTTGCCTCGGGTGATGCCCGACGACCCCATATCGCAATTCATATCTGCTTTTTCCGACTCCCACTTCATCGTGTTTCTAATCGTAGTAGCGGTTTTTGGCACAAGCTACACGCTGTGGAAACTATTCAAGAAGAAGGCATATATCGTTCACTTCCACGACATTGACTCTGTTTATCCCACGATGCTTTCCCTTATCGTGGCAAGCGCGGCCACATTTTATGCCACTATCCAGCTTTTCGCACCACAACTGTGGCAGCACTTCTACTTCCACCCAACGCTGAACCCATTCTCTGTGCCGCCTGTGCTGATGTTGTTTCTGCTTTCCGTATGGGCAATCTTGATAGTTGGCATAGCTTGTGTTGATGACGTGTGCCACAAACTCACGGGAACGCAAGCGGTGCTATACCTCGGAGGACTGGCGGCAGTGTGCGCCATTGACTATATCGTCTTCAGCGTCACCACATTGTATTTTATCGGCTATCCATTGTTAGGCGCCTATATTGCCTTCGCATTGTATCGACATTGGCGAAACCGCACTATATATATATGTGGCAACTGTGGAAAGCCTATCAAGCACAAGGGGAAATGCCCTTATTGTGGCGCGATAAACGACTGAACTTATTTCTAAAGATTAAAACAATTCACACAGCATGAGCAAGACAGACTTGATGAGGCAACTCGTGTCTGAACTAAACGCGGCTTCTGATGCCTACTATAACGGGCGTGGGGAGTTGATGACTGACCATGAGTGGGACGCCAGATTTGATGAGCTGCGCCAACTTGAGCAAGAGACTGGTGTCGTCTTGCCCGACTCGCCTACGCATAAAGTGTCGGCTGATTCGACCGTTGGGCAAAAGGAGGCTCATGAATATCCCGCGCTCTCGCTTGCCAAGACGAAGAAAACAGAAGACCTTGTGAAATGGGCGGAAGACAGGCCTATATGGTTGTCGTGGAAACTTGACGGACTGACCCTCGTGGTAACTTACGACAACGGCAGGCTGACAAAAGTGGTGACTCGTGGCGACGGACATGTTGGCACAAACATAACATACCTGGCACCGGCCATAAACGGCATACAGCCAACGGTGAAATCACGTGGGCATATTGTCGTAAGGGGTGAGGCGGTCATTTCATATGCCGACTTTGAGCAATTCAACCTTGAGAGCGACGAGGAATATGCCAACCCCAGGAACCTTGCCTCTGGCTCGATGACGCTGAAAGACCCCAAGGAAGTAGCCAAACGGCACATTCGTTGGATTCCGTTCACGCTCGTCCATACCGACGAGGACATAACCGCGTGGGGCAAGCGCATGGATTGGCTCAAGGAGATAGGCCTCGACTGTGTGGACCATGAGCTGATAGAACATCCCACATTTAATAATGTGAACGAAGCGGTAAACAGATGGTCGCTCAAAGTGACAAACAAGGAAAATCCATATCCTGTGGATGGTCTCGTAATAGCGTACGACGACACCGATTATGCCGCCACGGGATCTGTCACGGGGCATCACGCCACGCGTGCCGGCTTCGCCTTTAAGTGGGCCGACGAGAGTGTCATAACGGAGCTTGACCACATTGAATGGAGTTGCGCGGCGTCTACCATTTCCCCGGTTGCGGTGTTTAAGCCAGTTGAGCTTGAAGGCACTACCGTGAAACGCGCGTCGCTGTGCAACATCAGTGAGTGTGAACGTCTGGGCATTGGCGGAAAAGGCACGGAACTGGAGGTAATCAAGGCAAACAAGATAATACCGAAGGTCATAAGCATACGCCAGACACGAGGTGTGCTTGACATACCAAAGACCTGTCCTGTATGTGGCTCGCCAACCGTAGTGGTTGAGAGCGAGGCAAGCAGCACCAAGACCCTTCATTGCACTAACCACGAATGTCCTGCCAAACAGTTGAGGAAGTTCGCCCGATTCGTTTCCAAGCCTGGCGTAAATATAGACGGCATATCCGAACAGACGCTCCAGCGGTTCATAAACCTTGGCTGGATAAAAGATTTCTCCGACATATACAGCATACCAGACCATGCTGCCGAGATAGCGCGCCTTGACGGTTTCGGCGACAAGTCGGCAAACAACATCGTGGAATCCGTGTCAAAGGCCCGCGACGTAGACGCTCAACGCCTGCTTTACGCCCTTTGCATCCCGCTTTGCGGTCAAGACGTGTGCAAGCGGTTGTTGGCTGCACATAAGCTCGAAGACCTCATGAAGATAGTAAGAGGGGAAGACAACGCCGGCTCTTTGTTCGCGCCGGACAAAGTAGCCATACTGTCAGCGATACCGGGTATCGGCCCAGAGAAAGCAAGGCAATTCGTAGCGTGGTTTGAGAACGAGGCTAACATTAAGGTCTACGACAAGCTAATGAGTGAAGTCAACATTAAGCAAGCGCAGCCTGCTTCTGTAGGGGAGTTGTGCAAGGGGTTGACATTCGTTATCACGGGCGACGTGAACCATTACAAGAATCGCAACGACTTGAAGGCCTATATAGAGAGTGAAGGTGGCAAGGTGACAGGATCAGTCAGCAAGTCAACGTCGTACCTTATCAATAATGACATTAACTCCACAAGCACGAAAAACAAGAAAGCCAACCAGCTCGGCATCCCCATCATATCTGAGGATGATTTCATAGATAGATTTACACAAAAAGCATAAACAACATATAAGACAAAAATGAGAATAGATATAATTACCGTCTTGCCCGAAATGATAAAGGGATTCATAAACGAGAGCATACTCGCGCGTGCGCAAAAGAAAGGCCTCGCCGAGATTCACTTACATAACTTGCGAGATTATACTAACGATAAATGGCGACGTGTGGATGACTATCCCTATGGAGGCTTCGCGGGAATGGTAATGCAGTGCGAACCTATTGACAATGCCATATCAGCCCTGAAGAAAGAGCGCGACTACGACGATGTAATCTACGTCTCGCCAGACGGTGAACGTTTCGACCAGAAAATCGCCAACGACATGAGCCTACAAGAAAACCTGATTATCCTGTGCGGGCACTACAAAGGCATTGACCAGCGTGTAAGAGACCATTTGATAACACGTGAGATAAGCGTTGGCGACTTTGTGCTTACCGGTGGCGAGCTCGCTGCCGCGGTAATTGCCGATGCCGTGGTCAGACTTGTGCCTGGCGTGATAAGCGATGACCAAAGCGCACTTTCAGATTGTTTTCAAGATGATTTGCTTGCTGCTCCAATCTACACTCGCCCTGCCGACTACAAAGGATGGAAGGTGCCAGACATACTGCTGTCGGGTAACGAGGCAAAGATAAAACAGTGGGAAATGGATCAAGCTCTTGAGCGTACCAAGAGGTTGAGACCCGACCTGCTGAAATAATAATGGCTGAATATCCACGGTCGTTCAATAACGGACAATTCAGGTATAATCATTGTTAATTATTGGGATTGCGCGCACCATTTACAATTTTTATGATTAACTTTGCGTGCATAAAAGGAAAGTTGGCAGAGTGACCGAATGCGCTAGACTCGAAATCTGGTATACCCATTACGTGGTATCGGGGGTTTGAATCCCTCACTTTCCGCCTTTAAGTCAAAAAGGAAGTCTGATGAAGGCTTCCTTTTTGCATTTATAGTCAGCAAGTTACGAAATTATAGGCGCGTAAATGATTGGAAATTAGGGTAATAAGGGGATAGTAACCAAACGAAAATGAGTTGTAATCTTTGGTAATCATTGACAGACATTAGGCGATTTGTGTTTACCATAGTGTTTACCACTCCTTCGGTCAGTGTTTACCACTGCTTAGAATGATAATTTGCCAATTCATAAACGCAAGACAATGGAGAATGACAGAATGCCGGTTGTAGGCTTTGTGTACAACAGAAAGAAGACGGCGACGAAGAGTGCCGTCATTGAGATCCGGGTGTCTTATGACTACAAGAAGAAGTACCTGTCGACGGGTGTCAAGGTGCTGCCTAAGGAATGGCGCGGCGACATGGTGACGGGCAGGACGGATGCCATAGAACTGAATAAGGCGCTTACGACAATGCGTAACAAAGTCCTGAAGGCGATCAACGACATGCTTGAGGAAGGGGGTCTCAACATCCAGGAGATTCCGTCGCGGATGAAGCGTCTTGATGACGTTGGCAAGACGTTCTACGAGTATTGTCAGGAGCGTGCGGAGGTGCGCCAGTACGGACGCATGGATGACACGTGCAAGCGTTATGACCGCTTCTTGAAGTGGTTCCGTGAGTGGGGTGGCATCAAGAGCTTTGCCGACGTGACGGAGCGTAATATTCTCTTGATGGACGAGGCCTTGAAGAAGAAAGGGATGTGCAATTACTCGAAATGGAACAACTACCACCGTTTCCTCAACTCGTTCATCCTCGATGCTATCAGTGAGGGTTATCTGAGGCGGAACCCGTACAAATGGGTGCATATCGTAAAGGACAAGGTGAGCCACGGCCTGCACAAGTATCTCACCAAGGACGAGCTCCGTGCCATAGAGACTGCCCGGATGGGCACGGAGAGCCTTGACCGGGTGCGCGACCTGTTCGTCTTTCAGGCGTGCACGTGCCTTTCGTATAAGGATCTTGTTGCTTTCGACGCAAGTAAGATCAAGGAAGAGCACGGTCGGATGATGTACACGGGCAAGCGTGGGAAGACCGGGGTAGAGTTCACTTTCATGCTTTTGAGGCCTGACTTGGCTGTCTTGAAGAAGTACGGGGGCAAGTTGCCGTTGCTGAGCAACGTGAAGTATAACCAGTATCTGAAGGTCGTTGCTCAGACGGCCGGCGTGGACAAGCCTATTACGACGCATTGGGCACGGCATACGGGGGCGACGATGCTGCTTAATGCCGGGGTTGACATGGAGACGGTGGCAAAGATATTGGGGCACTCCTCGACACGCATTACACGGAGTACCTATGCCAAGCTGCTCGATGACACGGTGGGCAGGGAGATGGAGAAGGCGGAGGAAAATCACACCAAGCCCCGACACTGAGCCGTGCCGGTTTTTTTGCATAGAAAAGCCCCGGAGCGTGTAATTCCGGGGCTGTGCGTCCGTAGGCCGACGGACGGCTTGTTGTCTTAAATGGCTAACGATGGCCAGGCCTAAATGGTGTCTGCTACCCGCCGTATTCGGTTGCTCAAATCTACAAGTGCTCCTCGCAGCTGCTCGGCCTCTTCGGGCGTGAATCCTCCTTTGCCTCCATTTCCGTCGATGCCGTCCATCTTGTGGTAGAGCCAGGATGATGACTTGTGAAAATAATTATTGGCCAGCTCCCTCCACGATATGGCAAGCAGGATGTCGCTCGCCTTTTTCTTCATGTCGGTGATAACCACCGGCTTTATCATTACAGTCTCCATATCCATGATAATTTATGTTTGTTGATAGCTTGAATTCCCCTTCCTTTCGGGAGAGGTTTGTTTTACTCGTAAGGTTGCTTCAGCATCTTGTCAAGCGTTTCCTGCACGAACCACATCAGTTCCGGATAGCCGTTGGGGTAAGAGATGTTGTAGTTCCTAATCTGTTCGATAAGGTCTCGCTCTGCTGCTGTGACCTTCATGTTGCTCATTTTTTCTTTCATGTTCGTTATTTCTTTAAGACACCGCAAAGATAATACTAATTTTCGTATTAGCCAAGCAAACAATACGAAAATTCGTATATAAGAGAGGATTTGACATTTCTATTTACTTTTGCGCTTGCGCATGTCATCCTCGAACTCGGTACCCATGGACTGCGCTTCTTCGAAGAGGGAGCGGGCGTCGGTCTCGATGGTCATTTCTTCCTCCCCGCAGCCCATGGGTCGGAATGGCTCTGGGGTGGCCAGCTCTGTGGAGCGGTTGGGGTATGCCGCACGGTTGAGTACGGTATGGGACATGTGGATGAGGGCATCACGCATGAGCTCGGAGAGGGTTGCATACCCTCCGCGCTTGGCTACCGCTTCAAGGAGCATGAAGTCGGGCTGCGATATTCTGCATGATACTCTGACCATCTTGTTGTCTCGATTGCTCATTTCTTCTTGATGGCTGATGTTTAAGGTTATGTTATCGCTCATAAGCGCTCATGAGACCGAGCGTCATGAGGAGCGTGATGGCCCCGTAGATTTTTCGGAACTGCGAGACCTTGATGGGCTTCTTGTTCTCGAGGCGGTCCTCGTCTATGACGCAGTTGCAGAGGCAATAGGCGTTTATAGGATTGTTGTTGAGCACGATGCCCACGGGGTCGCCCCATGCAAGCAGCTCGAAGGCCTCCACTGGTAGGTTGAAGGAGCCGTAGGTCTGCGAATAAGGCATGAGCACTCCCCGGAAGCCCGCTGATGAGAGGATGTTGACCAGCTCACGGGACTTGTAAGCGTCGAACCCGACACGTATGACGTGCAGTTTTTTTGCGTTGTTGATGATGTCGGAGGCTATCTGCCTCATATCGATGATGTCTCCCTTGCAGAAATTGAGGTTTCCCTGCTCGTGCCACTGACGGTATATCATCTCGTTTGGATGGCCTTTGAGTGCCCCCTTGGGGAAATAGTAGTCGGTGTGGGTGTAGAACTTCTTGTCGTCCTTGCTCCATACGGTGTATGAGACCGCCGAGAAATCATCATGTACCGAGAGGTCAAAGGCTATGGCGCAGTCGAGGCGTGGCGTGCCCCTCAATACTTTCATCACACCGTCGAGTTCGTGCTTGAACGGTCCGTCTATGACATTCAATGCCGCCGTTATGATCACGGTGAGCGGTTCTTTGCGTGTGCCCATGGATGAGGTGAGGACGTTCTTGAGGTCAGCTCCTGACTTGTTGGCCGAGTTGCGTGCCTGTGAATACTCGTCGATGATGACCGTCGAGGCCTTCAATCCGTCCCTTGTGCGTGCGTTGGCAGCCAGGCACTCGATGAAGCTGTCATGTCCGAGTCCGAGCCACTTGATGAGCTCCCGGTTAAAGACGGGCAACGAGATTCTCACCATTGCCCGTCAACGGCTGATGTCGAGCGGCATTGCCCACGCCTCGAAGCTGAAGAAGGGGATTCGGCTGCGTGTCTATCCGAGAGGCGGCGGCTTCATGATCACCGTGAAGCCTCACGGCAAGCAGGGCTATCACGTGAACAGGTTCGGGCTGGAGAAGCCGGTGCTGATGTGGGCCGAGGAAGGGACGAAAGAGCGCATGATCCGACACCTTATGAGTGACGGAAAGCATGTTGTGAGGATAGAAGGAAGATACAGGAGAGTAGGTGCCTTCACAGGAAAGATGCCCGCCTATCATTTCCTCGATGGCGTTTATGAGCAGGGCGTTCAGATTCTCAACAGAGACATTCCCTCAAACCTCGAAGACAGCGTGATGAGAAAGGCCGGCAGGTTAGGATGGACTTAAAGGCCGTCGTTACTGTAGGAGCCGCAACCGTCTTTTTGTGCTATGACAGCGACGACGTGAAGAATGCCTCCAACGAACAGTGCAACAAGAGCCTCCACGAAATGGCTTGTCACAAGGAAAAACAAAGCCATTGCCGCAAATATGAGGCAAAGAACGGTGACTATCTTTCTAAAGGTTTCCATGCTCTGCTTGTTTTGGTTTTATCTATTGGCAAAAATAAACATAAAAGCGATACAACGATGTCAAAGGACGTAAAGTTTAACATAAATTTATCGGTCAACGGCAAGGATGTCGTTGTACAGTGCAAGCAAGGCGTTCAGGAGCTTGGCAAAGCCTTGGGCACCATTCCTGGAAAGGCTGAGCAGAGCCGTCAGGCCATGATAAAATGGAGTGCGGTGTCAACTATCTACAACAACCTATACAATGGCCTTCAACAGCTTACCGGTGCCATGCAGCCGTTCATCGCCAAGAGCAATGCGGCAACGGAGGCGCAGACCAAGCTGACGACCGTGATGCGTCAGCGCATGCACGCCACGGAAGCTGACACGGAAGCGGTGAACAAGGCCATATCTGCCCAGACGAAACTTGGCGTTGTGGGCGGTACGGTACAAAGAAGCGGTTTGCAGCAGCTGGCCACTTTCGCGAGTCAGCGCAGCACTCTGCTGACGCTGTTGCCCGCCATGAACAACCTCGTTGTCCAGCAGCGTGGCCTCGGCGCTACGGGCGAGGATGCGGTAGGCATTGCCAACCTCATGGGCAAGGCATTGATGGGCAACGCTACGGCCATGCGACGGGTCGGCATCACCCTGTCGGATTCGCAGGCCGAGATGATCAAGTACGGCAACGAGAGCGAGCGTGCCAAGGCCATTGCGGAAGCCATCACGGACAATGTAGGCAACATGAACGCAGAGATGGCCAAGACAGATGCCGGTAAAGCCAAGCAGCTTGCCAACACCTTTGGCGGATTGCAGGTAAAGGTCGGCCGCTTCTTCAGTGAATATCAGTCTTACATTGCGAGTATTGGTCAGATAGGCATGGCGGTAACGGCTATTGGGACGGTGAGCAGTGCTCTTAGAGGACTTGTTGGCCGCCTTGGTCTTGTCACACTCGCCACGAGTTCTTTCCGTGTGGTAGTCTCCGGCTTGAAGAGTGTCCTTGCCGCTGCCCGCATAGCCACCGTAGAGATGGCCGTGGCCGAGCAGCTCGAGGGCAAGGGAACTTTGGCCGCCGCCGTCAGCACCACGATTTTCAAGACGACCATAAGGGGGCTGATGATCGCAACGGGCGTAGGCGCTGCCATCGCGCTCCTCACCATGGATATCGAAGCACTCGTAAACTGGCTGGACAACTCAAGCGATTCCTCGGAAGAAGCGGCAGCAGGCATGAAGAAAACCTTCCGCCAAATGTATTTTTGAGGGTGTGTCATAATTGACTATGGTCATTTATGGTGCACCCTCCTTTTGTAT
>SAMEA3663095__coassemble_1180_pt1 | contig 20823 bp, 19 predicted proteins | sample SAMEA3663095__metabat2_low_PE_021 | metagenome-assembled genome bin SAMEA3663095 (sample SAMEA3663095) | pig gut metagenome | biome: pig gut; feature: pig-associated habitat; material: faeces | place: France | collected 2012 | reverse complement strand
AACCACCTGTTAAGGCGCACAACGAGGCTGAAAGACGAATTGCGCAAAAAGCTTTTTCTTTTAACACAAATGAACAATGCTGATACTCAACAAGTTATAAAAAAGTTACGAAAAAGGGCAAAAAAAGTTGATAAAAAAAGAACAACGTATTAAAAAAATGTCTACCTTTGCACCGTTGTTAATAAACAGATTGTTTTACAGATTTAAAAAGCAAAGAAAATGAAGAAATTAGTTTTAATGTTCGTGGCTATCGCAGCTATCTCTTTCGCATCATGTGGTAACAAGAATCAGAGCGCAGCTCCTGCAGCTGATTCTGACACAACTGCTGTTGCTGATACAGCTGACACAGCTGCTGTTGACACAGCTGCTGCTGACACAGCCGCTGCTCAGTAATCAGAGCATCTTCGTTAGCACGAAATTAAAAAATTGAGAGACTCCGCCTTGGGCTTTGCCCTTGGCGGTTTTTTTGTGTTCTTTGGGTGCTTAGTCATTCTTTTTTACTAACTTTGCAAATATATTCTCACGCATCACGGAACACATGTATTACCTAAGATATTTTTTATTGTTGCTTGCCCTTTGCGCGCGTTTCTGCGGAGCATGCGCCCAGCAACCGCAAAACACGGCTTACCAGCTATACATCAGCCAGTTTAAGGACTTGGCGATAGAGCAGATGCAACGCTACCGCATACCCGCGAGCATAACCCTGGCCCAAGGCCTTTTCGAGAGCCGCGCGGGACAAAGCCGCCTTGCCACGGTGGGCAACAACCACTTCGGCATAAAATGCCATGGATGGAAAGGACGCTCCATCAACGTGGACGATGACGCCATAGGCGAGTGCTTCAGGGCTTACGACAACGCCAAGCAAAGCTACGAGGACCACAGCAAGTTCCTGCGCAACAACCAACGCTATGCCATGCTCTTCCAGCTCTCCCCCACCGACTACCGCGGTTGGGCTAAAGGCCTGAAGGCGTGCGGCTATGCCACGAACCCGAGATATGCCGACAACATAATAAACATCATACAACTGTACCACCTCGACCAATACGACCGCGCCAAGGGATACGACCACTTCATGGCCGACAGGTACGACGCCAAGGAACATTCTTACGCCCCGACGGGGTTCCACCCGATAACCAGGTGCAACAAGAACTATTATATCGTGGCCCGCAATGGCGACACGTTCCGCAGCCTGGCAAAGGAGACCGGCATATCCAGGCGGAAGCTCGCCAAGTATAACGAGCGCGGCAAGAACGACGTGCTGCGCGCCGGAGACATAATCTACCTGGAAAAGAAGCAGAAGAAGGCTTCAAAGGTATTCAAGAAGAGACCGCATACGGTCAAGGCCGGCGAGAGCATGTACTCCATAGCGCAGATGTACGGCATAAGGCTGAAGAGCCTTTACAAGATGAACCACATGGGCCCAGACGACTCCATCGTTGCCGGGCAACAACTTAAAGTGAGATAACCATGAAAAAAATCGTTTTCAGCATTGTCTTATCCCTCGCGTGGCTGTGTATCCACGCACAAGACTTTGACAACTGGTTTGAGGACAAGACCCTCCGCCTGGACTATGTATTCTCCGGCAACGACCACGAGCAGCATATCGCCGTTGACGAGCTGTGCCAGTCGCCACGCTGGTATGGCAAGAGGCAGCACCTGAGCGAGCTGCCCATTGAAGGCAACGGCCAGATAACCATGCGCGACCACGCCACGGGCAAGGTGATATACCGCAACTCCTTCTCCACCCTTTTCCAAGAGTGGCAGACCTACCCCGAGGCAAAGAAGCTAAACAAGAGCTTCGAGAACGTGTTTCTCGTGCCAATGCCCAAGCGGGCAGCCGACATCACCCTTGAGCTGCGCGACAACCGCAGGCAAGTGAGCTCGAAGCTCATCCACGAAGTGGATCCCAAGGACATACTGATACGCCACATCGGCGAAAAGGGCGTGACGCCTTACGTCACCCTGCAAAAGGCCGTCGACACCACGCGCTGCATCAGGATAGCCTTCGTGGCGGAAGGTTACACCAAGGCGGAGATGACGCGATTCCTCGAAGACGCAAGGCGCGCCACAAGCTTCTTGTTCTCGTATGAGCCATTCAAGGGGTCAAGGATGAAATTCAACGTGGTGGCGGTGGAATCGCCATCGGAGGAGAGCGGCGTCAGCATACCCGACAAGGGCATCTGGAAAAACACCGCCGTGCTTTCCAACTACGACACGTTCTACAGCGACCGCTACCTGACCACCCTGCACCTCAAGACCCTGCACAACTGGCTGGCTGGCATACCCTACGAGCACATCATCGTGCTGGTGAACACCGACCGCTATGGCGGCGGAGGAGTGCTGAACAGCTATGACCTGTGCGCGGCACATCACCCAACGTTCCGACCAGTGCTGGTGCATGAATTCGGGCACAGCTTCGCCGGACTCGCCGACGAGTACGCTTACGAGCAAGAGGCCATACCACTGTATCCACACGACGTGGAGCCATGGGAGAAAAACATAACCACGAAAGTCAACTTCAAGGGCAAATGGGAGAACCTCATCGGCAAGGACCCCAAGGCCGGATTCCACGAGGGTGCCGGCTATAGTACGAAGGGCGTGTATCGCGCTTACGCCGACTGCCGCATGCGCACCAACGAGAACCCGGAGTTTTGCCCGGCCTGCAAGCAGGCAATCCAAGAAGTGATAGATTTCTATACAAAATGATTTTATACCTCTCTGATACCGGCAACACGGGATGGGCAGCCAAGACAATAGCCGAGGCAACGGGCGACAGGCTGCTATTCATACCCGAGCTGACGCGCTCGAGGCAATACGACTTCACGCTCGCCGAGGGCGAACGGCTCGGCATTTGCTTCCCCGTGCATGGCTGGCGGCCGCCCATGATCGTGCGCGAGTTTGTCAAACACCTCAACGTGAACGCCAAAGGCCATTATGTCTACGCCCTGTGCACGGCGGGCGACAACATTGGCGAGACGATGGACCTGCTGCACCACGACTTGGAAGCCAGGGGCGTGGAGCTTAACGCGGCGTTTTCGCTCATCATGCCAGAGTCGTATCTCGGACTGCCCTTCTTCAACGTGGACAACGCGAAGAAGGAGAAAGAAAAGAAGGAAAAGGCTGCCGCGGAACTGAAAGGATATATCCAAGAGATCGCAAACCGCAAGCCGGCAAGCCACCTCGTCAGAGGCCGTTGGCCCCGCATCAACTCCCGGCTGCTCGGCGGCTTCTTCACCAAGTATCTCGTCAGCGACAAGAAATTCAAGGTAGACACGGACCGCTGCATAAAATGCGGAATCTGCGCGAGCGTGTGCCCAACCAAGAACGTGATTGGAGGCAAGGACGCTGAACCGCAATGGAAACACGACGGCTCATGCCTGGCATGCTTCGCATGCTACCATCACTGCCCGAGACATGCCATAGACTATGGCTCGTTGACAAAAAGGAAGGGGCAATATTTCTTTGGCAGGAAAAACGGTTGAAAGCTACGCGTACATATACCGCTAAAGTTATACTCACATATTACTTAAAGAGCCAAAACGTTTGTCGTGTCAATAAAAAAAAGTATCTTTGCGCTCTGAAAATATCAACATACAATGCCTGAAATATCAGTACGTGGCCTTGAGATGCCACAATCACCAATAAGAAAGCTTGCCCCATTGGCAGCGCAAGCAAAACAACGTGGCATAAAAGTTTACCACCTCAATATAGGTCAGCCAGACCTACCTACCCCACAATGCGGTCTTGACGCGCTGAAACACATTGACCGTAAGGTGCTGGAATATTCCCCATCGCAGGGTTATCTATCCTATCGCAAGAAGCTTGTCAACTATTATGCCAAGTTCAACATCAACGTGTCCCCAGACGAGATTATCATCACCTCTGGCGGCTCCGAAGCCGTGCTTTTCGCTTTCATGAGCTGCCTGAACCCTGGCGACGAGATTATTGTGCCGGAGCCCGCCTACGCCAACTACATGGCTTTCGCCATATCGGCCGGTGCCAAGATTCGCACCATAGCCACCACCATCGACGAGGGCTTCTCGCTGCCAAAGGTGGAGAAGTTTGAGGAGCTCATCAACGACAAGACGCGCGCCATAATGATATGCAACCCCAACAACCCCACGGGTTACCTCTACACACGGCGCGAGATGAACCAGATACGCGACCTCGTGAAGAAATACGACCTGTATCTCTTTTCCGACGAGGTTTACCGCGAGTACATCTACACCGGCAGCCCATACATCAGCGCCATGCACTTGACGGGCATTGAAGACAACGTCATACTCATCGACTCAGCGTCGAAACGCTATTCAGAGTGTGGCATCCGCGTAGGCGCCCTGATTACCCACAACAGCGAGGTGCGCAAGGCCGTGATGAAGTTCTGCCAAGCACGCCTCTCGCCACCTCTCATCGGCCAAATCATAGCGGAGGCGTCGCTCGACGCCCCGGAAGAATATTACCGCAACGTTTACGACGAGTATGTGGAGCGACGCAAATGCCTCATCGACGGCCTGAACCGCATTCCGGGAGTGTACTCGCCAATACCCATGGGAGCCTTCTACACCGTGGCGCAGCTTCCTGTCGACGACTCAGAGAAGTTCTGCCGCTGGTGCCTTGAAGAGTTCAACTATGAGGGCGAGACCGTGATGATGGCACCAGCATCCGGCTTCTACACCACGCCTGGCGCAGGCTGCAACCAAGTGCGCCTCGCCTATGTCCTAAAGAAAGAAGACCTGAGGAGAGCGCTCGTGGTCTTGGCAAAGGCACTTGAGGCATATCCAGGGAAGACCATGTGAGGGCAAGATTGTAATGATGTGGTTATAATATAATGTAAGGTGATGAACTTTCCACTCTACATAGCAAAAAGGATATACGGAGACAAGGGCGACAAGCACAAGGTGTCGCGGCCAGCCATCTCCATTGCCACGGCAGGCGTGGCAATAGGCTTGGCGGTGATGATTGTCTCCGTGTGTGTGGTGTTGGGCTTCAAGCATACCATCCAAGCCAAGGTGATAGGATTCGGGTCGCACATACAGGTGACCAACTTCGTGTCGCAAACCGAGTCGGAGCAATATCCCATATCCGCGAGCGACAGCATGATGAAAGCCATACGCTCGATAAATGGGGTGAAACACGCCGAGAGATTCGCGTATCAACAAGGAATACTGAAGACCGACAGCAACTTTCTCGGCATAGTGCTCAAGGGCGTGGGAAGCGAGTGGGACTCCACTTTCATACACGAGAACATGGTGGCAGGCAGCATACCACGCTTCTCGGACAGCTCTTCCTCGAACAAGATCCTGATTTCGCAAAGCATAGCCAACAAGCTGAACCTGAAACAAGGCCAGCGCGTGTTCGCATACTTCATAGACAACAGCGGCGTGAGGATACGAAGGTTCACCATACAAGGCATTTACCAAACCAACCTAAGCCAATACGACTCTTACATGTGTTTCACCGACCTCTACACCACAGTGAAGCTCAACGGTTGGCAACCTGACCAAGTGTCGGGAATGGAGGTTACCGTAAACGACTTCAACCACGTGGACGACGTTGAGCGGCAATTCATCAAAAATGTCAACAAGCGGCAAGACCACTACGGCGAGACATACACGTCGCAAACCATAAAGGAGATAAACCCGCAAATATTCAGATGGCTCGACTTGCTCGACATGAACGTGTGGATAATCCTTGCCCTGATGACCGCCGTGGCAGGCGTGACGATGATATCAGGCCTGCTTATCATCATTCTCGAACGCACCACGATGATTGGCATACTGAAAGCCCTCGGCGCACGCAACAAGACAATAAGGCATCTCTTCTTGTGGTTTGCCACCTTCCTTATCGGGAAGGGACTCATAATCGGCAACGTGATAGGCATAGGTGTCTGCCTGTTGCAGAAACACTTGGGCATAGTGAAACTCGACCCCGCCACCTACTATGTCAGCACGGTGCCAATAGAGTTTAACGTGCCGTTGATAGTGGCCCTCAACTTGGCCACGCTCGTAGTGAGCGTGATAGTGCTCATAGGCCCAAGCTACCTAATATCGCACATACATCCCGCCAAGAGCATGAAATACGAATAGACGGCAAACACGAGAAACAGCATATACGAATAGACGGCAAGGCGCCTTTGGGAAGATGTCACCCAAAGGCGCCTTGCCGTCATGTCTTGTCTTGACCCGGAGGGGGCTAAGCGTGCCTGTAGCTGAGCGCGGCCCCTATAGCCGTGCAAAATTCGGAATGCTTGGGAATGATGAAGTGAACCTTATAGAGCTTCTCCAGCCCAGGGAACACTTGCTTGCACTGCGGCAACAACGTAAGGTTGCCTATAAGCACATATTCCCTTATTCCAGAGTTGAGCGAGGCAAGTATGCAACTTGACCCTATGGTCTGAAGCACGGTGGTGATGATGCCCGTGGCAATGTCCTCGCGCGAGGCGTTGCTCTTGGCCTTGCCAAACAGCGATGCCGTGGCATGCTTTGGCAGACCGGGCAGGGGGTTGGGCGATATGTCGCCAATCTGCAAGTCGATATTTGATATCTCGCCTTGCATGGCAAGCGAGACTATCTGCTTCATGTCGTCGGTCTTGAGGATGACACGGCTAAGTCCTGCCAACGTGCCGCCACCAAGACCAATGCCACCTATGTGGCGTATGCCTTCATGGTCGCACTGCACGAGGCTCGTGCCGGTGCCCATCGACACCACTATCATGCGGTCAAGGCCCGTCTCATAGCGTGCGCCCAGACCGTCGGCGATAAACTCCTCGGCCTTGTCGGTAGGCAAGCCATAGATAGGCGAGTTGACATAAGCGGCACCTACGCCCGTAATCATCACCCGCTCAATATCCGACAAGGCAATCTGGTTGTCGTACAGGTATTTGCCAAACGCCCCGTAAAGGGAGGTGACGGGATCCGTGGCGCGTATGCGTATGGGTGACACCACGCCCTCGTCACTGGTGATGCCTACTATCTTTGTCGTGCTTATGCCAACGTCTATTCCTATTATCATTCTGCTGTGTTGTTGATGATGAAGTTTTATGCCGCCCAAGTATATGTGGCCGACTTGTTATCGTGTGCAAATTTACTAAATCTATCTGAGACGACGACAAGACATCACGTTAATGATACATGAAAAAGGTGCCACCGTCGCTATGGCAATATTTCTTTATCAGCTCCTGTATATACTCAGCGTTTGCCCTCACCTGGCGCTCATCGCCGTCGTAACCATTGATGAGCACCACGAGATGTGTCGTCTGAAGGGTTATCTTCGTGCGCTCGTTGTCAGACGTGGGCGTGCCCACTCCACCTTTGCTGTCGCGGTAGACCGGAAGGCCGGCAATGTTTATCATGCCTCTCCCGATGCCCTCGTATGGCTCGCCTTCACGGCCAATGCCGAGCGTCAGGGTGTCGCCCTCAAACTTGTCGGCATCGAAGCCTCCGATGCTGTAACCGTAGGCTATGCTCGCGAGATTCACCAAATCGACAAGCGTGTCTATCTGGTAAAGGCTCTTGCCCGTGAGCTGACGACGGATAAGAGCCTCGGAGGCAGGACGATAACGCGACGGATCCTTGCCACAGGCACGGTATACCCTGCGCGTGGCGGCTATGCCAGACAACTCTTTCAGCGTTTGCGTGGTAAGCGTCTGGCGGAAACGCTCGCCCAAGGCGTTTATCTCATCCCACAACGGTTGGCAATACTCGCTATTCACCACCTGAGCCTCAACGCATGCGCCAACAAACGACGGGCACACAGACTCAATCTCTTTTGAAACTACTATATTCATATATATAATGTGTATGCGTTATTACTAACTTTTAATACTTCAGTTCGCGACTATGCCCTCGACAGGCTCCATGCCGCACATCTGGCGCACGCGCTCCACCATCTTGCCCACGTCGAGCACGCCGTGGGCGAAACCCTTGCGCGTGAGCTCCACGGGAAGCAGGTCGTCGTACTTGTCGAACACGGGAGTCTCCTTGGGATAGAGCAGCTCCATGGGGTCGAGGGGCTTGGCAATCTCCTCGGCGAGAACCTTGAAAAAATCGGGAGCAGAGACCCCAATGGTGAACTGCATATAGTAAGGTCGGGCGGAATTGAACCCCTTGAGACCCAACCTCGCCCCGCACCTTATGCGCAAGAACCGCTCCATGGCGAGAAAGGCGTAACTGCCAAGCCATGGGAACAAGGCATACATGTTGCCGCCAAGAGGCAGCAGCCAGTTCAAGCCAAGACCTGACTTGCGCGCCATGTCCACGGCTTGGGAAAGGCGGAAACGCGCGTGAGGCAGAAGGTAAGGATAATCGGCATCTGACGGTGGCAAGGCGAGAATGGAGTGCATCTTCTCGAGAATCTTGGTATGGATGTCGCCTGGCTCATCACCGAAATAAGCCGGCACGATGCCTTTCACTGGATGACAATATACAATGTGGCGACTGCGATCCACCTCCTCCACTACCCACACCCTGCCGGCAATGGCTATCTTGTCTTGCACAGGAGGCGGCTTGACGATGGTGCCAATCTCCTTTGACTCGCACCGCACCTTATACTCCTCGTTCTCTTGAAAGACGGCATAGAACTTGAAGTTGTTGACAACCCTCTCACCTTTTATGCCCACTATAAGCCCACCGCGCTCTGTGGTCTCTATGTGGTCTATCTTGAGCAGGTGGCGCAGGAGAACACGGTAGTCGTCTTGACTGACGTTGCGGAAATAGCTCAGAGAGAGCACGCGCCCGGCCAGCTCCGCCGGCGACATCTCACCTCCTGAGGCGAGCGTTGCCATGGTTTGATGGTAGAGCAGCGAATAAGGCAAACGGCCCACACGCGGAGGCTCAACCCACCGTTCCTTGACGTAAAGCTCGATGAGGGCAATGGCCTGAAGAAGTTTCCACGGAATGGTCTGCGGCATCATGGCACGTGGCTCTGCCTGCTCCTCGCGAATGACGAACCACATCTCGGAAGGCGCGCCACGACGCCCCGTGCGCCCCATGCGCTGGAGAAAGGAACTGACCGTGAAAGGCGCGTCTATCTGGAACGCGCGCTCAAGACGGCCTATGTCTATGCCCAGCTCAAGGGTTGACGTGGTGCAGACGGTCATGAGAGAGTCCTCACGCTTGATCTCGGCCTCGGCGCTCTCGCGATAGCTCACCGACAGGTTGCCATGATGGATAAGGAAACGGTCGGGCTCACGCAGAGCCTCGCAATACATGCGAAGCGTGGAGCACACCACCTCGCACTCCTCACGCGAATTGGAGAAGATAAGGCAACGATGGCCGCGAGTGTTGTCGAGAATGTATCTTATTGATGGGTCAAAGGCATCACTGACATTCCGCTCGCCGGCGTTTTCCTTGCCCTCGCCTTTCCAAGGCCTCACGAACGGACTTCCGCCCTTCATCTCGCCCCTGGCCTTGGATGGGCGCGAAGGCTCAACATCGCTCTGGAAAGGATCTTGAAGCGGCTGCCCCGCGGAGGCATAGCTCCTGTTTACGCTGCCGGTGACAGTGGATGATGGCTCGTCGGCGGCAAGCATGGCTTTCGGAGCATGGCTCGCGTCGCCTTGGCAACCACTTGGCGACAGGGAGAAATGCGCCACGGATATTCTCCACTTGCTGCCCTGCAACTGTATCTTGGGTATGATGGTTCCACGACCAGTACCAGCTGATAGGAAACCGCCCACGAGGGCAGGCTCGCCGATGGTCGCCGACAGTCCGACACGACGGGGGTTAACACCAGCCATGCGCGAGAGCCGCTCGAGCAGGCAGAGCATCTGGCCGCCACGGTCGCCACGCAAGAAGGAATGAATCTCATCGATGACCACGAAACGAAGGTCGCTGAAAAGTGACGGTATCTGAGAATGACGATGCAAGAGCATCGCCTCAAGACTCTCCGGCGTAATCTGCAGTATGCCCGATGGCCGACGCAAGAGCTTCTTCTTCTGTTCCTGCGACACGTCGCCATGCCAATGACACACGGCTATGTCGCACTCGCGGCAGATGTCGTTGAGACGCGTGAACTGGTCGTTGATAAGGGCCTTGAGAGGCGCTATGTAGAGACAGCCCACTGTGGCAGGCGGATTCTCCTGCAAGAGCGTGATGATGGGGAAAAACGCCGCCTCCGTCTTGCCCGATGCCGTGGACGCGGAAAGCAGGACATTGGCATCGGAATTGAAAATGGCATCGCCGGCTGCGGCCTGGATAGCGCGGAGCTTGCTCCAGCCCTCAGAGTAGATATAACGCTGGATGGCAGGGGAATAGCGTGAGAAGATGTTCATGGACTAAATGGTAAACTCGGCAAACTGTCCGCCGGCATAGTCTTTCTTCTCCTCCGCCTCCGCCTTGGCATAGCTGAAAGCCTCGCTTTGAAGAATGTCTTGGACATCGCTGCCTGGGTTTTGCATGATGACGTCGAGCAACTCTATGAAATCGCGTATGACCTCACGCGGCGTGATGTTGTCGCTGGCCCCGACGCGAGAATATTCCACCTGTATGAAAGTGGTGAGGTCGGCATCGGTAAGTGTCCTCCCATAGCCATATAGAGAGGCATGAATGTCGGCAAGCTTCTCGGCAAGCACGAACATCTCCTCGTTTGAGAGTGGCTGCAAGCGTAGCACGGGGCCAAGATAGTCTTGATGACCTTGAGCCACGAACTTGCCCTCGGAAAGGCGCGAACGCAACGCCTCATAGCTATATATGCCACGATGACGGTCTTCGACGCACTGGGGCGTGCCACTCATGATGGTGCCAATATACCGCGCCTTGCCTTGAAGCGCGTCGTTGTACATCGTGAGAATCTTCTCGTAATTATATTGTCGGGAAATGGCGTTGGGTATCTTGTAGACATTGACAAGTTCGTCGATGAAAACCAAAAGGCCCTGGTAGCCAGCCTGACGAAAGAAGAATGCCAACAGTTTAAGATAGTCGTACCAGTCGTCATCGGAAATTATTACCGAAACGCCGAGTTCTTGGCGCGCCTCCGTCTTGGTGGCATACTCGCCACGAAACCATTTCAGTACCTTGCCTTTTAGCTCGTCGTCACCTTCGGTGAAGGCCCTGTAATAGAGGGTTAGCAACCGCGCGAAATCGAAACCATGAACAAGCTCGTGCATCTGATGCACTATCGCCATGATGCGCTGCTCTACGAGTTGGGCAAACGTTGGGTCATCCAAGTTGACGCCAGACGTTTTCGCGGTGGCGGTCTGCACGGAACTGATCCACCGGTCGAGAACCATGGCGAGGGCCCCACCCTCAGGCTTCGACTTGACACTAAGGTTCCTTATGAGTTCACGATAGGTGGCAAGGCCCTGTCCTTGATTGCCATGGAGACGACGCTCTGGCGACAGGTCGGCATCCACGACCACGAAACGGCGATCCATGACATAGTTGCGGATGGTCTGGAGGAGAAACGACTTGCCGCTTCCGTATTTTCCCACTATGAAACGGAAAGAAGCACCACCCTCGCCGACAATGTCAACATCGTGGAGCAAAGCCTCTATCTCCTTGCGCCGCCCAACGGTGATGAAAGGCAAGCCTATGCGCGGCACCACGCCACCCTTGAGCGAGTTGATGACGCTCTGGGCAATGCGCCGCGGTATCTTGATATTCGAATTACACATTATTATATATTATTCTTTCTATGTCTTCACGATAATCGTCAATGAGCTGGATGCCGTCGCCATTGTCCTCGATGACTATGTCGCCTATCTTGTCTACCATCTCATTATTGATATTCTCGACCATCACGCCCTCGGGCACATGGATGGAGCGGAGATACTGACGCCAATCGCCACCAGTGAGCATGAGCTTGAGAAACGCTCGCTCACGGCTTTCTTCGTCATGGCTTGGTTGGCTTGGCGAAGTCTCGGCAGGCGGAGTGCTCACGACAGGCGGTACCGGCTCAATGGAAACAGCCGGCATAGACTCCATGGAAGATGTCGGCTCGATTGGTGGCATAGGCTCCAAGGATGGTGCCAACTCTATTGACGGCATAAGCTCTATGGAAGCGATATCGTCTTCTGTTGGCACGCCATCGAGCAACTTGTCCTTGATTACGTCAGCGTCATTACGGATACGGCCAAGCATTCCATAATTGATAGACACTCTTCGTCTTTCCGCCTCTTCCGCGGCAAGCCTGCGCTTATCCTCAGCTATCCATGCCTTGACAGCGTCACATATTTGCTCTCGATAAGGCAGGACATGAATTGAGGGTTTAAGGCGTGGCTTCACGTCGAGAAGCTCGCGAAGTTGGCAGTCAATCTCTCGGAGAATAGCGCCAACGAGTTTGGCAAAATAACTGTTGTCGCCAACATACTCGTCGCGCGTCCACAATCCGCCACGGCAAAAATACCGATGAAAAGGTGAGACTTCTATCTCCACGTTCCTGACCGGTGAAGAATCGTAGAACAGAGCGTTGGAGAACATGGAGGTTGAACGCTTGACGCGCTTGCCGGCGAAGAGGGTGCCTATGCGGTGATGGAGGCTTTTCTCCAAGACCGGAACGAGCTGTCGCAAGACCGCTGCCGTGCAACTGACAAGGCAAGACCGCTCTTTCGTGAAGAGCGCACCCTTGCGTGGGTCGTACTTGCCAAGGTCGCAAAACGTGGAGAACAACGCTTGCTCGTCGGCGGTGTCTAAAGAGGAAAGAATAGCTATCGTGTCGTCTTGCTCGCGCTCAGCCTTAAAAACCTCGGGGAAATGAGATGAGAGGTTATTGTAAACCACATAATCGCGAAGCCACGGCGTAAGGTATTTGCCCAACTTCGGCTCGCTCTTGCGATATGCCTCGTTAATCTCGCTCAATATCTCGTAACCCTCTTCGGCCGTGTTGACCCCGACTTTCATCAAGGTCTCGTAAACATAGACGAAGATATAGCTCAATGACACGTCGGGAAACTTGCCCAAACGAAGTTGACGGCGAATGGCGAAATAGCTCCGCAACTGCGGGACTGACATGTCGCGAAAAGATGGGAAATAACTCATGAAGCCTACCATGGGCGCGTCTTCCTCATAGTCGGCCATGAACAAGGCTTGCTCATAAAACGCCTTCGCGGCAGTGATTTGCCATGGTTGTTGACGTATCATACGCAAGAGAGAACGCAATGGCTCCTCTATGTTGGCATCGCTTGCCGACATGCCGGTGAAGTCATCACGCCTCTCTGTCTCTTCAGAAGCGAAGTAATCCCAACTATGTATGCTGTCAAGACCATCAGGCAGACCGTTGCCGTCGGCCTCGGAAAAGTCCAAGTCTTCGTCAGTATAAAAATTATCCTCGTACATTTATAATATATCAGACCACGCCAACAATATCCAAGACGCTCTTGCAATCGTGGCGCTCAAGCCAAGAGGCAACACCATTCTTGACCTTCAAGGTGACGGTTGGGTCGATGAAGTTGGCGGTGCCGATCTCCACCGCGGTGGCTCCAGCCATGAAGAACTCTATGGCATCCTCGGCGGTCATTATGCCACCAAGGCCAATCACCGGAATGTTGACAGCCTTGTGCACGTCGTGAACCATGCGGACGGCAACAGGTTTCACAGCTGGGCCACTGAGTCCGCCCGTGCCGATAGACAGTTTAGGGCAACGATGCTCAATGTCGATGGCCATGCCCATAAGGGTGTTGATGAGCGAAACGGCGTTGGCTCCCTCAGCCTCGCATGCACGAGCTATGTCTGAAATGTTGGTGACATTGGGCGAAAGTTTCACGATAAGGGTCTTGTGATATGACTTTCTTACGGCTTTCACTACGCTCGCGGCACCCTCGCATGTAACACCAAAAGCCATGCCGCCATCCTTTACATTGGGACAGGAAATGTTCAATTCTATGGCAGGAATCTTGTCTAATGAGTCAATCCGCGCAGCACATTCAGCATAGTTTTCGGGTGAGTTTCCACTCACGTTAACAATGAAATTTGTGTCAATATCCTTAAGTTTCGGATATATGTTTTCACAGAAATAATCCACTCCCTTGTTCTGCAAACCTACACAATTCAGCATGCCGGAAGCAGTCTCTGCCATACGTGGATAATCATTTCCCTCGCGTTTTTCAAGGGTTGTTCCCTTTACAATAATACCTCCCAACTCCTCTAACGGAACAAGGTCTTGAAACTCCAAACCATAGCCAAACGTCCCGCTCGCCGTCAAAATGGGGTTGCGAAGAGAAAAATTATTTATCTTTACATTTAAGTCTACCATAATGAGTAATTTATTTTTACATTATCAAGCATTATTCCGTTCACCACAACAGCTTGTCAATATTGAATACAGGCCCATCTTGACATACCCTGAGATTGCCTTCAACAGTCTTCTCGACACAACACAAACAAGCTCCCAAACCACAAGCCATCATGTTCTCAAGAGAAGCTTCGCAGTTAATGCCATTGGCCTTGGCATACCTTGCCACAGCCTTCATCATCGGTTTTGGCCCACACGTCTGGATAACATCGAACTTCTCGTGCCGCAAGACGGAATGATTGGTTACAAATCCCTTTTCTCCCTCCGACTCGTCTTCAGTGGTAACGTAAACATTGCCTATCTCCTTGAAAAGATCCAACTCCAGCAAATCCTTGGCAGACCTGGCTCCCAAAAGGAAAGAAGGCTCGGATCCCTCTTGCCTTAACTTGCTGCCTTGCCAAAGAAGTGGGGCGACACCTACACCGCCGCCCACAAGCAACACTTTCTTATGGAAAACCTGGCTGAAGCCATTGCCAAGAGGCAAGAGGCAATTAACAATGTCGCCCGCACACAACTGGCACAGATGACGGGTACCATCGCCTATGCCGGCGACAAGCAACCACAATTCATTACGATCGTAGTCCACATAGTTGATTGAGATTGGGCGACGGAGGAATGTACTTGGAGAATTATCTACGCGAACTTCTACAAACTGACCGGGAAGCATGTCCGGGAGAGTATCATCATGGGTCAACTTCAACAAGACATGATGGTCAGAAAGATGCGTCGCAGATACAACGCGAAGGTCTAAACAATATTTTTTCATGGTTGAAAAATAGCGAGGGTCAACACGACTACCTCTTCTTATATATAATGATGTTGAACTTTACAACCACAAAGATAATTGTTTTATCCGTACATGCCAAGAAAGGAAGGTAAAAATATTGTTTTATTGCTGTTCGAAAAACTATTTAGGATGCCCCCAAGGCCTGAAAGAGCGTCACTTGGCATACATACCTTACTCCATTTATGTCTTGCGAACAGAAATTAAGTAAAGCATATGGCAAGACGAGTCGCCTTGCTGATTACATTGTTGAAAACAAAGGCTTCATGCGCTAAGCGATACTACGTAGCTATTCAAGCGTAAACGCATCGTGAAATAAGCGTGAACATGTAGCGATTCAAACGTGCGTGTAGCGATTCAAACGTAAATCCGGCACGATAGCACCAAAACACAAAAGGCTGTTCAAGGCGAAGCCAAAGCTCCATAATTCGTACGCTACCCCAATAAGAAAACTTGAATTACCGTGTGAATCGTGACATCATATCGGCAAGACACAAGTAACAAAAAGGACTGGATTCCTCGCTTGGAATCCAGTCCTGCTTTTTATGCTTGGAAAAGATTTATCGAAAAAGATATTATTTTTTGGGCACGAAAGACTCCCATGTTTGGTCATCAAAAAAGACCCTTATCTCGGTGATTTTACGTTGGCGATTGTTGTATATTTTGACAATGTTTTTTTCATTATTCATATTACCAGAACCACGATTATAACCGCTTTGGTCAAAGAGAGTAGAAGGGGATACTGTTTGTCCTGCCACACCGTGGACCGAACAGTTCAAAGATGACGCTCCCCCGGATAAGGGAGGGGTAGCTGCGCCAGAGGCTTGGGCATTACTTGTAGAATCGTCGGTATTTGATTTGGAAAGTCCTTGATTTTGGTACATTGGCCCCTTTCCATCAAAGAGCCATTCCATGGCAATATCAGGAAAACGTGTATGGATGGCCTCATAATGTTTGAGGGTAGGTTGGGTCTTGCCGCGAAGAAGCAAACTCAGGGTTCCTTCGTTGATGCCAGTCTCGGTTGCAAACACTTTATTGTTCATGTGCTTGCTATCCATTATCTCCTTGATTCTATCCTTCAGATTCTCGTTTTCCATGTCACAAGTATTTTTGGGGGCATTGAAGCCTTATCTATTTATATTTGCAAAGTTAAATCAATTTTTCGAGAAAAGCAACAAACTAAAAATAAATTTTATTTCTTAAAGTTTAAATTTATTTATCGCCTTAGGCTAAATTTAGATTTGTTGCCTAAATTCACGCCATTTATATTTAGAATATTAAACATGACTGTGCTCTATGCTATTAATCTATTAAAACATAGAAACTTAGTAATTTGTTGACTATAATTATGATATCTAAACCTTATAATCATTTCAATATTAAAATATGCATTGATTTCGCTTTCAATAATGCCTTTTTGACAACATGCATCGTTCATTTTAGCATTAAACAGCCTGTAAGTTCTTGACTTACCGATGATTACATTACCATGTCACAATTGCATATTTATTTCTTTTTCTTTATAAAGTTAAAGTTTTAGACTTTTGATTATGACATAAATATTTCTAAATGCCTTTATATTTGCAAATTTTAGTTTGATAATATAAACACCACAAGTTTAATGCTTTAGATTTATTTTTACATAGTTTGAATTATCAAATTATAATAAGCCTTAATAATAAATTCCAATATGAAAAGATACTCATTTTTCGCTTGGCTGCGTTTTTCCCGACAGATGGCAAAGACGCTGAAAAAAATCGATTCTCGGAGGCGTTTTTTCAGGCTAACTAACACATTCTCACCAATTTAAGCATAAAAAAAGCGTCCTCAAGGACGCTCAAAATAGAAGAAAATAAGCCTCAAAAAGGGGCTTTTCAGTGTAAAATAAAGAAAATTAGCTCCTTCATAAGGTCGCCAACAGAGGTTGATGGGTTGTCTAAACCCTTACTTTTAGCGTCAATCTCTCTCAATTTCTGAAGAATCTGCAAAGTCTTGTTCCCAGTGTAATTTCGCATACCCACAAGATAGTCTTTTATGCCCCATACATTCTTCAAGTCAAGGTAAGCCGCCAAGGCGTTTTGATCTTTATTATTGGGCGCATAATATGCAAGCATCAAGTTCTGGAAGTAAGAGAAGAGAAGAGGCAAAAATGAGAACAGAGAGCCAGCCTTTGGATTGTTGTCAAAATATTTGATTATCATATTTGCCTTTAAGATATTGCGGTTGACAATGGCGTCGCGAAGCTCAAAGGAATTGAAATCCTTGCTCACCCCAATGTTCCGCTCTACCATTTCCGGGGTAATTCTCGTTTCTCCTGATGGTAAAGAAATGACCAATTTGTCAAGCTCTGAATACAGGCGATTAAGATCCGCTCCTACGTTGTCGGCTATCATCGCCGCACTCTTGTCGTCAATGCTAAATTTCTTCGCCTGAAGGTAAGAGCGTATGTGTCCGGGCAGTTGCCATTCACGCAACTTCTTACTCTCAAACACCACCCCACTCTTCTCCACGGCCGAAACCAATTTCAAACGCTTGTTCATGACACCATTCTTATAACAGATCACAAGTATGGTCTTCGGTTGTGGATTTTGGGCGTAGCGTTCAAGTTTTTCCAGTGAGCGCAGCCCTTGTGCCTCTTTAACGATAATCACCCTTTTAGGGGCCATCATCGGAAACTGCATGGCAAGGTCGGCAATCTGGGATCCAGACACGTCTGCGCCAAACACCACCGTCTGGTCAAAGGCCTGTTGGTCGGCAGGCAAGGCGTGAGACTGGATATAGTCGCAAACTTGGTCTATATAATATGCCTCATCGCCCATCAATATATATATAGGTGCGAAGACATTGTTTTTAAGGTCTCGCATGATGCCATCGTAAGTCGGCAATGTTTTTTTCTCAGCCATAGGCTTTCACTATTCAGAATATTTATTATCTTTGCAAAGTTAATAAAATGATTCGACTAAACCTTCCTTCGTTTGATATAAAAACACGCGTCGTGGATGGCCGAGGCCAGGTGCTCGACCCGCTTCGCAGACGTTGGGTAGCCCTGACGCCTGAGGAATGGGTGCGCCAGCACTTCATCCACTGGCTAACCAGCTCGCTCGGCTATCCACAAGCTCTGCTCGCAAACGAGGTCCAGCTGAACATAGGTATGAAAAAGCTACGCGCCGACAGCGTGCTATACGACCGAGAGCTTCATCCGAAGATGATTATTGAATACAAGGCCCCCAGCATACCTATCACCCAAAAAGTTTTCAACCAGATCATGGCATACAATCTGCAGTTGCATGCTCCCTACCTCGTCGTGTCGAATGGCATAAAACACTATTGTTGCAAGCTGGACAACGTTGGTAAAAAATATTTATTTTTAAGCACAATGCCATATTATGAAGAAATTTAACAAATTGCCTTATTTTAATTAGCGTCACTCAACTTTATTTTCCTTTTCTTTCTTGGCTACACAATTAATTAGTATCTTTGCAAAAGTAAATGCGTGATTGATAGACTGCGCGCAATAAAGCAAATACTCAATACGGCAATTAAGCAAAGAATATCATTGCGCGCAATAGCGCAAATGCGGCAATGTAATTTGCGCACAACGACACAACAAGGCAATTATAATTGCACGCAATACGCAAGCGGCGATTGCACGCAATGGAACAAGCCGGGTTACGCACAACCATTCAGCCGTTCCAAGCGCGATTGCATACAATCGAACAAGCTGTATTGTGCGCAATGCAACAAGCATGACCGTGCATTACAAATCGGCCGATATTGCACGCAACGCAAAAAGCATGATTGCACTCAAACAAACAAGCAATATAACGCGATTGCACGCAATCAACAGGGTATGATTGTACGCAAACAAACAGTCGAGCAAAACGACAACCACGCAAGCACGCTAATAACAGGCAATAACAAAGAACAAATACTATGGAAGTTCAAACAACAAATCATCAACTGTCAGACGTAGTTTCTGTTACCAACTTCAAGGGCGGTGTGGGAAAGACCACCACAGTGCAAACCCTCGCGGCATGTCTGCACAAGCTTCATCCACAAAAGAGGGTCATCGTGATAGACCTTGACCCACAATGCAACCTCTCTTTTCTTCTCGGCTGGAACGATTTAAGGAAGACCCTACCTGAGTACGCTCGCATGACCATCTACGATGCCATGACAAAGGTGGCTAAGATTCCTGTCTACACATCGCCAGAAGGCATCTTCTACGTGCCCGGCTCGTCAGAGATGCAGAACATCGATGTTTCGCTCTTTGGTCAGAATATCCCACGCCTCGTGCTCGCCAAATGCGTTATGCAAGGGTATTACAACATGACAAACGGGGCCATAGACGAGAAGACAGCCACAGGCAACGTGTTCACCGACTTCGACTACATGCTCATCGACTGCCCTCCATCGCTCTCGCAGAGCACCTGCAACGCCATGGCCATGGCAACGACAATGCTCGTGCCCATCCAGATGGAGGGTCTCAGCGTGACGGGTGTCGGAAGCATTCTTGAGCAGGCTAAGCAAATAAGGAAAGAGCTCAACCCGAACCTTGCCAACATGCTCCTCCTGCCAACCATGGTCAACAGCCAGCTCGTCATCACCAACGAACTCCAAGATTTCCTTGAGAACAACTTTGACGACTCTCTCATCCCTACCCCAATCCATCGCTCCGTGAAAGTGGCGGAGGCGCAAACAAGAATGACCAACGTCATCGACTATGCTCCATCATGCCGCGCGGCTGAGGATTACATGAAAGTGGCAAAGACCATTTTCGGAGAGGATTAGGCATCTATCTAAAAGAGACACCATCCACACCATGACTCCAACAAAACATCAGGAAAACAAGAAATGAAAATAACAAGAAACAAAAGCAGCCTGCAAGACCAACTGGCGAAGATGTTGCAAGCCGGCAAGGAAAATGTAGACAAAACCACTGACAATGAGGCTATTGAGCCTTCAACTCAAAACACGCCATTGCGTGCAAACGCGCAAGCCTTCACTGAGAAATCAGAGGCTGAGCCAAACCAGGAAAAGGAAGTAGTTCCATCAGCTCAACCCCAAGAGCCACAACAAACTCCCACTGAGGAACCTTCCATTGAGGAGGAAGAGGTTGAGGTTCCAAAAACAAGGACGTACCGTCCAAGGACAACGCCAGCCCGCCCACGCCCAAAGAAGCAAGAAGAGGCCCCACGCCTAAACGCGTCGCAACGCCATGAGGTGCCAGACAGGAACACGAAGTTCGCTGGCGAACCGATAAAGAGTGTTGGCTGCCGAATGCCACAATCGCTCTACGCCAGGATGCTTCAATACAAGGCCCTCAACGATACGCAGCTCAACCGCATCACACTCAACGACATCATCATCGAGGCCGTGGACAAGTATCTCAGCAAGATAAAGTAATCATTTTCCCATCACATTATTATAATAAGAGGATGCTCCAAGGCAATAAAGACCTTGAGACGCATCCTCTATTCGCGTTTCTCGGCTTCACGGTGATAACGCATCGCTTTTACAGCATAAAGGCGTAGTGCGATTCCAGCGTGATGGCATGGCGATTCCAGTGCAAAGGCAACGCAATCTCTTTGAAACGCCGATGGCAAATCAGTCGCGTACAATTCACATTTTTCCAAAAAATCCATCTAAAAGTTGCCTAATATCAAAAAGAATTAATAAATTTACGACCATGAACCACAATTCACGTCTCTGGTAGTCGTTGTAGTAATGCAGAGACCACTATAGAGGGGAGCGGTAATTAGGGTTCACTAAATTATTTTGACTAAGCAGCCTCGTGTTGGGTCTAAAACTCC
>SAMEA3663095__coassemble_1099_pt1 | contig 24185 bp, 21 predicted proteins | sample SAMEA3663095__metabat2_low_PE_021 | metagenome-assembled genome bin SAMEA3663095 (sample SAMEA3663095) | pig gut metagenome | biome: pig gut; feature: pig-associated habitat; material: faeces | place: France | collected 2012 | reverse complement strand
GCAAGAGCCAGCAGATTTACAGTCTGCCCCATTTGGCCACTCTGGTAACCACCCTTGTTTTACGCTTGAGCCTCTTGTCGGATTCGAACCAACGACCCCGAGATTACAAATCACGTGCTCTGGCCAACTGAGCTAAAGAGGCGTATCTTCGCAGCCGTCTTATCGGCTTAACTTCGGACCTGTTGTAAAACGGCTGCAAAGTTACTATTTATTTTTCAATCTCCAAAACATTTTGAGGAAATTTTCAACGATTGCGTAATTTTTCCTTGAATTTCGTCAGTTGTTCCCGCAAACTGTCCACGCACAAGTCGATTCCCTCCTCAAAAGTGTCGCACGTCTTGGCGACGTAGATGGGATTCCCGTTAGGCACCGAAACGGTGACGCTGGTCTCCTTGTTGAGCGCGGCAGCAGGCTTGACAACCTTTAATTGCACCTCTACTTTCTTAATATCTTCAAATGATTTTTCCAACTTAGCCACCTTCTTCTCGATGAAGGCTTGCAGCTTCTCGGTAGCGTCGAAGTGAATCGACTTGATGTTTACTTCCATAGTTACCATTTTTAAAGGTTAAACTCACGCCCTTGGGTGGGCATCTTTGTATACTCTGCGGAGCTGTTCGAAGGTAGTGTGTGTGTACACCTCCGTTGTCGACGCGCTTGCGTGGCCCAACAGTCTCCTGACACTTTCTATACTTGCGCCATTATTGAGCATTGCCGTGGCGAAAGAGTGCCGCAACACGTGCGGCGAGAGCTTTTTCTGCGTGCTGACGAGCGACAGCTTGGCTTTTACCCGGAGCCTAACGTCATAGGCCTTCATACGGTTGCCTTTTACCGTGACGAACAACGCGTCACACTTACGGCTCACCTCCTTGTTCCTGCACGCTACGTAGCGCCCAAGCGCCACGGCGAGTTCTTCTCCGAATGGCACCACCCGCTGCTTGTCACCCTTTCCGGTCACTTTCAGCTGGCGGTTATCACAATCTATGTCCACATCGTCGAGCCCCGTCAACTCCGACAGGCGTATGCCCGTCTCGTAGAAGGTCATTATTATCGTCTTGTCCCTAACCTCCAGGAAGCTTGTGCCCCATGGCAGGTCATCGAGCAAGCGATTCATCTCGCTTTCCTTGACAAACGTCGGCAATCTCTTGCGCTGTTTCGGTGGCTCTACCCGATAGGTTGGGTCGCGCTCCACAAGGTGCCGCGCCAAGGCGTAACGATAAAGCGACCTAAGGGCCGCGAAGCGTGTTCCCACGCTCGATGCTTCCATACCACCATCCATGAGATGTTCCATCCAATCACGGACGACATCCTCATCGACTGTCTGCCAGCTGAGCCCACTGTCAAGGCTACGGAAGTAATCCTCAAATTCCCTGAGTGACACAGAGTAAGACTCCAATGTCATTGGCGAGCGGTATCGCTCATAGCGCAGGTAATTCAAGAAATCATCAACCATGTCAAACAGCAATCAGACCTCAACCGGCATAACGGTGATTCACATTGCGAATTTATGGAAATTATTTGAAACTACCAAATTTTTCAGGAAGTTTTTTATTCTTCCTCGTCGCGCATGTGCTGCACGTAAACGGCGTGTTCCATCTTGAGACGCTTCTTGACAGACGGCTTGTCATACTGCTGACGTGAGCGAAGCTCCTTGATGACGCCTGTTCTTTCAAACTTTCTCTTGAACTTCTTGAGAGCTCTTTCGATGTTCTCGCCTTCCTTTACGGGTACAATAATCATTTTGTTTTGGTTTATAAAATTTAAATTAGACATTTGCCTCATGTGTGGGCACTATACACCCCACCACAATAAGCGGCTGCAAAATTACAAGTTATTTTTCAGATAGCCAAACAATTATCCAATTTTATGTCATATTTCCTTCGTGGCGTTTTCCAGCCAAGACCGTTCTTCCCCGTCGAGATGCGGGGCAAGCACGTCATACACGTGACGGTGGTATCGGTTCAGCCAATCGCGCTCCTCCGGCAGCAACATGTCCTTTATTATCGGCTCCACGTCGAACGGGCAGAGCGTGAGCGGCTCCATCTGCAGGAAGTCGCCAAACTCCGTTTGCATGTATGGCCTTATGAGCAACGTATTCTCGTGGCGCACGCCAAACTTGCCCTCAAGGTACAGTCCTGGCTCATCGGTGACGGTCATCCCCGCCCTGAGCGGTGCCGGCATGTATTCCATCCTTATTTGGTGAGGGCCCTCATGCACGTTGAGATACGAGCCCACCCCATGTCCGGTGCCATGGAGGAAGTTCATGCCTTCGCGCCACATCGCCTCGCGCGCCAAGGCGTCTATCTGGGTGCCGGCAGCGCCGTCGGGAAACTTCGCCAACTCCAGTTGTATGTGCCCTTTCAGCACGAGCGTGTAGACGCGGCGCATTTCCTCGGTCACGGGGCCTAAGGGTATGGTGCGCGTTATGTCGGTAGTGCCATCTTCATACTGCGCGCCGCTGTCGAGCAGCAACAGGCCCTCAGGCTCAAGGGCGGCGTCGGTTTCCGGCGTGGCCTCGTAGTGCACGATTGCCCCGTGAGCATCATAGCCTGCTATCGTGTCGAAGCTGATGCCACGGAAGAGAGACTGTTCCGCGCGCAGGGCGGTCAGCTTGCGGTCGACGCTCATCTCCGTCTGTCCGCCTTCCGCTACCGCGGGCTTGAGCCATTTAAGGAACTTCACCATCGCGACGCCATCCCTAAGCATGGCATTATGATAACCTGCTATCTCAACATCGTTCTTCACGGCCTTCATCGCGGGGATTGGCGAAGCGTGCCTTACTATGCTCTTGGCGTAAGCCTTGCTGTCGGCCGACGCTATTATATTATATAATGTATAAGAGGTCTCCTCCGGGTCAAGAAGGATGTTATACTCAAAATATTCTCTCAACCCTTCGCCCACCTTGTCGTAGCTTTCCATGCCCACGTCTTGCGCCTTGAGGTATTCCTCAACCTGCGGCGTGAGTTTGGCCTTGTCGATAAACAACGTGGCCTTATCGGTGCTCAGCAACAGATAAGCCACGAACACCGGGTTGCAATGCACGTCAGTGCCTCGAAGGTTAAGCAACCACGCTATGTCGTCGAGCGCGGATACGAGCATGCCGTCGGCGCCCATGTCGCACAGGGTCGCCCTCACACGTCGCATCTTCGAGAGAGCCGTCTCGCCGGCATATTTCATGGGGTACACTTCCATCTTATTGTCGGGTATCGCTGGGCGGTCTTTCCAAATCTCGTTCAACGGGTCGAAGTTAGTCCGTACGGTAATGCCACCCTGGCGTCGCAGTTCATGGATAAGGTTCTCCACCGAGCTGACGTTGTTGCACATTCCGTCCACGCCCACCTGCGCGTTGGTGTCCTTGAGCTTGTCGGCGAGCCACCGCGCTATCGTCGGCGTGCCTTTCACCTTCAGGCGCATAAGCTGGAACGAGGTGCCCTCAAGCTGCTTCTCGGCCGCGAGAAAATACCTGCTGTCTGTCCAAAGGGCGGCAGAGTCCATCGTCACCACCGCCGTACCGGCAGAGCCGTCAAACCCACTTATCCATTCCCTGCCCTTCCACCTGTCGGGGGTGTACTCCGAGTGGTGTGGGTCGGTAGACGGAAAGACGAAAGCGTCGAGCTTCTCGCGACGCATCACCTCGCGAAGGCTCGCGAGGCGACTTAGCACGGTATCGTTTATCATGGTTGTCATTATATTATTAATATGGTAGTAATCATGATGCAAAGATAAGAATCTTTAGCAACAATACGCAGCATATCCGGGAAATTCGCTCACTCCGACATTTCATAGTGTTTATATGCCAAACGGAGATAGCAAATTATAACGTTTTAATATTATACAACATTTCACAACGAAAAAAAATATCACTTCTATTTTATTTTCTATACCTTTGCAAGCGGAAAAGGAAACTTTTAAAACACAAACTAAGTTATGAAGTATTTAACAAATGACAAGCTTCTTATCGTCGGTGCAGGCGGTATGATTGGTTCAAACCTGGTGCAGAGCGCTCTTATGCTCGGCCTTACTCCTAACATTTGTCTCTACGATATCTATGAGCCTGGTGTTCATGGTGTCTACGACGAGATGGAGCAGTGCGCCGTTCCCGGTGCAAACCTCAGCTACTACGCTCCCGCGGTAGAGGACATGAACGACCCCGAGAAGGTCGCAGAGGCTGCCAAGAAGGCTTTCACAGGCGCTAAATACATCATCTCCTCTGGTGGTGCTCCCCGTAAGGCTGGCATGACACGTGAGGACTTGCTGAAAGGCAACTGCAAGATTGCCGCAGACTTCGGTGAGAACATCAAGAAATACTGCCCAGACGTTGAGCACGTTGTCGTGATTTTCAACCCTGCTGACGTCACCGCTCTCACAGCCCTCATCCACAGCGGCTTGAAGCCAAGCCAGCTCACATCTCTCGCTGCCCTCGACTCTACTCGTCTGCAGCAGGCTCTCGCCCACGAGTTCGGCGTCCAGCAGGACAAGGTGACAGGCGCCCACACATACGGTGGCCACGGCGAGCAGATGGCTGTCTTCGCTTCTCAGGTCAAGGTCGACGGCAAGCCTCTCTCTGAGATGGGTCTCAGCAAGGAGCGTTGGGAGGAAATCAAGCAGATCACCACACAGGGTGGTTCACGCATCATCAAGCTCCGCGGCCGCAGCTCATTCCAGAGCCCTGCCTACAACGCCGTGAAGATGATCGAGGCCGCTATGGGCGGCGAGCCTTTCACATTGCCTGCTGGCTGCTACGCAAACCTGCCTGAGCTCGGCATCAAGGACGTGATGATGGCTCTGCCTACAACTATCGACAAGACTGGCGTCCACTACACCACTCCTTCTGGCACAGAGGAGGAGATGGCAGACCTGCAGAAGAGCTACAAGCACCTCTGCGACATGCGCCAAGAGGTTATCGACCTCGGCATCGTGCCTCCAGTGGAGAAGTGGAACGAGGACAACAAGAACCTCTAAGCCACACATCGTGGAATTGAGCTTATAAAAGCCAATAAATAAACAAGCGGGAAGAAAGCGAATTTGTTTTCTTCCCGCTTTCGTTTTTGCGCGACATTTCGCAAGAATGATAAAATCATGTCCTAAAAGCCGTCATAAGAAGCCGAGAACATCATTCAAGACCTCTTTATGAATTTATGGATAAAGAAGGACATACTTGAAGGAATTGAGAATCTCGACAATTATCTTTTCATTTCTGCTCGCAATGCCACGATACGCTATGTCAAGCAGTCTTTTGTTTTTTATGATGACAGCATGGCCAAGGACAAATGACATCAATTTAATTGGATAATAATATTTTACAAATGGTCGTCTGAGAATCGTTTTTTTTCAACCAAGCAGTCGCTTGCGTGGAATTGACGCGATTATGGGTCATTTTGATAAACCATTGATTATTAGAGGAATATATTTTTATAGGCTTTTCAGCATGGCAAATCCGCAAAAATAGCGTTGCCGTTACACCGTAATCGCGTTGCCGTTACACTGTAATCGCGTTGCCGTTACGGTGAAACCGCGTTGCGATTACGGTGTAACGGCAACGCCATTTGGCTACTATCGCAAAAAAAAACTGGCCGAAAAGCCGCCAACGGCGTTGTCAAGAGGCAGAAGGCTACCCTTTTCCCGCTCTAAACGCACTGGTTTCCAAGTGTTAAATTTCGGCAATAATATTTTACAATTTAGCGCGCGTACATGCTGCTTGTCATGGATTAACACAATTCGTCACCAATGCCAATTATCTCTAACACGGGTTATTCCGGGTCCACGTCAAAATATATCTGCACCGATTTATAACATGGTTGCGCCACTATGCCGTCGCGCGCGGCGTAAAGAGCCTGACGGGTCTTCCTCAAGTCGATGCCGATTTCCAGTTTCAGCACTATCTTGCGGATGAACACCGCCTTTACCCTTGCCACCGATGGCTTGTCGGGGCCAAGCACGCGATCGCCTAACATTTGGCGCAAGTTGCCCCCCATTTCCTGTGCCGCCATCTCCACCACCCCCTCATTCTTGTGCTTGAGGTAGACATAAACCACATGGGAGAAAGGCGGATAGCGAAAGAGGGAACGCTCCTCGAGCAGCGAGTCGTAGAACGCCTCATAGTCGTTGCGAACCACCTGGCCGATTACCGGCAAGTCGGGGCTCTTGGTCTGCAATATCACCAACCCACGCTTACCCCTTCGGCCAGCGCGCCCCGCCACTTGGCTCATCATCATGAAGGCATGCTCGTAGGCGCGAAAGTCAGGATAGTTGAGCATGGTGTCGGCGTCGAGAATGCCAACCACCGCCACGTTGTCGAAATCGAGGCCCTTGGAAATCATCTGCGTGCCAATGAGCACGTTGGCCTTGCCAGCGCCAAACTCACCTATCAGCCGCTCGTAGGCCCCACGGGTGCGAGTGGTGTCGAGATCCATGCGTGCCACTGTCGCGTCGGGAAACTCGGCACGCACCATGTCTTCTATCTTCTCCGTGCCATAGCCACGGTCGGAGAGATGCGGATTGCCACAGTTGGGGCAAGCCTCAGGCACGGGCATGGTGAACCCGCAATAATGGCAGGTCAGCAAGTTGAGCCGCTTGTGGTAAGTAAGCGACACGTCGCAATTCTTGCATTTGGGCGTCCATCCGCAGGTGTGACACGACAAGACCGGCGCGAAGCCACGGCGGTTCTGGAACAGTATGACCTGCTTGCCATTAGCCAACGCCTCGCGCATGGCGGCAAGGAGACGGGGCGAGAATGGCCCGGACATGATCTTGCGACGCCGCAGGTCCTTCACGTCCACGACTTCTATCTCCGGCAACTCCACGCCCTTGAACCGCGTGGAGAGCGAGACAAGACCATATTTGCCCGTCTTGGCATTGTAGTAGCTTTCCATGGATGGCGTGGCCGTGCCGAGAAGGACCTTGGCTCCGAACATTTGCGCCATGACGATGGCCGCGGAGCGGGCGTGGTAGCGAGGGGCCGGGTCTTGCTGCTTATAACTCGTCTCATGCTCCTCGTCGACAACGACGAGACTGAGCTTCTTGAAAGGCAGGAAGATGGCGCTGCGAGCTCCGAGGATGATGTCGTAAGGATTGTCGGAGAGCTGCTTGCGCCAAATCTCCACACGCTCGCGGTCGCTGTACTTGGAATGATAGATGCCAAGCCTTGAGCCGAACACACGTTGCAGGCGCTGGGTCATCTGAACGGTAAGGGCTATCTCTGGCAAGAGGTAAAGCACCTGCCCGCCCTTGTCGATAACCTCTTGGATGAGATGTATGTAAATCTCCGTCTTTCCGCTTGACGTCACGCCATGAAGCAGCACCACGTTCTTGTCGTGCCACTGTTTTTCCAAGTCGGCCTTTGCCCGCGCCTGTGGCTCGCTTAGCGACTGTACGCGTTCAGGATGATATGCGCCATTGCGATTGATGCTTTTCACCTCACGGTCGACGGACTGAAGGAACCGCTGAGCGACAAGCTTCTTAACAATGTCGGCCGTGCAGTGGGCCTCGTTCATCAGTTCCTCGCGCGTGACGATGCTTGTGCCGGAATCGTGAACAAGGTTGAGGAAAGTGGTGAACGCGGCTTGTTGCCTCGGCATGCGGCGCAGCATCTCCACGGCTGCCCTTTGGGCCTCCACGTTGGCAAACTTGTCGCCAAGGCAGACGCACGCCTCGGTCTTGGGCTTGTAACCCACTTCCGCCTTCAGGCCAGCGGGAAGCGCGGTGTTCATCACGTCGCCAAGTGGCGACATGTAGTAATCGGCTATCCACCGCCAAAGCCTCAGTTGGCTGGGCAAGAGAACCGGCGCGTCGTCGAGCACCGCCAATATCTCGCGTATCTTGCTGTCGGGAAGGTTGGGGTTGTCGGCATGAACCCTAACGGCCATGGCCGCATAAGTCTTGCTCTTGCCAAAGGGAACGAGCACGCGCGTGCCCATGACGACGCGCGCGGCAAGCGAATCGCTCACGGCATAGGTGAAAAAGTCTTGAAGGGGCAAGGGCAAGATTACGTCTACATACTTCATTCCAAAGAAAACAAAAGGCAGGGAGACACCTGCCTTTATTATTTTAAGTCAATGATAACGGGAAATCAGAACCAATAGCCAACAGAGACTTGCCAAGTGTTGTTGCGGCCTTTAATACATTGTTTGTCGGGGTTGAGCCGTTCCACATGCATCTTGCCCGACTTGTTGCACTCTATGTTGTAGTTGACAGAGCCTTGAAGATGCTTTAATATCGTGACACCGGCACCTATATTGACGCTGAATGTCGCCTTTTTCAGGGAATAACTGCTTGCTGCATCCCACTCGAAATCCTTGTCGCCGACATTGATGCCCCATTGCGGACCGGCGAAGAGGAAGACATTGGCAAGGCTACCGAGCCCTATGCCATATCTCACGTTGACCGGAATGTCCAGGTATTGCTGCTTTATGGTCGTGGTTTGGCCCATGTCGCCACCAACGACATCATCAGCCCATTTCATCCTTGCCTGCTTTTGGTCGTAAAGAGCCGCAAGGTCAAAACTCAAGCCTGTCAGAGGCACGGAGACCTTCAGCATTGGGCCAAAGAAGAAGCCGGCCTTGTTGTCGGTTGCCCACATGTCGTCGTTCAACTTCAAGCTGCTGACGTTCAAGCCTCCTTTCACACCGAGCTTGACCTGGGCGGAAGCCGATGCTGACAAGCCCAAGGCCAAAAACAATATCGCTATTATCTTTTTCATCTTATATGATTTGGTTTACCATAAACATCAATGCCTCTGCCTCCTGACGGTCACCCTTGCGGTACCGGAGGCAGACGAAGATCCAGGAACACGCGCGCGGCTCTGCTTCACGCGCGGCGACTTGGCTGCCACCCTGCGTATGCGAGAACCCTTTTTCACGCCCTTCACCTGTTTGGGGTCGAGCTTGGCTATGGAGTCGAGAGAGTCTTTCCTGGCTTGGTCTCCCCATAACTGGCTCTCGAAAGAGGCTATCTCTGAATCGATGCGCCGCTGAGCCTTGACAAGTTTCACGGAATCGCCGCCGGCCTCTTGCGCCAGCGTCTTGCCGAGCATATTGTTGGTCTTGTAGATTTTGCCTTTATAGCCGTTTGTGGCAAAATAGTCGGCAACGCTCATCATCGCGGCATTGTTGACATTGCTCGTCATCACCATCTGCTTGGCGAGAAATGGGGCCAAGTCGCTGTATCTCACCCAAAACAGTGGATATTTCGTGGCTCCGTCGCCAAAGTCATCGTCGCGAAACATCACGGGGCAGAGAGCCGTCACCTGACGGTGAAACGACGACGTGTTCTGGTCATAGTAGCTGCTTTCCTTGACGTAATAAGCCTTGACCTCGGCTGATGGTATATCGCTGTCGTCGATATGCACGCCACGGTCGGTCTTCTCATAAAAAATGTGGTAGTCGTCAAGAAACTTCTTGGGGCTCAAGCGCAACGACTCGTCAAACTTCTCGCTGCCACTGTTCACGTCGTAAGAGTAGGCGGCAATGCCCCCGTGGTTAGGCCCTGCCATGATGAGCTTGAAGAGCAGCGTGAAGAGATTCACCTGCTGGCCATTTGGCTCCACTGGATAATACAAGGCGGCGTTAGCCTCATCGTTTAGGTCAAGCTCACGGTACACGTCCCTGCGCCAAACCACATCACCACTCATGGGCTCAGCCGTCGGGAAGTCTATCTGCTGACGCAAAGTCATGTTATTACTGTTCGACTTCGCCACCTGCTGCTCCTGGCGACGAGCCTTGGGCTGTGCCATGAGGCAGGAAACGCCCACGGCGATAAACGCCAATGATATAAAAAACCTCTTCATAAGAGTATCTTTGATTCTGTTTGTTTCTGTAAAAATCATCTCACCTTCACTTCCATTGCCCCAGGCAACACGCGTGCCACGCCGTCGGGCCCAATGGCATGAACCTCGGTGATGTAGAAGCGGCGGCCACGACTTAACCGGCGGAACTGGTCGCGCATGCGGTCGGTGAACTCTCCGCCTTGCGATGCCATCTGTACAGCATTGCCCATGTTGTCGTAGAACACAGTCGAGAAACCTGTCACGCGGAACTGTATGTCGAGAATGCCATCGTCTATGGCGGCCTTCAAGTGTCTCGCGCCCATCAGGCTCGCCTTGGCCATATTGCCACCCTTGAAGCGGTCATCGCCAATGGTGATATAAGGTGTCGGGTTGGGCAGCTTACGCACACGGAAAGTGAACGGAGGGAACGTCCTTGTCATCTTGCCGTCGCGCGCGGTGATGCGGAACGTCACGTCGTGGCCAACGGCAGCAGGCACGGCGACATACTTTCCCGGGCCCCTTGATATAAGACGGCCACCTGTCATGCTCACGGAGACCGCGTTTTGCGGCACGCCTGGCACGCCTACGCTGATGGGGTTGTCGTAGCCAGCGTAGAGCATGTTCATAAGGTCGGCGGCCACGGTAGCGCCTCCGGGGACAGGTATGACATTGTATTTCTGTAAGAAGTTGCGACGAAGCACGTCGCCACGTGAGTTGCGCATCAAGATGTAACCACCAAACTGGTGCTCGCCCACTCCACCGGCCATGAAACTGTATTGGCCATTCTTGGTGTTGACGCGCGAGCCATTGACATAAATCTCCGGCTGACTGGTCGTGTCGACAGCCGCCATGACGATGTTGGCATTGAAACGTTCACCGGGATAAAGGGTCGTCTTCTCCGGCACCACGAATGCCTCGAGCTTGTTCACGCGAATGTCCTTGAGGCCGATGTTAGCCTCCAAGGAGTGAAGCACCTCACCCTCGGCATAGCGCACGTCGTTTTGCAACTTCGACAGCAACGTGACGGCAGCCGCCACGGGCATATCCTCGAACATGTATTCCTGCCAGTTCTTGCCAAGATAGTTTTTGCCTTTTGGCACATTGGTGGACAGGTTGCTCTTGATAATGGCATATTGACGCGGATCGGTAACAAAGCCAAGGATGCGCTCACGATAAGAGTTGATGGCATTGAACAGCTTTTTGCCCTTGCCAGTCAGCGGAGCCAGCATCACGGTCCCCGCCGCGTCTATGTTATCTGTGTTCTGAATGTTTTTCAAGTTGCCATCAGCTCCGTCGGCCTCCTTCACTATCGTGAGTTTCAGCGTCTCGGCAAAGTTGTAGAGCGAGTCGCTCATGTTCCTCACCTCCATTGCCTTCTCATACCAAACCCTCGCCTTCTCTGGGTTGCGGAGCATTTGGTCGCGGAAGTCGTTGTATATGGCGGCATTCTCCTTCGACGCGTTGTTGGTGGTTCGGTCAAGGCTTTCCTGCACTACGGCAAAGCCCTTAAGCACCTCTGTCGACACGTTGAGTGCCAACATTGCCAGAAGCACGATGTACATGAGGTTGATCATCTTCTGGCGTGGAGAAACCGGTCGTTTCTTGATTGCCATTTATATTATATTACTTGATTCGAATTTATATTACTCTTCGCTCTTCTGGCCATTCGGGGTGCGGACGGGCACAGGGCCCGCCCCTGCATAGCGACTGATGTTCACTCCTCGCTCGCCCGAGGGGCCGCCGCACGCATGTTAACCGTCATGGCCTCTATCATGCGCGCGTATATCTTGTTGAGCTGGTCTATCTGCTCCGCCATCTTCTTCGTCTGAGCGTTAATCTCGTCGATAGTGCCAATCTGCTGGCTCGCGCCCTTGAGCTGCATCTCATAGACCTTGCTGATGCCCGTGAGCGTGCGGTTGAGGTTCTCCATCTCCTCACTGTCGCGCGTGAGACGGGTGCTCTGCTCATTCACCTTCTTCAGAGTCTCCACAAGCGTCTTCAGCTCTTCAACGTAGCAGCCTTGGGCCTCATTCATGGCCTCCGCCTCCTCTTGGCTCATCTGCGGCACGTAGGCCGGCTGCTGAGGTGCGGCTGACGCCGTGGAGCTTGACACGTTGACTGTCGGCTCCGCGGTTTCAACATTTACCTTTTCGACGGAAGGCTCAACTTCGGCAGAAGACACGGCACTTGCGGCAGGAGCCTCGGCCTTAGCATTGGGATACTCCACCGTTCCCTTCTCAAGAAACTCCTCGGTCAGGCGCGTTGGCATTTCCCTGCCTTCCGCTGTCTTGTCGAACGGACGATCAAAGGCTGATATGAAAAACACGAAGACCTCAGTGCCCATGCCTATAAACAACATGACGTTGGCTCCAGGCAAATGGGTCAGCTTGAACAACGCTCCGAGAATGACGATAGACGCGCCCCAACTGTAAGCATAGTTGAGAAACGTTTGGCCCGCCACGGTGTCCATCCACTTCTGAAGGCGGTAGACTAAATTATAATTACTGTATCTTGACATAGTGTTATCTTCTTTTTTGTTTTCCACTTATTGAGTTAGCCAACGACCTCACGCAACGGAATCCGATATAGCTCCTCGGCTGGTTCTGGTATTCCCATGAGCGCCACGCTGAACGAATCAGGCTCTCCGGATCTTTCCATGAGCCACCGCGCACGCTTTTCTTCTTCAAGCGATACGGATCTTCCAAGGCCGCATTGTATTTCAGCTGCGGGTTGATGTCGTTCATGGCATCAACGCCCGCTTCGGTATAGATGGTGCTTGTCCATTCAGCCACGTTACCTGCCATGTCGTAAAGTCCATTACTGTTGGGTGAATAGCTGCCCACCTTGGCCGCGATAAGGTTACCGTCCTTGGTGTAGTTGCCCCTGTCGGGCTTGAAATTGGCATAGAAACAACCATTGCCACTCATCACGTCCTTGTTGTCCCAAGGAAACTCCGTCTGGTTCTTTCCCCTGGCGGCATATTCCCATTCTGCCTCTGTCGGCAAGCGATAACGCTGGACATAACGCGCCTCGGGGCCAAGGCCCTTCAGCAGATAGTCGGTGCGCCAAGCGCAGAACGCGTTGGCCTGCTCCCATGTCACGCCCACGACAGGATAATCGTTGTAGGCAGGATTGGAGAAATAGTTGCGGAGGTAAACCTCATTGTCGGCATTGCGGAAATCGTTTACCCAGCAGGTAGTGTCGGGATAGATGTTCACGATGTAGGTGTTAAGAAAATCCCACGGGCCGGAAAGCGGACGGTCAATGGTCTGTCGCACAATCTTGCCCGACTCGTCGATATAAGCCGTATCCTTGCTTATCATCACCACCTGATTGGGATCAACGGTCTCATCGGTATTGAGGTCGCGCTCCTCAGGGTTCAGGCGGTTGCGACGAAGCGCGGCGGCGGTATAATCGTAAATCTCGAACCGGTAGTTCATCTGGCTGTAGTCGAGCATCTTCTCGCCCGTCACGGGATTGGTGACATACAGGCTTTCTATTGCCCTCTGCTCATCCTCGTTGGGCTTGCGCGGCAGACGCTTGTTCCAGTTCACTCGAGGTGTCACCGGGTCACCGTTCTTGTCCTCGGTAATCATGTAACTCTCGTCGCCACCATAGTTGGGGTCCGCAAGGCGGGTGCGGAGGATGGAGTCGCGAACCCAGTTCACGAATTGCTTATACTGCGAGTTGGTAATCTCCGTTTGATCCATCCAGAAGCCGTCGACGGAGATGTCTTTCACAGGGACGGTCTTTCCCCAAAGGCTATCGCTCTTCAATTCGCCCATCTTCAAGTAGCCACGGTCAACCCTTATCATTCCGTAAGGTGTTGGCTCTGTGAAAGGACGACCGCCCACGCCGACCACTTCACCGCCCTTGCCCGACATGGAAGCGGACTTGGCGCTGAAACAGCCTGTCAACGACAACGACAACATTGTCAAGCTTAATAATAATATGATATTCTTCATATAATCAATATCTGTTCTATCAACTTCTGTTATAATATTCTTACACTCTTATGCAGGTTCCGGCCTTTCTTGGCGAAACTTATGTCGTGCCTATATCCGACAAACAACTCATGGCTGCCGTTGCCTGGGTTGATGCTTGACGTATACACCTCATAGCTATAGCCCAAGACCACTCCATGAAAACTGCCACCAAGGAGGATCGTGGCGGAAACAGTGGGACTGTATGTCGCGCCTATATAAAGCATCTTGTCGCCATTGTTGTATACAAGCCTGCCCGTGATGTCACCACGCCATCCGGTGCCGTCTGTACGGAAAAGTAACGACGGCTTCAATGTTATAAACGGATTACGGAAAGAAATATTGCCTCCACCAGTAAAATAATATGTGGGTAATATCTTCAACTCGTTATTATCACCAAGAGAAACAAGCGGAGAATTGAGATGATGAACCGACGCGCCGCCATACCACTGGCCATGCGTGTAGAACAGGCCCGCCCCAAGGTCGATGGAGCTACCAGTCAAGTCTGCAGTTGAAAAAGCCGGGTCACTGCTGTCGCCTAAGTCAACCTGGCTGCCATCAAATTTCTCGCTTATGAATCCTACTTCCGCTCCCAAACGCAAATGGCCTTTAAACAAAGGCATCTGAAAGGCATATTGCAGGTTGAGCTTGGTGTGGGTGAACAGTCCTATCTGATCGTTCATGAAATTCACGCCAACGCCATGAAAAGAGCGCAAGGCACGGAATGGCATGTCAGCAGAAACATAAGCCGTCCTTGGATTATGCTCATAACCTGCCATGTCCATCGCATAAGCGGCGGCGACATTCAAGTATGCTTGCCGGCCGGCGGCAGATGGGTTGAAGGATGTTTCCATGTCGTAATAGTGGCTGAAAGAAGGGTCATATTGAGCCTTTGTGACTGAAACACCTACAAGCAAGAGGATAGACAGTATACAGAATCTTCTGGTTAACACGTTGAATCAATGATGAAGCAGGCATGGTGTCTTGTCGCTTTCGGCAACTTATGACGCGAGCCCACGATTTCTCACGTTATTGCTTTATAATTTATTGTCTGCAAAGGTAGTGTTTTTCTTACAAGAAGCGGTATTCCGCAATAGGATATTTGACAAGCCTACATTATTATATTTACATCTACCGAGACGAAAATGTGTTGTGAGAGCACACAAGCGTTGTGATTTGCTCAAAATTCATTACCTTTGCGGTGACAAAGACAACTATGCGTGTAAATACATTACTAAAGATATTGTTGTGATTTGCTCAAAATTCATTACCTTTGCGGTGACAAAGACAACCGAATCACGTCCGTATTCTCTTGACATGTGGTTGTGATTTGCTCAAAATTCATTACCTTTGCGGTGACAAAGACAACTAACCGAAATCCATCCCACGATAGTGATGTGTTGTGATTTGCTCAAAATTCATTACCTTTGCGGTGACAAAGACAACCCGACCTTGATGCGCTCTACAAGCGTAAAGTTGTGATTTGCTCAAAATTCATTACCTTTGCGGTGACAAAGACAACCAGTTCGCGCTCATAGTCTCGCGCCGTCTTGTTGTGATTTGCTCAAAATTCATTACCTTTGCGGTGACAAAGACAACCGCTCCTGTTATAGCCGCCAATGGCCGTGAGTTGTGATTTGCTCAAAATTCATTACCTTTGCGGTGACAAAGACAACCTGGCGTTGATCTCGAAGTAGATGACCATCGTTGTGATTTGCTCAAAATTCATTACCTTTGCGGTGACAAAGACAACGTGCGTGCGCGGGCGCAGGCGCGCAGTTTTGTTGTGATTTGCTCAAAATTCATTACCTTTGCGGTGACAAAGACAACAACTTGTGAATACATAACAAATAATTAGAAGTTGTGATTTGCTCAAAATTCATTACCTTTGCGGTGACAAAGACAACCCGAAGGTACGGTGACGTTCATGGATGGCAGTTGTGATTTGCTCAAAATTCATTACCTTTGCGGTGACAAAGACAACGTTCCTTTCTTTTTGTTGTTATTGTTGTTTGTTGTGATTTGCTCAAAATTCATTACCTTTGCGGTGACAAAGACAACATAAATTTGGTATTTGACTGAGAATCAGAGGAATGTCGAATGTTTTAGAAATAAAAAAAGATGTTGTCTAAAAAGAAGAACTCACGGTTAATGTTGAGTTCTTCTTTTTTGTTAGGTATGCTTACTTATCGATTTGTGAGTTAGAATAATTCTAACTGTGTGCCTGGCGTGTTAACAGCTTGAGGCTTTTTCCCATAAAAAAGACTTATATTTGAGAATTGTTTGTCTGTGACGTACATTATCCCAACTTTACCATGTTCTGGAAGAAACGATTTCACACGTTTAATGTGTGCATCAGCATTTTCCATGCTTGCACAATGGCGTATGTATATTGAGAACTGAAACATCGTAAAGCCGTCAGTTTGCAGGTGCTTGCGAAAAAGCATGTACGCTTTTTTGTCTTTTTTTGTCTCAGTGGGCAAATCGAAGAATACCAGTATCCACATAACGCGATATTCGCTAAAACGGTTCATGTTTCTTACATTATTATAATGTTATGCTTAACGTACAGGATAGGCAATGCGACGCAATTCTCCTGAGAAACATTTGTAAAGAGATGCCGTGGTCTGTGTGGCTGCCACCATCAGCGGACTGCGTTTGCCTCCTATCACAACGTCAAGTGTGGGTATGGAGAGCAGACGCGCTTTAAGCGTTGTTGTTAGCTGCAAGTTCTCCACACCCTGGTCTTTTACGATCGCAAAAACCAGTTCGTCAACATAGGGCCGGTAAGGCTCCATGATGTCGTCTGCAAGACAATAAGCGTTGTAGCGGTTGTGATGATGTATGCCTAAGGTTGGAAGCATGCCGCTTGCTACCAAGGCTCGTGCCACGACGGCTCTTAAAATGGCATAGCCATAATTGAGGATGTTGTTGGGTGCCATGCCTTCACGGCTGCGTGTGAACGTTTCAAGTCCTGTAATGGTGCTGAAGAAGTTGCGCCAATAATAAGCCGCGGCATGACCTTCAACATTGTCTGGGTCGCCACTGCGCACATCGTCTGCCAACCGTTTCATGTTTTTGACGGGTGTGCCACTGCAAGCCGACAATACGGCTGCCTGATTTTCTATCTTGGCTTTAATGGTTTGCTGCCATAGCTGTTTGCGTAGGGGGAGCGATGCTTCCAGCTGATAACGGAAGCGCTCGTTTTGTGTGGAGTTGCCATAGAGCGGCAGCATCAGGCCTACGGGCAGACTATGGCAGTCGCAGGTTATCACAGCACAGTTGTTTTCAAGCAGGGCTTCAAGCAGACCTTGGGTGATGGTGATGCGACGGTTGTCGAGCACCACCACGCCAATGTCTTCTATAGGTTTTGTCGTTTCAGCCCGCTTTTTCATCACTTCTGGCAATTGATCGTTGCTTTCCACTTCGGGTAGCTTTATCACCATTTGCCCTGTTCTTAGTGAAAGGTAGGCAGGGTTCCCAAAATATAATGTCTTTTTTATCATAGGGTGTTGTTTGATGAGGGGTTAATATTCGCCAACGGCAACGATTTGTCCGATGTTGTTGACGCGAACTTTAACTATTGTATCTGCAAAATTTAATGATTTAAATTGTTTGTACGTTATGTCGCGAAGCTCCTTATTGTCATTAAGAGTTGTTTCCAAATGATGTCTAAACTTATAATCACGAACAAAGCTGTTTCCATATTGTAGTTTTGACATTGTCTGCACCCTAAACAAGTTCTCGCTTATCTCCGCATAATTCTTAGGATCAAGCAGATCAACCTCTTTAGGGTCAAATCCTGTCTTTTCGTTCGGGAACACGAAGTATTCGTTGCGTTTCATTGTGAACAAGAACTGCCAACCCTCATCTTTATTATAGTCACGGTCCACGATGGGCAGATGCTGGATAGCCCTTGCTGTAGCCTCAAAGTAAGACACGACGTGTTCTTGCAGGTTGCCGTTGGCATCGCGGAAGATGGCCACATGATGATTGCTGCTTGTGCTTACATAGTCGGACGGCATGCGTCGTCCTTCGCTGTCGCACATGGGCTTACCTTGCACGTCGTGCTTGTCGTGCAAGGCAACAGCGTTGCTCACGCCACGAATGGTAACACGCTTTATCTGTATGCCACGCTCGCGGTTCAGCCAAATGGGGTTCTCGTCAAGGTTTGAGAACGCCTTCTTGGCGTCGCCTCCAAACTCTTTGAGACGAGCTTCCAGAATTTCTTTTACATGCTCGTCAATCACCTTGTCAACCTTAAGATCCTTGTCTATAGGTTTGCGCTGTGTAAAGATTGTTTCGTATGTCACAGTTTTTACCTTAGCAGGCATGCTCAAGGTGTGGTCGTCGTTCAGATATAAAGGATTCTTCTCCAAACTGTTGCGTCCTGTGAATGCCTTTTTCGCATTGCCACCATATTCGCCCAACCGCTTGAGAAGAGCCTCACGATAACGAGGACTTGCCACGGTAGCAATTTTTTCTTCTGTGAATGAAGAGCTTATCTTTTCTTCCTTCACCACACAACAGCGCATGCTGCCATACACCGTTTCGTTATGAAGTTGGCAACGCGGGGTGAGTTGCACCGTTTGCTTCTTCTCGCCTCTACGTTTTATGGAGTTGATGTTGCGCGTAACGACCTTGTTTTTTGCTTTGGTAGACACCAATATGTCCTGAAGCTGTCGGCGTGCTTCGGCTCTGAAGACGTCAAGCGGCATGGGAGGCATAAAGCGCAGTTTGCCGTGCGCATCGCGATAAAGACATGTCTGCTCGATGGCATAAATGCTACCTGCCTTGTTGCTGCGTGCGTTCAGGTTGTTCAGATACTGAATGAAGCTATGCTTCGTGAACGCTATCGTCAGCGCATCCATGGCATGATGTCGATGGTCGTTGCGTTTGGTCCAATCTTTTATACGTTTTATTTGTCGCCCGTCATGATCCTTGAACGTTTCGGTTAAGCCCAATTTGTCATACTTGTCCCAATTGAGCTCTTTCATGATGTCGACGAGTTGCCAATCGTCACGCAAGCGGTCGGTCACAGCACCCGTTGTAGGCACCACCACCCGCACCAGGCTTTCAAGAATTTCGCGTGCCTTGCGGGCGATATATTGTGAGTCGCGCAAGTCGCGGTTGATGAAACCTTCAGGTATGTCGGCTTCCTTCATCAGCAGTTTGTCGTGTTTTGTTTTGCTGATGACGCCGTCAGCATAAAGATAGTCGATACGTTCCTTATATTCTTTGGCGCCTTCTTCACCATACTTGCTTTGCACATAGTCGAAAGCTGTGGCGTTGCTCTTCTCAAGATTGGCTTGGCGTGCTTCAAGCGTTTTGTTAGAGAACGAGTCGTCAAACAAACGGGCTTGCGGTATGATATGCTCAACGTCAAACTCTTTAGAAAAGAGCTTTTCACGGGGGATGTATGTCTGCGAATAGAGCGTCTTGTAGCCGTTGTCTTTTAGTTCAAGCCAGAGACGGTAACGGATGATGTCGTTTCGGCTTACATGCGGCATGCCGAACTCGTCTTGTAAGATACGTCTATATTCTTCTTGCTGGGCTGTGGCGCGTGTAATGTCGGCGGTCATCTGTTCGCGCTCCTTGGCACTCTTTTTCAGTTCGCGTGCCATCTCAATGCGTATCTCGTCGGGCTTGCCATATTTTGCCGACACCTCATTAACCACATTAATCATTTGGTTAAGGATTTTCTCAACCACAGGGTTGCGCAAGCTGTTGCGTGGCAGCAGAGGCAACGTGTCGACAAGAGGTTTCTTGTCAAGTTCTTCTTTTGTGAGCGAGCGGCGTGAATGTCTGTATCCTGCATATTCGCATGCCACGCTATATTCGTTGCCGTCCATCATGTAAGGCAAGATGCGACGCATGGCCTTGGCGCTAAGATTGCCGTAATCGGGCATGAACGTGATGGCTGCAAACACGGCAGCATAGGAGCGTTCCATGCCAAAGGTTTCAGCAATGCGGGTAATAAGCTTCTCGTTGCCAGTGGCTGAGTTGTCGCCAGCATACGAGTAGAGCAGATGCCACAGCTTATAGGCAGGTTGGTGCTCAAACGCTTTGCCCTCAAGACATGGGTCGAAATTGAGAAAACCAGACTTTATTCCCAACGCATTGAATATCTGATTGATGGTAGACACGACGGTTTCATACGACAGTTTTGCAAAGTCGTATTCGTTATGTCCGCTCATGACAATAATGGTTTGGCATGCTTTTACAAAAGCCGCCATTGTGCGGTTGCCGTCTACCTCGCGGAAGTTGAGGCTCAGCCCCTTTCCGCTCTTAAACAGCAACTTCAGAATTTCGGCTGCCGACATGCGCTCTTTTAGGCTCAGCTCTTTATATAATGTCTGCTTTTCTTCTTCTGTAAGACGGCGGCTGCCATACTTATAGGTTGCTACCGTGCCGAACAGGTCGAGCTGTTTTTCAGGGATGATGTTGCCCGACACTTGCACATTGTTAAGCGTTTGCCATATCTTAAAGCTCTGGAACAGTGGCGACGACTTGGGACACACGCGCAGACCTGTCGTTATTGTCTTTTTCTTTCCGTCAACCACAACTTCTTTCTGTTTGCTTTCCAGCTCGCAATAGCCCACAAGGCTCTTTTGCGATTTCAGTTGACGCTGATAGAAGATCACGATGTCACGAATCTCATGTTTCAGCTCGGCGGTGAGCTCCGGGTGATAAGTGGCTTGTGTCTCCCATATACGTTCAAACTCGTCAAGATAGTCTTGGCGGTAAAACACCTGGTTCTTCAAGCTCGTGTTTGGGTCTTTTTCAAGCAGTTGCATTTGATATTGCCCCACTGTTTGGTGGTTAAAATAGAGCTCTTTGCTGCGGTCGCTTATTGCTCCGAGGTAGCCGCTTGTGCCATGTATCTGACCGTTAATCTTTTGCAGAACGATGGCCAGCTCTTCCAACCCTATTTTCTTGTCTAAAGCTTCTGAACGCCAACGATAGTTTTCGGCCTTCTGTTCGGCTGTTGTGCCGTTACGTTTCATGCCTTTTATACCGAACGATTGCGCACAGATGGCCCATGTCTGCTTCTCGTTTTTGTTTTTTAGCGCATCAAAAAGATCTTGCGTCAGCAGTTCGGGGTAATAGGCTTGTTGCGCATGCCAAACGGCCTCCAGCTCGGCAGTGAGGTCGGAGGGATAAAAGTCGGGCAAATATTTCTTGCCTTTGCGCAAAAGGTTTAAGACATACTGGCCTGGTGTGAGGTGCTGTTCGTACAGCTGACGTGCTACGCTCATGCCGTCAATGAGCTTCCCGTCTTCGCTTGAATCGGCTTTACGGCTACTTTTATAACCACGCTTTTTGTTTATCATTAAAAGCACACGTGCCAATTGTTCAAGGGTTATTTCTTCGCTCACGGCTCGTGCTCTTAGTTGGCGCGTTTCAAAAGTGGTGCGGTTGCCTTGTTCGCAAAGCACGGTCTCGTCTGTAATGAAACCGTGTTCTTTTAATAACGTCAATAGGTTTTCGCGGCGCAACTTGAAGCGTTGTAGGTTACGTCGGGCACTGCGTTTCTTCGTTCGGTCAGCATTAGTGGTGATGGCCTTTCCTTTTTCAAAGTTCGATTGCTCGTTTTTGTCAACAGAAAGAGGGTTAACCCTTACACCAAGTTTTATGATTGACGACTGTTCGTTGTCGTTTTCTTTCTCATTTACCAAAGCCCATCCTATGCTGGTTGTGCCTAAGTCAAGACCTGATATTTTTTTTCATATATTATTCTTTTTTATGGGTTGTTGCTTAATGTGCAGTGTTTTTTAGTAATAGATTACAAATTTAGCAATAATAATGATATAAGTTATATAAAATCCTAAAAATATTTGGTCGTATGATTGCTTTTCGTTATATTTGCAGCATGAATTTGAGCAAATCACAATAAGGATTATTCCGTTGTGAAAACATTAGGTTCGCCCATCGTCCTTAACGGTGGGCTTTTTTGTTTGTTAAGCCTCTCTTATCTAACGGTATAGCTTATAACGAATAATTTTATCCTCTTATCCAGGGGGCAGAAGCTGAGAGGAGTAGTAATTCCGCCTGGCAATTATTTGTCGGTGTTTAAAGTTTTCTTCATTGCCATCATGTCTCAATTATTTGAAGTAACTTTACCGATGAATTTGCATTAGTGTGATACAAAGATTTAATAAAATCATTCCTTGTGTGTAAGTTTTCTTATTGTCGTGCGACTAATGAGGTAAAGAGTCAAACGATAACAATAAGTTTAAAATGGAAAAAAGCGAATTAGAACAAAAGTTTCTAAGCTTGGTGGACAGCTACAAGCAGGTGATATATAAAGTCTGCTTCATGTATGCCACCGATGACGAGACCATCAGCGACCTCTATCAAGAGGTGGTGCTGAACCTCTGGACTGCCTTTCCGCGATTCAGAAGCGAGAGCAAACCATCGACATGGGTGTATCGCATCAGCGTGAATACATGCATCTCACACCTGCGTCATAACATAAAGCGACCAGAGACTGTGAGCCTTACGATGTCGATGGGCGACCTCTTTCCTGAGGAATCGGAAAGGGCACAACTTCAAAAACTCTATCAGCTCATAAGCCAGCTCGGCGAATTGGAACGCGCGCTGATTCTGCTGTGGCTCGACGATAAGAGCTATGAAGAGATAGCGAAAATCCTCGGTATATCAGTATCGAACGTTGGAGCGCACATCAACCGCGTCAAGATGAAGCTAAGGGAAATGTCTAATCATTAAAATCAGAAAACTATTATGGAATTACAAGATTTGAAACAAAAGTGGAATATGCTCGATGAGCGACTCTCAAAGAGTGAGGTCTATAACAAACGAGCTTTGGAAGAGGTAATCAAAGGTAAGAATAAGACTACCTACGAGAAACTACAGAAGCAGGGGATGTTCAACTTCTTTGTCACGCTTTCTATTGCATCTGTCATCTTACCTTTATTGTATAGCAAGGGAATCTTCCGCGACACGTCGTTCTACATTTTAGAGATAGTCTGTCTTCTTGGCGTAGTGATGGTGGCTTGTAGACTGACAGTGCTTTATCGTTTCAATGTAATGAAGACGCCTACTGAGCAACTACGCAATCTTGTCAACTACAAGCGTTGCTATTTCTTTGAGTCTGTGGTTGGCGTACCACTGGGCGTTTTGGGCATCTTTGCCACGCATTACTTTGAGCACGCAACCTCGCCATTCGGACTGTTCTTTGACCTTCTCGGTGTAATCGCAGGCGTTTCATGTGCTTATTTTGGATATTTGAAACATAAGACTACGATGTTGGAGATAAGTCAGAACCTTACAGAACTCAAGAACTTCGGATAAACAAAGAAGCAATAAGAAGAGCCGGGAAGACATGCTCACCAGAAGAAGGATTTCGGAAAGTAATGATTATTGGTTATTTAATTCTTCAAAAACATTGTGATTTAAGCCGTTTGCTTGAATAAGACAGGCTGTGTTTCAGCAATTGAAGCAAACTTCATTGCGTTTGGCTCGCCCTGTCTTTGGCGGTAGTAGAACTGAAAAAGCGGTATAGACATTTCTTTGTGAAATCTCTATACCGCTAATATTTTTGTGCTTTAAGCGGCGCGCAACCAACCCATAGCTGTTAGTATTCGTCCTCGTTCCAAAGGAAATCCTCCTTTGAAGGATAATCTGGCCACAAGTCTTCTATGCTTTCATAGACATCGCCTTCATCCTCTATCTCCTGCAGGTTCTGTACCACTTCATCAGGGGCACCCGAACGAACAGCATAATCAATAAGTTCTTCCTTTGTAGCTGGCCAAGGAGCATCCTCCAATTTGGAAGCCAATTCAAGAGTCCAATACATAAGTATAATAATTAGTCGTTATTAATTCTCAATTTCGTGTCGCAAAAATAAACAAAATAATTGAAATCAAGACTTATAATGTGATAATTTTTACTTGTAGCATTATAACAAATCATAAAATTCTAAACAAGCATGACCTTATAGTTAATTTTTGGCATATTGCCATCAAGAAATAGGACTCCACAGTCGTATAAATCAAAACTAACTACTACTTTGCTTGACTGTATCACAGATTCCCATAAAGCAAAATTTCGCTCAGAAGAATGAATACGCTCAATAACGTAAACCTCATTAAAGCGATGGTCCAAACTGAGGAAATGATAAAGACGAAGATAAAACTTTCTAAGTCTTAGAGTTGATTCATCACTATCAAGGTCTAATGATTCATAAAAATCATGATATTGTTTATCACGAACTACTTGAGTGACAAAAGCGAACGCAAATGGCGCTTGAACACCAAAACCATGACTCCTGGGCCACCTTATAATGGAATAGAGAAAACGACGTAAAGATTGAATCATAGAAAGAGAATAAACCAGAAAAAGCCTCAAGGATAATGTTATCCTTGAGGCTCTCTTCAAAGGAGGCGGCTACCTACTCTCCCGCATTGCATTGCAGTACC
>SAMEA3663095__coassemble_1070_pt1 | contig 25501 bp, 23 predicted proteins | sample SAMEA3663095__metabat2_low_PE_021 | metagenome-assembled genome bin SAMEA3663095 (sample SAMEA3663095) | pig gut metagenome | biome: pig gut; feature: pig-associated habitat; material: faeces | place: France | collected 2012 | reverse complement strand
TAGAGCAACAGACTCATAATCTGGAGGTCATAGGTTCAAGCCCTATCTGGTCCACCTTGAAAATCAAGCAGTTAAGTCAAAAACTTAACTGCTTTTTCTTTTATTAGTGACCTTCAAGTGACCTTTTCGAGACAAAACTCATCTCCCGTGACCTTTTGAAATTTCACGAAATGATTAGTAATTGAACGACATTTCAATTACCAAACGAAAATAACTAATTACGCTTTTTCTCGGAGATGAAACCATGAAACACGATGCCACAACAAGGAGGGGCTCCGCAAACTAAAGTCGTTTATTGGTTACGCCACCAGAGACAAAGAAGTTTATTGGAGAATTTCCCAGAACCCTCCTTTGTCTGGTCCGTTTCGCTTAACAACACCCCATTCTTGTTGTTCCTTAATTCTCGTTGCAATAGTTTGGCGTGATTTACCTGTCTGGATTGCCATCTGTGTGGTTATAATGAACTTGTCAGATACTAATAGCTCAACGATTTTTTTGTCTACTTCTGTAAGGTTTCTGTAAAGTTGTCTGTCTGACCACTTGATTCATTATTGCTTTCTGGGGTATTCGCATCACTGACATACACGCCTTCAATGTCAACTATTACATGAACTCCTGTGTAAATATTGTTAAAAACCAAGCCATAACACAAGTTTTTCAATATTTATGGTACATATATTCAATGGATTTTAGTATCTTTGTGTCAAACATTAAGAAATTTGCATGGAAAATCTGAATAGAATCAAAGGAGCATTAGCTGATGCTGGCAAAACTGGCGTTTGGCTTGCTGGCCAATTAGGGAAGGATCCCGTAACGGTTTCCAAGTGGTGCACCAACACCACACAACCCGATTTGCAGACGCTGGCAAAGATTTCGGAATTATTAAAGATTAACATTCGAGAACTTTTGGTAAATCAAAACTTCTAAGTTATGAATACGACAGAAAAAACAGGATTAATGAAATTGGGATTTGTAAAAAATCTCAAACCAAATACAAACGGAGAAAATTGTATTTCCGTTCTGTCTAAAATTACAGGACAGAAAGTTAGTTTAAAGGACATTAACGAATTCATAGAATCAGAGCTTTGCAAAATAGAGTACTCTGATCAAAATGGCAATTCGTGTACAATAGAAAATGCTCTTGTTTTAAAATTTCAATTAAATCGAAAGAGCAAAAACGGTGATTACATTTATGGTGTTTTTCGGAGAAAAGACACAACAGGCAATTTCATGGGAATAACCTGGGAAATTACAAAAACTCCAAAATCGCTCGGCATTGTAAATAATAATAGTTTGACGAACCTTTGTGCTATTGCAGATTGCACAATCAATGATATTGAAGACGTCTTTGTTGTTAATAGCATTGAGTACTTTAATGGTGCAGGACATAACAAATTTCCAGATGGGACAGTTGTCGATGAAAAGAATGCAAAATTCATTAGATTCAAAACAACTCTCAAAAACCATGATGGAAAGATCTTGTATGGTTGGTTTACTAAGAATATAAAGAATGATTTCGAAGGTGTCGATTGGGGAACAGAAGACTCGTTTAAGAACTCCAGAAAAAATCGAGAGCAGTTCTTTGTGGGTAGAATGGCCTTTGATACAATTGACGTATGCAATACCTTTTTAGAAAAGTTAGAAAGTAAGACAATTGAAGAGCCTTGGGAATACAAGAACAGAAAAGACCCTAAATTTAAATACCCCATCCTAAAATCATATCTTGAGTTCGAGTTAGATAGACTATATTATGAACAAGAGAAATACGGATGGGATGAAAAGATTCTTTATAACAAAGATCGGACCAAAGCATTGTTCAATACAAACCTTATCGATAAGTTTGGGCATGACTTGAACATCATGGGTGACGTTCAATTGTTAGGAGGCCGAGAGATAATTTGTAATCTTGAGATGTGTCCATCAAAATTATCTCTTCGCAAACTCGGATTTGAGAATTACGAACCATTGCCTCCCAAATTCTTTGAGGACATAAATGAAATTGTGTTTCACTGCGAATGGGATATTGACTGCAACGTTTCAAAATATGAGCACATAATAGAACAAAGAATTGAACGCTTCCCTGATAAATATAAGGAACTTGAAGCTGATGACCTCGGTCAAAAGATGGACAACGCAATAGAATTCGCAAAAAAGATTGCACAAAGAAATTATAAGTTCATCATACCGATGTACTATCCAACGGCACATCGTATTCAATTACTTATGCCTATATATCTTGAAACTTCTTATACTTCTCAGCCAGACTTTGCATTAGTTCTGACTCCACATGCAAACGAAAGAGTCTATACACCAGAAACAATACTAGGGTTGGACGAAGTGTATCAAGATGCAAGACTTGTAGCTAAGCCTGAGGAATCGTGGTTAAATCCCCGAATTATAAAGTAATGGTAAATCACAAGAATCTCTTTGATGGCGAGAGCTATAAGGCCGAATTTGCTATAATAATTTATCGGTGGCTTATGAATCGCCGATGGGTTACGTATGCGAATATTATGGCAGACCGATTGGGATGTTCTACAGAAGAACTACCAGCAAACCTGTCCAATTGTGATGGCTATGGCGAGCTGAAGAAGACTGTTGGCATAGTAAAAAAGTCTATCTGCGAGATTGTTGGCAACGATTGCTTTGAAGAGGAAGGCAACAACCGAAACAAACGGTTCCGTTATGTAGGCAAGGACAATGACCCTCTTGCAGACATGCGTAATGCTAAGGCTATCAACAACCTTCGTCAGTACTGGAAGTTCTGTCAGGATTCTGCGGGTTTCTTCCCAAAATCATGGTTGGAGTACTTTTTCAAGGATTGTCAGGACTTGTTGGATATGAAAGCTAAGCGCCATAAGGGAGAACAAGTGATAAGTGCAAGCCTTGACCGCATCTTGACTAATATTGAGTATCTACCATCTCTGTATGAAGCCATCACCAACAAAATGGTTTTGGAGATTGACTACAAGCCATTCGATGAGGAAGAGGTCACGCTGATGTTCCATCCTCACTACTTGAAGGAATACAATGGCAGATGGCATCTGTTTGGTCATGCAGAAGGAAGGGAACCTGAATATGGCTATAACATAGCTCTTGACAGAATACAATCAAAGCCTCGTGCAAGGGCGAGGGTGGAATATGTGCCAGCACCAAAGAATTTCTATGATGAGTTCTTCAAGGATATCGTTGGCGTAAGTCACATGAAGGATGCCAGGAAGGAGCATATTGTTATACGTGCGCGTTCATTATATATTTATAAGCTGATGGATACGAAACCCCTCCATCAGAGTTACACCATTGTTAAACCATTCGCACAATATGAAGATGGCGAGTATGCAGAGTTCTCTGTCGACGTTGAGCCGAACAACGAGTTGTATGGTCGCATACTACAGATGGGAGCAGGATTGGAGGTTGTTTCACCAGAATCTGTTCGAAATAAAATTGCCCAACGAGTTCATGATTTAGCTGACTTATACCCTAAGAAAGAATAGTGGAATGGTTCCAAATTAGAAGGAACCATTATACTCTTTACCTCTTGATTTTATTAGCGAAAAGCGTATTACCTTTGCAGCGTCAAACTTCGACACCACCTCGGAGTTGACGCTGCAAATCGTTTGGTGGGGTCAACAAAATCTGCATACTATGAAAAAGACAACAAACAACAGCAAGAACACAATGAACAAGAAAGCAAACCAGAAGCAGGACATGAAAAGCAAGAAGGCAGAAGCCAATGCTCGCCGTAAGCTAAACAAGAGTTGGGAGAAAATGGAGCACACCCCACGATACCGCTCTGCATCAGCGAAGGAAGTGTGCGACACCATCACCAAAAAGATTGAGATAGAGGTGCTGGACGGGATTCTCCTAAACCTCAGCATCAAGAGCCAGGCGAAGCCTGCAAGCGTTCAGAACCGCATACTGAGACGAATCGTTGAGAAGCGTCAGGCACAGGCAAACCACAAGAAGCAAGGTCGCACAGAAGACCTTACATCAGTACACGTCAGCATAACAAGCACCAGCCGCTGCATGGAGGCCATCCGCAAGAAAAGGTTTGCTGCATAGCCTACGAGAAAGTACGTATTGGTTCCAAATTGAGAGGAACCAATACACTTGGGGAAAAGCTCAGGTGGGACGAGAAAAGGCTGTAACTTTGCATCGCAATTCCGAGAGAGTTGGTTTTGTTTATCCATTATTTTTATCACAAAGAGGTGGCGGCCTATTCCGCTAAACAGACAAACTCAAAACGAAACGAAGATGAACACATCACTCGCACTCGTTGCCGCAAAGGCACTCCCAGCCCTCTCGGGCAGTTCTCTCACCTACAATCCTGAGAAGAACGTGTACCTCACCCTTGGTTACACCAGCGCAGCTGGCAATACCTACTACAAGGCAATCCGCCTCTCTGACCGACTTGCCGTGTACTACCACATAGGTGAAGGCCATATGCACACCTTCCTGAACGGCATCACGCTCTTCGCATGGAACGGACAGAAGGCGAACATCATCGCACAGAAATTCTGGGGCGGCTGCAACTGGAGATGCTTCAACGAGCGCACAGCCAAGGAAGAGAGCATCATCATGCTGAAGGACTTCCTCGCAGGACAGGCAAAGGCAATGGGAAGCGTCATAGCTGACAGCCAGCTGCTCGCATTCTCCAGAAACATGATCGAGGAAACTCAGCAGAAGTTGCTCCGATAAGCCTGGGGAGCAGAGAGAAACAACCAAAGTCAGAAACCAAGAAAAACAGACAAGCAGATGGCATCACTTACAAAAGCGATCAACAAAGACTTGTTCGACAAGATTCTGCCAACGTTTGGCAACCCTAGAGTTCACGTTCCCGTGTGGGACGAAGGTCAGAAGATGTTCCTCTGCAAGGAATACGACAGTGGCAACGGACACCGCTACTACAAAGGCGTGCGATTCTGCGACCGTATCGTCATAGTTGAAAAGGTGGGACTCTACCACACCTGGACCTACATCGACGGCATTGAAGTATATGCCTTCAACGGGAAAAGGCTGGAGCTCGTACAGAAGCGCGACTACGACAAGACGTTCCGCAACGAAGAGTTCATCCGTCATGAGTCGGAAACCATGGTGCGCAACTACTTCGAGGGCGTTCTGAAGGTACAGCGGTCATCTATGCCACAGGAACAACTTGAAGCACAAGCCAAAGGTATCGTTGAAGGTTGCTACAAGAGCTTCCTTGATAGCGACTTCAACACACGTCTCACCCAAATCCTCCCACAAATCGAACAGAAGTAGGACATGCAGAACACACAGATAGACCCACAGAACCACGAGCAGCAGCTTGCATACGAGCTTGTTGTCAACACAAACTCCAGCTTCTTCCTCACAGGACGTGCTGGTACAGGTAAGACAACCTTCCTCCACAACGTGCAGAAACTGGTGGGGAAGCAGTTCATCACCCTTGCACCAACAGGTGTGGCAGCCATCCTTGCCGGTGGTGACACAATCCACTCTTTCTTCGGTCTTCCGATGGAGGTTTGCACTCCTGGAACCTGCGGAAAGATGAACGAGGCAAGAATCCTCACCCTTCTCCATGCTGATACCATCATCATCGATGAGGTGTCAATGGTAAGATGTGATGTGATGGATGCCATCGACTACACCATGCGTAAGGCACTCAGAAACAACATGCCATTCGGAGGCAAGCAGATGATCTTCGTCGGCGATATGTTCCAGTTGCCTCCTGTGGTGAAACAAGGACCGGAGAAAGACCTGCTGAAGGACTTGTACCACACGGACGATTTCTTCTTCTACAAGTCGGATGTCATCAAGCGCATGCGACTCGTGAAGATTGAGTTTCAGAAGGTGTACCGTCAGGATGATGAGCACTTCCTTCACATCCTAGAGAACGTGCGCATGAACAAGGTGACCCCAGAGGATATCATGTACCTAAATGGTCGTGTACAAACTCCAAGCGAAGCGGATGGTGCGGTCATCACACTGGCATCCATCAACAAGACTGCCGACGAGATCAACATTCAGCGACTGGAAGAGATTGAAGCAGAGGAGTTCGTGTACGAAGGTACAGTGGACGGCAACTTTGAGGAGAAGCGTTTCCCCGTGGAGTTGAAGCTTCGTCTGAAGGTTGGTGCCCAGGTAATGTTCACACGCAACGACCAGCAGAAGCGATGGGCAAATGGTACGCTCGGAAAGGTGACCAAGCTCACCAAGGACGAAATAAGCGTCACACTCAACAATGGTGAAACGTACGTTGTGCCTTGCTGCTCATGGGAATCGTACAGCTACGATTACAACAAGGAGGAGCGCAAGATGAAGAAGGAACTGACAGGCACCTTCACGCAGTACCCTCTGAAGTTGGCATGGGCGATAACGGTACACAAAAGCCAGGGCATGACCTTCGACAAACTCTCGCTCGACCTGAGCCGAGGCATGTTTGCAGCGGGGCAACTCTATGTGGCACTCAGCCGTGTGCGTACGTTGGAAGGTCTATACCTTTCAAAGAACGTCATCCCTCAGTATGCCCATACAAGTCGTGAAGTGCTCACTTACGCAAGCGAGTACAACAACGAGCAGCAAATCGGAAACGAGATCGAGAGTGGAAAGGCTGTTTATGGCGCTCTTCAGCAGAACGACTATGACGAGGCAGCCAAACAGTATCTAATGCTTGTAGCAAAGAAGGCTGAGGATGGCGACTTCAAGGAGGCGATGCAGCAAGCAAAGCGATTTCTGGACATATTGGTGTGTGACGAGCACCTTTATGGAGCCATAGAGGATGTGCCAGAAAGTCTTCACCGTTCAAGCCATTGGGCTCCGAAGTTCATTGCAGCCTTGCTGAGTCTCTACGCTCAGAAGTATGAGGAGGCATTGGCTCTCATTGGTGAGGTGTTGGAAGGACATCAATGTGCAGAGGCTCTGTACATCAAGTCACGCGCATTGACAAAGCTTGAACGCTACACAGAAGCTGACGAAACGAACTGTCAGTTGGCGAATGTGTTCGAGATGGCAACACCTGACGCAAAGGTCCTTTTCATGATTGCCATGCTCAATGAGATGCACATTGGCGATCCCGGCCTCGACCTCATGCGAAAATTGGTGGAGGCACGACCAAAGTACGACCTTGGAATCCTTGCTTTGCGCACATTGATGCAGAGCCATGGATTGCATCTTGACAAACAGTCAGACAACAACTGCGAATTGGTGGATCTCTTCAACTCTGATGCCACGGAAGAGGAGTTCCTTGCCCAACTGAAGTTGTGCCGCGAGAAAGCACCAAAGGCAATTGCTTACCTGATTCGCCGGATTAAGAAACAGGAGTTCAATGAAGAGCAACCCATCGAGGAATGATGGGAGGCTCTTATCAAACCGAAAAGATAAACATGGAGAAATTCACAGCAGAACTGAGAGATATACAGCAAATAAAGTTCCCAATTGTCAAAGCAGCATTTAAGGGAAAGGATGACCAGATATACATCGGTGTCATGATGATAGACACTGGTTCTGTCAACTGTATTCTGAACAAGTCTGTTCTTCCTTACCTCAATGACGATGCTGCCATTGAGGGGAAAACGATGAAGATTCATTCTGTTCAAGGCAAGGGCGTGGAGTGTCAAGGGTATTCGCTGTCATTTCGCATAGGTAATGGCGTGTTCTCTGACACTTTCTATGTCAACAAGGATATGGACTTTAGCCAAATGTTCAATGGCCCGTTTATCGGCATCATTGGTCATGAGTTTCTGAGGAACAACAATATCGTGCTTGACTATGAAACGGAAACATTACATGCTTCAGAAGGAACTATTGAAGGCAATCCTGAGGAATATGCGTTTTTCTTCCCTATGTCATACGGATTGAAGCAATACAACATTCCTGTAGTGGGACTTGTCTATGGTGACAAGGAATATCTAATGGTGGCTGATTCAGGAGCAAATGATACGGTCATCACCAAGCATTTGATGGATGATGCTGGAATCTGTGCGAAACATTTAGGTGACGATGGAACTGTAACCTGTTTTACTGCAGACACGTTGAAAACAGCATTGTATGATGTCACGTTGAGTATCATCAGTTTGGGTGGAACGCCAGAATCTCCTAAACTATACACGCAAAACGACAAGGTCCAAGTCATTAGCAATTGCCAGCATATAATGGAAGGATTAAAGGATACAGAAGGCAATGACCTTATGCCTGTTTCTGGCATGTTGTCTTCAAACTTTATGCTCAAGAACAAATGGGTACTTGATTTTGGAACAGGGGTGATGTATCAGAGGAAGGAGATGGCATAATCTTGTGCAACATTCTCAAAACATAACCGATTGGTGATAAGCATTTAGCTTATTGCCAATCGGCTTTATTTACGAGAGGTCTTTGATTGTAAACCATAACCGACTTTAGAGTTGTAAGAATTTAAATGTGGGAATTATTATACTGTGCCTGACTTTCAATCTCACAAATATTGGTGTCGATTTTGTGATTTCTAGTCTCAATTGAACTAAATAGCAAAGAAAATTGCCAAACATATATAATATTTTTGTTTATTATTACATGTTTTACATGAATAATTAGTATTTTTGCCACATAAAATTTTTCGCAAAATGGCAAAAAACGACCTCAACAGATTGAAAGTGGTGCTTGTTGAACAGCACAAAACGGCAAAATGGTTAGCAGAACAAATGGAAAAAGATCCTGCGACTATTAGCAAGTGGTGTACCAACAAAGCACAGCCATCATTAGAGACTATCAAAAAGATTGCAGAAATCCTACAGGTCAAAATGAGCGACCTTGTAAGCAACGAACAACCTTAAAGCAGAAATCAAATGGCAGACAACAAGATAAATATCCGCAAACTGGAAGCTGACCTTTGGGAGTCGGCTGACTTGCTTCGTGCAGGAAGTAAACTTACATCGAGCCAATACTGTATGCCAGTTTTGGCATTGCTGTTTCTAAGATACGCCTATAGCCGTTTCAAGATGGTTGAAGCAGAACTGCTAAAGAATCGTCCAAGCCGTGGTGGTCGCGTAATGCCTGTTGAACCAAGTGACTTTGCGGCAAAAAGTGCGCTCTACCTTCCTCGTGAGGCTCAGTTTGACTATCTGGTCAATCTGTCGGATGACCAGCCTTTAGGCGAAGCTGTTAATCATGCCATGACTTTGGTTGAGGAACAGAGCGAGCAGTTGACTGGTATTTTACCTAAGTCATACACCATGTTCAGCGATGAGCTGTTGCGTGAACTCCTTCGCATATTCAATAACAAGACACTTGATGAGATTGGTGGTGACGTGATTGGCCGCATCTATGAATACTTCCTCTCGAAGTTTGCCAAGGCTGTGGCATCAGACGATGGCGTGTTTTTCACTCCAAAGTCTTTGGTAAAGATGCTTGTAAATGTGCTGGAACCCAAACAGGGCATAATGCTTGATCCCGCTTGTGGTTCAGGTGGTATGTTTGTACAAACTGGTGACTTCGTGAATGCAGGAGGCATGAACGCCAACACCCAGATGACCTTCTACGGTCAGGAAAAGGTTGAGTACAATGCTCAGCTCTGTTTGATGAATATGGCTGTCCATGGCTTGAATGGTCGCATCGTCTCTGGTGACGAAGCCAATTCATTCTACCATGATGCTCACAATCTGGCTGGCAAGTGTAACTATGTAATGGCTAATCCTCCTTTCAATGTAGATAAAGTAAAGTCCGAATCCGCAGCAGCAGCAGGTCGTTTGCCTTTCGGCTTGCCGGGTGTGAATGCCAAGACAAAGGAGATTGGCAATGCCAACTATCTCTGGATTTCATATTTCTATGCCTACCTCAACGACCATGGTCGTGCAGGATTTGTTATGGCATCATCGGCAACGGATAGTGCCAATAAGGATCGTGACATCCGTGAGAAACTTGTCCTGACGGGCGATGTGGATGTGATGGTCTCTGTGGGCAACAACTTCTTCTACACCCTCTCGCTGCCCTGCTCGCTGTGGTTCTTCGATAAGGCGAAGCGTTTAGAGAACAAGAATCGTGTGCTCTTCATCGATGCTCGAAACTATTACACAGTCGTTGACCGTACTCTCAATGAGTGGTCTGAATGGCAGTTGAAGAATCTACAAGCCATTGTTCACCTCTATCGTGGAGAACAAGACAAGTACAAAATCCTGATTCGAGAATATTGGAATGCCCTTAGCGAGCATGCCGAAAGACATGACAATGCTTCATGGCATGACCCTGATATGACTTTTGATAAAGCCCTTGGTGTGCTCAACTCCGAGGAGGCGATGTACAAAAAGTATATCAAAGATCAGCAAGATACCCTCAAAAAGACAAAAGGGAAAAAGGATAAGGATGAATTGAAGGCTATCATTGCAGCCAATGAAGCAGAACTCGCCTATACCCTCGAAACCAAAGATATGGTCAATGAAGCCATCTGGCTGACTTCTAAATTCGGACTTGATGGCGAGTATCAGGATGTATTGGGGCTTTGCAAAATAGCAACAATAGATGAAATCAGCGAAAAGAACTACAGCCTCACTCCTGGTGTATACGTAGGCGTAGCAGAGGTAGAGGACGATGGTGTTGACTTCCACAAACGTATGAACGAAATCCATACAGAGCTCGCCTCACTCAATGCCGAAGCCAACGTGCTAATGAGCGAGATCATGAAGGAATGGGAAACTCTTAACACGAAGTAAGTCATGGCAAACGATATAAAACCAATAACATCAACCGATATTTTACCAACTGATGCAGTAGTCGGAAACTTGATGTCTGACCTTCGCCAAATCATTGACGAAGCGCGAATCCATGTGGCTTCTACTGCCAACTATGAACTTACCATGATGTACTGGCATATAGGTGAACGAATCAACCGTGATGTGCTTGGTAATGAACGTGCTGAATATGGAAAGCAGATTGTCGCGACAGTGTCACGACAATTACAGAATATCTATGGTCATAAAGGTTTTGATGTTAAAAGCCTGTATCGTCACATGCAGTTTGCCACTCTTTTTCCTGATTCTCAGATTGTCTCGACAGCGTCGCGACAATTATCATGGTCGCATTTCGTGGAGCTACTGCCATTGAAAGACGAACTGCAACGTGATTATTATTTCACGCTGGCATCAGCCAATAGATGGAGCGTTCGTCAGCTTCGCAAGGAAATTGATGGAATGCTATACGAACGTACTGTATTGTCTTCAAAGCCCGAGGAAGTTGTAAAACAGGAACTTGCCAATGTCAGAGATAATAAAGTTGTTTCTCCTGATGTAGTATTCAAAAGCCCTTATTTCCTTGAATTTACTGGGTTAAAAGGCTTGTATAGCGAGAAGGACTTGGAAGATAGTCTTGTCGCGCATCTGGAACAGTTCATTCTTGAACTTGGAAATGGATTCTGCTTTGCTGAGCGCCAAAAGCGTATGATTATTGATGGAGAGGATTTCTATCTTGACCTGCTATTCTATCACCGCAAACTACATCGCCTTATTGCCATTGATTTGAAACTCGGTCGTTTCAAAGCTCAATACAAAGGTCAGATGGAGCTCTATCTACGTTGGCTTGAACAGAATGAAATGGAGCCAGGGGAAGAAACACCACTTGGCCTTTTACTCTGTACCGAAGGTAGTGAGGAACAGATTGAACTACTCCAACTCGACAAGTCAGGAATAAAGGTTGCGCAATATATGACAGAGTTGCCACCACGTGACCTTCTTGTTCAACAGATACAAAAGTCCCTTGACGCTGCAAAAGCTAAATGGGGGCATGAAAGAAAGGAGGATGAGGAATGAACGAGTGGAAGAAAGTGAGGTTTTTGGATGTTGTTCACCTTAATCCTCGTATCTCTTTAGAAAAAGGAGTAGAGTATCCTTTTGTTGAAATGAGTAATGTTGTACCTTGTGCCAGAAAACCTGAAAAGGATGTTTTTAAGAAATACTTAGGGGAGGGTACAAAGTTTGAGCAAGGAGATACCATAGTCGCAAGAATAGAACCTTGTCTTCAAAATGGGAAAGGATTTCAATGTTCTTATAAACAAGGATTTGGATCTACTGAGTTCCTAGTTTTTAGACCTGTGAATATCAATGATTTGGATTGTGATTTCCTATACTATTATATGGGACAACAATCCATTAGAGAAGCTATGGCTAAAACGATGGTTGGTGCAAGTGGAAGGCAAAGAGTTAATAATAAGGTTTTTAATGATTTGCAAATTAATCTTCCCCCGCTTTCTACCCAGCACCGCATTGCCTCTATTCTTTCTCGCTACGATTCATTGATAGAGAACTATCAGAAGCAGATAAAGCTATTGGAGGAAGCTGCTCAGCGACTCTACAAGGAATGGTTCATCGACCTCCACTTCCCCGGACACGAAAACACCAAAATCGTAGATGGTGTGCCTGAGGGATGGGAGGAAAAATCTATAATGGAGGTTTTCGACTTCAAGTATGGAAAGATTTTGCCGACAAAAGACTTTGTGGAAGATGGGCCTATACCCGTTTATGGTGCAAGCAAACAAATAGGCAGATATACAAAAGCAAATTGTTTTGAGCCCAAGGTACTAATAGGAAGTCGTGGTAATGCTGGATTTGTTCATCGAACGATAGAAGATGAAACATATGTTACTAATAACTCTTTTATTGTAGAACCAACAAAAGAATATACTTTCCTGAGATTACCATATATATACGAATCATTCAAAGCAATGGATTTTGTGGCAATATGCACAGGTGCTGCCCAGCCACAATTAACTCTTAATTCAATAGCCTCTCTCAAATATATCGTTCCAACAAAGAAATTAATTACAATCTATTGTGATGTATCCATCAGTTTCTTTACAAAAATAGCGATGTCGTATAAACAAATCCGCCTTCTTATCGAGGCTCGCGACCGCCTGCTTCCCAAGTTGATGAGTGGAGAAATTAATGTAGAATCATAAACGTCAACTTGAAAATTATGGATGATTTAAAAAGCAAAACGTATTACAAGTATCGCAATCTTAAGGAGTTCGAGCGCTTTCTTGATGTTGTAATTAATAGTCAGATGTATGGTGCAAAACCAAAAGAGCTAAATGATCCAATGGAAGGAAAATTTAATCCGACCAATTTAAGCAAAGATGATTATGATGAGATACGTAGGGGGTTGGATAACACAAGAATCTGCTCATTATTGACAAAGCAGGATAATCAATCTTTTCCCAATGATTATCTAATGTGGTCTCATTATGCAGATAGTCATTATGGATGTTGTATAGAAGTTCAGATTACAGGAAGATACAATACAGGATGGGAACTGCACGAAATTCAGTATCAGGATGACATGCCTCCTTTGGATGGGCTGAGCGGAAATGAACGCATACAAACAATACTAACTGTCAAAACTCCGATATGGCATGACGAACATGAAGTAAGAGCCATTAAGGTATATGAAGATAAGAAAGTCAATACTTTATCTCCTTACTATCATGTGAATATAAAGGCTATCTATTTTGGATGTAGAGTATCTTTAGAAAAATGCAGATTTTACAAAAGAATCATTAATGGAGTTAATCCTGCAATAAAAATCTATAAGGTTAAAGAGAATACTATCAGAAAAGATTTTTTCCAAAATTAACTTATAGCGAGGTCAATTATAAATGAGAATTAACCAATAACTTGTGCCAAAAGGATTACAGCGAAGATCAACTGGTACAGAAGAATGTTTCTCAAACAGATGAAAGAAAAATAATTTAAGTCAATGGATAGATTTGATTTTATAGAAACAAGAGACGATGTGATTCGTAACATCAAAACACTCTATCATTATTTAAGTGATGAGAATGACGTTGATACGTATCAATGGGCATCAAGTATATTCAAAAATGGGAGAATATACGTGATTGAAATTATCGACTCTCACATCTGTTTTTCTCCAAGCCGTTTTGTTGGATATAAAGATAACACCAAGGACAAACATAAAGAGAATCATGGAGATGGAAATCAGACCAATGATGTTTTAAAGAATTACTACCAAAAAGTGCAGGATGATAGACTGGATATTGTTTTTCAAAAAGAACTGTCCAGATATCATTTATCATCAGGTGAAAAGAAATACTGGATTCCTAATGACTTCACAGTCGAAGATATTCTGAAATACGATAATAATACAAAGATGTCTATGAATAGCAAGCATGACAAGTATTGGCACATACAAATGCACCTGCCAGATGGTAAGGGAGGTATGGAAATTGACTCAAAGCAAATGCTTTTAGAGAAAGAGCCAGTTATTGGCACTGGAGAGTGGGAAGATAAGCAATGTGTTGATTTCAAAACGATAGCTAAAGGCAATATTGTCTTAGTCAGGAAAGGTAGTGAAGCTATTGCTTTATGTGAAATTATTGGAGATAATTTTATAGATGAAGAATTGACTGAAAAGTATTATAATCTCAATTTCAGAAAGGTTCGTATTCTTGGTTGGGCAGAGCATTACAAACAGCCTAGACCTTCACTTTTCTCGCAAGGCTCGTTCAAATCTTGTAGCCCATCTACAGAACAATACAAGTATATAGACGAATGGCTGAAATACATACAAAGTCATTCTTTCATAGGGAATTGTAGCAAACTGCTCAAAGAAAAGAAAAATATTATCTTACAAGGTGCTCCTGGCACAGGTAAGACATATAATACTGCTGCAATAGCCTTAAAGACATTAGGCGTTACAGATATTGATCTCACAGACCATAAAGCTGTGATGAAACGCTATGACTCATTGCTTGGAGATCAGATATTCTTCACGACATTCCATCAGTCACTTGACTATGAGGATTTTGTGGAAGGACTAAAACCACATGTACAAACTGATACTGACGGCAATTCTATTGGTGTAACCTATGAGCCAGAGGATGGAATCTTCAAACGCGCCTGCAATGCAGTTCAAACGGACCAAAGCAAAGATATTGTAGAGTGTATTGACGATTATCTCCAAAAGATAAAAGGGTATCAGAACAAACGAGAGATACCAACCGTCACAGGAAGATCATCACTTTATGTCTGGTGGAAAGAAGGAAACTCTACTGTCAGTTGTAGAAGTACTAACTCCACAAGTTCACGGGGAGAGGAATACACGCCATCACCTCTAAATATCGAGAAGATAAAACTGCAGGCTCAGGGTAAAGGTGTGGAGAATAATTGGCAACAGTATGCTCAGGCCTTTATTGAAGCTGTCAAGAAAGAATTTCATGCAACTACAAATAAGCCTGTTGTACTGATCATTGACGAAATCAACCGAGGAAATGTGTCAAAGATATTTGGCGAACTTATTACCTTGTTGGAGTCAGACAAACGTCTAAATGGGAATCATCCTATTAAAGTGATGCTGCCATATTCAAAGAACGAAGTGTTTGGTGTACCTTCAAACCTGTACATTATCGGTACGATGAATACCACTGATAGAAGTACAGGAACCCTTGACTATGCTTTACGTAGAAGATTTGCTTTCATTACACTCAAATCTCAGGATTCTGTGATTAAGAAATTCTATTCTGATACAGACAATGAGGAACTTGGAACTATTGCTTTAGAATTATTTGAGGACATTAAGAGATTCATAGAGAATCCTAAACATCTATGTGGCGACATGAGTATAGATGATTTGATGGTAGGTCATAGTTACTTCATGGCAGAAAGTAAGGATGAACTTCATGATAAAGTAGAGTATGAGATTCTTCCGCTTATCAACGAATATATCAATGATGGCATCCTCAATGTTAAGAACGATGAAAAGAAAATGGCTTTTAATTCTTGGCTTTCTCTGAGTCCTGTCCAAGAGATTGAGGATGAAGACCAAGAAGAAGATGAAAACGAATAATAGATAACTGGTATGAAATCCATTCTTATTCAAGAACACGAACGTCTGAGCATCGAACATAACGACAGATATGATAATCTGAACCTTGTTCGATGGGATAAACCTATGGAACACGATCCATGGGGATATTATGCATCGTATGTTATTGGGGCAGAATGGATAGACGATAAAGAAGCATTAGTTGTAACAACAAAGAGAGGGATGGAAGAAATAGATTTCCTCACAATGTTCATGACTTGCTTCTCATCGGACTTGTCTGTTGAGTCCTTTGCTGAGATTTATAACATTGATAGTGAGGCTCCTGTCATACATGCACCATCACTAAAAGGTGTTTTAAGTCCTCTTATTGTTCTGCATTTTCTTGGAGTCGTAAGTAGAATCAAGTCTTTAAAGAAAGGCTATGTACACTATAGCGAGAACTTGAAGAAAGTCAAAGGACATATTCAAGTGATGAAGAATGAACGTAAGAACGTTGCTTCAAAAAGATTCGACAGGGTATATTGCAACTATGACGAATACACAGTAGATATTCCTGAAAATAGACTAATCAAGAAAGCTCTATTATTCAGTTCTCAGATACTCAAAACAATAACGGAGAATCACTCAATTGGAAACAAGGCGAAACTAATGATCTCGAAATCATTAGCCTTGTTTGAACGCGTAAGCGAAGACGTACAGATTAAGGAAGTTACCCACATAAAAGGTCACAAGTTGTTTAGTGAATATAATGAGGCAATACGTTTAGCTAAGTTAATCCTTCAGAGATACGATTACAGTATCAGCAAGACAAGTTCAGTGAACGAAAATGTTCCTCCATTTAGATTAGACATGTCCTTGCTGTATGAGCACTATGTATATGGATTACTCTATGATGCATACGGAGATAAAATATCGTATCAGTACAAAGGAAAAACAGGTTTCCCTGATTTTCTGTATTGTTCTTCGAGCTTCAAGGCAATACTTGATACAAAATATATTCCTAAATATGAGAACGTGTCACTTGACAATAATGTAATTCGCCAGTTAAGTGGTTATAGTAGGGACATACCAATTCTGCGACACCTTGGCTATGATGAAATAAATGAAGAATCTCCTGTTCCAAACGTTCCTTGCGTAATCATTTATCCAAAGGAAGGTGATGACGTAATGAATCCGTTTGTAAAAAAGAAATTGCGAGAGTTATGCACTACTCCAGTACGTAAGCTGGCAAGATTTTATAAGATATGTATTCCACTGCCTGTAATGGGCTCTAAAATATAAAGTTATGGCAAAAGACTATAGCGAAGACCTTCTCATACAGAAATCGACAGCCGAGTTGCTTGAACAAGAACTTGGTTGGAAATCTGTGTATGCCTTCGATAACGAGGTGCTTGGCGAACAAGGAACACTTGGACGTAAGACTCAAAGCGAGGTGGTGCTGACGCGCCATCTCCGTATGGCTTTGAAACGTCTTAACCCTTGGATGACCGACAAGCAGTTGACAGAAGCTGTGGAACGCATGACCAGCTACATGAGCTCGCAGACGCTGATGCAGATCAACGAGGAGAAATACCAGTATCTGCGTGACGGTGTACCTGTCACTCGCCTGAAACCCAATGGCGAGACAGAGCTGGTACGTGCCCGCGTTATGGACTTTGCCAATGTGGATAACAACGAGTTTATTGCCGTAAGGGAACTATGGATAAAAGGACCTATCCACAAGCGCAGAGCAGATGTAGTGTGCTTCGTGAATGGTCTTCCTGTCATCTTCATCGAACTGAAGAATCATGACCAGGACATACAGAATGCTTATACCGACAACTATCGCGACTACCTTGACACCATACCGCATTTGTTCCACCACAATGCCATGATCATGCTTAGCAATGGCATAGAGAGCCGTGTGGGCACGGTAGGGTCAAAGTGGGAGTTCTTTCATGAGTGGAAACGACTGACGGAATTGGACCATGGCAATATCGAATTGCCAACTATGCTGCGTGGTATCTGTAAAAAAGAGAACCTGCTGGATTTGCTCGAAAACTTCATCCTCTTCGACCATAGCGGAGGTTCAACCGTCAAGATTCTGGCACGCAACCATCAGTACCTGGGTGTGAATCAAGCAGTGGAAATGTATCGCCATCGTGAGGCGATGAAAGGTAAACTGGGTGTGTTCTGGCACACACAAGGCTCTGGTAAAAGTTATTCGATGGTGTTCTTGGCTCAGAAGATTAGACGTAAGTTTGAAGGCTCACCTACGATTGTGGTACTGACCGACCGCGACGAATTGAACAAGCAGATAAGCGATACCTTCGAGAATTGCGGACTGTTGGGCGGTTTGAAAGCCAAGCAGTTCATTGCCCATAGTGGTGATGACCTTCGACAGAAACTGCAAGGCAATCCTTCGTTCATATTCTCGTTGATACAGAAGTTCAACAAGGCAGATGCCGAGCCTATCTATCCTGACCATGACATCATCGTGATGAGTGACGAAGCACACCGCACACAGAATGGTGTCTTTGCAGACAACCTCATGCATATGCTTCCAACGGCAAACCGTATCGGTTTCACTGGAACACCGCTGCTCAGGGATGATAATATCACAGCTCGTACCTTCGGACAGTATGTTTCGGTCTATGACTTTAAACGTGCCGTTGAGGATAAGGCAACTGTACCCCTTTACTACGAAAATCGCGGGGAGAAGTTGCAGGAACTGAAGAATCCGGAAATAAATGCCGAGATTGCTGCTCGTCTTGATGAAGAAAATCTTGATCCATCACAGCAAGCCAAACTGGAACGTGAGTTTGCTCAGGAGGTGCATCTGCTGACCGCCGAGAAACGACTGCGAGTAGTGGCACAGGACTTTGTGCGTCACTATAGCGACTTATGGACGAGCGGTAAGGCCATGATGGTAAGTTTCAACAAGGTAACTTGCGTGAGGATGTACAACTACGTACAGGAGTATTGGCAAAAAGAGATAAAGGCTCTACGCAAACGTATTGAGCAAGATCCATGTCTGCAGGAAGTTCAGGAAATGAAGCGTAAACTGCAATGGATGGAGGAAACCGAAATGGCAGTTGTTGTATCACAGGAGCAGAACGAGATACAGACATTCAAGAAATGGCGGCTTGATATCACTCCACATCGTGAGAAGATGGAGAAAAGGGAACTGGATAAGGAGTTCAAGGATGCCGACGGCAAACTGCGGGTGGTCTTTGTCTGCGCCATGTGGCTGACAGGTTTTGACGTAAAAACGCTGTCATGCCTTTATATTGACAAACCCATGAAGGCGCATACCCTGATGCAGACCATTGCCCGTGCAAACCGTGTGGCAGAAGGTAAGTCGAATGGTCTTGTGATTGACTATATAGGTATTGTGAAAGCACTCCGCCAGGCGCTGGCTGACTATACAGCCAATCCTGATGGCGGAGACGGTGGGAACGACCCTACAGTCAACAAGGAAGAACTGATAAAGAATGTTTGGGAAATCATTGCGACAGCGGAAACGTTTCTGCATGAAAAAGGTTTTGAATTGCAGGAACTCATTGATGCAATGTCATTTGAGAAGCTGTCACTTCTGAAGAAGGCAGCAAACCAACTTTGTGATAAGATTGAAACCCGTAAGTCGTTCTGCACATTTGCGACTACCTTGCTCAAACTTTGGAAATATCTCGATCGTGAAGATATAACCGAAGACATGCGCAAAAAGAAAGATGCTCTGGAAGCCATCTACAAGGAATTACAAAAAAAGCGTAAGCACGCAGACATCACAGACTTGAGTGTAGCAATCAATGATATTGTCAATGAACACCTTGATATAGATTCCGAACACATGATGGTTGCAGATGGTGGAGGACGCAGGTTTGACATCAGCGGCATCGACTTCGATTTATTGCGAAGAGAGTTTGCCAAGCGTGAAGACAAGAACCTCGTTTTGCGTGACATTCAAGACCTGCTTCAAGAGCGTTTGGCTCGACTCTTGGCAGAGAATCCATCCAGAATTAACTTTTACGAAAAATATCAAGAGATAATTCAAGCGTATAACCAGGAGCAGAATCGCGCAACGATAGAGAAGACCTTCGAGGAGTTGATGCATTTGACTCAATCTCTCAGCGAAGAAGAGAAGCGTTATGTACGAGAAGGATTCAAGAGTGATGAAGAGCTATCGCTCTATGACCTCCTATTGAAAGACAATCTGTCAAAGACAGAAGTCAAAAAGCTGAAGGATGTAGCCATAGAGTTGCTTGCTAAAATAAAGGAACAGTTGGCAGGTATGGATCATCCATTTGACAAGCCAACGACTCGTGCTACTCTTATCATTACCATACGTGATGTTTTGTGGCAGGAACTTCCAGAGAGTTATAGCGAAGAAAGTATAAACTACTACCGCGATACCATTTACAACTATGTTAGTCAAAGATATGGTGGTGTGGCATAAAACAAAGAATGGACGAAAATGAATCGACTCGTTATCATAGGAAACGGTTTTGACATGGCTCATGGTCTAAAAACCAGTTATATGGATTTCATAAACTGGTATTGGGAGCAGAGATTGTCAGCACTTTTGACAGAGCATGCCCCTATCTCGGAAGATTGCTTATGCAAGTTGGAGATAAAGAACACAAAAGATTGTGCCAGTTGGTCTAATTTCTTCTTCTTACATTCATTTAGGGATTTGATGACAAGGGAGTGGAAAAACCCACCAACTGAGATTATAAGTACGATAAAGGAAAATACAGATGAGTTTTCTGTGACGTATTCTAAATTCTTTGAGACAATTCTCCAATCAATAGAAACAAGAGGCTGGGTTGATATTGAGAACGACTACTATCAACTGCTGAAAAAATGTGCGGAAAGCACAGACTGCGGGTATACCGTAAAGGAACTGAATGACCAGTTGGCATATCTTCAGGAGAGGCTGGTGGAATACCTCGGCAGCATCGGGACAAACGAATACAAGAAGGAGTTGCATGATGCCATGATAGAGTTCTTCGACCCTGCCGATTTCTCAACGGAAGGGAGAAAGAAAGCAATGGAGAACATAGGGCTTGATATTAAGAGCTTTGAAGAGGTGGAATACAATTATGAAGAGCGAAACAAGCTGATTCCAGGGCGAATCATGCTACTTAGCTTCAATTACACAGCAACCGCTAAGATGTATGGCAACTTCAACCTTGAATTCAACTATATTCATGGCGACTTGGAGCATCCAAAGAACATCATCTTTGGCTATGGTGATGAACTTGACAAGAACTATAAGGACATTCTTGACAGAAACGACAATGAGCTGTTGAGGAATGTAAAGTCAGTGAGATATCTGGAAACAAGGCATTACCATGATATGCTGGAGTTCCTGATGTCGGCCCCATTCCAAGTGCTAATCATGGGGCACTCCTGCGGCAACTCTGACAATACTTTGCTCAACACCGTCTTTGAGCATGAGAACTGCGTCTCGATAAAGCCCTTCTATCACAAATGGGAAGATGGTAGCGACAACTATCTGGAACTTGTGCAGAATATCTCACGCAACTTCACCAATATGCGGTTGTTCAGGGACAGAGTCGTGAACAAAGAACAGTGTAAAACAATGTAATTTAAACAAATAACAAAACTCAAAGATATGGTAACAAGAAGACTTACAATCGCCCTATTAAGCATTTTACTTTCGGTGGTTGCTCTTGCAGCGAACAAGGATTTTGAGAAAGACATCACTATGGTTTCCTATGAACAAGGTTGGCTTGATAGTGAAGGTACATTGGCATTAAAGAACAATTCAAGTGAGGAAGTCAAGAATGTGGTATTCCTGATTACCTATCTTGATATGTCTGGTAACGAACTGGATTATAAAGAGTTTACCAGACGTGTGAATATTGCCTCTGGAATGACAAGGAAACTTGATATTCCAGCTTATGAGCATAGCCGCAACTATCATTATTATAAGTCGGAAAATATGCCAGGTGGTTCGCCTTCTTTCAAGATAAAATTCAAGCTTAAAGATTATAATGTAGAAGAAGAACCGGAGTCTATTGATGACTATACATTAGGCAGATACGGCTATGACCATGTACAGTCAGAGGGAAATGAAGGACTTTATATGATTATGATTATTGCCATCGTAGGTGTTTTATTTGTCATCGGCATAACTGTAGGTTTGTATGTGCTTGTTGCGGTGATGGCGCAAAAGCGAAACCGAAGTGTGGTAGTGTGGGTGCTCCTGAGTCTTCTGGCAACACCCTTATTGATGATTATCATCCTCTTGGCTATAGGAAAGAATGAGAATTATATCGAAAACCAATATGACAGAGAATAATATGAATCGAGCTATAGTCTTATCACTTTTTGTATGTTTTTTTGCTACTCACATTCAGGCAAAGACAACCTACATACCAACGTATGACAACCGTATTCTGCTTATTGAAAACGGCGAGGTTGATTCTCTTGCAAACAAAACACACTCGCTTAGGATGTCATCAAAAGATGGGCTTATTACCTGTACATTGGCTCAGCAGGTGGTATCTGAAGAACTGGTACGTGACATCAAAAGGGCGAAGAGCGCAGCTAGCTGGTCTATGGTTGCGGCAGCTCTTTCTTCTGCATCAGAAGGTATGGCTCAAAGCCAGATGAACCAAGGTTATAATAAGGGCTGGGCTATGCAGAACTATGTGAATGCGAGGGAGAATACCAATGCTTCTCTTGCAGCATCAGCAGATGCCAGAGCCCAAGCAGAAGATTTGAAAACACTGTTGCTTGACCTTGTTGTCCGAAACAACTCTCAGAAGGAAATGATTATTACCGATATGGATAGAGGATTGGTTTGGTTCGTCCTTCCAAACTGTGAAGTCCGTCTGCCACTTCTTAAAGACGAAGAGTGTCATTTCCGTATCTCATCATGTAACCCGATGGACGAAAATGTAAAGTACATCAATGCCTTGGGTACAAGTACATTGGAAAAGTACACTATAGGTTTAGAAACAGATGTTTCATGGTATGTTCCTATCAGCAATAAAGCCTTAAAGGGCTTACGATTTGAGACAGAGCAGGAAGATGGATATATCAGAATAGTCAAAGAGACGATGGCAATGAGCGTTGTTTCTGAAGAGGAGTTTAGAACCATAAAAGCCAATCAAGAGTAAAATGAATCAGAATGTTCTTATACCCAATCCCGAAGACCGCATTATGTGTGTAAAGGTAGGGAAAGTAAAAAGGGAGAATCTTTATGAGATGACCCGTAAGTATTGGAAAGTTGATATAAACCGGGCAAGAAAGGCAACCCACGTTCTCGCCATCGTTAACAGCATCGTGGAAGAAGTCTATAATCCTGTTAATTGGAAATATACAGAAGATCCCAAGCACCTAGGAAGGTGTGAGTTTCATGGAGTGGAAGATGAACGTTCAACTTACATTGGTAAGTCTGTCATGACTTTTTATGGAAAGAGCCAAAATCCAGTCAAGTATATAAATATGTAATTTGAAAGATGGATAGAATCAAATTTGTAAGGGTCGGAAATGTTTTCATCGCATTATTCTGTGTTTGTATCATAGCACTTGGATTATGGATATACGTTAGTTTAAATCCTACTCCTTTGCAGTTTCGCTACAATATTAGTGAAGATTATAACGAACCAATAATACATCAGTATAAGGCTACTGGTGGATGCACTTATGTGAAAGAACATAATGGATTAATTCTTCATTCAGCGAAAAGATGCAAAAACTCTCATTTGGGAAAATTCTATCACTGGGAAGACATCCCAAATTATGAAGGCACAATTACTTATTGTTCCTATTGCATGAATAATGAGCTTATACAAGCTTATAACGATTCTGTAAACTCATATAAGAAATGACGGCAATAGATTACATCTTCCCTATATTTGAGGATGCAGGAGGAAAAGAAGGCGTGGACTTAATAGGAAACGGTTTCTTTGTTGGTAATTTATTTATAACAGCAGACCATGTAGTTTCTGATTCTTATTTTATGCCTTTCATCATTGTGAATGGGACAAAATATAACCTTGAAGAGTCATGCAAAATACAACTCAACTATAATAGCATAATATACGATGCTGAAGGTCATCCTTATGGGCATGAGGATAATAGCAAAACTGACTTAGTTGTGTACAGATTTGAAAATCTAATAATCGAAAGTCCACTAAAGCTATCTGAAAACATACCTACATATGGCCAGCAACTAAGCTGTGATTTCTATCATCGGATTAAAGATTCTGCTAATCCATCTAAAGCTTGTGAATTTAATTATCCTATTCCTCTATTTGCATGGGAAACTAAAGGGGTAGTTGAGACTGATGAAAAATATTTCATAGGAAACTTTTTCGGTTCAAGGATGTCTCCAATTCACCCTTTCAAACGAAGTAGCGGTAGCCCCTTATATGCTAGCAATATTGTTTATGGTATACTTCATGCTGGAGGAGGTGACTTATGCGTATTCTATTCTGCTGCTCATGCACTGAAAACCATTTGCAAATGCAGTAGCTACTGATGTTCCTGTCGCTTGTATCACCTCCCCCCAAAAAGCCTATATTCCTTTTCCTGATGCTCGACATCATCAATGTACAAGAAGTGCATTATAAATTGGAGTAACTAGATTACTTCTTATTGAATTCTTGTATCTCCTTAATCATATCTTTTACATCCTGATTGACTTGAAGGAAGTTAGCGTATAAGATACGCTCACGCACTTCTGGAGAATCAAAATGGTAGAACTGAGGGATAGGATAATTTGCATAGTCCTTTTCCTCCTTGGAGATTTCATCCATGTCGAAGTTCGTCTTGCAAAAGAACTTGCTGGTTTGAAATTCCTCTGACTCCTGGATGTCCATACTCCCTCCCCTGCCTGTCTTTGTCTTTACGAAGTCACGAGCAGTCTGACCACATATCCAGCCTGTCGCCATGTCCGCAATCTTAGAGCCTGGCACAAGGCTGTCCATATTTTCATTGAGATTAACGGAAGTTCTGTCGCGGTCAATGGTAACACCTTTCTTTAACTGCACAACCTTACCGAAGATGTCATTAGACAACCATTCAAGGGTTTCCTTAGCTCTTGCAGAACCGCTGACCACGTTACCAACAGTGGTTATAATCTTCTGCATACCAGTTTTTCCATAGTCGGCTTCCAACTGCGGAAGTTCCTGAAAGCCCAAGGCTACACTGACCTTATTGCTTCGAGCCGTTCCTATCAGACGGTCTATCTTGTGGAAATACAACGTAGGAAGCTCATCGACGATGATGCTGACTGGTATATTCTTGCCCTGGCCGGTATTGACACGGGTGACAAGTCGATTCAATATCAAAGCATTCAAAGCACCAATAATACTTTCCATCTCTGGGTCATTGGCTATCAGCAGATAACTCGGATGCTTCGGGTCTGATACCTTCAAGTCGAAGTCATCGCCGTCCTTATGGAAAATCCAATATGATTCCTTGGTGGCCAGGCGTGAAGTAAAGACGCGAAGCGTACCAATCATACCTTCCAACTGTTCCATTGCCTTATTCTCAAATGCCGTCTTGAACGGGCCAAGAAGTGGTGCCACCTCCGTATCGGTCATAAGAACCTCAAAGATGGTCTCATAGCTCTCATTCAGGAATGACAATATATGTGGCATGTCGCTATATTTGCCCAACCAATATGCTGGAGTCGTTACATTACCCATGGCGTTCTTGCTTACGCAAGCGGCAAAGCCGAGCGGCCATGGGCTACGTA
>SAMEA3663095__coassemble_1068_pt1 | contig 25655 bp, 24 predicted proteins | sample SAMEA3663095__metabat2_low_PE_021 | metagenome-assembled genome bin SAMEA3663095 (sample SAMEA3663095) | pig gut metagenome | biome: pig gut; feature: pig-associated habitat; material: faeces | place: France | collected 2012 | reverse complement strand
GTTGGTAGAGCACAACACTTTTAATGTTGGGGTCTTGGGTTCGAACCCCAAGCGGATCACTGAAAGGAAAAGGGAAGCTGATATACGGCTTTCCTTTTTTGTATTTATAATCAGGAAGTTACGGAAAAGGAACGGCGTAAGTGGTTGGTATCGAAATTATTAAGGGGATAGCAACCAAACGAGGAAAGGCGTAAAACATAAAAGAACATGATAAAACATGGGCGCAGCGTTGTTTACCCATAGTGTTTACCCCCTGACAGGCCATTGTCTACCCCTGTGGTCAGTAAAGGCCAGTAAAGATTAGTAAAGGTCAGTAAAGGGAAACCAACCAACGAAAAAAAGAGACATGGAGAATGACAGGATGCCTGTTGTGGGCTTTGTATACAACAGGAAGAAGACGGCGACGAGAAGCAAGGCGGCGGGCTGGAGTCGTAAGGAAGACAATACTGTCTAAACCTTGTTTTAATCCATGACAGGCATAGTATAATCACGTCGAATTGTAAAATATTATTGCTGAAATTTAACACTTGGAAACAGGGGCAAATAGAGCGGGAAAAGGGTAGCCTTTCGCCCTTCGACAATGCCACCGACCGGATTTTTGCCAAAAATTTTTGCGATTACGGCGTAATGGCGTCGCCGTTACACTGTAACGGCATCGCGATTACATCGTAACGGCATCGCGATTGCACCGTAACGGCGATGCGATTGCACTGTAACGGCAACGCCATTTTAGTGAATTGGCAACGCCAAAAAACAGTTAAAAATATAACGTGTTAATAATCAAGCTTTTATCAAAATAGCCCATAATCGCGTCATTTCCAACCAAGAGACACCTCGGTTGAAAAAAATCGATTCTCAGACGACTGTTTGTAAATTATTATTACCTTGCAAAGTTGGTTAACGTTGGCGCGCTTTGCAGCGGCTGCCCCTGTGGCCGTCCGCAATCCGAATGACCCCTAACCATCGCTTACCGTCCATGCAAAGCGCAACGGGAGATTATGTCACCACTCCAAATCGCGGAAGCACGCCAAAAAATAAAAAAAGGCTCGCTGATTAGTGAGCCTTCAGTGTTGTTCCTCCTTGTAAATGCCGTAGAAATAGGCTTTGATGTCGGCATCGATGTCGACAATGCTTCTCTTGCCATTGACGAGAGGCTTGACGTAGACCGTGATGACAAAGCACACAAAGCCAATGGCGAGAGCCACGACAAACCTTAGCAGCTCGCTCTTGATGAAATCGGTATTAGTGAAGCCGACGATGACAATGAAGGGCAAGGCGAACAACAGCCAGTCGCCTGCGGTGTTCATCTTGCCGTTGTTCTCGCGTTCTTCCTTCAGGGCGCGAGGCGCTTGCCTTATGAGGTCGGCCTTGTGAGACTCCCAATATATCTCGAAGTCGCGTGGATACGTGTTCTCTGTCATGGCTTTATTCTGTTTTGCTGAGCTTGAAAGCAGTCCACAGCTTGTCTTCAGGCAAGGGCGATACCACGTGGATTGTCTCCTTGGATACGGGGTGCGTGAACTCCACCTCGTGTGAGAGCAGCGATATGCTTCCGTCAGGGTTTGAACGTCGCGCGCCATATTTCAAGTCACCCTTGATAGGGCATCCCATGGCCGCGAGTTGGCAACGTATCTGATGGTGTCGGCCTGTCATCAGCCTTACCTCCAAGAGATGGTAGTTGTCGCTGCTTGCCATGACGCGGTAGTGCAGTATGGCCTTCTTCGCCCCCGGCACCTCATGGTCGTAGGCATAGCTCTTGTTCTGCTTCTCGTTGCGCGTCAGCCAGTTGGTCAACGTGTCTTCTTGCCGAGGCGGCATCTCCTGGGTTATCGCCCAATAAGTCTTGTGAACCTCGCCTTTACGAAACATGTCGTTGAGTCGCGACAAGGCCTTTGACGTGCGCGCGAAAACCACAAGGCCCGACACAGGACGATCAAGGCGATGCACCACGCCGAGGAAAACGTTCCCCGGCTTGTGATACTTCGCCTTGATATAGTCTTTCACCGTCTCGGAGAGAGGCTTGTCGCCGGTCTTGTCACCCTGCACGATCTCGCCGCTCTCCTTATAGATGATGATAATATGATTGTCTTCGTAAACCGGCTTCATTACATGTTCATTCCGCCATCAACCTGGATTACCTGACCAGAGATGTAGCTTGAGAGGTCTGAAGCGAGATAGAGAGCCGTGTTGGCGATGTCGTCCACCGTTCCGGCGCGGCGCAGAGGAATGTTCTTGATCCAAGCCTTGCGGATGTCATCGGGCAGGGCCTGTGTCATGGCAGTGTCGATGAAACCTGGTGCGATGGCATTTGCGCGGATGCCCTTTGCGCCCATCTCCTGTCCAATGCTCTTGGCGAGGGCGATAAGTCCAGCCTTGGAAGCCGCATAGTTGCACTGTCCGGCATTGCCGTGCACGCCAACCACGCTCGACATGTTGATGATAGAGCCGTGGCGCTGGCGCATCATCACAGGCACGCAAGCGTGGATGAAGTTGAACGCAGACTTGAGGTTGACGTTGATAACGGCATCCCACTGCTGCTCGGTCATGCGGAGCATCAAGCCATCCTTTGTGATTCCGGCGTTGTTGACGAGAATGTCGACAGAGCCAAACTCTTCCTTTACCTTTGCCACGACGTCGGCAGTCTGCGCGAAGTCGGCGGCGTTGCTGGCATATCCCTTTGCCTTTACGCCAAGGGCCTGGATGTCGCGCTCGGTCTGGAGGCCACCATGCTCCTCGTCGATAAACAAGTCGGTGAAAGCGATGTTTGCGCCTTCCTGGGCAAACTTAAGGGCAATGGCCTTGCCAATGCCACGTGCGGCTCCTGTTACGAGAGCTGTCTTTCCTGTTAATAATCCCATAATGTATATATGTTTTTGTGTTACTTCAGAAATGTGTATATAGTCTGAAACGTGGTCAGAAATATACATCTCTTGTCCTATTGTTTACTATTTCAAGTTTATTTCCTGCAAAATTACATCATTTAAGTGAGCCAAGCAAGAAAAAGTATGGAATATTATTCAAATAGATTCTTTGACCGTGCATTGCGCTCGTCCTCCTCGATGGCTCGCTTGAAGCAGTCGCGGCAGAGAGGCTCATACTCCTCTTTCTCGCCGAGCATTACCTGCGAGTCGTTCTTGACGAGGCGATGGCTGGCGTAAGCCAACGAGCCGCACTTGACACAGATGGCGTGAACCTTTGTCACCTCGTCGGCAATGGACAAGAGCTTCGGCATGGGTCCGAAAGGCTTGCCGAGATAGTCCATGTCGAGACCTGCCACAATGACGCGCATGCCGTTATAAGCGAGCTGGTTGCAAACATTCACGATGCCGTCGTCGAAGAATTGAGCCTCGTCAATGCCTATCACGTCGTAGCCTTGCGCGGCTTTCAAGATGGTATTGGAGTCGGTCACGGGGGTTGAGCCTATGGAGTTGTGGTCATGGCTCACCACTTTCTCCTCGGAATATCGCGTATCAACGCAAGGCTTGAAAATCATGACCTGCTGACGGGCAATGCGCGCGCGTTTCAGCCGGCGAATAAGTTCCTCGGTTTTGCCAGAGAACATGGAACCACAAACCACCTCTATTCTGCCGGGGCGGTGGATTTCCCCCACGAGATTGTCAATCATGAATGCAAAGGTAAACAATATAATTTGAAGGAGCCTCTTAAAAATTGCAAAGATTTTGTCGAAACCTTGTCACATTGAAAAATATTATCTACATTTGTTGCGATTATGGGTACATTATATATCGTTCCGACACCAGTGGGCAACATGGAGGACATCACGCTCCGCGCCCTTCGCATTCTCAAAGAGGCCGACCTCGTGCTTGCCGAGGATACCCGCACTTCGGGCATCCTGTTGAAGCATTATGACATAAAGAACCGTCTCATGGCTCACCATAAGTTCAACGAGCACGGCACCACGGCAGGCATAATAGAAAAGCTGAAGGCGGGAATGACAATAGCCCAAATCAGCGACGCGGGAACGCCAGGCATCAGCGATCCAGGCTTTTTCCTCGCGCGAGAGGCCGCTCGCGAAGGCATTGAGGTGGTGACGTTGCCAGGGGCCACGGCTTGCATACCGGCCATCGTCTCTTCCGGCCTGCCGTGCGACCGTTTCTGCTTTGAGGGCTTCTTGCCTCAGAAAAAAGGCCGCCAGACACATTTGGAAAGTCTGAAGGACGAGGCGCGCACCATGGTGTTTTACGAGTCGCCTTACCGCACGCTGAAAACCCTGAAGCAGTTTGCCGAGGTGTTTGGCGGCGATCGTCAGGTGAGCGTGGCGCGTGAGATAAGCAAGATTCATGAGCAACACGTCAGGGGCACGCTCGACGAGGTAATAGCGCATTTCGAGGAGGTAGAGCCGAAAGGTGAGATCGTGATCGTGCTGGCAGGAAAAGAGAAGGTCAAGCCAGAGAAGAGAAACAAACGACAGGACCAGGAGAAGGAGGATTAGCCATGAGAAATCGAGTCATATCAATATGCTTTGTCAGCCTTGCATTGCTTCTTTATGGCTGCAAAGAATATAAGGCTCCGGTGGCCAACAGGCCGACGGTGGCCAAGGACGACTCCTTGCAGCAGATAATCTCGCAGCGTGACACACAAATCAACAACATGATGGCCACGATGAACGAGATACAGGAAGGCTTCAACGAGATAAGCGAGGCCGAGAACCGGGTCAACCTGATACAGGACGACGAACGTGCCGACAAAGCCAGCCAGATAAAGGAAGACATAAAGTTCATTGCCGACCGAATGCAGCAAAACAGGGAACTTATAAAAAAGCTGCAGGGACAATTGCGCGACAGCGACTTCAAGAGCCAAGAATTGAAAAAAGTCATTGCCAACATGTTGCGACAGTTGGACGAGAAAGACCAGCAATTGCAGCAGCTCAGGGCTGAGCTTGACGCCAAGAACATACACATTGCCGAGCTTGACGAGACCATCAGCAATCTGAACAATAACGTGACGGAACTCAAGAGCGAGAGCGACGAGAAATCGCAAATAATAAACAACCAGGAAACACAGCTCAACACCGCTTGGTATGTCTTTGGCACGAGGCCTGAGCTGAAAGACCAGCGCATCCTCATGGGCGACAAAGTGTTGCAGCAGAACTTCAACAAGAACTATTTCACGAAGATAGACATTCGCGTGACCAGGGAGATAAAGCTCTACTCAAAGTCGGCACGGCTGTTGACGTCACATCCCGCAGGAAGCTACGAGCTGACGCGCGACAATAACAAGATGTACACGCTGGCAATCACCAACCCGCAACTCTTCTGGAGCACGAGCAAATATCTCGTTGTCGTTGTGAAATAGGCCGGCTTCAGCGCCTTGACGCGAAAAACGATCGCATCAACGCCTTGCACTCCGCCTCAAGCACTCCGCCCGTGACCTTTGCCTTGGGGTGCAATGCGCGAGGCGCGAAGACGGAGTAGCCTCGCTTCTCGTCTGTGGCCCCATAGACAACACGACTCATCTGCGACCATCCCAAAGCACCGGCGCACATCACGCAAGGCTCTACGGTGACATACAACGTGCAGCCTGAAAGGTATTTGCCACCAAGAAGACTCGCGGCGGAAGTGATGGCGAGCATCTCGGCGTGGGCCGTCACGTCGTTCAGCGTCTCGGTCAGGTTGTGGGCGCGCGCTATGACCTTGCCGCCAGCCACTATGACTGCCCCGACAGGAATCTCGCCCTCTTCGTAAGCTGACTTGGCCTCGGCCAGGGCAAGCCGCATGAAGTATTCATCGCGTTTGGTTTGCTCTTCTTGCATAATCGTATTTTGTTTCCACAAAGTTAGCCTTTCTCTTTGAATTATAAAAGAAAAAGGCTATTTTTGCAAAATAATACAGCGTATAATGGCAGAACACAACGACTTCGGTAAATGGGGCGAGGACTATGCGGCTGAATATCTTCAGAAGAAAGGCTACATAATCATGGAGCGCGACTGGACCTTTGGCCGAAGCAAACGCGACATTGACATCATTTGCAAGACTTCCGACATGACAACGGTGGTGTTTGTGGAGGTAAAGGCGCGCGCCAATGACGACGTGACCAGCCCAGAGGATGCCGTTGACATAAGGAAGATGAGACACCTGATGGTGGCGGCCGACGAGTATGTCAAGTCTCACGACATAAGTGAGGAACTGCGGTTCGACATCGTGACCATCGTTGGGAAAAGAAACAGTAAACAGATAAAAGTAAACCATATTGAAGATGCGTTCAATCCTCTCCTTATTTGACAGGAAAAAGAAAAATCAACCCAAGGTCAACTATATTGAAGTGGAAAAGACCGATTCCACAAGCACTTACCTTAGAAACCATCTTCCTGACCTTGAAGGTGATGGCAAAGGATTAACAGTGGTTTCCACGGCCTTCCAAACGTCAGGAAGAGGGCAGGGCACCAACAAGTGGGAGAGTGAGCGTGGCAAGAACTTGCTCTTCTCCATTTTGTGTCATCCGGTTTGGGTGCCGTTGCACTCACAGTTCTTAATATCCGAGGCTGTTGCGTTGGCCTTGCGCGATGTCCTCTCCAATTACACTGGCGACATTGCGATAAAATGGCCAAATGACATATATTGGAAAGACAAGAAGATAAGCGGAACCATAATAGAGAACTTCCTGTCGAAGAACCACATTCGCGATTGCATAATCGGAACGGGAATAAACGTGAATCAAAAAGAGTTCCACAGTGACGCTCCAAACCCGGTGTCGCTCGCGCAGGTCTTGGGCAAAGAGCTCGACAAAGACGCGTTGCTCAAAGAAGTGGTAGAAGCATTCTCAATTTACCTTAACGACTTGCGCAATGGCAACTACGAGAAAATAGTAAGCCTGTACACGTCATACCTGTATCGTGGTCATGGATTTTTCAAGTATCATGACAAGGAAGGAGAGTTTGAGGCGGCCTTCGTGGAAGTGGAAGATGATGGTCATTTAATCTTGAGAGACAAGGAAGGCAAGATACGAAGCTACGCTTTCAAGGAAGTGGAGTTCATAGTTTAGCACTAAAGAAAAACAGATAACAATAAAATTAAAACAAATGGCACGTTTTAAAAGAATTCTGCTCAAGCTCTCAGGCGAGAGCTTGATGGGTGAACAAGGATTTGGCATTGACCCTCAGCGGCTTGCCGATTATGCCGCCCAAATAAAGGAAATACACGACATGGGCGTGGAGATTGGCATCGTGATTGGCGGCGGCAACATCTTCCGTGGGCTTAGCGGCTCGCAAAAAGGTTTCGACCGTGTGAAAGGTGACCAGATGGGCATGTGCGCCACGGTAATCAACTCCTTGGCGCTTAGCTCAGCATTAGGAGCCATAGGCGTGAAAAACAAGGTGATGACAGCCATCAGGATGGAGCCGATAGGGGAGTTCTACAACAAGTGGAAAGCCATCGACGCCCTTGAAGCTGGATACATTTGCATATTCTCGGCAGGCACAGGCAATCCTTATTTCACGACGGACACAGGCTCGTCGCTTCGCGGAATAGAGATTGAGGCAGACGTGATGCTGAAAGGCACGCGTGTGGATGGTGTCTACACGGCTGACCCAGAGAAAGACCCCACGGCAAAGAAGTTTAAGGAAATATCTTACCATGAGGTGCTTGAACGTGGATTGAAAGTAATGGACCTGACCGCAATCTGCATGTGCCAAGACAACCATCTGCCAATATACGTGTTCAACATGGATGTCGTTGGCAACCTAAAGAAGGTGATTGACGGTGAGGAGATAGGAACCCTCGTAAAGCCTTAAGGCCATAATTGGCCTTAAGGAAAGAGGTATCAAGATAAACGCTTTGCGTCATCAGTGGTTCATTTCCTGTTTCTCAGTACGCTGAGAAGCTCAGAGTTTTCGGTTGGTGAGCCAATGGTGACGCGAAGGCAGTCTTTGCAAAGCGTTACCCGCGTGCGGTTCCTGACGATGATGCCATTGTCTACGAGGTAGTCGTATATGGCTTGCGCGTCCGTCATGCGCGCGAGGAAGAAGTTGGCGTCGGTAGGGAACACTTGAACACACTCTGGAAGTTCCTTGAAAGCTTGTACCATGTGCTTTCGCTCCAGAAGAATGATGTTGACCCATTTCTCAACCATCTCCACATTGTCAAGTTCTTCAAGGGCCTGCTTTTGCGTAAGCAGGTTGACATTGTAAGGGTACTTGACTTTGTTGAAGAGGTCTATAATCTCCTTGCTCGCAAACGCCATGCCCAAACGGATTGCCGCACATCCCCAAGCCTTGCTCATGGTGTTGAGAACAATGATGTTAGGGAACTCGGCAAGGCGTTTGCGGAATGTACGCACAGTAGAGAAGTCGCTGTAAGCCTCATCAACGACAACAATGCCATCAAACCGTGAAATGACCTTCTCTATCTCGCTAACATCAAGGTTGTTTCCCGTTGGATTATTTGGAGAGCAGAACCACACTACCTTTGTGCGCTTGTCGCAAGCTGCCAAGAGCTTGTCGGCGTTGAGTTGGTAGCCTTCGTCGAGAAGCACGGGCTTATACGTCACGTCGTTGATGTCGGCGCACACCTTGTACATGCCGTAGGTTGGCTCAATGGCGACGACATTATCGACTTGCGGTCGGCAAAATACCCTGTAAACCAAGTCTATGGCTTCGTCAGAACCATTGCCCAGGAAGATGCATTCCGGTTTAACCTGCTTATACTTAGAGAGCTTTGCCTTGACTTCCGTCTGTAATGGGTCAGGATAGCGGTTGAATGGAGAGTTGTAAGGGTTCTCGTTGGCATCGAGAAACACGTGTGCCTCATGCCCGCTATATTCATTGCGTGCTGAACTGTAAGGTGCAAGTCGCCAAATGTTTGGTCTTACCAAGTCGTGAAGCTGTTTCATTTCTATTTGTTTTTCATTCCAAGGCTGTCCATCCTAAGTCGCATCGCGTTGGCGTGTGCTTCCAATTGCTCATTCTCCGCCATGCAGACAACAGTCTTCCCTATGCTGCGTATGCCGTCCTCGTTGAGGTGTTGGAAAGTCACCTTGCGGTTGTAACTGTCAAGGTTCACGCCGTTGTAGGCAAGCGCGTATTGATGGGTGGGAAGCGTATGGTTCGTGCCGCTGGCATAGTCGCCCGCGCTCTCACATGCCCACTGGCCAAGGAACACGCTGCCGGCATTAACCACCTTATCTGCAAGTCGCTCATAATCCGCCGTGGCAATGATTAGATGTTCCGGGGCGTAAAGATTGCAGAGCACCATGGCTTCATCGCTGTCTTTTACAAGAACCAGCTTTGAGTTTTCCAATGTTTTTGCCGCTAGCTCGCGACGTGGAAGCGGTTGCAGTTGCTTGTCTATCTCGCGCCTCACGTCATCGAGAAGTTGCTTCGATGTCGTAATCATTATCACTTGTGAGTCTATTCCGTGCTCCGCTTGCGACAGCAGGTCAGCGGCGACATATACAGGATTGCTTGTCTCGTCAGCGTAAACGCAGACCTCGCTTGGTCCTGCCGGCATGTCGATGGCCACATCGTGGATGCTCACTTGTTGTTTGGCAGCCATGACAAACTGGTTGCCTGGGCCAAATATCTTGTAAACTTTAGGCACCGTTTCCGTGCCATAAGCCATCGCGCCAATGGCCTGTACGCCACCAGCCTTGTAAATCTTGCTTACACCAGCTATCTTTGCCGCCGCAAGGATGGCAGGGTTCACCTTGCCTTCCTTGTTAGGAGGCGTGCAAAGCACTATCTCTTTGCATCCCGCGATTTTTGCCGGCGTGGCGAGCATGAGGACTGTGGAAAAGAGTGGGGCAGTGCCACCAGGGATATACAGTCCGACCTTTTCTATTGCTATGCTCTTCTGCCAGCAGGTCACCCCTTTGCAGGTCTCAATATGTTGTCCCTCTCCAAACTTCTGTGCCTCATGAAAAACGGCAATGTTATGGTGGGCCTGTTCAAGAGAGGCTTTTAAGTCGCTTGATATAGAGTCAAAAGCCTCGTTTATCTCTTCCTCCGAGACTTCCAGGGAAGACAATTTCACATGGTCAAACTTCTCCTCATATTTCTTTATCGCTTCATCACCGTTTTCCTTGATGTCTTGAAGCACGTCCGACACCGTGGCGTTGAGCTTTGACAAATCCATGTGAGGACGCTCCACTATAGAGCTCCAATCTGAATGTGCAGGATATTTTATGATGTTCATTCTTACAGAATCATTTTTTCTATTGGACTAACCAAAATGCCTTGCGCACCCAGCTCCTTTAGCTTGTTTATGATTTCCCAAAAACGCTTCTCATCGAGCACCGTGTGTATGGCACACCAGTTTGGGTCTGAGAGTGGGATTATGGTAGGGCTCTTTATTCCTGGCAAGACCGCGGCAATGTCGGCAAGCTTGTCCTTTGGAGCGTTCATCATGACATACTTCTTGTCTTGCGCTGACCTCACAGCCTTGAAGCGGAAGAGCATCTCATTTAGGATGTCGTGTTTTTCCTCGTCCATGTTAAGGTTGCCAATGAGCAATGCCTCGCTCTTGATTACGACTTCAACCTCCTTTAGGTTGTTGTGTACCAGTGTTGAGCCACTGCTTACGATGTCGAAAATGGCATCGGCCAAGCCAATGCCGGGACTTATCTCCACAGAGCCCGTTATGACATGGATGTCGGCATGGATATTGTTCTTGTTCAGGAAGCGCTTGAGAATGCCTGGATAACTCGTGGCGATTTTCTTGCCGTTAAACCATTCAAGCCCCTCGTAATTGGCAGCCTTGGGAATTGCCAAAGACAAGCGGCACTTTGAAAAACCAAGGCGGTCGATAATCTGCGCATTCTCTTGTCTTTCCTCATACTCATTCTCACCTACGATACCAATGTCAGCGACACCGCTGGCAACACTTTGTGGAATGTCGTCATCACGGAGAAAGAGCACTTCCAACGGGAAGTTGGTGCTCTGCACGAGCAGGGTGCGCTTGCTTGGACTCACTTTGATGTCCGCTTCCGCAAGAAGATTCATGCAGTCCTCATAGAGGCGGCCTTTTGACTGAATGGCAATTCTTAACATATTAGTATGTATTTGTGTCTTTTTTCTATATAATTGATAATATTCGTTGCAAAAGTAGCGCAATTTTCTTATATATCCAATAAAGTTCGTAATTTTGTAGATAATAAATCTATGAGGTTTCATATAAATTACATAATTTTCCTTTTCTGTTTGCTTTTCGTGTTTTCTTGTCAGGAAAAGAAACACGCGGAGATGACTCCTTGGGGAACGCCGCTTGAAGGCGACTCTATTCCCCAAGGCGAAAAATTCAGCCTTAATGATATCGTGAGCAATGGCGAGATGATAGTCGCCACGCTGTCTGGTCCCGAGACTTATTACGACTACCATGGTCGCGGCATGGGATTGCAATATCTGCTTTGCCAGAAATTTGCCGACAAGTTAGGGGTGTCGCTCCGCGTGGACGTTTGCAAAGACACGGCCGAGGTGGTTCGCAAGATCAAGAACGGCGACGTTGACATCGTGGCTTTGCAATTGCCCGATTCCGTGAAAGGTGTTGACTATACCAACGTTAAGGTTGACTCGCTGAAGCATGGCTGGGCGGTGAATTCTGATAACGAGTACCTTGCCAAGAGCCTTGACTCTTGGTTCAATAAAGACATGGTGGCCAAGACGCGCAGGGAGGAGTCGTTTTGGCTTTCCACGGCAAGTGTCCGCCGGCATGTCTTCTCTCCAATGCTCAATCGTTCGAAGGGCATAATATCTCGATATGACAAGTATTTCATGATGTACGCTCCACTTGCCCGTCTTGATTGGAGGCTAATGGCCGCGCAGTGTTACCAGGAGTCAACCTTTGACCCTAACGCGCGCTCATGGGCGGGAGCATGCGGCTTAATGCAAATCATGCCTGGCACGGCCGACCATTTGGGCATCCCAAGGTCATCGCTTTACAACCCTGAGGAGAACATTGCCGCTGCGGCCAAATACATGCTTGAGTTGGGCGGCCATTTCGCCGACGTGCCTGCCTCAGAGCGTGTCTGGTTCCAATTGGCGAGCTATAATGGCGGAGCCAATCACGTGCGCGACGCCATGGCCCTGGCACGGAAACACGGGCGCAACCCTCATCGCTGGGCTGATGTCTCGGAGTTCGTGTTAAAGCTCTCACAGCCACAATACTACAATGACCCTGTGGTGAGAAATGGTTACATGCGAGGCACTGAGACCGCCAACTATGTCAGCCGCATTCGCGATCGGTGGGCACAGTATCGCGGAGCTGCCGGTGGCGGAAACATTGGCGGATTTGTCACGTCGCCGGAAAGGGCTCGGCATGGATACCGATGGCATCTTTAAATGCTCCGCCCATCCCCATTTTTAGGTATTTTTACATCGTAGGGAAACAAAAGCAGCACAAGAGGCAAAGGTTGTTCTGTAAATTTTAATAATTTTGCAAGACAAACGCATTATGATATGAAGGACCAGAAAGTATATGAGCCAACCGACAAGCTCATTAATGTCATTAGTGATAACTATTCGGTTTTACAAAGTCTGGGTGCTTTTGGTATTAACCTTGGCTTTGGAGACAAGACCGTGGAAGAAGTGTGTAATGACGAGAAGGTTGATACCTACACTTTCCTTGCCGTTGTTAACTTCACGGTGAACGGCTACAAAATCTTTGATGACGCGGCAAGCATCTCCGTACCTACACTTATTCATTATCTTAAAGCGAGCCATGAGTATTTTCTCGGCTACCAGTTGCCTACCATAAGGAAGAAGCTTGAGGAGGCCCTTGACACGGAGAACAACCTGGCGAAACTGATACTAAAGATCTTTACCGAATATGAACACACCACCAGGAATCATATGCAATATGAGGAAAAGACGGTGTTCCCTTATGTGGAGGCCCTTGAGCGGCATGAGCAACCATCTGATTATGACGTGCAAACTTATTCAAAGCACCATACCGCCACAGACCGCAAGCTCAATGAGCTAAAGAACATTATCATAAAATACTTGCCGCCTGACGGCTTGCACAACCATCAGCTCACCTCAGCTCTCTATGACATATACAATTGCGAGGAATGGCTGAGGCAACATGCCGCCGTTGAAGAGCACATCTTCATCCCTGCCGTCCGCTTGCTGGAGCAAAAGTCAAGGCAGAGCGACGTGAGCATGAAGATTCAAAACATCATTGGCAAGGCGAAAGCGTCTGACGAGGCTCTCAGCGACCGCGAGAGGGAGGTTATCATTGCCCTCGTCCAAGGCATGACAAACAAGGAGATTGCCGAGCATCTGTTCATTTCCACCAATACCGTCATCACGCATCGCCGCAACATTGCCAAGAAGCTGCAAATCCACTCGCCGGCGGGACTCACCATATATGCCATCGTCAACAACTTGGTCGACATCAGCAGCGTGAAGCTTTGACATCCATACGCAAAGTCTTTCACCTTCTGTTTCCTTTTTCGGCACACACATACAAGAAAACGGCACCTTTACCGCGACGAAAGCGGGCAAGGGTGCCGTTCTTGCGTATGGAGCAAACTCTAAGGCTTAGATGAACGGTGTAAGAAGGTGGGCGAACCAGCCACGGAACCTTTGCCATGGCGTTCTCCATTGCTTCCATTTCTCAGGAGTGAGCATGAATGAGTCTTTCGTCTCAGCGTCGAACAGCTGGTCAAGCTCATCGGTCGTGCATGGGTCAATGATGACGGCGTTCTCCTCATAGTCCCACGAAAGGCTGCGGGAGTTGAGGTTTGCTGAGCCGACAGTGCAAAACTTCCCGTCCACCATTATAATCTTGGTGTGATGGAAGCCAGGCTCATACAGCCAAATGGTGCAGCCTTTTTTCATCAGTTTGTGGGCATTGTAGAAGCCGCAGTCGGGCGTCAACGGAATGTCGCACTTCACCGAAAGCATTATCTCAACCTTGACGCCACGCTTTGCCGCGTCTTTCAAGGCCTTCTTTATCTTATGGTTAAGCGTGAAGTAGGGATTTATGATTTTAATGCTGTCTTTGGCGTAGCGAATGGCATTGGTGTAAAACTCCCTGATAATCTTGTTCGACGTGTGCGGCTCGCGGTTTATTATCCCTACCATCTTATGCCCTGCGCTTGGGCAGGTGTCGGGTTTAAGACCCGTGAAGTAGCTGTCGTTGCCCGAGGCGCGAAAATATTTATCGCCATGAATGTCTTGCTTGGTCACCTTCCTCCACATTTTCATGAAGATCCTTTGCAAGGTGTTAACCTCTGAGCCTTGTATGCGGCAGTGCATGTCGTGCCAGGAACCCACTTGCTTGGTTCCTTTTATGTAATAATCGGCCACGTTCATGCCGCCCGTGTATGCCACCTGGCCATCTATTATCACAATCTTCCTGTGGTCACGACTCCAGATATCGTTGAACCATGGGAACCTCACCGGATTGAACTCGTATATCTCTATGCCTTGCTTCCTGATGTCCTGTATGTCGACCTTTCGCATCGGCCTATTGTTAGAGATATTGCCGAAACCATCAAACAGCAAGCGCACCTCAACGCCTTCCTTCACCTTTTTCGCGAGACGGGCGATAAGCTCATGGTTTATGGAGTCGTTCCTGAAGTTGAAATACTCCATATGGATAGACGACTTTGCCTCGCTTATGGCCTTAAACATGTCGTCGAACTTCTCTTGACCGTTCATCAGCAATGTCACGCTGTTGTCATGAGAGAACGTCACACCACATTTCTCAAGGTGGCGAACGATAAGGGAGTCACTGCCTTGCGCCGTAGCCAGGCATGGTAAGAGTAAGAATAAAAGAACTATTTGTATCCTGTAAACAGACTTCATTGTTATGTGTAGCTATACATTTTAGGGCATAGATGACGCATTAAAGCATCGACGACACTAAAGCATGGACTATAACATAGACGACGCATAGCTGTCAACTATTCCAAGCAGATGCTTCTCCTTATCGCATACCAGCACGGAGTGTATCTTATACCTGTGCATAATGCGTTGAATCTCCGACACTTTAACGTTTGGCAGCACCGTCTTTGGCTCTCGTGTCATGATGTCGGCCACGGTATGGTCGAAGAATTCCGCCTGCCACTTCTGCATGGCTCGCCTTATGTCGCCGTCGGTTATTATTCCGGCGATGCTCTTGTCATCGTTGAGAGCCACGCCGAGCCCGAGCTTTCCTCTCGACACCTCTATTATGGCTTCGCCAAGGTGCATGTCTTGCGGTATTATTGGCAGGTCGTCTGTTCTCATCACGTCTTCCGCGGTGGTGAGAAGCCGCTTTCCCAGTTCGCCGCCGGGATGGAACTGCGCGAAGTCGCGCGGCTTGAAGTCCCTCACCCTCATCAAGGCCACCGCCAAGGCGTCACCCATGGCGAGCGCCGCCGTAGTGGAGCTTGTCGGAGCGAGATTGAGCGGGCACGCCTCATGCTCCACGTACACTTTGACGTGCACCGTGGAATATTTCGCGAGCAGCGAGTCTGGATTCCTGCTCATTCCAATGATAGGCACGTGCATGTGGAGCAAGATAGGTATGAACCTGAGCAATTCATCGGTCTGGCCGGAGTTGCTCAAGGCCAGTACGACGTCTTCCGATGTCATGGCCCCAAGGTCGCCATGATAAGCGTCGAGGGGATTGATGAAAAACGCCGGCGTGCCTGTCGAGGCAAGCGTGGCCGCGATCTTGGCACCGATGTTGCCGCTCTTTCCTACGCCTGTCACAATCACCTTGCCGTGGCAATGATACATTAGTTCCACGGCTTTCTCAAAATTCTCGTCGAGTTGGGGGATAAGGTTGAGTATGGCCTGTGCCTCATCGCGCAAGCATTGCTCACCATAAGCCTTTGAGTGTATCAGTCTTTCCTCTTGTGTGTTTGTTGTCATGCCCTTTCCTCGTCTAATTAATCCTTTATAAGTTTTTCAATCAGAGGCTGCAGCTTATCAAGTTCCAGCATGTTGGCCGCGTCTGACAGTCCCTTGTCGGGATCTGGATGCACCTCGAAGAAGAAGCCGTTCGCGCCAAAGGCTTTCGCCGCGAGAGCCATTGCCGGCACGAAGCGGCGGTCACCCACCGTCTTGCCGTTGCCGGCGGAAGGTCGCTGCACGCTGTGAGTGCAGTCCATGACGACGGTTTGTGCTATCTCTTTCATGTCGGGTATGTTGCGGAAGTCCACCACGAGGTTGTTATACCCGAAACAGTTGCCTCGCTCGGTGAGCCACACCTCCTTGGCTCCGCTCTCCATGGCTTTCTCATAAGGATAGCGCATATCCTTTCCCGACAAGAACTGTGCCTTTTTTATGTTTACCACCTTTCCCGTCTTCGCCGCCGCCACCAGCAGGTCGGTTTGGCGGCAGAGAAACGCCGGTATCTGCAAGATGTCGACCACCTGGCCCGCTGGTTCCGCTTGCCACGCCTCATGAATATCGGTGGTAAGCTTCAAGCCGTAATTGGCCTTCACGTCGGCAAGCATCCGCAGTCCCTTGTCGATGCCTGGGCCGCGGAAAGAGCGCAGGCTCGTGCGGTTGGCCTTGTCGAAACTCGCCTTGAAGATGATGTCGGTGCCGAGGCGGCGGTTTATGTCGACCAGCGTTTGTGCTACGGTGTCGAGAAGCTCGGCAGACTCTATTACGCACGGCCCGGCTATCAACCTCACTTGGTTGGCCCGCGTGCCGCGGTTGCCTTGCATGTTGTTATCTTGCTGCTTGTTATTCTCCATGTTATACTTGTTTTTTCGAGACGATGATGTTGTCCGCCTCCTCCTCAGAGTCGGCGTGCTGTATCTTCGACGGCGCCGGGGCTACGAGATGTGCCGTGTCAGACACGATATGTATGTCGCGTTGCGGATAAGGAATCTCGATGTCCTTGTCGTTCAACGCGTTGTACACGGCCTCCATGATATCGCCCTCGGCGTAGGTCTGCTTCCTTGAGTCGACCCAAGCGAGAATCTTGAAGTCGATGGAATTGTCGCCGAATCCCGCGAACACCGTTTTCAGATACTTTATGTAGTTTTGTTTGTTCAGCTTTGTCACGGCGGCGTCGATGGCGCCTTTCACCTCCGGCACCCTTGTGCCATAAGCCACGCCAATGGGTATTATCGACAGCACGTTGCCGTGGTTGCGCGTCAGGTTCTTGTAGTTCTTCGAGAACAGTTGCGAGTTCTGGTAGCTTATCACCGAGCCGTCGAGCGCTTCCACCGTCGTCGAGGTATAGCTTATGTTTCTCACCGTGCCCTTTGTTCCGTCGATGGATATGTAGTCGCCCACCTTTATTCGTCCGGCCATGAGCGAGATGCCATAGTAGAGGTTCTCGAGGATGTCTTTCATGGCGAATCCGATACCGGTGGAGAGACCAGCCGAGATGGCCACGATCCATGAGTTGTCTATATGGAAGATGGTGAGCGTGACGAGCAACCACGCTCCCCATATCACCACTTGTATGAGGTTGCGCCACATGGCCGTGTGGCTCATCACGGTTTGCATGCTCGGCTTGCGATTCTCCTCTTTCGCCTTGCGTTGCTCGCGGAGGGTCAGCTGGTAGTGGAGCGTGTGCAACGACACGTGGTTCACATATTTTGCCAAGAAGAAGAACACCGACGCTTGCACGGCGCGCATGATGCTGAACGTGAACTTGTCGGTATTCACCAGCGAGCGGTTGAAGAGCGAGAGCGTGGTGTCGCTGAGGTTGAATACGTCGGCTGCCCAATAGATGCTTATCAGGATTGACAGGGTGCCGAGGATAGGCAGGGCCGCCGTGTAAACGAGGCGGAAGAACCATGTGCGGCTCACTGGCGTGTCGTCGTCGAAGAACTTCCGCTTGGGGTCGTTGCCGTATTGCTTCAGCAGGTCCGACACGCAGGTTATGGTGAGGATGCAGGTGAGCTGCATTGTCCACCAGATGAGTATCTCCACCGAGAGGAGCGAGTAGCCCACCATCGACGCCACGTCGCTCGCGAGGAAGACCGTGAGCGACACCCATGCGTAGAAAGAGTCGGTGGCTGGCAGTTGGCGGGAGTTCTTCATTATAGCGAACCATTGCCAAATGGTGAAGAGCAGCAGGAGCAAGGGCATCACGAGGTTCGACAAGACGTTGGGTATGAGCACTATGCGGAAGAATATCACGATGAAGCACATGGCCATGATTGGCGTGTAGATTTTCAGGCCGTGGAGTATCTGCTTGCCGTCGAGCCTGATGAGCAGCGACAGCAAGATGACGGCCATCAGCCAGGCGTACTCCACGAGCAGGCCTGAAGCCATGGAAAGGAAGTTCTGGCTTATGGTTGCCTTCACCATGCCCAAGACGGCGGCAAACGTTATTACGGTGGCCGCGAGGATGATGCACATGCGCTTGGCGCGGAAGTTCTCCTTTGCCTTCTCGCCGCCGTCAGAGCCGGAGAGCCAACGCAGCAGGAAGTCGGCCTTGTTTTTTTTCACGAGCCGCGTGATGACGAAGCCAATGACGATGTAAGCCAAGCCCGCGGCTATCAAGGCGTAGAAAGCTATGAGCGCGAGCAAGATGAGGATGATGCGGCTGTCCCAGTCGGAGCGGAACTTGTTTGTGGGCCGGTATTTCTCAGCCATGGTCTGGCTTGTCGTCTTCACCTCGCTCTTTATGTTGCGCAGCAGCGTCAACACGTTGTAGCCATTGTTGGAGAATATGCTTGCCTGTATCTCCGCGTAGCGCTTGTTGGCGTAGTCGTTGAGGCCCTTCAGCCTCGCCTCAGTTTTATTATATATGTCTATATATTGCTGGCTTTGCTGCTTCTTGTAGTTCAGTGTGCGCCTTATGTTCACCGCGAGCGTTAGGCACACGTTGCGGTCTGTTTTCTCCCTTGGCGACAGGGCGTTGACATACATGGAGCTGAGGTCTGAAATCAGGCTGTCGTATCTTGTTATCTCCGTATTGGCCTCGTTGACATATTCGCGGAACGGCCCCACCGACTCCTTGAAGCTCTTGTATTGCTCCGTCGCCTCGTGGCAGGCGTAGGTCAGGTTGAACACGTTGCCGCTCTTTTGCGAATAGAGCATGATGGCGTTTTGCTGGCTGCGGTTCATCGTCGAGATGAGCTGCTTCATCACCAGTTCCCTCTGTTCCTTTTGCGCGCCCGACTGCCTTTCAAGCTTGTTGTAATAGTTGGTCAGCTCTATGCGGAGCATGGCCAGCGAGCCGCCTATGTTGCGCTCCTTGAGCACGGCATGGGATGGCAGCGCCACAAGTAGAAACAATATGATAATTAAGAGAAATGTCTTGCGCATAACTTTGATGTTAACCACGGCGCAAAGGTAATAAATATTTTTATATGTACCAAACTTATACATTATTCGCCAATATGGCAAAAAAAGTTTTTTGTTTCAATAAGTTGTCGTTTCAATAAGTTGTATTAACTTTGCAGTACTCAAGAAGAAAGCTATTTAGATATATGAATAAACTCATTCTTTTTTGTTTGTCACTGCTTATGTCGACAAGTGTTTCCTTAGCGTCTGAGCCTATTACCCTGAAGCAGGTAACCTCTGGCGAGTTTGCCGCCGAGGGTGTCTCGGGCATCAATCCCATTAAAGGCACCGACCAATACGCCCGCGTGTCAGCCGACGGGAAGCGCGTCGAGCAGTATTCCTTCAAGACCGGCAAGCTCACGTCGGTGCTCTTCGACGTGGATCACACCCAAGGCGAGCAAATCAAGGGCTTCGATGGCTACGTCATGTCGCCCGACGGCACACGCATGCTCATCGCCACGAAGCGCGAGAAGGTGTATCGCCGCTCCTACAAGGCGGTGTTCTACATCTACACCATCAAGAGCCGCAAGCTGGAGAAGCTCTCCGACGGCGGCCCGCAGCAATGCCCGGTGTGGTCGCCCGACGGCTTGCAAGTGGCGTTCGTGAGAGACAACAACATCTTTCTCGTGAAGCTGCTCTACGACAACGCCGAGAGCCAGGTGACCAAGGACGGCAAGTTCAACGAGATAATCAACGGCATACCCGACTGGGTCAACGAGGAGGAGTTTGAGTTCAACACGGCCTTGACCTTCAACGCCGACGGCACCATGCTTTGCTGGCTGAAATACGACGAGAAGAACGTGGGGCAATATTCGCTGCAGCTCTACAAGGGCAGCCATCCCGCCCACGACGACTATTCCGTCTACCCCGGAGTGTACAGCTACAAATACCCCAAGGCGGGCCAAGACAACTCGAAGATGTCGGCCTGGAGCTATGACATCAAGAGCCACAGGACGCAGAAGCTGCAAGTGCCTCTCGACGCCGACGGCTACATGCCGCGCATCGTGCCGACTCCCAACGCCGACAAGGTGCTGGTCTACACCATGCCGAGACATCAAGACGTGCTCAACCTCTATGCCGTCAACCCTCGCAGCACCGTGGCCCACTTGCTCTTGAAAGAGAGCGTGGCCAAGTACGTGAAAGAGGAGACCATGGTCAACCTCAAGATTGGCGACAACTACATCTTGGTGCCTTCCGACCGCGACGGCTACAACCACATCTACGTGTACAACCACAACGGGCAGCTGCTCAGGAAGGTAGCCCCAGGCAACTACGACATCACCGACGTCTATGGCATGGACGAGGCCACGGGCGACATCTATTACCAGGCGGCGGCACTCAACCCTCACGACAGGCAGGTTTACGTGGCCCACAAGAACGGCAAGACGGAGAGGCTGACGCGACAGGAAGGCTGGAACACCGCCGTGTTCTCCGGCGACTTCAAGTATTTCCTCAACTCGTGGAGTGACTACAACACGCCTTACGTCTATACCACGCGAAGCAACAACGGCAACGTGATTGCCACCAACGTGGACAACAAGAAGCTGAAGGAGAAAATAGCCCGGTTTGGCTGGGTGAAGAAAGAGCCTTTCTCGTTTACCACCTCCGAGGGTGTGAAGCTCGACGGATGGATGTTGAAGCCTGCCGACTTCAACGCCTCACGCAAGTATCCCGTCATCATGTTCCAATACAGCGGCCCGGGCAACCAGCAAGTGGTCAACTCGTGGAGCGCGGGCTCAATGGGGCAGGGTGGCGCCTACGACATGTATCTCGCCCAGCAGGGCTTCATCGTCGTTTGCGTTGACGGTCGTGGCACGGGTGGCCGCGGTGCCGAGTTTGAGAAGTGCACTTACCAGAAGCTTGGCGCACTGGAGTCTAAAGACCAGGTGGAGACGGCTCTCTACCTCGGCACGCTTCCTTATGTTGACAAGGCCAACATCGGCATCTGGGGATGGAGCTTCGGCGGCTTCTGCACGCTGATGAGCATGAGCGAAGGCCGACCAGTGTTCAAGGCGGGCGTGGCAGTGGCACCACCGACAAGTTGGCGTTACTACGACACCGTTTACACCGAGCGTTACATGCGCACGCCGCAGGAGAACCCCACAGGCTACGACGATTGCCCGATAAGCCGCGCTCCGAAGCTCAATGGCGCGCTGCTCATCTGTCATGGCTCTGCCGACGACAACGTGCATCCGCAAAACACGTTTGAATATTCCGAGGCGCTTGTGCAGGCCGACAAGGACTTCAAGGAGAATATCTATACCAACCGCAACCACAGCATCTACGGCGGAAACACGCGCAACCACCTGCTGAGGCAAATCACGCAGTGGTTTATGGAGCACCTGAAATAAGGACGCGGATTTCTCACTGAAACCCCGGCGTTTTCATCGTCACGACAATAGGGACAATGGCAGACAATACATGGTCACCATTGTCCCTATTGTCATGTTGGGTGTGCATGGCAAGGACGTACGGAAATTGACGTGTATGTTTTATGAATGAACGTTGAAATGTAAAATATTATTGCCAAAATTTAACACTTGGGAACAGGTGCATTTAGAGCGGAAAAAGGGTAGCCTTTTGCCTTTTCGCAACACCGCCAGCGGCTTTTCGGCCAGATTTTTTTGCGATAGTAGCCAAATGGCGTCGCCGTTACAGTGCAATCGCGATGCCGTTACGGTGTAATGGCAGTGCGATTACGGTGTAACGGCAGTGCGATTACACTGTAACGGCGACGCTGTTTAAGCGCAAATCCGAGGTTTTGGAACCGTTAAAATCACAACGTGTTGATATTCAGCAATTTACCAAAACAGCCCATAATTCGCGTTTTTTCGACCAAGCGACGGCTTGGTTGAGAAAAATCGATTCTCAGACGACCATTTGTAAAATGTCATTACTCTATTTAACAGATGTGCGTCATGTGCTTTGCAGGGTGCGGCTCCTGTGGCCGTCCGCACCCCGAAAGGCAAAAAATGAAGACCGGAGAGGGTTACGATGCCGTCGTGTGAGGTGGCCACGATGCCACGCGTCTTCATATTGTGGTTAACAGATACAACTTAAATTATGCAATATAATTGTTTTATTATTATTTCACCGCAATCTTTATAGAATCCTTACCTACTTTGGCGATAACTAATGATTCGTTTACGGCAAAAGAGGCTGCACCATTCGCTGCAACCGAAGAGCCGAGATACTTGCCATCAGTAGCATAGAACTTCACCACTTCGCCATTATCAAGTCCAGAGAGAGTAACAATACCATCATGGGCAGAAGCCACAACGCCACGTGTTCTTACCATATTGATGTTGGTACCAGTATCCAAGTTAGCATTAATCCAATACAGAGTTGCCTCCGCCTTATCAGATGCTTTATATCCATCTGCTGTAGCATAAACAGAAATATTATAGGCTGCAGAAAGAGATACTTCCCCATTTTCGCTCAGCGCATCAGACTTAATATCTGTATCAGTTATTGTATAATGATACTTTGCTCCTGTTGTTTCGCAAGCGAACATCAATTTGCCTGATTCGTAAGAGATAGATGGTGTAGAGCATTGAGTAACAGGCTTGTTATCATCTCCTGTTTCGTCTGGATTCCAGGCATAGATATATTGATAATTAGGTCCAAAGGCATCTTTATATTCCTGAAGGTATTCTTTTAGAACCTTGATTATACTTGTCGTTGGTATATTTAAGTTTGCGTAATGTGATCTACAATATTTACCTTCAAAATATACAGATTCCAGTTTTTGACAATCTTCGAAGCAATACCAACCCAATGAAGTAACAGATGAAGGGATGGTGATAGAGGTTAAGCCAGCGCAATTATAGAAGCAACCCTCACCCAATGAAGTAACAGATGAGGGGATGGTGATAGAGGTTAAGCCACTGCAATATGCGAAGCAAGAGTTACCCAATGAAGTAACAGATGAGGGGATGGTGATAGATGATAAGCCACTGCAGAACCTGAAGCAAAACTCACTCAATGAAGTTACAGATGAAGGGATGGTGATAGAGGTTAAGCCACTGCAACTCTCGAAGCAAGAAGCACCCAATGAAGTAACAGATGAAGGGATGGTGATAGAGGTTAAGCCACTGCAATTGAAGTATCTATAACCGATTGTATATCAACACTTTTAATGTTAAACGGTAGAAAAGATAAGATGTAGATTCTATGAGCGATAAAAACGTCGAAGATTTAACACTTTTAACTTTACTAAACCATAAAAAATACTAAAATGTGCAGAATTTGAGTTATTATTATGACTTAAAGTGGATGATTCCTTCGATGGAGATTTTAAACTGCGACGGTCTGTCGCAGTTTTACTTTGAACAACCTACTGGCTTTGGGGTATAAGTTTGAGGACGATGATAATACCATATTTTATATTATATTACGCGCGTGTGAATACGTCAAGAGGGGAATCGCGAACTTCTACCAATTCAGTCGTGTTGCTGAAGTGAAAGAGAAGGAATGAGCTATCGGATAACTACTTCGGAGCATAAACTGGTGCTAATTTGCTATCTCGGCACCTATTTTATAGTTAAATATACATAAAAACGTATCGTGATTACGAAAATGAATGATAGACGTGGTGTCCATTTCAAAAATTATTTGTTTTTTTGTAGTAAAATTACGATAATAGATAAAATATTGTGATATGATACGAGATTTTTGGGTAAAGAACTATCTTTCCATTCGCGACAAGCAGGAATTAAGCTTCGTGGCCAAGGGACCTTCTTCAGAACTTGTCACCGAGGTCGCTGATGGCGTGTTCTTGTACAAGTTAGGCATCCTATATGGTTCAAACGCTTCGGGCAAGTCGAATATGCTGATAGCCATGAATGAGGTGTTCCGCCTATTGGTCATGCCAAAGTCTGATGCAACAGTCGAAATTGGCGGTTGCATACCATTTGTGCTCACCAAAAATGAACCAACGGAAATGCACGTATCATTCTATGCCGATGGCACCAGATATGACTACGACGTCACATTCAACGGCAAGCACATTCTGAGTGAAGCCTTGTACTATTACCCCAATAAATCCAAATCGCTTTTCTACGAGCGTAGTTTTGTGGGCGAGAATGTACAGGCTGACATCAAGTTTGGTGCAAGTCTTAAACTTCAGGTCAAGACGCAAGAAAGCATCCGCGAAAACACACTGAACAACCACAGTGTATTGTCTGTTTGTCGAAAAGCTGCCTTGAAAGAAGACATTGCTCCGTTCAACACGCTTCACGCTTGGATTATGTCCAATTATCACGATGTAGATGGTGATGTAGAAAAGGGACTTGTTGAAATCTTGAAGGATGCTTACAGCAATCCTAAGAAGCGTAAATTCTATAACACCATGCTTCAGAAGGCTGACTTGAACATCCTGGAATATCATCCTGTCGTAGAAGACCGTATTGTACCAAACGATTTTCGCGAGCGTATACAAAAGGAAAATATCCCAGAGGAGATGAAAGATGTTCTGTTGAAGCCAACCACAGATTCCATCACCTTCTTGAACCATTCCGACGATGGCGACTTTGATATTCCCCTCAGATGGCAGTCAAAGGGTACTCAGAAGTATATCCGTATATTAGATGCCCTGTACGACCTGATAACAAGTCCTCACGTGTACTATCTTGACGAACTGGGCGAGGATCTGCACAATGACCTGTTGTACTACTATCTCAATGTCTTCATCTTCAACTCCGATAAGTCGCAGCTGGTTATCACGAGTCAGGAGACTACCCTCCTGTCGCAGGATATGATTAACGAGAACAGAGGTGTGGTTTGGTTCGTTGAGAAGAACAAGGAGACAGCTTCGTCCGAATATGCTCGTGGCGACTCCTTTGGCTTGCACAAGAACCTCTCGCTTTACAATTCATACCGCATAGGCCGATTGGGTGCCAAACCAGAACTGGGTAGTATCTTTATAAATCTGGAGGACTGATATGGGAAAGCTACGACAAACAGCACTCATCCTGGGTGAGGGGCCAACGGAGTTCTTCTACTTCAAGTCCCTATGCGACGTGTTCAAGCGTCTGACCATCAAGCCAGACTATCCGAAGCATACCAACATCAAGGAACTGGATGCTAAGATAGCAGAGGGTGTGGCAATGGGTTACAACCATATCTTCTGTATCATCGATATGGACACGAAGGACAAGGAGCCTGAGCGTCCACAATACCAAAAACTAAAGGCAAAGTATGCCAAGCCCATCAACAAGCCCAAGAAAGGCATTTACTGCGAGGTGGAGTTCTTCGAAACTCACCGCTGCACAGAACTGTTCTTCCTCTACTATTTCCGTTACACCTCACGTCCATACGAGACACAAGAGCCATTGCTCAAAGACCTCAACCAATGTGTGGAGTATCGGAAGACGATAGAGTTTTTCATCAGGACCAAGGGACTTCACGGTTACTTTGAGCGCAATGGTGGTTCTTTGGCATCTGCAACAGTTAA
>SAMEA3663095__coassemble_1067_pt1 | contig 25664 bp, 19 predicted proteins | sample SAMEA3663095__metabat2_low_PE_021 | metagenome-assembled genome bin SAMEA3663095 (sample SAMEA3663095) | pig gut metagenome | biome: pig gut; feature: pig-associated habitat; material: faeces | place: France | collected 2012 | reverse complement strand
AATAATCTTGTAGCTTCGAAGGACGTGCTGCAATCACAGCTCATAGGATTACACGTAATTGCGGGAAATGGTATCTGAACTGAGCTTCGATGTTTCCGCATAGTGTTCCCGAAACGAAAATCAGCGGCTCAGAGAATTCTCTAAGTCGCTGATTTTCATTGTGGACCAGCCAGGGCTTGAACCTGGGACCTCCAGATTATGAGTCTGTTAAAATAAAATTTTTTAGAGTTTTATAAAATTTTTCTTGGCTTTGTAAGTTGTTGTATAACAATTATTTTGTAACTTTACAGCGCAAAAGTGAAATTTTAATAAACCTCAATTAATGGGCGATTTTGTTCGCATTTTGTTCGCAAATTGTTCGCAAGATTCCCACGAGCGAAGCAACAGACCATAGTTATGAAGGCTGAAAAGACATCAATCAAGTGCGGAAAAGTGGACAACTGTTCACTTACTTTAGTTCTCGACAAACGTACCAATAAGAGTACGAATATATATCCTTTGGCCATCTGTTTTCAGATAGCAGCTAAACGGTATTATTACAAGCTAAAGGATATGGACTATCAGAGCGAGAAGTACTTCAATGACGTATGTAGCGTGAAAGGAGCGAAAAGTTCGCTCATGCCTGTCCATGTCGAATGGCAAAAGATGCTAGAATGCTACAGGGAAAAACTGGAGAAACTGAGCAAGAAGCAGACTTTAACACTCGACCTTATCCGTACTTATCTGACAGGTGCGGAAATCGAATATGATAAAGCCACATCTTTTGTAGGTGTTTGGGAGAGTATTATTGCCAGGATGAAAGCAGAAGACAGAGTGGGAACAGCAGAGAACTACCAGTGGGCTCTCAACTCCTTCCTTAGATACGTTGGTAATGTGAAGGGCTTCATGGTCGGCAAAAACGTAATTGACAAGTGGAATGATGTAATGAAAAATGGTGTGGTTGAAAACGGCAAGGTCGTCGGAAAGATAGCCGATGCCACCCGTGGTATGTATCTTCGGACCTGCCGTGTTGTTTGGAATGAATGTATTCGCCAAGGTTTTTTGACCGAGGACAAATACCCCTTCTCCAACAAGGACAACACGCTCATCTCAATTCCACGAGGTAAACGTCGCCAACAATCATACCTTAGCGTTGATGAAATGACGGAACTATATAAAGTCTTCGTTGAGAAGCGCTATCCCGAAGGTTGGGATCCTGCTTATAAGAAACGTGCACACGATTCTTTGGGCCTATTCCTGGCACAATATCTGTGCAATGGATTCAATCTTGCCGATGCAGGACGATTGACTTATAACCGTACCTATTTTGCCGAAGGTGGTCGTGCTTTTGAGTTTATGCGGAAGAAAACATCAGCACGAAGTAACAGTATGTCGGTGGTTATCGTTCCTATCATAGAACCACTCAAAGTGATCCTTAATGAGATTGGAGCCAAGCCAGAGAAGGACTCTTACGTTTTTCCACAAATCTTCAATGGAGCCACAGATGAGACCCTGCGTCGAAAGTTGACGGTACAGGAAAACTCCAACATCAAAGACCGCATGAACCGTATATGCAAAGAAGTACTTGGAGGGGACAAGGTGGTGTCTGGAACATGGGCGCGTCATTCCTTTGCTACCAACCTGAAACTGGCTGGCGTAGAGGAGTTGTACATCTCTGAAAGTATGGGGCACTCGCAAGGTAACGATGTCACCAGCGGCTATCAGGACATGTATCCTCTTGAAATCCGATTCCGTAACAATAGTAAGTTGCTTAACATCAAGAAGGAAGAAGAACCTATCGACATTGATAGTCTTACTCCTGAACAGATGAAGGAAATGCTAAAGAAGATGATGGGACAACAATAAAAATCGCAATTCGTTGTGATTTTTACATGTTTTTATGGCAATTCATAGTAAATTATACCCAAAATCGCATTTTATTGAGAATTTGCGTCTTTGTTTGAAAAGAATTGCTTATCTTTGCACCGAAATCGCAATATATTGAGATTATGACACAGCAGGAAATAGGGAATGCCATCAAGGAAAGGCGGAAAAAATTGGGTATCAACCAACAAACATTGGCTGACCTGGCGAGTGTAGCTGTTAATACCGTTGTAGCGATTGAACGAGGCGAGGGTAATCCTCAGCTCGCCACCTTGCTCACAATACTCGATACTTTGGGTCTGCAAATAGACATTAACATCAAGCAACTTGACTATGAGACAGTGTAAGGTTTATGTTCATGACATGGAGGCTGGCATATTGCAAGAGACGGATGCCAGGGAATATGTGTTCACTTATGGTAAGGACTACCACGGCGAGCCAGTTTGCTTGGCAATGCCCGTAAGAAAAGAGCCTTACCGTTCCAACCATCTCTTTCCTTATTTTTATAACATGTTGTCTGAAGGCTCCAATCGCCAGGTGCAATCCATGTTGCATCATATCGATGAAAACGATGATTTTGGTATCATGCTTGCAACAGCAGGGCACGATACCATCGGAGCCGTAACCATTAAACCGATGTGAATATGATAGAGGTCAATGTTTGCCCTTCCACCTTGCAGGAAGGCTTTACCACCTATTCTCCTGTAGCCCGAAAACTATTGTTTGACGGGAAGGAGGTTTTTCATGTGTTGGATTTTGACAGCCCCAACAATGACAGTGCCGACAATGAAGCCTATCTGAAGAATGTAGGACGAATCTCGCTTTCTGGCGTTCAGCCCAAGGCGAGTTTGGTGCTGGATAGTGAGGGACATTTGGTAAAGCCAGTCGAAGGTGAACGTGGAACATACATCTTGAAACCGGCTCCTTCATCCTATGCTTTGCTTGACCGCAAGTATTGTCCAGCCAATGAACATCTGACGATGCAGTTGGCTTCTCAAGTCTATCACATTGAGACTGCCGCTAATGGCATTTGTTTCTTCCAAGATGGTGAAGCAGCCTATCTTTGCCGACGTTTCGATGTCGGACCAGATGGACAGAAGTACAGTCAGGAAGATTTCGCCTCGCTGGCAGGACTTACTAATGCCAATGGTGGCAGCGATTACAAATATTGTAATTTGAGCTACGAGGAGTGTGCCGACATCATCCGCAAATACGTCAAGGCTGCTCCCGTTGAAATCCTAAAGTTCTTCCGCATCGTTGTCTTCAACTATCTTACCCTCAACGATGACGCGCATCTGAAAAATTTCTCACTAATCAACCGAGGTGACGGAGAATACCACCTCACCCCTGCCTACGACCTCATCAATACCAGTCTACATTTGAGCATGCCACGCATCTTCGCCCTTGATAAAGGATTGTTCAAAGAAGGCATGCAACTATCCGATACAAGAAGTGTTGGCCGTAAGGACTTCGAGGAGTTTGGTCATCGCATTGGTATGACTGTAAGATTGGTGAAACGGGAATTGGATTTCTTTGCTAAGGAACATCCGTTGGCCAAAGAATTGATTAACCGTTCCTTCCTGTCAGACCCATTAAAACGCAGCTACTGGCTTTCGTACAACTATCGACGTGCAACGTTGGGATTTAAATGATGCGATTACACTTTTCCAAGGTGTTTTTGCCTCTTTTTATACATTTTTCCAAGATTTACATAAGAATGTCCGAATGACTACTTGTTATCAGTAATTCATTTGGGCATTTATGCTTTGTACTTATGGGAAAAGCTAATTTGTCAATAATCATTAGCGAAAAATAATCATTTTTTGTAACTTTTTCTTGTTACGCAGAAAGGCTGCAGAGTGGCATTGTACCTTTGCACCCGAAATCCAATGGAAGTATGGGTGAGCGGTCGAAACCAGCACACTGCTAACGTGCCGAGCTGCAAGGCTCCGAAGGTTCGAATCCTTCTGCTTCCGCAAATTGGAGGTTTGGCAGAGTTGGTCTATTGCACTGGTCTTGAAAACCAGAGGGCGGTGAAACGCTCCAAGGGTTCGAATCCCTTAGCCTCCTCTGATGGAACTTTGGCAGACTTGGTGTATGCGCAGGACTGAAAATCCTGAGAACGTGGTTCGACTCCACGAGGTTCCACAAATATATTGAGGTATTCTCCAGCGGCAACGAGAGCAGACTGTAAATCTGCCGCCATTCGGCTTCGTGGGTTCGAGTCCCTCCACCTCAACGATGGGAGCATAGTTCAGTTGGTAGAATGTCGGTCTCCAAAACCGAAGGTCGGAGGTTCGAACCCTTCTGCTTCTGCAAAATCGCGGGATAGAGTAGTGGCCCAACTCACCAGTCTCATAAGCTGGGCCGGCCAAAAACCGGACGCAGGTTCGAATCCTGCTCCCGCAACTACATGGAGTTTGTAGCTCAGTAGGTAGAGCGCCAGGTTGTGGCTCTGGTGGTCGCAGGTTCGAAACCTGTCAAACTCCCTATTACGTGAGGATGCCCGAGCGGTTTAAGGGGACGGTCTGCAAAACCGTCATTCATCGGTTCGAATCCGATTCCTCACTCAACAAATAAAGACTCCAGTTGCCGATAAAAGGAACTGGAGTCTTTCCATTATCCATAGTTAAGAATTGCCGTCAGCCTTTTCTTAACCCGTGTGAGTATTCTACCCATTTGCTGAAACTCTGGTTTGTCCTCTGTCGTTTCCAACATTTTCACAGCTTTAGTAATAAGATTGAAGTCCTCAGCTGTCAGGGGCAACTCTGTAATAGAGTAGTTCGGATCAGCGTACTTGTAGTACTTCTGATCATATACCTCAATGGGCGCATTGTATCCGAGCTTGTCAGAACGCATAATCTGAATATCGTTCTGAACAGTTCTCAAAGAGATGCCTTTGCGGATACCCTCCATATCATACAGCGCTTCAGATATTTCATCAACCAGGTCCTCTATCGTCCATCTTCTGTATCTGTTTCGTAGGCATCTGTCTATTATCTTGTAACGCAATAATGCGTTTTTGTTTACTGGCATGAATGTATTTATAATTTAAAGAGTCCATAATTTGTTTATATTGCTATTAAATGGTTCATAATGAAAACTGTGCAGAAAACAATCTACATCTTTCTGCGTATACCAATACTTATCGCCTTCTCTTGAAAAACCAAGATATCCATTATCCCTTAGTTTTTTGAGATATTTATCCTTCACTCCCAGTAATTCCATAACCTCTTTGTTATTGTAAACCTTCATAGAGGGCTGGACAACTACAGGAGATGCTTTCATATTTTTTAGAATCATAAGTATTTCTTCTAAGATTTCTCTATCACTTTGTTTATTTTTCCTATTCATTTTTACCTGTTTTTATAATTCATTTACTCATCTGGAATTTCACGGAAGCATCCGTAGTCATCATCATACCGAACTCTTTTCTTCTTAAACGTGAACTTTCCGCTAGGATACTTCGTTTTAAGCTCATGCAGTTCTTTGTTTAAGCGTCTAACGAGATCATCTTCACCGTCATCACCTGACAACATCCAGTCTATTCGTTGAGCATATATGTATGCCATTCTAAGGATATAAACTGCCCGTTTCATGATATCCATTGTCTTCCGATTGTAGGAACTATAGTATTGTTCCTCTAATGGTATCTCCCGTGAGTAACGATGTTGCTGTTCTTCCAATAATACATCTGGAATCTTTCTCCCTGCTTCCAAGATGGTTTGTTCTATATCATCGGCTATAAGTTCTATAGTCCGTTGTGAATAATCAAAAGTGCCTCCACTCATAATTGTATACTTTTTCTTTGTATGTTTGTCATTCATTAAATCTCTATCATTTTGCCGAAGTCAAATCCGTTTGTCAGATACTCATTCGCAAACACATATCCCATCTGATTACACACAATTTTAGTATGTCCTATCGTTGTGTCGATGTTCGTGTGTGAATGACCGTAAATCCAGACATTGATCGGGCTGTCAACAATGAAGTTTCCAAGTTCCGTAGCAAATGCTGAATTTAGGTCTGAGCCAAGATGCTGCGGTGCCACCACCTGTTGCGTAGGCAGGTGGTGGGTCACTACAACAATCTTTTCTGCCGTGCTTTCGGCTACGCCCCGTTTGATAAAGTCAAGACAGAACTGATGCATCCGGTTGTAATCATCTACTGTTAGGCGATGGTCTTCATACAGCGTCTGGTAGAAATCATTCAATCCATGGGACACGATATATTCATCACCTGGCGGAATATGCGACCAAAGGGTGCTGAAAATGAAATCGACATTATCGATTCTGACTACCTGATTCTGGTAATAGCCGACATTCTCCTTAAACATCCATTCCCATTGCATACCACGAGTCATTATGTCATAATGACCATAATAGTCGTGGTTGCCAGGAACAATAAGTACCTGGCGATAGTTTGTCGATGCCCATTTCCAGAACTTGCCCAGTGGGGCCACATCGTTTCTCAGATAGAAGATGTCACCGGCCAGAACCAGCACATCACCCGTAACAGGAAACTCATTATGTTTCAGATACCTGCTGTTCTCTGCGAACTCCATATGCAGGTCACTCATGTATTGTATCTTCATTGTTACTTTTCTTTACTTTGTTCAACTTGCTTGTCAATGATTCTCTTTACTTGCCCAAACGATACTGGGGTAAAGTTGTTATTGTCCACTCCTACGTCGTATTGTGTCGGATAGAGATACTGGAGTCTTCCGGCATCAATGCCTGAATTGCTCCTTCGGGTATGGACGTGTCCGAACAGCTGCCAAACATCATCCTTATAGCCGCCCTCAAAACAGAGAAAGGGATAGTGGCATAGGTAGATTCTCTTCTTCCCTATCTCGGTTCGCATCTGCATGGCAACATGTTCAAAGCGGCTGATGAATCCTTGTCGAATGTTCTTCAAATCGTGGTTACCCATGATTAGATAACTCTTGCCATTCAGACGGTCGAGTATCTTTGTCCATTCTGCCGCACCACCCAGACAGAAATCGCCCAAGTGGAAAACTGTATCATCCTTACCTATCACGCTGTTCCAGTTTGCAATCATCACATCGTTCATCTGCTCTACGTCCTTGAATGGACGATTGCAAAACTTGATAATGTTCGCATGATTGAAGTGCGTATCTGATGTAAAGAACGTATGTTCTGCATTAAACTTGAAATTCATTTTCTTCTTTGTATTATTCTCTCCATGCCCCATCTGGAGCACGGAGAGAGTCTGTTAATTAATCGAGTATGTAAGCCTGGCCCATATAGACCTTCTTCACCATCTCAGTGGAAAGTTTGTTCAGTTCCTTGTTGAGCAACTTCTGTTCGCTCTTTTCAAGGCAACCATACTCACCGCCATGTTCTTTCAGGAAATCCTCGAGTACATCCTTAGAGAACAGCCCCATAATCTTACCGAAGTCTTTAGGCACATGTACTTCACCGATGTGGCTCACCACATTTGCCAAACGCTGTTCGGTAACGTATGCCTCCACCTCAGGGATGAGTGCCTTCAAGGCTTCGCTGTAAGGAACAGGTTCGGCAAAGAGCTTGTTGCGTTTCTTCACGCTCTTCTTTTCGGCAAAACGCTCGTTCTTGCTCTTGATGAGCACCCTGCTTCCATTTCTCAGGTACATGGGAACAACAGGTCTTATCACGATGCCTTCGCAGATGTTGTCTTCGATGGCAGGGAAGCCAAGCCATTCAGCAATCTTACTCTGGAAAGCGTTAGGGTATTTGAGACATTCACCGAGAGTACCCTTGAACAGAGTCCTGGCATAGAAGAATCCGTGCTTATCGAAAAGCTCGTTCACCTCATCTACTGGCAGATACCTACCGCCTTCCTCTTTGATGACATAGATGTCAAAACCATAGAACTCATGTTCAGGAGTGTAGCATACACCCTTTTGGATGAGAGACAACTTGCGGTTGGGCTGAACATCCTTGTGAGGATAGGTTCCACCAAACATCTCACCGAAGACATTAACGCTCCTCACGTTTTTATATCTGCTGAAGACATCCTTGGTAAGGGCCATGACTTTATCCTTGTACCGCTCAAGCAGTTCGGGATAGTCATAGAACATCTCCTCAGTTTCCAGTATGGAGGTACGCTTTGCAAACCTTACGTTCTCTCCGTCACAGAGAAAACTGGTATTAGCACCATGTACCTTTTCCTGTACCACATATTCCAAATCGGTTGGCATCTCTGCCACGATGCGCTCCATGAACTCTCTGTTGAAGGAATTCTCGATGGAGCTGTACTTTTTGAATTCTAACATTTCTTTGTTCCTTCTTGTTTTTGCGCATCGCTGCGCGGTTAATAATTGATTGACTACATATTGTGCCGTAGGCCAGGCCGATGAGGAGAAGTCTTGTCGGTGGTAAGTCGACAGTGTTCATGGTTGTGATAGGCACAAACGAAAAATGGTTGGAAAGCATTGCTGACTTTCCAACCACTTCGTTAATCTCGTGTTTGCACGTACAATTATGTCAGGAGTAATCCACTCCCTCCTCGTGCAATATGGAAAGTCTTCCTATCTGAATAGCGTGGTGCAGCAATGCTTGACGTATGCATATAGGAATCGCATTCAAGGCACCATGTGCTCTGAATGTTCAATCCGCCTAATGTGTTAAATTTCTGTCTCTGCATTACTGCTATTTTTATGGATTTTCGTAAAATTGGCTGCAAAGGTACACTTTTTCGTATAACTGACCAAAATTTCAGGGAATTATTTTAAGAGGCATTATTGCTTATACACTTGTGTATAAAAAAGTCTGCGTGACCAAATGATTCCAACAATAAGAGATCCATTTGGGCGTAACTTTTTATCTTCCTACTCCAGCAGAGCGTTTTTTTCCTCTTGGTTTAACCATTGCAGAAGCCGTAGCGATACAGCGTACCCACCATTGCTCATCATCTTCGTCTTTATTTCTTCCCCATCCAGACAAGTTAGACACACCACCGCCACCACATGACTCTGCGTAAGAGGTGGCCAGCTTGACATAGTTGACAGCCAGCAACATGGCACAGTTGGCTATATTTTGAACGTTTTCGGTAAGGTCATAATAACCCTTTTCTCGTAAGATGTCACGTTGCCTATCGTTTAGAGTCGGAATGATTTCCTGCATAGTCTTAGCCAGCATCATATTGTAAGTACTGGTGATTCCCATACGGATGCGTGCTGCCTCCCTATCAATATCATCACCTTCTCTTTCCAAGGCTCTCTGGTGCTCTCGTTTCATGTCAAATAGTTCTTCTCGAATATTCTTAAGGCTGGCACTCGTTTCTTCTAGCATTTTGGAGCGTTCAGCAATTTTGCTGTCAATGTCTTCCATCTCTTGGCGAAGGCTCTTAATACGGGCTGTCAGAAGAATGTTGTCCGTGCCTTCCTCACCTAAGCTACGGGCAATTTCGTCTATCTCTCGCTGGATAGATGCACGACGCTCCCGAAGATTGGCAATCATTGTTGTCAGACTTTTCAGTTTACGTTCCTCTTGTCTGATGTCGGCAGCCAAATCAATCTTCCGGCTTTCAAGCTGGTTCACGTCATTCACAAGTTCTCGTTTGTATTCATAAGTGGATCGGTGACGGGCTCCAGTTTCTCTGATGCTGTCACCTCGTTCCAGTCCCCACTTCATACTAACCTCTTTTGAGAACTCATCGTGCAGTTGGGAAAACAGCTGCCCCATCTCATACTTGTTTTGCCCAAATACAGAACGCCACGAAATGCGGTTCTTCTCCCGGTCTAATGGAATAAGCGTACAATGTGCGTGAACATTGGTCTCGTCAAGATGGACGTAGAAGCTGACGATGTTCTCTTCGCCGAAACGATGGGCAACAAAGGCATACACATCTTTTGCCCATTCCTCGATGTCATTGTTCCTTGTCAAGTGGGAGTTATCGGCACCCTTGTCAAGGCTCAATGTCTGGTTTCCGAAAGCGAGTTCGTTCATACGTTCTCGGCTCCCACCAAAGATAAATTGGGCCAGCGTGTTCTGCCGACGGCGGACATTCTCTCGGGCATTAGGGTCTTTTATTCCACGTGCTGCAAGATTGTCTGCCATCTTCTGCATGATGGACTTCGACTTGTCGATTGGTTGGACGATGCCACTACGAGCCACCTCAAAATTCAAGTGAGTTCGTGTCGGGTCATAGTTCGCCATCGGGTCATTTGATTTCTTCCGGAGGAAGTCTTCACTCCAGTTTCGTTGCTGTTCGTTACTCTCTGCCTGGCTGATGCCATCAGAGTTTGGACGTATGTCCATTACCTGTTTTTTGTTCATAATGTTTTCCTTTAAATTGTTTGTTATTGGTATTATTATCTGAGCTTGCTCCCCGAATGGGATAACAATTATGTTCTCACCTACTCGCGTTAATGGAAGTTAACGCATATTAGGCTATGCGATTCGTAGAATCACTCTCTTCCCTCTATTCGATTTTGGCTCCTTTGATGAACAAGTTCATCTGCCACAATCGCTCTTACCATATTCGACATATTGATGGAGTTCATCACAATATGTCCCATTGATTCCCTCATGGGAACGAGAGCATTTGTGGCATTCTGGATTCCTGCCGTGCCATCGTTTTTCCTGTGCCATTAGGAATGATTTCATGGCTTCGTCATCCTCTATTTGTGGAGGTGGTTCTGATTTTACCTCAGATTTGGATATTGGTTTCATCGCATCTTCGTCAATGGAAGAAGCACCTACCACCTCCAGATTAAGTGCCTTGACGAGCAATGCGATGTTGGGATTGGCATCCTCCATTCTCATCAATGCTGCTTCCTCTTCGGTTGGGCGTAGGGGTTGCTGGCTGAGAACCATCTGGGCAATGGTGTGGCAATCGCCTTGTACATTCTCCATCACATCTGAGAGATGAAACTGGAGATTGGGAACTGCTTGCAGCGTTTCTTGCCATTTGTTATACTCACTTTTGTTGGGGAATACTACCACGGTTTTTCCGACAAGAGGGAACAAATCGGTAGGAGTCGTTTGTTCTTTTCCAGTTGCAAGCCAAACGTATGGCGTTGGGAAACAACTCATAATGGCAGCAGTCAGTTCATCCGTCACCAGTGCAACCGTCTGGCTGGGGAAGGCACCAAGTAAGTGCTCACCAAACATGCAAGTCGGTCGCCCATCTTGATAGTACCAACTGTCATCATAGACCTTGCCTGTTTCGCTATCCATTGTGATGATGTGACCATTAGTAATCTTGTTCTCTGCATTGATGTGCCAAAATATTGATTCGCCTTGCTCTGTAGCACCAATCGGATAGCGTTTCATCAGAGCCTCTAACTTATCTTGGTCAAACCAGATGAAACCACAAAGGTATTCAAAGAATGTGCTATTGAAACTTGTTATCTCCGTGTTCATAATCAGCCCTCCTTCCAGTTGATTCCATGCTGTGAACAGATATGGAAGAACGTACCGATCTTGATATTGCTGACATTGCGCAGAAGATTGTCGAACTTCTTGTCTGTCTCAGATGCTTTGTACTTCGCATTTTGCGAACTGACCATATGGAACAGACTACGTCCACATTCACCAAATGATGCCAAGGCTGCACCCACATGGAACCATTCATCGTAGGTGGCAGTAATGTCGATGCTACGGTCTTCAATTATATGGCAGCACTTCTCGACCTGTTCCATGTCGTCACCACTATATACACAGGAACTGTGGTATGCCGGTTTGGGTTCCACCCACACCTTAGTATATAATGTAGCATCCTCATTCACATACGGCTCTGGGTCGTAGGAGATGAAGCGCATCCTGTTCACGTTCTTGCATGCTTTGTCAATGATTAGTCCGCTGTTGGCGAAGTCATGTTTCAGGGCTTCGAACTGATCCTCGTGCTTATCAGGATAGGCAATGCGGAAGATGGCAAACCAACCTTTGCCACGGATGCTGCGACCCGCATAGAGTATTTGGGGGATGTTATGCCACTCATGCTTTAGGTCATCGAACCAGTCAACGTCTAGGTTGTCTTTCTTGTCGATGTCGATACAGAGTAGGGTCGAGTGGGCCACGAGGTTTTCCGCCTTACATGTAGGGGCAAATGTGCCTGAGATGGTTGCCAGGGGCAGTTGCAACTTCAGGCTCTTTTGCATATTTTCATCCAGTATGGAACGGATATACTCAATCTGTTCCTTGTACTGGTCACAGAAGAGGAAGTTGCACAGGGATATTTCCGTGCCGACATTGTCTCTTACGTTGCTGTAGTAGCTAATCTTTGTATCAAATAGGCTTTTCATTGTTACTCAAATTTTAAGTTTGTTGTTGTAGTTGTAATTGGACCGAAAGCCTTGTCCTATAAGGCTTCTGCATTACAACAAGGGTACAACCATATAGATGAGATTCCATGATGGAGATAAGAGCACCTTGGTTGTAGGATAGTTGTTGGCTTGCGCCCTTTATCCATAGGCTATTACAGACATCTACAACTACAACCATCATTGTTCCTTTAGTATCTTATTGACATACTGCTGTGACACACCGAGGACTTCGGCAAGAGCGTTTTGCGACTTGATTTTGAACTGCCGACTGACAGCCCGAAGCAGGTCGCCGTTGGTCATCGGACGCTGTGTGGCTGCCGAGCCTCGCAACAAAGGATATATGCGTTCAACATGAATCTGGGTAAAGTAATCGGCAATGCGAATGGCATATTCCATGCATTCACCTGTGACAACAGGTTCGTTCCAATGCTCAGACAGCAGATGTGCCATGATAGCCAGACGCAGCACATGAATGTTCATCTTCTGCCTCACACCACCGATGTAGTCATCCTCTTCCGCATCAGCCTTCATGTCGTTCGCATCGGCATAGTCTGCGTAAAGTCTTTCAGCCTCATGGGATAGTTGGAGCGTCAAAGGTTCCATACTGAACAGCCTTCCTATGATGTCACCCCAACTGTCGCGCATTTCCTGTGTCATCCGTCTGCGGTCCTGTCTCTTGATGAACTCCGCCTTGTCAGGATAGACGAAAAGAAAACGCTGGGTGAAGCCTGAATCCATCAAGGCATCGGTGCCAAAAGTCTTGCCGAGTGGCCCTGGTTGAATACCACCTATGATGCTCATGGCAGGGTCATCAACCAGCTTGGTATCTTCCGACTTTCGGTTGATGGTAAAGCTGACATTCGACCAAGTGGACAGCAGTTGAGACACTTCAGTTCCTGAACCGTTACCACCTTTGGAATATCGTCCGAAAGAATCAATGAAGGACTTCAGTTCATCGGCAACAATGATTATCATGTCACCTTGCGCCAGCAATACGTTACGGGACTCCGGGGAACTATCTCCAGCCACTCGTTGGTGGAATATCGGTTGTTCACCACTAAAGTTCCTATCCTCTCGTTTGCTTTGGCCATAAACAGTCTTCGCCTCCGAATACTTGGCAAAGTTAGCTTTGTCATGTTCCCGTAGAGGACTGGTGACTTCCTTCAACGGCCCCGTCTTATTACGACTCGGCTTACCAACCATACAGATGAAGTCACAAGGATAATTGGTGTATGGGTTGGTGGCAAGCAGCACTTTCTTTCCTGCCGCAATGCCTGCCGTTGTCAAACAGATGGAAACGACAAAGTCCTGTGGGCATCCATACGATTCTGCAACAGTACGAATATAGTCCTGAACTGATTGTGACAGCCAGTCAATAGGTAAGGTTGGTTCTGTGAAATTCGAAGCTTTTAGGTGTTGTACCTCTTTTGGCCTTTCGGTAGGAATGGGCAATGACTCAGGAGGCACAAGGGATGGCGGTTGCTCATATGGCGGAGTAGGCAGAACTTTACTCGTAGGCTCCACCTTCTCCACCTCGGCATTAACCATAGAGAGGAAGTCGGGCTGTCCTCCCACAAATGGCATGACTTGCTCACTCATCTTTGGACTTGTTTATTTCACCATTTAGCAATGCCAGAACATCGCTGTATTTGTACATCACACGACGGCCACCAATCTTTCTGGAATGGAGATGCCCCTGCTTATCCCATCGCCAAAGGGTGGTGAAGTTCACATGCAAGATGTGAGCTGCTTCTTCACGAGTGATGAAACGCTCACCTTCTGGGACATTCATCCATGTCTCCAAGTCATTCTGTGCATTCTTTGTTTGAGCTGCCACGATGTTTTGGGCCATCTCGTTCACCAAAGCGTCAAGGTCTTCCCTCGACATTACAACCAGTTGGTTGCCTAAGATCCTATTATCAGATTGCATAATCACGTTTTTTTTTGAAGTGAAAGTTTTGTTTGTTATCTCTCATTCGCTCGATGTCTTATGCACGGATCCTTTTGCATTTCAGATTTAATGAAGTGTCGCGTCCGACAATCCTGTAATCTGAGGCACCGCCACGAAATCGAATGCAAAATTAGAGTGCTGCAAGCTCCAAGAAGAAAAACGCATCAAAAACCAGCCATTTTTGCCCTCACATTTCAAAATTGGTTCTAATGAGGAGGGCAATTAGAACCAACATTTTTGTTTTTGGGCGATTTGAGAGTCACAAAAACATGTATTTTTCATCTTGAATGGTTCAAGCATGAGTCAAAATTGATAAAATCGCAATCAAAAAGGTGAAATTATTGAAAAACAAGGTACATATTTCATTGATTTTGCAGACAAATTACTACCTTTGCGAACAGAATATAATTATTAAGAATAATGGAAAGTAGACGATTAAACAGAATCAAAGTTGTTCTAGTTGATAAACAAAAAAGCAATAAGTGGCTGGCTGAACAGGTAGGCAAAGACCCTGCAACCATCTCCAAGTGGGTTACAAACACCACACAACCCAATCTAGAAACCCTGTTGCTAATAGCCAAGGTGCTTGAAGTAAACGTGAACGACTTGGTACGACCATTGGAATAAAGAAATTATGAATAAACAACAACTTGCTGCCAAAATATGGGCATCGGCTAATAAGATGCGCTCTAAGATTGAGGCCAATGAGTATAAAGACTATATTTTGGGCTTTATATTCTATAAGTTTTTGTCAGATAAAGAGGTAGGTCATTTGAAAAACAACGGAATATCTGATGAAGAACTCAAAACCATAACAGAAGACAATACTGAAGCGGTTGATTTCATACAGCAAGAGATTGGATATTTTATCTCGTATGAAAATCTGTTTTCTACGTGGCTTGAAATGAAAAAAGATTTCAGTGTGGCTAACGTACGTGATGCGCTTTCGGCTTTCAACCGTAAAGTTAGTCCCAATCATAAAAAATTGTTTGATAAAATCTTCGACACACTTGAAACAGGACTGAGTAAACTTGGTGCTTCAACTGCGGAACAGAACGCTGCTGTACGCGATCTTGTTTCGTTGATCCGTGAAATTCCAACGGATGGACGACAAGATTATGATGTACTCGGATTTGTCTATGAATATCTGATTAGCAACTTCGCTGCTAATGCAGGTAAGAAAGCCGGGGAGTTTTACACTCCTCACCAAGTATCGGTGATGATGTCGGACATTATCGCTCACCATTTGCGTGATAACGAAGAGATACGCATCTACGACCCGACCAGTGGCTCTGGTTCGCTGCTTATCAATATAGGAAAGTCTGTCGCTCGACATATCAGCGACAAAAACAACATTAAGTATTATGCACAGGAGTTAAAGCAAAACACCTTCAACCTGACACGTATGAACTTAATCATGCGTGGTATCTCTCCTTCAAACATCGAGTGTCGCAATGGTGATACATTGGCAATGGACTGGCCGATGTTTGACGAAAGTGACCCTCAGGGAACATATGACCCGCTTTATGTTGATGCTGTGGTCAGCAACCCTCCATACTCTCAGGAATGGGATCCAACAGACCAGGAGAATGACCCTCGATATGCCCCCTTTGGCGTGGCACCTAAGGGTTGCGCCGATTATGCTTTCCTTCTGCACGACCTATACCACGTCAAGCCTTCTGGTATCATGACTATTGTACTTCCACATGGTGTTCTCTATCGTGGAGGGTCTGAATACCAAATCAGAAAGCAGCTTGTTGAGTACAACCATATTGATGCAATTATTGGATTGCCGGAAAAAGTTTTCTACGGAACGGGCATATCTACAATTGTCATGGTACTGAAGCGTAAAACACGCGTCGATGACAAAATCCTTTTCATAGATGCTTCTGCTGGTTTTGAAAAAGATGGCAAGAACAACCGACTGCGAGCGTGCGATATTAAAAAGGTGGTCGATGCTGTAACTACTCGTACGGAAACACCCGACTTTGCCCGACTTGTCAGCCGCGACATCATCCGCCAGAATGACTATAACCTCAACATATCTCGGTATGTGGACAGCAGTCCAAAAGCAGAGAAGTATGACATATACGCTACGATGTTCGGAGGCATCCCTTCTGTGGATCTGGCTGCACTAAACAACTTTTGGCAGGCATTCCCATCACTCAAACAGCAGTTGTTTTCGGTAAACAGTGAGGGATATAGCCATATTGCCACTGATAATATTCAGCAGACAATCAGCGACAATGAAGATGTAAAGCATTTTACACAGCAGTACAATAGTGCTTTCGACAGTTTCGAATCTTTCATTGAATCGAATCTCATCGAACCCATGATGTCACTCAATGTCCAAAAAACACAGACAACCATCAGTGACGACCTTTTCCGTCGTTTAGAGAATTTCCCTTTGGTGGACAGATACCAGGCATTCCAATTCTTCAGTTATGATTGGGATAAGATTGCCGCTGACCTTGAAATTCTACAAACGGAAGGCTTTCAGGCAGTGAAGCAAATTGACCCACGCATGGTTGAGAAGAACAAGGAGGAAGTACAAGACGGATGGATGGGGCATGTGCTGCCGTTTGAATTGGTGCAGGAAATGTTGTTGCAAGACGATGTGCAGGTTATCCGTGACATGGAGATGCGCATGGAAGAACTCACCAGCCAATTCAATGAAATCATTGACTCGCTGACTCCTGAGGAGAAAGACAAGCCAATACTCTCAGATGACAATTCTCACTTTGTGGCAACGGAGGTGAAGAAAGAACTGAAACGTATTCTTGCGAAAATCTCTACTCCCGAGATAGAACTGCTTCGGTCTTTCCCGTCTAAGAAAAATGAAAAAGAACAATTTATAGCAAACCACCCAGAATTGGCATGGAACGCTGTGGAGCCAGACAAGAATGGCAAATATGGTAAGACACAGGTTAATGCAATGATACGCTACTACCAAGAAAACTTTGCTTTCGACGAGGATAGTCTCGAAGCTAAAGTAAAAGTGGTAGCTGCAATGCTTGAAGAAGAGAAGAGTCTGCTTGCTGATGCTGCTCAGAAACGACGTGAACTGGTAGATAAAACGATTGCTACCATCCAATCACTTGATGATGATACCGCTATCGAACTGTTACGTTGCAAATGGGTGCGTCCGCTGTTGGCTTCGCTCCAGAGAATGCCAAGCGAAGTGATAACCACTCTTGCGGACAAGGTTCAACATTTGGTAGCGAAATATGCTACCACCTATCAGGATATTGCACAACGTATCAGTAATGCGGAATCGCAGCTGTTTACTCTGATAGGAGAACTAGAAGGAAATAAAGCCGACAACATGGGGCTGTCTGAATTCAAGAAAACACTTAACGTAAAATAGTATGACTGAAAATAAACCAAATATAAGATTCAAAGGGTTTGAAGAAGAGTGGGAGGATAAACCTTTCGCTGATGAAGCAGATACAAGACGTGGTTTAACTTATTCGCCATCTAGTATTTGCCAAAAGGGTATTCGCGTATTGCGCTCTTCTAACATTTCTGATGATTCATTCGTAAAGAGTGATGACGATGTGTTCGTCGAAGAAAGTGCGATAAACATAGACTATGCAAAAAACAACGATATACTTATTACTGCTGCAAATGGTTCTCAAAGACTTGTAGGAAAACATTGTTTAATAAGCGGTATAGAGGAAAAAAGCACGGTTCATGGCGGCTTTATGTTGCTTGCATCTGCAAAAAATCCTCATTTTCTTAATGCTTCTATGGGTTCATCATGGTATCGTGACTTCATCAACTTCTTTGTTGCTGGTGGCAATGGTGCTATAGGCAACCTAAATAAAGCAGACTTAGATAGCTATATTATTAGAGTTCCGTCTGAAACTGAGCAGCAGAAAATCGGTGAGTTTTTCAAGCAGCTGGATGAATTAATTGGAGCAAAAGAGCAAGAATTGGAGAAGCTACGTCAGATAAAGCTGGCATTGCTTGACAAGATGTTCCCAAGCGACAGTCAAGATAATATAAATGGGGGGGGTAAATCCTTGATTTACAAGATGTTACAAAACAGCTTACAATTAGTGGTGTCCTCGCCTGCACCGAACACTCCCACTATTCGTTTCCGTGGCTTTACAGAGCCATGGGAGAAATATCTTATTTCTCGTCGTGTTACTTATGGAAAGGGACGTGGTTATTCAAAGGCAAATTTACAACAAAGTGGCACACCTATTTTGTTATATGGCACATTATATACCGATTATAATACCAATATAACTGAGGTAGATAGATATTCCACTAAGAAGGAATGGGCTGTAATGAGTAAAGGTAATGAAGTAGTCGTTCCTGCATCTGGAGAAACAGCTGAAGACATAGCTAGAGCTTCTGCAATTTTGAAAGCAGGTATTATTCTCGGGGGCGACCTTAACATTATCTACCCTGATGACAAACTTGATGCTTCTTTCCTTGCTTTGGAACTCACTTATGGAAATAGCCATCGTAAATTAGTAAAGAAGGCGCAAGGAGTCTCGGTTGTACACTTACACAATACAGATATATCTGAACTTGAAATAAACGTTCCATCATACAATGAGCAACGCAAAATTGGCGACTTCTTCCGCTCGCAGGATGAAGCCATTGCCAATTCACAGCTGCAAATCAACAAATTGAAAACTATTAAGCAAGCCTGCTTATCGCAGATGTTTGCTTGAACAAAATAGAATTATTGCTTATGCCATTCAACAGAGAAGAAGATTTTGAGAACGCATTGATAGAAATGTTATCGAAAAAAGGATGGGAAAAAAATGTAATCCGCCATCCTTCTGAGAAGGATTTGCTCCAAAACTGGGCTGATATCCTCTTCGATAATAATAACACCATCGACCGCTTGAATGGGGCACGGCTGACTGAGGATGAAATGCGTCAACTTGTTGACCAGATTTCTACTTTGCGTACACCGCAGATGCTCAACGGCTTCATTAACGGGCGTACTGTGAGCATCAGGCGTGAAAACCCTGCTGACACCTTGCACTACGGCAAGGAGATTTCTCTGAAAATCTTCGACCCTCATGAAATTGCAGCTGGACAAAGTCGTTACCAAATTGTTAAGCAACCGCATTTCAAGGCTCCCTCAAATATCTTTCCTCAACGTCGGGGCGACCTCATGCTGCTTATCAATGGTATGCCTGTGATACACATCGAGCTGAAGAAGAGTGGCATCCCTGTAAGTCAAGCCTATAACCAAATAGAGAAATACTCACGGGAAGGAATCTTCTCTGGTATCTTCCAACTCATTCAGATCTTCGTGGCGATGAATCCCGAAGAGACGGTTTACTTTGCCAATCCTGGACCTGATGGGCGTTTCAATAAAGATTTTTATTTCCACTGGGCTGACTTTAACAACGTGCCACAAAATGACTGGAAGGATATTGCCACCTATCTCTTGTCGATACCAATGGCACACCAGCTTATCGGCTATTATACCATTGCTGACCGCACAGATGGCGTTCTTAAAGTGCTTCGTTCTTATCAATACTTTGCAGTACGGGCTATCTACGACAAGGTTACGAAACGGCAAGATTGGAAAAGCACCGACCATCAATTAGGGGGGTATATATGGCATACAACTGGTTCAGGTAAAACCATGTCGAGTTTTAAGGCTGCTCAGTTGATTGCTGACAGCGGAAAAGCGGACAAAGTGATTTTCGTCATCGACCGTATAGAACTCGGCACGCAGTCTGCACGCGAATACCGTAATTTTTCTGCTGAGGATGAAACGATCCAGGAAACTGAAAATACAGATGCACTTGTTGGAAAAATGAAGTCCCCAGACGTTGCAGATACGTTGATAGTTTCTTCTATCCAAAAGCTTGGCATTATGGCGGAAGAGGGCAACATACGGCCTGTGGACTTGAAGAAAATCAATCAGAAACGTATCGTGTTCATTGTGGATGAATGTCACCGCTCTACGTTTGGTGAGACATTCCAACAAATCAAAGCAACATTCCCAACAGCAATGTTCTTTGGATTTACTGGTACACCTATTCAGGATGAAAACCAACGTCACCAAAGTACCACCACTGATATTTTTGGCGATGAACTGCATCGATACAGTATCGCTGATGGAATACGTGACGGCAATGTTTTGGGCTTTGACCCTTACAAAGTGATGACTTATAAGGACAAAGAACTCCGCCAGAAGGTGGCTCTCGATTATGTTGATGCTTCAAGTGTGGAAGAGGTGATGAACGACCCAGAAAAGGAACGTGTATTCAACAAAGTCTTGGCTATGCCTATGGCAGGACATCGAAAAGACGATGGATCCTGGGAGCCTGGCATCGAAGATTTGTTACCAAAAACGCAGTACCTTACTGAGGAACACATGAATGCGGTGGTAGATGACATCGTGGATGGCTGGCTTGTGTTGAGCAAGAATCATAAGTTTCATGCTATATTTACTGTGCCAAGCATACCACAAGCAATCAAATATTATCGTATCTTCAAAGAGAAAGCACCACAGCTAAAAGTAACGGCTCTCTTTGACCCCTCACTGCCTAACGACAACCCCGACAAGACCATCTTCAAGGAGAATGCTCTTGCGGAAATTATTACAGACTATAAAGACATGTTTGGACAAAGTTATACAATTGCCGAACATGCTAAATTCAAAAAAGACCTCTCAAACCGTCTTGCTCATAAGAAGCCATACATCGGACTGGAACAACCTGCACAACGCGATAAGCGGCTTGACCTGCTTATTGTCGTTTCACAAATGCTGACTGGTTTTGACTCTAAATGGGTGAATACGCTTTATATTGACAAAGTCATGTACTATGAAGAGTTGATACAAGCCTTTTCACGTACTAACCGCCTTTATAGCCATGATGAAAAGCCCTTCGGTGTCATCAAGTATTATAGCTATCCGCATACGATGGAATATAACATTCAGGAGGCCGTTAAGCTATATTCCGGGAACAAACCACTTGGCTTGTTCGTAAGTAAACTGGATGTCAACCTTTCTGGTATGAATCAGAAGTTTCGTGAGATAGAGCAGCTTTTTGTTTCTGCCCACATAGAGAACTTCAACAAATTGCCAGATGCGACTGCATTGCGAGGACGCTTTGCTGTTCTCTTCAGAGAATACAATGTGTATCTTGATGCAGCAAAGGTGCAAGGTTTTAATTGGAAGAAATTGACCTATCGCTGCCCGAATGGTGAAGAGATAACGGTAAATCACGATGAAATCACCTACAATACCCTTGTGCAACGATACAAAGAGTTGTTCAATTCTACTGGTGGCAATGGAGGTGGACAGCCTGGTGAGGATTTACCTTATGACCTCGACCTACATCTTTCCGAAATTGACACGGGCAAGATAGATGCCGACTACATGAATCATAATTTCGAACGATACATCAAAGCCCTTGAACAGCCAAATGTTTCAAAGGAAGAGTTGAATGCTATACTTAATGACTTGTCGGCATCGTTTGCTTCACTCCCTCAGGAAGAACAAGCCTTTGCCGAAATATTCCTTCATGATGTGCAAAGTGCCAACATCACATTAGAGCCTGGTAAGACATTCCGCGACTACATCACAGACTATATGACGACAGAAAAAGATCGTCAAGTAGATTGCCTTGTTCACACATTTGGACTTGATCGACAGTTGCTGAGACAAATGCTAAATCTTAGTATTACAGAACAAAACATAAATGAATTCAATCGTTTCACTCGCTTAAAAGAATCTGTAGATAAGACCAAAGCTAAAGCCTATTTCGAATCTAAGTATGGTCAAACCATTAGTCTCCTAAAAGTTAATATCGAAATCAACAATCTGTTGAAACGCTTCATATTAGAAGGTGTATATGACGTAGACACAGATGTATTTAATCCTTCTACTAAGGTGATACAGATGTATCCACAAATTGGTGAAGAAGGTGATATGATGATGGCTGCGGAAGATATCTTCATTTATGGTAGCATTCCTGTAGACCTGCCCTATACAAATCGTAAAGAGTTGGCCAATGGCAATCTGGATTTGGTTCTGATGTACGCTATCGGTAGTAATGCTCGCCAGAAAACGGAGGCAGCTGGAAAGATTGCATTGGGCATAAAAGAAGGTATATTGAAAGATGAACAGATGGCTGCATACAAGAGCATCAAATACTTGATGTTCCATTACTGGAGCAATCCAAAAGCTTATCTGTTGATCAAAGAACCAGAATTGGTTGGCAAGGATGAAGTTCCTTCTGAATATTTGATTAGAATGGAGAAGGATGCCGTAAAATATCTATTACTGAATTACAACCCCCAACAATCTACAGATTTGGGAAATGTAAACATCTTGAAGACTCAGCGTAGGGGAGAAATCAGATATCTTCCATTTGTGACAACATTAGATAGTATTATTGATGAATAGTCCTTTTGTATGAATGGAGTGAAATCATTTTTAGAGTAATAAAGTAAATATGTTACAATCTCTATTACCTGTTAAGTTAAAGAAAGAAGATGCTTCGTATCAGACAGTAACGGAACTGGCTGAAGTCTTGGAAAGCGCTCTAAAAAATAAAGATATTCGGAATATTGCATTAACGGGACCTTATGGCTCTGGGAAAAGTTCCATCATTCAAACACTGATGGAAAACTATTCAGGATTCCATTATTTGCCGATTTCTTTGGCAACATTGCAAGCTGACGAGGAGGGAGAGGAGAAAAGTAATACGATTGGTAATGACGAAGATAGGGATAAAAGATTAGAATCTCTAAATAGAAAGATAGAGTATAGTATTCTCCAACAATTGATATATAGAGAAAAAGCGGAAACCGTTCCTAATTCTAGGTTTAGGAGAATTGTTCATATAGAAAAAAAGAGACTGATTCGATATGCTATAGAGTGCATATGTTTCATCTTAGCCTTTATTGTTGTATTTGAACCTTTTTATGCAAAAGTTGACACATTATATGATTTGTTTAATTTGGGAAAATACAATGTAGTATTTGACTTATTGGGCTCTTTATATCTATTGTTCGGAATCTTTGAACTGTGTCGGTATTTTATAAAATCGTATGCAAATTCAAAACTCAACAAGCTTAACCTCAAAGATGGCGATATAGAAATTAAAGAGGAAAATTCAATTTTTAATAAACATTTAGATGAAATCCTATATTTCTTCCAGGTGACAGATTATGATGTTGTTGTAATAGAAGATCTTGATAGGTTTGAAACGGAAAAGATTTATTTGAAATTAAGAGAACTCAATCAGTTGGTGAATGAGTCAAAGATAGTAGGACGCCATATTGTTTTTCTTTATGCTATTAAAGATGACGTGTTTGAGGATGAAGCGAGGACAAAGTTTTTTGATTATATAACAACAGTCATACCGGTTATAAATCCTTCAAATTCAAAAGCAAAACTAAAGCAGGCTTTAGTAGAGAGGGGATACGAAGAAAACGAAATTCCCGATGAAGACTTGTCAGAAATAGCGTTCTTCATTCAAGACATGAGGATTTTGACTAATATAGCTAATGAATATAGTCAATATCGTAATAAGTTATATGATGTCTCAAAAAACAATCTTAGTAGAACAAAACTACTTGCCATGATTGTGTATAAGAACTATTTCCCAAGAGATTTTTCCCAACTTCATAGACGAGAAGGAAAGGTTTATACGTGTATAAATTCCAAGCCCAGGTTTGTGGAAGATGCTTTAAAAGTTCTTGATGATAAAAAGAGGGAGCTAGAAGAAACGCGAAAATTATTTGAAGCAAATAACCACCTAAAAGAAAATGATTTGAGATTACTTTATTTATACGAGGTAGCATCTTTATTAACCCCGTCTATAATCAACATACAAATAGATAATTCTAGTTATACCCTGAAGCAGATTTCAGAGAATGCCACTTTGTTTAACAAATTGTTAAGTCTTGAAAGTATTACTTATACTTATTCTGTCTATTACAATAGGACTTCTTCGGATACTAAAAGTGTTAATTTTGCTCAGATCGCAAAGAAAATTCAATTTGAAGAACGTATGCAATTAATAACAGAGAATATCAGAATAATAAATAAAAAGGAGTCTGATATTCTTAATGAAAAATTGAAAATCTACGGGCTAAAATTGAAATCTCTAATCAAAAAATATAGTTTGGGGAATACAAAACTATATAATAACTTGCACCTCGAACCTTTAATGGATGTTTTCATCCGTCAAGGGTATATTGATGAAGATTATTATGACTATATCTCTTATTTTTATCCAGGGATGGTTTCTATGGCTGATAGAGATTTGCTATTATCAATAAAGCGGGATATTAAGAAGGATTATACATATCACATTGACAAAATAGAAAATTTTACGAAAGAGCTAAAGGACTACATGTTTGATAGTGATTCAATCCTTAATAATGAACTGCTTGATTACATAGCTCGAAGAAAAGGTAATACCATGTTCGCTCAAATGATGAAGCGATTAGAACGAGATGACGCTCCATTAGATTTTCTTGCGCAATATTATCATTTGGGGAAAAGACAGAAAGAGGTATTCACAGATTTTATTAATTGGAATGAAGCTTTCTCATGGCAGATGATATCAAACCACACGAATGAAGATGAACAACAAACTCTTCGGGAGGCATGGCTAAAATACTGTGAAAAAACTACTCCAGAACAAGAAAAATGGTTAGACTATAATTATGCTTTCTTGTCAGAACGAGTTGGTATCATAGGTGAGGAACAGTGTAAAATTCTCGTTAATAAAAGTATCTTCCATAAGTTAAATAATAAGAGTGAAGCGCTTTTAGATTATGTTATAGAACAATGTCGTTATGAAATCAATGTAGATAATTTATGTCTGATAATAAACTATCTCAGTAAGGAGTCTATTGTTACCTCAGAAAACTTAAATTTAACTCGAATAATAGAAACGAACCATGAGGTTTTTGAAGAATATATAAAAGATTCCTTCTCTGAAACATTTGAGTGTTTTTCTACTACATGTAAAGATGAATCGTCGGATAGTATTATCTATGTTTTAAATTCAGAAAATGTTGCTTCAGAGGATAAATTATCTTACTTAACTGGTCAGCATGAAAAGCTTTTAGATTATAATGGAATTAATGAAACAGTTTGGGAAATCGCAATCAAGTCGTTTGTTATAAAACCTACGTGGGAAAACATTGATGAATATTATAGAAAGAAAGAATCTCTCACAGATGATTTGCTTAAATATGTAGAACATTATCATAAAGAATTGGAAGAAGAATGCTCAGATGGTATCGTTTCAAAGCAATCGTTGTTTAAGGCCTTACTATGTTCTAATGAGTTGACTACTGTATCTTTCCGTTCTATCTGTAAGGCCTTTGATTTGCAGTTTGATAATAATAAATCTCTGATTCAAGTAGATAAAGAAAGGCTGATGATTCTTCTTGTCGATGATAAGATTGTTTTCTCTTCAGAGAACACTTCCATTTTAAAGGATTCGGCCATATATTCTGAGTATTTAATATATTATTCAGAAGATTTTATTAATACCTTGGATAAATCATATCAACTGGATGGCAAAACGGCTATATCTCTCTTAAATAGTAATAAGTTTACTATAC
>SAMEA3663095__coassemble_1013_pt1 | contig 27749 bp, 29 predicted proteins | sample SAMEA3663095__metabat2_low_PE_021 | metagenome-assembled genome bin SAMEA3663095 (sample SAMEA3663095) | pig gut metagenome | biome: pig gut; feature: pig-associated habitat; material: faeces | place: France | collected 2012 | reverse complement strand
CCTGGCTTGGGAAAGTCAGGGCTTTGTGAGTTTTTGGGTGTTTTGACACACCCTCAGAGGGTTATGCCCTAAATTGAGTACTAACAATCAAAACATATTTAATGACAAATCAAACATCGGATAACAACAAACGGATAGCGAAGAACACGTTGCTATTGTATGTTCGTATGTTCTTTATGATGGGTATTGCGCTTTACACTTCGCGTGTGGTGGGACATTCTTCCAGAGGTATCATTCCAAGATTGATTGGGCTTTGATATTCAAGGTGTATAAGGAAGAACGTATGCTACGTTTTTTTAATGCCATTGCCACTATTTGTGTGGAATGTCTTGGTATTGATGCTGCTTGCTTTGGTTCTGACGACAAACTGTATGCGTATCAGCAGGACCCTGCTCTTGCCGAACGTGTGCTTTCCGACATATTCGCTAAGAAAGACGTGCTGCCAATGTCTACCGTTGGCATTGACACTATCGGCAAGAAACTGCGCTATGCCATAGATAAGAGTCGCCGTTGGTGGCATAACCGTTGGAAGTACCAACTAGTGTATAACGAAAACCTTGTGGAATCGTTTTGGTGGTTGGCAAGGAATAGGATAAAATAGAATATGCAAATATTAACATCATATTTTTCTCAAACCGTTACAGACAGCCATCTGTCTTTAGCAGTTACGATATTGACAACTATGATAATTGGTGGCTGTCTTATTATATTGGTTGAGAATCAGCATATAAAAGGTGAAATAGCAAGTCGTTATTATAATATAATGCGACCATTTTATCATAAACTTGCTTTATATGCAAAATTTGCACAACAATGCATGTTTGCTCTGTCTGCTATTGATGAAGAGGGTAAACGATATAAAAAGTTGCTACAGGATAAAACAATAGACATAAAAAAATTGCATTTGGGGCTATTATGACTGGCAAAGACAATCCACATTTAAATGCAAAAGAATTAGATTCTATCTGTAATGATATAAATGATATATGGTATTGTTTTGACAGAAACTATGGGATGTATTCACATTTGAGATTTAGTAATGACCATCTGATAGAAGATGTTAGAAATTCGTTAGTTGAATATGATAGAAGCCTATTGAACGAACCTATTGACTTACATTTATTTCCTAAAGTATCGGGAGATTTCTTTGTTAAAGAATGGCAACCAATAGATAATATTCCATGCAATTTTGAATATTTCAATCAAAATTGTAGAAACTGTAACCTTTATTTATGTAGTAGTTTTGTCATTGAGATTATTAGCTTGATACTAATATTTTTTAGTGAAAGTTTCAATAACGTTTCGTTGGCTTCAGTTGATTTTCTGGTCTTATTATCAATAGTCTCATTTGTTTTTGCTATTTACAAACATCTTAATTTAAATAATCTGTTAAATACATTGCAATTTTGAATATCAAAAAGTTATATGTACAAACATTTTTTAAAACGAGAGCAGAACATTAGTGTTGCTCATGTTGCACCAAAGTGCATTAGATTTCAATCTCTTTTTGTTGCTAATAATACACCGGAAAGGAGGACTGTATAATGGCACAATGTGATGTTATTTTGACTTACTGCTGGAATAGGGTAGGTTATACAATATTGAAGTCACTACATAGGAGGGGACTTAAAGTGTGGGCAGCTGACACGAGTAAGAAAAACATTTGCTCTCTGTCGAAGTTTTGTACTGGTAGCTTTACATATCCCGACCCATTCAAGGAGGAAGATGCCTTTATTAAGGTCCTTAAAGGAAAGATTGCAGAGTTGCAACCAAAAGTATTGATGCCTACGCATGATGAGAGTGTGGTGATAATGCGTCATCGTGATGAATTTTCAAAGGATCTGATAATTCCATACGAGAGCGCAGACAAACTGCTTATGCTTGCCAATAAAGCAGAGAGTACAGAAGTGGCTCGTAAGGCAGGTGTTGCTGTACCAGAAGTGTATCATTCTGCAGAAGATGTGAGATGTTATCCTGTGGTATTCAAGACAGTTATAGGCAATTCCGCCAAGGGAGTATATTTCCCGAAGAATAAGGAAGAATTGCTTAAATTGATGGATGAGCATAAAAATGAAGAGACACTATTGCAGGAATGGATTGGCGGTACAGACTATAGTGTGGATTGTGTTCGCTGGGATGGTTTTTGCAAGATGTCGGTGTATCATGCTCTTGTAACAAAGACTGATGGTGGTGGTACAACTACTCAACGTGAAATTGTAGAAATGCCGCAGCTTGAAGCTGAAGCTAAAAAGCTTATGGATGCGGTTGATTTCCGTGGTGTTTGTGGAATGGACTTCCGTTACGATCCTAAAACAAATAAAATTGCTTACATTGAGACCAATGCAAGATTTACCGGTGGATTGGCAACGCCAGTTGCAGCAGGTTTTGATATTCCTTGGGTAATGTATAAATTGGCAACAGAAGGAAAGTATGAAGATCCTATAAACTTGCGCATTGGCACTCGTACTAAATGGATTCTTGGAGATGTTATCACATTGGTTGGTAGAATATTGAAATTGAAATGGAATCCAAAGGAAATGAAACGTGTTTTCTCATTCAGTGGTTTTGATGCCTTTGATGATTTCAGCAAGGATGACAGGAAGGCTATACTTGGAGAGTTTGGATATTATTTTGAGAAATTAATTAAGAATGGTAAATTAAACCCATAATTATGATATATTTATATAGGTTAATGTGTCGCATCCAAAAATTGTTGCTGACTCGTCGAGGATGGAATTTGGGACATAATGTACAAGTTTCTTTTCATGGAGTAAAGAAAATCGGGGGGGGGGTAAAATATTCTGTGAAGATAATGTATGCATAAATGCAGAGACATTATTAATAGCCTCTTCAAACATTTATATAGGAAAGAACAGTACTTTGGCTTATAGAACATTATTAACGACAAACGCGAATCCTAATGCTCCATATAACTTGTTAAGTAAAGTGTATCCTCCTAAACATAAAGACATTTGGATAGGTTCAAATGTATGGATAGGTGCGGGAGTTATTGTTTTGCCAGGTTGTAGAATAGGTAATAATTGTGTCGTAGCAGCAGGTTCCGTTGTTTGTCGTGATATCCCAGATAATGTTATGGTTGCTGGAGTTCCTGCAAAGATAAAGAAACAAATAGAATTGTAATTTATTTATGATATTCAAAAGACTCTTTGACATTGTAGCGTCCCTTTTGGGACTGCTTTTGATTTGGTGGATATTCCCCATAGTAGCGTTTTTAATCCATAAGAAGATGCCGGGTGGTCCGGCTTTCTTCTGTCAGAAGAGAGTGGGAAAGGATGGCAGGTTGTTTACTTGTCATAAGTTCCGTTCGATGACGGTGAAGCATTCTGGTTCTTCTGTTTCGGTGGCGGGTGATAGTAGAATTACTCCGTTTGGTGCTAAGCTGAGACATTATAAGATTGACGAATTACCTGAATTATGGGATGTATTGATTGGTAATATGAGCTTTGTGGGTCCGCGTCCTGATGTGCCTGGATATGCCGACAAACTGCAAGGGGCTGACCGAGATGTGTTGAAACTTCGTCCTGGCATTACAGGACCTGCTACATTGAAGTATAGATTGGAAGATGAAATGATATCTGAATATGTGGCAAAGAAACAAGCAGAAGGAGACACACGCCCAATGCAAGAGATAGCAATAGAGTATAATGACAATGTTATATATCCGGACAAGGTTCGTTTGAACTGTTATTACTACCGCCACTATTCATTTTGGAAAGATATCGAAATGATATTCGCAACAGTGTTAGGATTTAAGGTGAAGTTTGCAGGGGAAGAAGTGTAATCATGCTTAATATTTTCTTATTATATGTGGAAGATTCCCAAACAAATCTTCACTCCTAATTTGGAAGCTGACATAAGTCGTCTATTGCCTACAGAAATATCACAACTTTTCAGACAATGTACGGACCAAGGCAAGATAGCTCGCATCCGACGAATAACCGAAATGTTGGATTTTTCAGACCATTTGCTGAATTTTAGAGAATATCTGCTCAATGTTAATAAGCCTACAGATTAACTGATGATTTATGTTCATCAGCCTTAGAAAATTGATTGGCTTCATGATTCAATGGAGAGTCTTCCACCTTTGCCATATCAGTGATGACAGTGGCAGTGTCAGTGGCTCTTGATACAGCAACATACTCAAGTTGCCTTACAGTGTCCATAGGGTAGAGTCATTAGTGACGTGGGAAGTCGGTAGATGAAAATAGGAGGTAAATGTCCTTATGAATAATATTTACCTCCTATCTAATTATAATTTCACAACGCCGATACCGGGACGGTCTGACAACGTTATCTTGCCCTTCACGACCTCCATGCCCTTGAACCTGTCGTTGGAGATGAGGAGATTTCCATCAAGGTCGGCGAAATCAACGGCAGGCGACAATTGAGCAGCCGCACTTACCGCGCAAGACGTTTCCGTCATGCAGCCCACCATGACCTTCATGCCTATGGCACGAGCGTAGTTGAGCATCTTCCAAGCCTCGTGCATGCCGGTGCACTTCATCAACTTGATGTTGATTCCAGAGTAAGCGCCAGCCACGTTCTTGATATCTTTCAATCGTTGTATTGCCTCATCGGCGAAGATAGGCAGTGGGCTCTTCTCTGTCAGCCATGCTATGTCGTCTCTCAGCTCCTTTGGCATTGGCTGCTCAACCATCACTATGCCATGCTCTTTCAGCCAGAATATCTCGTCGATGGCTTTCTCCTTGTCTTTCCACCCCTGGTTAATGTCGACGGCAATAGGCAAGTCCGTGACGCTTCTTATGGTCTCGATCATCTCTTTGTCGTTTTCGCGGCCAAGCTTCACCTTTAAGATGTTGAACTGGTTTGCGCACTCCCTTGTCTTTTGTTTCACCACGTCAGCCGTGTCAATGCCTATGGTGAATGTTGTGGAAGGAGCCTTATCCTTGTTCAAGCCCCAAATCTTATACCATGGAGCACCAAGAAGCTTGCCCACGAGATCGTGTAGGGCAATGTCGACAGCGGCTTTTGCCGCCGTGTCGCCAGGAGAAAGACTGTCAACATAAGCCAAGATGTCTTCCAACTGGAACGGATCGTTAAACTGGCTCAGGTCCACCTTTTGCAAGAACGCCGTGACACTCTGAACTGTCTGCCCAAGATACTGAGGCATGGATGCCTCGCCATATCCTGTCACGCCGTCGTAGGTGATTTCTACTTGCACGTCAGGGGTCGTAGTGCGCGAATATGTGGCTACGGTGAAGACATGACGCAGTTTCAACTCATAAGGAAAGAATTTCATCTCCAGTTTATGGGATGTGCCTTTCCGGTTGATGTTCACGTTCTTGGTTTTAGAGCCGATGACGTTGAGTGCGTCAATGTTTGACAAAGCCAACGCAGAACCAACTGTTGTCAACGTGGCTTTCTTGATAAAATCTCTTCTTGTTGTCATATCGTAGATGTTTTTTCCGGTTTATGAATGCAACGGTTTATAAGGAAGGAATCTACTTATAAAACTCGTTTTTATCTGTTGTGGTTAAACCCTCTTCCTTGTTTATGTAAGGCAAGACCCTTTGCGCCCACAGCAATCGGTTGTAGTCATACTCATCGTATTCAGGGTCTGACGGGTTAAAGCTGCTCACGTGAACCCACCCAAGAGAATGTATGAATTTCTTGTTACCGATATACATGCCCACATGAGACACGTGGGCAGGCTTGTCTTCCGTGGCCTTCCTGCCAAAGAACACGAGGTCGCCGGGGATGAGATTGCTGAAGTCTGGCTTAATGTCCAGATGCAAGCCTTTCTTGGCTTGCTGGGAGGCATTGCGTGGAATTATAATGTCGTGCTGAAACAAGATGGCGCGAATGAAACCGCTGCAATCCAATCCCTTAGTACTCATTCCGCCCCACATGTATGGCACGCCATTGAGCTTCATGCCTGTCGCTATGATGCTTGCGGCATCCCGCTTTAGGCTTTTTCTCCACTCGGTTACCTTCTTGGCGTCTTTCATGGAAATGTACCCTTGACGGCCATCAGGATATTCCACCTTGTAAAAGGCTTTGGTTTGTCCCAACAGCTTCAAGCGGTTACTTGCCACGACATCGCTGACATGTTGTGAAAGCGTGCTTGGCTTTTCGTAAACGAAGCCATAGATTGAGGTCACTACGACTTGTGGCGCCTGGTTCCATGCTTCCAACTGTTTCTTATTGACCACGACAAGCGATGACTTCAGCACCCAGGCCGGATATTCGTCGGGTGTCTCAATCTTCATCCATCTCCCGACCTCGATTATTCTCGCGGGCATGCCGAGCAACGCTTGCGACTCCATGCCAGCATCATAATCGCCAGTAGCGCGAAGGTTGCAACAAGAAACATTGATAATTGCCCATTTCGTGGTGTCGCTCTCTGTCAACGACTGTGCCGCGACCGAGGTAAAAGCCAAGACGAACATCAAGATTAAAACAATTCCCTTTTTCATATCATTCATATCGTTACTGTTTTCATGCCATTATTTATTGTATATTGAGCCGATAGCTTTCATTGCTTTCTTCTCACTCCCTGTAAAGGTAACCCAACAAGATGTTTACCCACGGTATGTTGATGCGAAACCATCTGTATTTACCGACAGGCTTGCCTCCAAACGACAGTATGAATTCGCGGAAAGGATTCTTGTGGAAAGGCAGCCCCACGTCAAGGAAATTGATATGGGCGTAGTCGTGTTTCCATGACCAATAGATGGCTTGCCACACCGTCATGAGATTTGGGTGGAGTAGGGCATAGCGCTTACGCTTTGAGGCGAGATACCACAGGTATGAGTTGCCGTTGCTGAACACGCATACACAACCGCCAATGACCTTTCCCTTGAACAATGTTATGAAAATCCTGCCATTGTCGCTATCGTGTAGCTGCCGTATGTGGTTCTCATCAGGTATTATCCTTCGCAACTTCAGGCGATAGAAGCCGTGCATGAGCTTGTAGAAGCTGTGAACTTCCTTGTCGGTCTTCGCCTCACGTGTTTCCACGCCAGCACGATAACTCTTTCTTATGCGCTCCTTCATCTTTTCCGAGAGTCGCTCAATGGGAGGCAAGGAGTGGAGCGAATTATGCACTTCTTGCCAATTCACGGGAAAGTAATTCTCCTTGCGGAAATATTTGTAGCCAAACATCTTCATGGAGAGGTCGCTGAACTCTATATACAAGCAAAGCCGCCTGCGAAGCTTGCGAGTGATTTCGTGTAGCATCAAGCTGAACAACAGTTCCTTGTCGGTGTCGTCATCATATTCTCCCTCTCCATAAATTCTGCCTTGCGAGTAGACAAATGGTGGCAACCACGTCTTGCGATAACGGATAAAAGCCAGCATATGGGCCACAACATCACCGCTCTCGGTAAAGGCAACGGCCATGAAAGGTCTCTGCCCCTGAGATTTCTCCACGATATGGAACAGCTCGGTGGAGTGGAAGAAGTTGTCGCAATGCAGTTGTGGCAACTCGTTTCCCTTGGTGAATATGCGTATCTTATACTCGCTCATGCTTGCCTTCTTACTCTTTATACAAGAGGTATTTGCGCCGTTGCTTCTTAAACTTCTCTACGTCGCCTTGCCACATCCTGCTAATTTCGGCGGCGTTCTTGCCTTGCTCTATCATCTTGCGCACGTAGCCTACGCCAATAAGCTTTTCAAAGAATGAGGAGAAAAAGCTGTCGCCCTTATTCACGGCATTGTATGCCTCGATGAGATAGCTGAGGTCTATCTTCCGCGCCCAGATGTCGGAATCTCTCAATTGGCTGAGGTCTTTCCCATAGCATGTCTTGCCCATCTGTGGCGGATTCTTCGCCCCAGGACGGCTCTCCGGCGTGAAATGGAAATCATAGATTTTCATGTCGGGATGCCCGAATATCTGAAAAGGCTTGTCGGTGCCTCGCCCTAAGCTCACGGGGGTCGCCTCGAAATAGCACAACGACGGGTAGAGATACACCGATTTCATGTTGGGCAGATTGGGCGACGGGGCTACCGGCAGGTCATATCTTGTTTGGTGAGTGTAGTTCTTGCAGGGTATGATGGTAAGCTTGCAGGTCTTCCCCGACTTGAGCCAGCGTTCTCCGTTTATCATCCTTGCCAACTCTCCGAGAGTCATGCCATGCACGACGGGAATGGGAAGCGCCCCAACACCTGAGGCATATTTCATGTCAAGCAGTGGGCCATCCACATAGAAGCCGTTAGGGTTGGGCCTATCGAGGATAACCATGCGTTTGCCATATTCCGCGCAGCGATCCATCAGCCGCATCATCGTGATATAATAGGTGTAGAACCTGAGGCCGACGTCTTGGATGTCGGTGACGAGAATGTCGAACTTCGCCATCTCTTCCTTGTCGGGAGCGTCTTTTGGCGCGCCATACAGGGAAAACACGTGAACGCCAGTCTTGCTGTCTACTGATGAACTGACCTTCTCGCCGGCGTCTGCCTTGCCACGAAAGCCGTGTTCGGGAGAGAATATCTCCACCACGTTGACATGATTTTCCAGCAAGACATCCAATGTCAACTTATCCCCCACCACTCCCGACTGGTTGGAGAAAAGCGCCACACGCTTGCCTTTCAGCAACTTGAGGTAAGCGTTGGTTTGCTCCGCGCCAGTAACAACGGCTGCCCGTAGGCTTCCAATGAAAAATGGAAATATAAGGGTTAAGATTGTCAGGTTCAACGCATATTTCTTGTTTTTCATTTCATACCTTTCTATCATTTATCTTTTAATTTGTTGCAAATATAAACATATTTAACTATAAATCATTAAAAGATAGTTATAAAAAGTATTAAATGGCGAAAATGCGAGCTGATTATTTGTTTACAGCCTTTGGCGTCCAATTGTTAAGGAAACGCAGCACCTTATCCTTGTTGTAGCCTTGTCCTTCCTCCAGGAAGCTGGAGTCTTGGACATGGAGCACCTTGCCGTTTTCGTCAAGCACGACAAACACGGGGAAGCCAAACCGCTGCGGGTTGCCAAGACGTTTCATCAAAGCCTCAGCCGTTGCGTCGTTGCCCTTCCGTGGATTATAGTTGACATGAAGGTACACGAAGTTGTCGTTCACCACTTTCATTATATCTGCGTCTTTGCTGATGAAGTCGGCGAAGCGAAGGCACCAAGGGCACCAGTTGCCACCCACCTGGCAAATAATGTACTTCTTTTCCGTTTGCGCCTTTACCGTTTCGAGAGCCTTGTCTATTTGCTCCATTGGGTTGATGGTCTCGTCGTAAACCTTCTTCAACCGCGTTTGTGCGCTGACCATCATGCAGACGACAGCTAATATCAATGCTAATGTAAGTTTCTTCATATCGCTTTGTGTGTTAAGAATTCCCATTTGTTAAGTTGGCAACGTTGGCTTAGATTGAAGCCAACGTTGCGTATATCCTCTCGAACGTCTGCCTCAACATGGCTTTGTTGGCTATTATCTCACGCACCCGCTTGAGTCTTGCCTCATTTGGCGAACCGTTTATCCAAAGGTGTATGTAGCCATTCGCGCTGTATTTCTCTTCCATGTGCTCGCAGAACCTTCGCCATTGCTGTTCCTTGCTAAGTGCCGACTCGTGCTCCAGTCCAAACTCAATGGCACGCGTGAATATTACCTCCGGCTCAAGGTCGCGGTCAGCCTCAGCCACTATCTTCCCATATATGGAGCGAGGCGCATGCGACGACGACGCGCGATGGTCCTCCACGGCCTCCTTCATTATCTTTATTTGCTCTGGCGTGAACCACTTGCGAAGGCGCACGTCGGCGGCGAGGATCTTGCCTCCCGTGATGTGATGTATGGCGCGCGGACCTTCCATGCCGAGGTCATGATAGGCCGCTATGACATAGGCCATGTCAACATCGGCACCAAGCATGTTGGCAAGCTCAAGCGAATTCATGATCACTCGCTGCGCGTGGGTGATGCCATGAGAACGTCCAAAGGCATTGTAACGAGGCAATATCTGCTGTTCCACAAAACTCATTATGTCAAGACTGACATTCATAGGCGAAATCTTATTTATAAAGTCGTGGCGTCATAAAATAGTGGCGTCATAAAGATGAAAGGTAGGTTGCCACCACGGTCATCAAGCCATAGACAAACATGTCGCGAGCCGTCATGCCAAGCACCTTGTTCAGTTCTCGGCCCTTCCATATCTCACGCAACTTGGCGTTGCTCTGGGAATGTTTGTAGGCATAGACAAGGAACGGGAAGACGCACACTGGCGCCAATTGAGCGTGACGCGCCTGTGTCATTATTACGACCATGGTTATGGCCGCACCTAATGAGCCTACCACATTGTAAAGCGTCGCTCCTCGCTTTTCTCCCAATCTCACTATGAGTGTGCGTTTTCCGTCTTTCATGTCGTTTTCGCGGTCACGGAAGTTGTTGACGCACAACAACGTGTCTATTACCAGGCCGCACCCTATGGAGATGGCTACAACTTGCCAGGTTATGACGCGCGCCACTTCGGGGATTATCACATAATAGGTAAAGCAGACGGGCACGATGCCGAAAAAGACCAACACGAGCACGTCGCCCAGACCTTGATATGAGAAAAACGTGGTATAAAGAAAGGCGAAAAGCACACAGGCCGCGCCAACGATTATCATCTGCCATCCTCCATACCATACGAGCGGCAGCCCTACGGCGCAAGCCAAGACAGAAACTAAGGCAAGGCCCGCCACCATGGCGCGAGGCGTTATCCAACCTTCCGAGCATGCACGCTTGGGCCCAAGACGTGTGGCAGGGTCGTCGTTGCCATGACGGAAGTCGAAATAATCGTTTATGAGGTTGGAGTCAACCTGCATGAGGAAAGCAAACAAGAAGCACAATATCGCGGGCACAAAGCGGAAGTGTTGCCAGCCTGTCGTCCTCAGCGCGAGCGCCACGCCAATCATCACTGGCACCGCTGCCCCGGCGAGGGTCTTGGGGCGTGTGGCAAGCAACCACGCCTTCCATGAATTTGTCTTTATCTTCTTGTTTTCTGTCATTATCTATATTTGGAAAGGTCAGTTGGCGAAATCCCAGCTGATGCCGAACCTGAACACGCGTCCGTTAAGCGGATAGTTTGGCGTGAAGAAATATTCCTTGTTGCCTGACCCACAGTTTACGTGGCTCATCATCACGAAGAAGCGCGCGCGGCTCAGCTTGAAGTTGAAATAAGCGTTTATCACGGGATAGCCGCCGATTTTCTGCTTGTTCTCATTCTCCTGCACCGTGTATTGGCCGAGCGATGGGAAATAGTCGGGCGCGGCGTATTTAGTGAAGAATCTCGCGTCAGCGCCGAAGTCGCAATTTAGCACGCGAGCTATCTTGAAGCGCAGATACAGGTTGGTATAAGCGTTGATGGCTGGCAATGGCAGCACGTTCTGGTTTGTTGACTTCTGCCATGTCAGGGTTGTCTCCCAATGGAGCGGGCCGAAAGCCAAGTCTTGAGCTACCTCGGCCGTAAGCACGGTTATCGGACTGCTGGCCTGACGTGAATACGCCATGTTGTAGAGACGTCCATTGTCGTCGGAGTTGGTGAAAGAACTGGCAAAGTAGGCATAATTCTTTATTTCATCAAAGGCGAACCGGAATCGCGTGCGCGTCTTGGCATAGTTCAACACGCCTTGGGCGCGTAGATGGTCTATCATGGACAGGTCGTCGGAGTCCCACCAGAGATGGCGCGACTGGTAATGGCGGAAATAGAACGAGGGCTTCACATGATGGTAAAATCCCGAGGCGGCAAGCGTCATGGTGTCGCCAAGGAGGGGGAAGTTGAGGTCCACACCTCCGTCAATCTTTATCTCGCCGACATTATATCCCACCACTGCCACGTCGCCTGTGACATTGAAGTGCAGGCTCTTGCCTTGCGTCTTGCTAAGTTGCGCGCCCACGGCAACGCTGTGTTCGTTCCACGACGTGGTGCCAACGGAATCGGGCAGCACATAGTGGCTGAGCGTGTGCGTGGCAAAGACCTTGGCGCCAGCCTTTATCCATTTGTTGAATCCTTCGAGCAAGGCTATGGCGAAGGTGTTGCGAAGGTTCCAGTTGCTTGTCTTGTCGTAGATGGAATCGCCCGCGAGCCGTTCTTTCACCTTGTAGGTGTCGAGATAATAGTTCTCTGGAGTGGCATAAGCCTCGTATATGCGTCGGTATGTGGTAAAGTCGGCAGTGTGGATGAAACTTGTCACCGGCACATACTCGTCTTTAAGCCACGACGTGTCCTCTTTAGCCTTGTTGCTTGCCGCCAAGAGGCTGTCGGCCATGTTCTTGCCGTTAACTTTCACCCTGCCCGACGCGATGGCGGCAGAGTCGGCAGGAGCCGTCTTGGTGGCCACTTTGGCATTGTCGGGACGACCGGAATATGACTTAGGCAACTTTGCGTTCTTCTTGTCAAAATCCACGCCGGCGTCCATAGCCTCTTTCTCGGCCTTTGCCCTTGCCTTTTTCTCGTCTTGCTCTTTTTGCGACTCTATGGCAAACTTCCTGGCCTTTATTTCCTCCGGCGTCATTGGCACCTTACGGTTGAAGCCAACGCTGTAACGCTGGGTGAAGAAGATGTGCTGGTTGTCGTTGCGGTTCCAGTTTTGCTCCAGCATCGTGGGTATCTCCGACGTGGCGAAATTCTCGTTGAACGACTCTGGATGCGTGATATAGAGTTCGCTTGTTATGCCGCCATTCTCCGTAACCTTCTCGTGCAGCGTGTTGAACAGCAAGTGGGCTTGATAGCGTTCGCCCATGTAGCTGCCATAAAGCGCGGCCTTGAAGTGGGAGGTGGACTGGGCGTTGTAGTATCCGCGGCCATAGATATAGTCTATGAGGAAGCCGATGCCCAAGCGCTTGCCGGCATTCACGGCGAATTTCGTCTTGAAGTGATCCTCGCCGTTAGTGCGGTTACCGCAGTTGTTGTATGAGATGTTCGTGAGTGGCGACAGGGTATTGGTGAACTGGAATTTCTCCACTGGGGTCACCACGTAATCGTATGGATTGACGAAGATGAAGTTGTTGTTCTCCATCCTGTCGATGAAGAGCCTGGCCTGCCGAGGCGCTCCAAGGTTGCCGGTGCTGTTATACTCTGAGCGCATGCCGGTGGTGAAAATGGAGTTCATGAACATGTGGGAAACCGTGTCTGGCTTAGCCTCTACACGGTCGCCGAATCGTGGATCGACAGTCCACACGTGTATGCCTTCAGGTATCTCCTTGTCAGTTCCGAGCGAGTCGGCCCCCTGACGGTTGCGCTGATTGTTGACTACACCGTCAGGACCCATGGAATTGTAATCGCCAGTATCGAATTGCGCCCACAAGGGAGACGCCGACAAGAAAGCGAGGATGATGAAGGAAAGGATTTTCTTCATTTAATAAAGCGTAAAGCGCATTCAATGATTTTGAAGACCATGGAAGCGAGTATTATTATTATTCCCAGGGTCTGCGGAGTGTGAAACAGGTATGTCAGGACACCGACGATGGCGCCCAACATGAATATTATGTTCAGCCATTGTCGCACGTTGCGGAAGTGGTCTTCCTTGGGCAGTTGCGGCTTGTCCCTGTATGATGTGCTTCTTGTTTGCATGATTTTTTTGTTTTTCGCTTTCTAACAGCATTAATATTTCACGTTAAGGGCTTGGCAGACGCGCTGGAAGATATTGTCCTTGCGGTCAATGGTCTTGCGCCTGAACTTCCCACTTAAAGGCGAGAGCTTGGTTTGTTTCTTGTTGAGCGCGTGCTTGTCGGTAATCCAGTCTTCCGCCTTCTCTTTCATGCCCGCCGCGTCCTTGCGGTTCATTTCGTAAGCATAGCTGATGCGTTCCATCTTCACGTTGACATGCCCGTCTTTGGCCCTTGCTATGAGCGTGTAGTTGAACTCCGTCCTGTCGAGGGAGATGAAGTTGGACGTGAACACAAGCCATTCCTTCACTCGTGCGGCTATGGTGTGCTCAGCCTTGTTGACAGCGGCTATGCGTGCCTGTGGTTGCAAGCCGGAGCCTTTGCCTTCATCCACTATTTCCGAGATGACGGCGTACACCTTGTCGTAGATGCTGTCGGCAGACATGCCCGGCACGTCCTTATCGAGGGTGAAGACTACCTCGCCATTGACCTCGGGCACGGCACCAGCGAGATATTTCGGGTCAACCTTTGGCGCGGCCTCTTTTTTCTTTACCACTTTGGCTTGTTGCTGTGGCTGGTCGGGTATCTCCCACACGTTGCTTTGCGCCATTCCCAACATTGGAACGAGCGCGAGGGCAAAGGCTATCAGCTTCTTCATATTCATGGTGTTTTCAATTTGTTGCTAAAATGCCGTTTTATAAAAAGCAAAATTACAAATTAACATTGTGAATCCGTAGACATCACCACTATTTAACTTTTTTTGAGTTCAAGCATCTTCTGCAGCCTGAGCATCTCGTCGCGATATTGTGCGGCCTGGATGAAGTCAAGTTTCTTGGCCGCCTCTTCCATGAGGCGCTTGGTATTGTCGATGCTTTTCTCCAGTTCGGGGCGTGTCATTTCCTTTATTATCGGGTCGGCAGCGAAGGCGGCCTTGTCGGGCTCCACGTAGCTGTATGCCGTTCCCGTTTTCGCCTTTTGCCTCTGCGAGGCGTCCGACTCCGGCAGCGTGCCCTTGATGGCCTTTACTATTTGCCTTGGCGTGACGTGATGATCCTCGTTGTATTTCATCTGTATCATCCTTCTCCTTGCCGTTTCGTCTATCGTCTTTTGCATGCTCTCCGTTATGGTGTCGGCATACATTATCACCTTGCCATTGACGTTTCTCGCCGCGCGTCCCGCGGTCTGCGTCAGGCTACGGTGACTTCGCAAGAACCCTTCCTTGTCGGCGTCGAGTATGGCGACGAGCGACACCTCCGGCAGGTCGAGACCCTCGCGAAGGAGGTTGACGCCCACCAAGACATCGTACACGCCCGCCCTGAGATCGTTCATTATCTTCACCCTGTCGAGAGTGGCCACGTCGCTGTGTATGTAGTTGGCCTTCACGTTGTGGTTGAGCAGATATTCCGTCAGTTCCTCGGCCATGCGCTTCGTGAGCGTGGTAACCAAGACGCGCTCGTGCTTATGGCTGCGCGTGAGTATCTCGTCGAGCAAGTCGTCTATCTGGTTTTCCGAGGGTCTTACCTCTATCTCAGGGTCAAGTAGCCCCGTGGGACGGATAAGCTGCTCCACGACGACGCCTTCCGACTCTTGAAGCTCATAGTTGGCAGGCGTGGCCGAGACGTAAATCACTTGATGGAGCATGTCGTGAAACTCATCAAAACGCAAAGGACGGTTGTCGAAAGCCGCGGGCAAGCGGAAACCGTATTCCACGAGGTTTTGCTTGCGGGCGCGGTCGCCGCCGAACATGGCATTGATTTGCGGCACGGTGACGTGGCTCTCGTCAATGACCATCAAGTAGTCCTTGGGGAAGAAGTCGAGCAGGCAATATGGTTTCTCGCCGGGCTGCCTGCCATCGAAATAGCGCGAGTAGTTCTCTATGCCGGAGCAGTGGCCAAGCTCTTTTATCATTTCCACGTCGTATTCCACGCGTTCCTTTATTCTCTGTGCCTTGATGTCATCGCCAATCTCGTGGAAGTAGGTTTCTTGCTTCATGAGGTCATCTTGAATCATGCGGATGGCATTGTCTGTCTGCTCCTTTGACGTGACGAACAGGTTGGCAGGGTAGAGGTCGTATTCCGCGAAACTCTGTATGGTGTGCATCGTCACGGCGTCCACTTCGTCGATGCTGTCAATCTCGTCGTCCCACCATGTCACCCTGAGCAGGGAATCGGAATATGCCATGGCTATGGTGACTGTGTCGCCCTTGACCGAGAAGCAGCCTCGTTGCAAGTCGATGTCATTTCTGACGTATAAGGAACTGACGAGTTTACGCAAGAACTCGTTGCGGTCCAGCGTCTGTCCTCGCTTTACCTTTATTATGTTCTCCTGCATCGCCACCGGAGCGCCCATGCCGTAGATGCACGACACCGACGACACTATTACCACGTCGTTCCTGCCAGAGAGCAAGTCGCTGACGGCGGCAAGCCTCAGCTTGTCTATCTCATCGTTTATGGCGAGGTCTTTCTCGATGTAGGTGTCGGTGGACGGCAGGTAAGCCTCGGGCTGATAATAGTCGTAATAGCTGACGTAGTAGTCGACGGCGTTGTTGGGGAAAAAGCCTTTCATCTCCTCGTACAACTGTGCCGCCAGCGTCTTGTTGTGGCTCAACACGAGCGTGGGCTTGTTGACGTTGGCAATGACGTTGGCCACGGTAAACGTCTTGCCGGACCCGGTCACGCCCAACAACACTTGCGCCGGATCGCCTCTCTTCACGCCCTCAGTGAGCTGCGCGATGGCCTGCGGCTGGTCGCCCGTGGGTTTATACTTGGATGATATTTGAAACTTCATGACTGACAAAGTTAGTTATTTTATGTCAGTCGCATACACTTAATCACGAAATTTTACTAAAAAAATCAATACATGTTTGGTTTACCAGATAAATGTGTGTAAATTTGCAATTCATATTTTAAGGCTCATTAAAAAGAGGACATGATAAAACAAGCTTTAACAGCGTTTATCCCATTGATGCTGCTCAGCGGTTGCGCCAAGGAATTCAACAGCGTGTACAAGTCGGGCGACATCAAATATAGATACGAGTATGCCAAAGAGAGCTTCGCGTTGGGCAAATACCAGCGTGCGGCAACTCTCCTCCAAGACTTGATAGTGCCGGAAAAGGGCACGCAAGACGCGCAGGAGTGTCTATACATGCTTGGCATGGCCGAGTATAAGAACATGGACTACCAGACGGCATCTGAGACCTTCAAGAAGTATGTGAAGTCTTATCCACGTGGCGACTATTCCGAGATGGCGAAATATTATGTAGGCCAAAGCCTCTTCATGAGCACTCCTGAGCCACGCCTTGACCAAACGGAGACCGTGGCCGCCATCAACGCCTTTCAGGAATACATGGATCTTTATCCCGACGCCAAGCACAAGGAGGACGCGCAGAACAAGCTCTTTGAGTTGCAAGACAAGCTCGTGCAAAAGGAACTATACTCAGCTGAGCTGTACTACAACCTTGGCACGTATTTCGGCAACAACAGTGGGGGAGACGATGGCGGAAACAACTACCAGGCTTGCATCGTTACATCGCAAAACGCGCTAAAGGATTATCCTTACACTAAAAAGCGCGAGGAGTTTGCCACGCTCATCATGAAAAGCAAGTTTCACCTCGCAGAACAGAGTGTCGATGAGAAGAAGCTCGAGCGCTACCAGGACGCTGAGGATGAATGCTATGGCTTCTTGAACGAATTCCCCGACTCAAAGGAAAAGAAGACGGCGGAGCGCTTCATAGAGAAATGCAAGGAAGTGACCGCTAACGCAAAAGATTAACAATAATATATTATTATAATATACTGTACAAAGATGGATTACAGAAAATCAAAGGCTCCAGTAAACACCGTTACACGCAATATCATGGACTTGTGCACGGAGACAGGCAACATTTATGAAAGCGTGGTGATTATTGGCAAACGCGCTAACCAAATCTCCGTTGAAATCAAGTCTGACTTGAGCAAGAAGCTTCAAGAGTTCGCTTCATACAACGACTCGCTTGATGAAGTGTTCGAGAACCGCGAGCAGATTGAAATCAGCCGTTACTACGAGAAGCTTCCAAAGCCAACTCTTCTCGCGACACAGGAGTTTGTAGAGGGCAACATCTATTGGAGAGACCCTTCAAAGACTACAGACGAGATTGCCGATACCGATTTGTAAACCATGATACAGCGTAAACAAACCATCTATTTGCTCCTCGCTTTGGCCGCGCTTATCGTCTGCCTTTGCCTGCCGATAGGCAAACTGACAAGCAATGCCATGCAAGGGGCCGAGGTGGCAGTATATAATATTGGCCTTTACACAAGCACGGGTCTTGACGCTCATCCTGTATTGTTTACCGACATTGTAGTGGTGGCCACGCTTTCGTTCATCAACATTTTTCTCTACAACAAACGCAAGTTGCAGATGAAAATATGTGTAGTGAATATCGTGCTTTGCCTTGTTTGGTACGCTTATTACGCGTTCATGGCCCTTTCCATGTTTAAGGGCATTGGATCATTCTCCATGAGCTTTGCGGTATGCTTGCCTCTGGTGGCAATGATATTGCTGATTCTCGCACGCGCGGGTATCAAGGCCGACGAGGAGCTAATAAGGTCCATGTCAAGAATCAGGTAATAAGGAAAAGACATCTTTTTATTAATCTATATAAATGGCAACCATTGAGAAAGTCCGATGGTTGCCATTTTTCATTGGAATAAACGCTGAAACATAACTAAGCAGCCGCCTTGCATTTAACCCCTTTGCATGAAAAGACATGTTCTTTTTAAGAGTTTATCAGGAGTTGGAGTGAAGACATACCATACCATACCGTAGCGCTTTGCAGGATGCGGCCCCTGCAAAGCGCCAAATGCAGACCTGTTAAATTAGGTAATAATAGTTTACAAATGGTCGCCTGAGAATCGATTTTTTTCAACCAAGCGGTCTCATGGCTGTAAATGACGCAATTATGAGTCATTTTGATAAAGGCCTAATTATCAACATGTTATACTTTTTGTGGTTTTCAGACAATACCGATACGCTGATTTCGCGTCGCCGTTACGGTGTAATCGCGTCGCCATTACAGTGTAATCGCGTTGCCATTACAGTGTAACGGCGACACGATTACGCCGTAACGGCAAATCTTTTTGGCCGAAATGCCACTGACAGTGCTGTAAAGGGGCACCTCGAAGCCATTTTTCCGCTCTAAAAGCACCTGTTCCCAAGTGTTAAATTTTGGCAATAATATTTTACAATTCAATGTCTGCTACGTCCTCCATGCCCTTTGCTGTCACTTCCACTATTCACTTCCCGACGTGCTGCGCATGAACGGCTTCACCTTGGCGGTGCATCTGGAGTATGAGCATACATATATAGGAGACTATAAAAAGAAGAGAATTTACGAAATCTTTGACAGTATTTGGCACACCTACTTCATAACTTTGCAGAAATTTTAGAGCGCATGAAAGAAAAAACTTCAGCAGGAGCGGCAAAAATAGAGCAGGCCGAATGCAATCAAGCTCGCTTGAGATTGCTGAGACGAAGCCTATTTTATCCAAAAAACTTGTCCAAAAAGTTGCATCGTATCGATATTCTTCGTAAGTTTGCATTAGGAATGACTGTCACAAGAGATGGTCACCGGACTTTGAGGACTATGATAAGCGTCACGCTGCCGTTTGATTCACGTAAATCTCGCAAGTTGAAACGAATCAGTCAATGGATAGCGAGTGATGCCCATACCTTATATTATAGGGCGTGGGCTGCTCCTGCTGTTTTGTTGATTCGGGTTGTGCGAGAACCTACGTGGGCAAAATGTCGGAGGGTATGCCCGCGCCTTCTCTTTCTTCTCATTGCCATCATGCCCATGGCGGCTGTGTCACAAAGCAGCCGTCAAACTGAAAGCACAACATATAAACTAAAGGACTCAAAAACTTATCATAATACTATGCCCCAAATCATTAAAACAGGCGGAGGCCTCTTCTCCAAGGGAGAACTTCTCCGCATCAACCCAAGCAACAACACCATTGAGGTGTCCACCAACGGCGGCCGTTCCTGGTCTCCGCGCTGCACGAACGCTTCTTACGGCACCTTCCGTGACCTGCTCCTTGTAGGCCGTGAGATCCTTGCCGTCACTTCCCGTGGCCTCTATGTCTCGACCAACTCCGGTCGCAGCTTCTCGCCACGTTGTGTGAATACTTCCTACGGCGACTTCCTCAACCTGCAGGAAGAGGGCAACACCCTGCTCGCCAACACCAGCAAGGGCCTGTACTACTCCACGAATGGCGGAAGGAGCTGGGTGAGGAGATGAATGAAATAGAAAAAGATAGTATGAAAAAGTAGAAATATAGCAGAAGTAGCAAAAAACTTCATCAAAATATTGGCAACTTCAAATAAAATTCGTAAGTTTGCCATTGGTTTTGATCTTAATAGGTCATTATCAGACATTGAGGATAAAGTGATTTGTATCACACTGCCATTCGATTCACGAAAATCTGGTACATTTGAAATGATCGGTAAGGTAGCAGTGAACGATGCTCGCGTATGTATATGCGTGAGCTACTTCTGCTAATCTGCCGATTCAGGTTTACCAGAGCCTTCGTGAACAGATTGGATAGGAGTCTGCTCACGCTTTTTTTCTTCCTAACTAAGAAAAATAACCATTTAAACCTGATTTTATGGAAAAGATATCACATTTCATTGACATTGTTGAGAAAGCCTTCTCAATAGCTGCTCCTAATTTCAGCAATCAAGAGTCTGTAAAAAAAGCAACTGCCAATAAGGACGATCTTGGGGCACAGTTGCGCAAGGATTCCTACATCAAAGTGCCGTTTGTCGGCGATTTCAATGCTGGCAAAAGTTCACTCATCAATGCTATGCTTGGCGTGGACCTGTTGCCCACCAACATTCTGCCTGAGACAGCAGTATCATACGAATTCTACTATGACACACTGGAAAAGCTTGAGGTGTGGGACGAGGACAAGCTCGTACAGACAACTGAACTTTCACAAATCAAGAACTTGGCTCTGACCCCCAAGAACCTTGTCAAGATCTTCATCAACAACGAGGTTGTGAAAAAACTCTTTGACCGTAACATCGTCATTGTTGACATGCCTGGCATTGACTCTGGCATTGAGGCACATAACAACGCCATTCTACACTACATACAGGATGGCAACTACTTTGTGCTTCTCACAGACGCAGAAGGTGGAACCCTTCGTCAAACAGCCATCAATTTTATTGACGAGGTAAAGAAGTATGGCGCAGATGTGGCGGTAGTCATTTCCAAGGTAGACAAGAAACCGGCGGAGGACATTGCAGGAATCAAGGCTACGGTAGAAAAATTGGTAAAGGTCTATGTCGGACAGGATGCAAAGGTCGCTACTAGTTCCGCTATCAACAAGGACTTTACCGGTGTTTTGGACATTCTGAACTCCATCGACTCGGAACAGGTCATCAAGGCGAAGTATGAGCCGCTTGTTGTGGGACTCATCAATGTCTACATCTCTGAACTCCAGTTGCAGATGCAGCTCCTTCTCCAGGACAAGAGCCGCTTCGATGAGAAAATCCAGCGGCTGAAAGATGAAAAGGAAAATGCTCTTGCTGACTTGAAGCGCAAGTCGGAGAGTGCACAGTCTGTAGAAGGGTCTGCGGACGACATTCTCACGGAAATAGCACAGGCATTGAAGGCCAAGGCCAATTATCTTGCCACATTATTGTATAATGGGCAGGGGATGGACGTGTTCAAGGCGGAATTACTCACTATCATACGTCCTGTTATTGTCACATCTTTCAAGCGTGAGCTGACAGAGTACCAGGATGTCATCGGTCAGGCTGTCCAAGAGTTTTCGGTTAAGGCCGAAGCAATACTGAACGACAAAGACAATAAAATTCTTGACGGTACAAATGAACTCATTGAGAATCTGCTCGGTAAGGATGTCCTCGAAGGACTACTCAAGAAAGGACTTGACAAACTTGCAGAGCGTCTTGTAAGATACAAGGGACTTAGCATGCTGTTCAAGACTCTAAGCAGGGTGGTCGGTCCGTTGGTGACAATCGTCATCAACACCATTCCCGACATTCTGCGTCTCATCTTTGGCAAGAGCAAAGAGAAGAAGATTAGTGAGTTGGAAGATAAGTTCTCTTCCCTTGTTATCGGCAAGGTCGTTGAGGCCATGCGTCCTCAGATGGAGGAGATGATTCGTGAACAGCGCGGCAATGTGGACAAGAACCTCGAACAGCTCATCGAGAGTACGGCACAGAAGTTTGACGACAACATCCGCGCCATACAGCAGCAACAGCAACTGGAGAAAGAAGCAACGGCAAAGAAGGTGGCTGAACTGCAGGAGTGCGTGGGCAAACTCAATGCCTTGGTGCAAGAACTATAAGTTAAAGCTATACAATAGAACATGATGTTCCAATTATGGTCTGCCAAATTCATTGGCAGACCATAATATTAGGACATATAATCTTACAGATAATGGGGTTAGACAATCTTAGAAAGAAGGATGCGGCAAAAGGCAAGAGGCCCAAGTCGAACATCCTAAAGGTGAACAAGTATGAGAGTCCGCAGATGGCGCTCAACTTGATTGCGCATATCATGACGTCAGCAACGGACACAGCTGTTGACGATGAGTTTATGCCTTTCTACAATTATTCCGATAACCTTTCTCAGAAGTTCTATGATGAAGTAATGGAATTCGATAAGCTGGTAGAAGGTGCCAATGAAGACTCCATTGATTTCATTAATACTCATAAAGACTCTTTAGGCAATGATTTGAAATTTAATATTGCTTTTGACGCACCGACAGAGATAGAGAGGACGAATGGCAAATCATCGAGGACTATTGCTGTGGGTGGCGGCTTCAGTTCAGGCAAGTCTTCGTACCTTAACAGTCTTACAGGCATTGGCAATATCCTGCCAACAGGCATCGAGCCTGTGTCCATGATTAATACTTATCTGAATTGCTCCAACACTACAAATAAGCTGATTGTTAAAGGACGCAACGTAAAGAAGAATTTGGTGCTTCTTGACAAGGAGGTCCTTGACTGCATTCAGCATTCATCCAAGTCTAAGGTTTATGTGGCAACGGTTTTGGATACGCTGTACATCGATATTCCGTCGGCTGGCAACCCTAACCACATTGATGGGCTGACATTCGTGGACACTCCTGGATATAATAATTCAGAGGCGGCAAACGTGGAAAATAGTACTACGGACCGTGACACTGCTGTGAAAGCCCTATCGTCAGCAGATGCCATTATTTGGTGCATTGACATAGAGGCCGGCACAATCACCCAACGTGACATTGAAGTTCTGAATGATGCCATTGGAGACAATGAAGAGACTTCATTGCTTATCGTTTTCACGAAAATGGACAAGAAGCCAGAGGGAGAGGTGAAAGATATTTTGGAAAGGGCAGCCAGGACGTGCGAGAAGAGCTTGGTAGTCCAGCCTGTTGACATCGTTGCCTGTTCATGCTTAGGAAAAGTGACTTCGGCTGTGTCGTTTAGAGCAAGACGCAATGGAGGAAAACTATCCTCGGTTTCGTTTGCAAGCATTATAGACAAATTGAAAAACGACATGCCGGCTGCCAAGAATTTCAGCTATTGGCAAGGTAAGTTGTATGAATACTTCGACCAAACATTGTCAGGACTTGACGACAAGGTTGGCAAATTAGAGGAGAAACGCCAGAAACTTGTCGATGAAAAAGACAGGTCATTCAGAGACTCCCATGATGGATATGAATACAGAGAAGCTCTGCTGAAAAACTTGGAAGATGCATTGACAACCAACTATGATGAAATCATGGACGCTGCCGATGGTTGCTTGCAGATGTACCAAAAAGCCATTGACGGATGGGGAAAGGCTTTGGGTAGAGAAAAGGAATGGGCAGATAAGGTCGGCTTCTTTAGTAATGCTTCCGATTTGGCAAAAAAGTCCCAGCAAGCATCGAGAATGCTCTACGAACTTACCAGGACAGACATGCCATCGTATGAATATTGGAAACTTGATGACCGTAAGGATTTCCTTGAAAGAGTAAAAGCTATTTGCCAAGATCAGACAGAGTCTGATGAATCTGACAAGGAGGATGTCTTGAACGACTACAACGAAACCGTAGGCGGAATAAAGCTGCTGAAGAAGTTCAAGAAACTTGTCGGCAAAGAGAAGATAGAAAGCTCACAGCTTTTGAAATCCTGCTATGATCATGCCGTGAAAGAACTGAAGCGTATTAACGCACACCTTGAGGGTATTCAACAGAATGGAGAAAACGATATTTTCTCCTCCATCGCTGCTGACAATACCGAGCAGTTTCTCAACTGCTTCTCAAAGGGTGTGGATCTCACTGCCTGCAACGAACAAGGCTTCTCGCCACTGACCTACATCGCCCGGTGCAGCAACAATGCCATGATGAAGTTCCTCATCAATCAGGATGTTGACCTCACCATGAAAGACGAGCGTGGCTACAACGCATTGGAGACGGCGGCTATGTATCATTGCCGCGACATCTGCGAGATGCTCATCAACCACGATAGAAGTCTTGTGGACGAGTCGAAGCCACTCGCTGAGCTTGCCGAAAATGAAATGTTTGAAAAGTGGATAGCTAAATTCTAACAGTATGACCATAAACAGAGAAAACTATAGTCAAGCCATCACTGACATAGAAAACAGCCTGGCGCATGGAGAGCAAAACGAGAATGCCAAAATTCGTGAAACTTTCCTTAAACTGAAAGAAGCATTCGAAACTTATCGCAAAGGTGCTGACACCGTGCTTGGTGACAACAAGATCTTGAAGATTGGTGTCGTCGGCCAAGTAAAGGCGGGCAAGTCGTCATTCCTCAACTCGCTGTTCTTTGATGGTGAGAACGTGTTGCCACGTGCCTCAACGCCCATGACGGCTGGCTTGACCGTGCTGGAATATGGAGAGGACAACGAATTCTTCGTAGATTACTATAACGAGTGTGAGTGGCTTACGTTTGAGGGCAAGGCACAGGAGTATGACAATGCCATTTCCGATTTCAAAGCGAACAATCCACAGGTGGCACAGGCTCTTAACGATGAGGAAATAGCCAAGCAACTAGGATTACCCGATGATGCGAAGTCAGCTAAGGAACTTGTCAGCAACTGTAGTCCTGCCGCCCGCGCCAAGGTGGGGATGAAGGCCGATACGAAGTCTTTCTCCGATATCCGTGACCTGCAGGACATCCTTGCCGATTATGTGGGAGCTGATGGTCGCTTTACCTCCGTTGTCAAGAGCCTTACCATCCATCTTAACGATGAACGGCTGAAAGACCTCCGCATTGTGGACACACCGGGCGTCAACGACCCTATTCAGTCGCGCGAGTACAGGACCCGTGAGTTCCTGCGTGAATGCCACGGCGTGTTCCTGCTCAGCTATTCGGGAAGATTCTTCGACAGCACCGACGTGAACTTCCTCTCAGGGCGCATCGGCTCTGAAGGCATTGGCACGGTGGTGTTGATTGCCAGCAAATTTGACTCCGTGCTGCAAGATGTTGGTTCGAAGTTTCCAGATGCCCTTGCTGATGCGTGGGAGGACTGCGAGCGACAGTTGAAGAATCAGTTCCGTCGCAATCTCGCTACGGCAGACTACAAAGGCGAGAAGCCTAGGTTCACGGTCAGTTCGGGCATAGGCTATTCCATTTACAAGAAGCCCCGTAAACGTTGGGACACAGTTGAGGCTCATGTCGTAGAGCAGATGAAGCGGTTCTATCCGAGCAATTTCGACACCGACGAGGACATCAAGGACACATTCTTCAACCTTGCTAACATCGACGAGATTCGCGACAAGTATCTTGACGGTGTGTTCATCAAAAACCGTGATAAGATCATGCAGGACAAGATGAGCGGCTACTTCGCCAATGCCACGACGAATCTTACCAAGGCAATTGACGACAAGCGGCGCGCACTTACCGGCCATGTGAAGTTTCTCGACAGCACTGATGTGTCGGAGAAAAAGAAAGTTCGGGATGCCACCATGAAGATAGTGAAGACCTTCGAGGGAAGCATCGAAACACTTGCCAATGTCTGCGACCAAAAAGCCGAAGAGATGCGCAAGCGGACGTGGAACTCTGTCTCTCTGTCTTGGAATGGTAACATACCTACAACCGATGAAGAGGTGACGGCACGTCGCGAATCTACTTTCTTGGGACGTGGCAAGTCTTTCCAGTTCTCTTACCGCAAAGTGAACGCACAGAAGCTCATCGATACGCTTGTAAAAGATTTCATACGGTATGCTAACGAACTTGCACACTCTTGGGAACAAGGCACGGAAAAGCTATTGAACTCTATCAGTGAAAAAATAGGCAGTATTATTACCGATGCCGAGAAGCGTGACGCAGAGGCCCATGTGGATGCTGACAGCTTGAGGAACATCCTTGCGGAGACGATTGCATCGATGACCAACGCGCGAACACTCGACCTTAAAGACAAAGTTGAGTGTGCGAAGAAGCTGGTGATAGATGCTACACAAGGCTGCGAGATTTCTACAAGTTTCGGTTCGATGGACGAAAACGAGGCTCGCTCAAAGATGAAGGCTGAAGCCGATGAGAAGAAAGACAAGGTACGTGGAGAGGTGCAGAGAATCTGCGAGTCTTTCCAAGCTGATCTAAAAACTGAACTTGAGGATTCGAAGAAAGCTGTCACAGAAGTCTTCAAAGGCCGTAAAGAAGAATTGAAAAGAATGTCCAGCGAGAGCGTGAAGGATTACCTCGCACAACTTGACAAGGACTTGGAAAACAAGGAACAGGAACTGGCCCAATACAAAGAGGCTATTGCTGAGATTGACAAGATAAAGCAGAAACTATGAGCATAATCGACAAATACAACGCAGCACTCGACTCCAAGCGGAGCGAGCTGGCTGCATTTGCAAGTAATGGTGTTGGCAGAATAAGTTTGCCAAGTTCAGCACCAATAGTACAGAGTGAGAAAGCTCCATCGCCAAACGGCAAGGTAGCGACCGCCTTGTTGGTTGGTGGGGCGGCTGTGTTGATAGGTGGTATTGCCTTGAGCAAAACTGTGATAGGCGTACTTGGCGGAGTCGTCCTTGTGGGCGGTATTGCCATGAAAGTGGTAGGTGGAAATAAATCCGCAGCAGCCAATGTGCCGTCGGAGCCAAAATACTACCAGATAACCAGCAGGGTATATGTCCAGCTGTCTGATATACAGAAGCATCTGTTTGGCGATTGGAAGCAGACAGTAGAGGACAACAAGGACAAACTCAAAAGTGAGATACAGCTTTTTGATATCAATGACGAGAAGAAGAATGCTGCCATTCAAGCCATCCTCACCACGTCAGTCTTGAACATTCCCATGATGACGGTATCGTCTGAGCTCTCCGCTGTGGAAAAACAGAAGAGCGTTGAAGCATATCGCCAGTACCTTCAGAATTTCAAGTCGCGGTGCCTTGCTGCCATTGACAAAGCCGTGGAGGAGCAAAAGGCAATTTATGCCAAGATTGATGGCATACTGTGATATACAACGTTTCACATAATAAGATTCACTATAAGTTACAGAACTGTTAAGAAAGCGTACAAGCGTACGTTCGGGAAGGCAGACTACGTTCGCAACACAACAACGACCAAGGTCAAGGTAGAGCCGGACAATGTTGTATATGTAAAAACAGAGTCGCCTATTAACAAGGCTATAACGGCCTTAGTGATGAAAAAGGCTCTCTATGAGCGGAAGCCAATACCAGCAGAGGAAATTGATAAGTTTAGTACCTTGTCAACACATGATGAGCCGGTAATAAAGCTCAATGCTGAAGATCATGACTGGCGGCTGAAGCTGATGTTTAAGTTCGGCTACCGTTCGATTAATCTGGCATAGAGTCCGTTTGTGACATTAGGGGGATGGGAGGTTTTGCTGCCATCCCTTTTATTTGTATCACTCACATTTCTGATTCTCAACTTTGCCCAGTTATATTTCATGATTTGGACTTACATACTTCCTCCATTGGTTGGTGGCTTCATCGGCTACGTCACCAACGACATTGCCATCCGCATGTTATTCCGCCCGCATACGGAACAGCACCACGACTTCTTAGTTCAAAGATAAGTCGTAAAAAGTTAGGCATTTCTTTGTTTTACCCAAATATTTCCCCTATTTTTTTAGCAAACTTACAAAAAATGGCAAAATATTAAGAAATTAAGCTTATGATAAGGGACTTTTGGGTGGAAAATAATTATGCCATT
>SAMEA3663095__coassemble_1006_pt1 | contig 28056 bp, 23 predicted proteins | sample SAMEA3663095__metabat2_low_PE_021 | metagenome-assembled genome bin SAMEA3663095 (sample SAMEA3663095) | pig gut metagenome | biome: pig gut; feature: pig-associated habitat; material: faeces | place: France | collected 2012 | reverse complement strand
AGTATCTTTTAGTACATTTGCAGGTGGAATAACATATTGTAATATCCTTGCAGCGGAGATTTGATGCCCCCGCTGGTGAGCTCTTTGTTGCTTATGAAACTAAAAGAAGGTGTTTATGAAAATCTGATTAGCGACAGGCTTCTGGACGATATGCGCCAGACCGAGGCTGCGGGTTACGTGTGTGACGCTTAGGTTTCACAACAGTCTCTCCAACAAAACAAATGTCATGAAGCCGAGCAGTAGCGCGTAGGTGGCTTGTTTCTGATAGCCGTGGGCGTGGGTCTCGGGAATCATTTCGTCGCTCGTGACGTATAGCATCGCGCCACCGGCGAAGCCAAGCATGACGGGAAGCATGGAGGCCGACACGTTGCCCATGGCGAATCCTGTCCACACACCGATGACCTCAAGTAGACCGATGGCTACGGATATTATGAATGTACGCATGCGTTTCACTCCGGCGAGCAGCAGCGGCGCTATTATAACCATGCCTTCGGGTATGTTCTGCAGCGCGATGCCGAAACTCACAGTCCACGACGCCTCCTCGCCCTCACTCATGCTCACTCCTGCGGCAATGCCTTCGGGCAATTTGTGGATGGCGATGGCCATGACGAATAGAAGAATGTGGTTGAGGGTGGAGTTGTTGTGGTGCTCTTCTACGTCGAGGCCGGTGATGTGGTGGAGGTGGGGCGTCACGAGGTCGAGGACGTTGAGGAACAAGGCACCTACCATTACTCCTACGGCGACAAGCCACCATGGCGTTGCCGCTGACTCAAAGGCAGGGACAATCAGTCCTAACGTTGAGGCGGCGAGCATCACTCCGGCGCAATAGCCAAGCACCGTGTCGTTCCATTTGTGCGGCAACTCCTTTATCCCGAATCCAAGAATGCTGCCTATTATTGTAGCTCCGCAAAGTCCAGCGGCGCTTATCCATACGTTTGTCATAATTTCATTTGCTTTTTTGTACGGCTAAGTTATGGATAATATTGCGGACTGGCAAGGACTTGGTTTTAATTTACCTATAAATAAGTAATTATTGCTGTCCAGTAGAAACTGTCAATACATAACTGGAAGAGGGTGCGGCATCTTGCCTTACACTTCCTCCATCCTCGCCAGTTCCCATCCCTTGAACTGCATAATGATACGGTGCAGCGTGCTCTTTCCGAAGCGACGCGGACGGATGAAGAACAGGTTGTTTGGCTGTTTCTCTAATTCCGGCAAGAACATTGTCTTGTCTACATAATACTGGTTCTGCTCAATGACGGACTTGAAGTCGGACACGCCGTATGGTACTCGTTTTGCTTGCTGTTCCATGATGGTATGGTTTATTATGCAAAAATAGGCAAAAACTTTGAGAGTGTCAAATTATTGGAGCAAATCTTGTGTCCTTGTTTCGTTTAGGTCTTTCAAAATAATTTTTGTTAAACATTCATTTAAAATCCCATGGTTTAGGATAGAATGTCGTAACTTTATTTGCTCAAAGAAACAGATTCTATGCAAATAGTCTTGGCCTCAGCTAAAATCATGAACGCGTCCACCTCTGTGGAGGTGCCGATGAATAGCGTGCCGAAGTTTAAGGATATAACGGTACGCTTCGTACAGGAACTTGCCTCATGGGACAAGCACCGCTTGATGAAGGAATTGGGGTGCAGCCAAGCCATCGCCATTGAGAACAAACTGCGATATCAAAGTTTTTGGAATGAGGAAGAACGGTTGCCTGCCATCCTCGCCTACTTTGGGCAGGCTTACAAATATCTCAAGGCGGAAACCTTCTCTCACGAAGACTTCCGTTTTGCCCAAGGACATCTCTTCATCATGTCTTTCCTCTATGGCTTGCTGCGTCCGTTGGACGCCATTCACCCTTATCGCATGGAAGGGAAGGTGAAGCTGGAGGCTGCCGGCGGCAAGAACCTCTTTGCCTTTTGGAAGCAATATCTCACAGACATGCTGATAGAAGCGGTAAAGGCCGATGACGGAATCCTCGTTCATCTTGCCACAGAAGAGTTTGAGCACCTTCTCGACTGGAAGAGGGTGTGCCAAGAGGTGAAGGTCGTTCAGCCCTTGTTCTACGTGGACAAGGGCGACACCATCAAGGTGGTGTCTGTTCATGCCAAAAGCTGTCGTGGAGCCATGACGAGGTATATCATTCAACGCCGGATTACGCGGCTGACTGACATGTTAAGTTTCGAGTCGGAAGGATTCAGGTATGATTCACGTTATGGGGATGAACTGCACCCTCATTTTATAAGAAAATGATACTTATTATTGCAAACTATAAAAACAAACGATTATGGAAGTAGGACAGAAATTGCCAGAGGTCCTTGGTGTTGACCAGGACGGAAAGGAATGGACCCTTGCCGAGTTGAGCGGCAAGAAGTTGGTGCTTTACATTTATCCTCGCGACTCCACGTCAGGATGCACCAACGAGGCTTGCAACCTTCGCGACAACTATGAGCGTTTCCTCTCCGAGGGATATGCCGTGATAGGCGTGAGCACGCAGGACGCGAAAAGCCACAAGAGGTTCATAGAGAAAAACAGCCTGCCTTTCCCCCTCATTTGCGACACTGAGAAGCGTCTTGTTGAGGCTCTCGGCGTGTATGGCGAGAAGAAAATGTATGGCAAGACGGTAATGGGCGTGTTCCGCACTACATTCCTCGCCGATGAGCATGGCGTCGTCACTCGCGTCATCGGGCCTAAGGAGATAAAGGTCAAAGAACATGCCAGCCAAATCTTGGGGTGAAGGCTCTCGCCTCGCTTCCTTTTTTTAGCTTAGCCCGTGGGGCGTGTACACAAGGCCTTTTATCATTCGCTCGTGTCGTTTTTGTAAATAATTATTGCCAAAATTTAACACTTGGAGACAGGTGCTTTTAGAGCGGAAAAAGGGTAGCCTTATGCTCTTTGACAATGCCTTAGACCGGTTTTTGGCCAAAAACCATTGCCGTTACAGTGCAATCGCGTTGCCGTTACACCGTAATCGCATCGCCGTTACACTGTAATCGCAACGCCGTTACACTGTAATCGCAACGCGATTGCACCGTAACGGCGATGCCATTTTAGCGAATTTGCGACACCGGGAAACCTCTAAAAATATAATTTCTTGATAGTCAGCTGTTTATCAAAACATCCCGTAATTGCGTCATTTCCAACCAAGCGACGCCTTGGTTGAAAAAAATCGATTCTCAGACGACCATTTGTAAAATATTATTATCTGCTAAAGTCGGTAATCTTTTGTCGTATTGCACGGGGCGGTCTTGTGTGCTGGACGAGGCCTTCAAATAGCTATAGCTCAGGAATTCTTGTCTCCTTATAGCAGGCAAAGACTTGTTAACACTAAATATTTATCATTAGAGCGATGCAATCCATTCACATTAAGAAAAATCTTCCTCTTGATTATAAACACAAAAAAGGAAGCCTTCCTCAAGCTTCCTTTTAGTTGAATCGTGATTCCGTAGGGATTCGAACCCTAGACCCACAGATTAGAAATCTGTTGCTCTATCCAGCTGAGCTACGGAACCATCCATTATGATTTTAGCCACTCGGAATTACGTGAATAATCCGTTATGGTTCTGCAAAGTTAACCATTTATTTACAATTGCAAAAACGGAAGGTGGATTATTAATTACATTTAGGCAATATTAACACAAGTCTAAGACGGAATTAAGATTATCTATTGCATGCGATAAAAGGTGTACTCGGCAAAGCATTATCCGCGACGATGCAATCGCGATGTAAATTCTTGACAAGACGTTAATTTTGCGAAAATAGGGCGTTTTTCACAAGATAATATTGTAATTTTGCACCGATATTATGCATGAAATTATGCAGTAATATATGCACTAAAATATATGCATTAGTAATGTGGACATATTTAAGGACTAAGTCTTTCATCATATTATTCATTTCCGCCGTGGTATGCGCTTGGGCAGGAAGCAGCTCGCTTCTGCCGGTGAAGAAGCATGAGGCGGGGAAGACAGACGGCAAGGGAAGCAACGATTCTACAAAAATAGAAACGGCCGAGATAGATACACTCTCGATGGATTCACTCCAGCTTGCGGTTTATCATCACAATAAGGCTGTTGACGACTCCATCAGGGCCGATTCAATAAATCGCGCGAGCAAGCGTGGCATTGACGCTCCCGTCACCTATTCGGCTAATGACTCATTGGTCTATGACGCCATGACCAAGGACGCCAAGCTATATGGCAACTCGGAAGTGAAGTATGAGAACATGGACTTGAAGAGCGACAAGATTCGCATGAACCTCGACTCTTCTCTCGTTCACGCCACGGGCTCGCCAGACAGCACGGAGAAAAGCGGCATTAAGGGTCGCCCGGTCTTCGTGATGGGAGCCGACAATTATGACACCGACACCATTGCTTTCAACTTTAAGACCAAGAAAGGCTTGGTGCGGAACGCGTTGACCAAGCAAGAGGATGGTTTCTTGAGGAGCAAGCTCTCAAAGCGTACGGCCACCGGCGACGTCTATCTCGCCCACGGTCGCTATACCACTTGCGATAAGGAGCATCCCGACTTTTATATCTCCCTTTCCCGTGCCAAGGTGCGCCCGGGCAAGGATGTGGTTTTTGGCCCGGCCTACATCGTCGTGGCCGACGTTCCGTTGCCGTTTGCCATACCTTACGGCTTCTTCCCGTTCACGAAGAGTTACAGCTCCGGTTTCATAATGCCAAGTTATGGCGACGAGCAGAATCGTGGTTTTTATCTTAGGGATGGAGGCTACTATTTTGCCATTAGCGACAAGATGGACCTCAAGCTCATAGGCGAGATATATACCAAAGGGTCATGGGGACTCACGGCCACGAGCAACTATCGGAAGCGTTACAAGTATAATGGCTCGTTCCTTTTCAGTTATCAAGACACGCGTACTGGCGATAAAGGCATGCCCGATTATGCCAAGCAGACCAGTTTCAAGTTGCAATGGAGCCACAGGCAGGACGCCAAGGCCAATCCGTTCATGTCCCTCTCAGCGAGTGTCAACTTCGCCACGTCGAGCTATGAGCGCAACAACCTGACAAGCATGTACAATCCGCAGTCGCTGACACAATCGACACGTACGTCTTCCGTCAACTGGAGCACCACGTTCTCGAGCATCGGCATGACGCTGAGCTCCACGGCAAACCTGAGTCAGAACATGCGCGACTCCACAATCTCGATGACGTTGCCTGACCTTAACATTAGCATCTCTCGCTTCTACCCATTCCGTCGCAAGCATGCCGCTGGCGACGAGCGATGGTATGAGAAGATAGCCATGAGCTATACCGGCCAATTCTCCAATTCCATCAACACAAAGGAAAACAAGCTGATGCATTCAAGCCTCATCAAGGATTGGCGCAATGGATTCCAGCACAACATCCCGATAAGCGCCAACTTCACATTGTTCAAATACATCAACCTCAATCCATCGTTCAACTTCACCGACCGAATGTATACCAACAAGGTTACCAAGTCGTGGAATGAAAGGACGCAGACGGAAGTAGCCGACACCACCTATGGTTTCCACAACGTGTACAACTGGAACCTCTCGCTGTCGGCATCGACGAAGATTTATGGTTTCTGGAAGCCAAACCGCAAGCTTTTTGGCGACAAGGTGCAGGCCATACGCCATGTCATAACGCCAACGGTGAGCTTCAGCTACGCTCCTGACTTCAGCGCGTCGCGCTACGGTTATTATCAGACATACCAAAAGACGGATGCCGACGGCAATGTCTCACTCGTGCAATACTCGCCTTACCAAAATGAGCTGTATGGCGTGCCAGGCAGAGGCCGCACCGGTAGCATTTCTTGGAGTTTCGACAACAACATAGAGATGAAGGTGAAGAGCGACAAGGACTCTACCGGATTCAAGAAGATAAGCCTTATCGACCAGCTTGGATGGTCTATGTCGTACAACATGGCCGCGAAGGAGAAACCGCTCAGTGACTTGACGGTCAACCTCCGACTGAAATGGTGGAAAAACTATACTTTCAACATGACGGGCGTATTCGCGTCGTATGCTTACGAGCTCGACGATCAAGGCAAGCCTTATGTCGGCAATCGCACCTATTGGGGCATGGGAAAGTGGGGACGCTTCCAAGGCATGTCACAAAACATTTCTTATACCTTGACACCGGAGAAAATAAAGAAGCTCTTTGGTGGCGCCAAGGATGATGACACAAAAAAGAACAAGAAAAGCGATGATGACGAGATAGACACCGACATAGAGAGCAATGTCGACGACACGATGATAGACGCGCAGCATGGTGCGTCGAAAGATGACAAGGGTGGCAAGGCCGATACCGACGGTGATGGCTACATGAGATTCTCAATGCCTTGGTCGCTTACCTTCGGATATGGCATAACCATGAGCGAGAATACGGATATCAACAAGTTCAACTATAAGACCATGCGGTATCCGTATAAATTCACGCAGACGCTTAATGTCAGTGGAAACCTCCGCATCTCCGACGGCTGGAACATCAGCTTCTCCTCGGGCTACGACTTTGACAACCACAAGGTGTCGATGACCACCGCCTCATTGCAGCGCGACCTTCATTGCTTTAACATGAGTTGCTCTGTCGTCCTCGCTCCTTACGCAAGCTATAATTTCACGTTCCGTTGCAACGCCTCAACGCTTACCGACGCATTGAAGTATGACAAGCGGTCGGGTTACAGTAACGCCGTTCAATGGTACTAATCATAAATTTAAGATGAGGAAAAATACACAGGCAATTCATTTGCCTTATCGCCGCCGCGACGCTTATGACGCTTTGAGCATGCCGGTATATAATGCCGTGGCGTACGAGTTTGACGATGCCAAGACGATGGCTGACGCTTTCTGTGAGAGAATAGACGCTCCAGACTATTCACGCTGCGAGAACCCCACGGTCGACAATTTTGAGGATCGCGTGCGTGCCCTTACCGACGCGTTCAGCGTGACGGCGCTTAACAGTGGCATGGCGGCCATAAGCAACATCATGCTCGCGCTGACGGCCCAAGGCAAGAACGTGGTGTCGTCAACACACATGTTTGGCAACACCTTTGATTTGCTCAACCGTTCGCTGAGGAAGTTCGGAGTAGGCCTCCACACGACCGACCTCACCGACATGGAAAAAGTAAAGCAAGCCGTAGACGACAACACTTGCTGCATCTTCGTGGAAATAATCACCAACCCGCAAATGGAGGTCGCCGACCTCGCGGCTCTCGCAAGTGTGGCACACGAACACCATATCCCTCTCGTCGCTGACACTACTACCATTCCTTTCACCATGTTCTCGGCTAAGAAGCTTGGGGTAGACATAGAGGTCGTGTCGTCAACAAAATACATCAGTGGGGGTGCTACGTCACTCGGCGGCTTGATAATAGACTATGGCACCGACTATACCCAAGGTTTCACCTCAACGATTAAGAGTGAGCTGCTTTTCAACTTCGGCGCTTACATGACCCCACAAGTGGCATTCATGCAGACCATGGGCCTTGAGACCCTTGACGCGCGCTATCGTGTGCAGTCGGCAAACGCGCTTGAGCTTGCCAAGAAATTGCGTGGGTTGAAACAAGTAAAGTCGGTCAACTACGTGGGCCTGGAAGACAATAAGTTCTATAAGCTGGCACAAAGACAATTTGGTAAAACGGCTGGCGCCATGGTTTGCATCGACTTGGAAGACGAAAAGTCATGCTTCAGCTTCCTCAACAACCTCAAGCTCGTGCATCGTGCCACGAACCTCTTCGACAACCGCACGCTTGCCATTCATCCATACTCAACCATCTTTGGCAATTTCACCCCAAAGGAGAAAGCCGATATGGACGTGCTCGACACTACCGTGCGCCTGAGCGTTGGCTTGGAAGACGTTGACGACATCTTCGGTGACATAAAGCAAGCCTTGGGTTGACTTTAAGCAAGCCTTGAATTAATAATTGCCTTTTTAGGCTAAAGCGATTATACACAGCATGAAATACGATTTCAATACAGTAATAGACAGAAAGGGCAGCGGCGACCTCATGCACGAGGCCCTGTTGCCACGTTGGGGACGTGACGACCTGCAACCCTTGTGGGTGGCCGACATGGATTTCGCGGTTATGCCCGACATCCTTGACGCGTTGCGCAAGCGTTTGGAGCACCCAATCCTTGGTTACACCGTGGAACCAACCGACTATCGCCCCGCGATAATAGACTGGATTAAGACACACCACGACTGGGATGTAAAGCCAGAGTGGATTAGCTTTATACCGGGAATCGTCAAGGGCATAGGGCTTATCAGCAACCTTTTCTGCAAGCCCGATGAGAAAATCATCGTCATGCCACCGGTTTATCATCCGTTCTTCCTTGTGCCACGCGCCAACGAGCGTGAGGTGGTGTGGAATCCGCTGAAAGTTCATCCAGAGGCGCTTGAGGCCGACCACGTGGAGGCTGGCGACTATTATGAGATGGACTTTGAGGGTCTTGAGCGAGTTTGTGATGACAAATGCAGAATACTTATCCTGTGCAATCCTCACAACCCTGGCGGAATATGTTGGAGTCGTGAGACGCTCGTTCGCCTTGCGGATTTCTGCTACGACCACAACATGCTTGTCATCAGCGATGAGATACATTGCGACATGGCCCTTTTCGGACACAAGCACATACCTTTCGCTTCTGTCTCGGAGAAGGCCGCACAGATCAGCATCACCATGCAAGCTCCCACAAAGACATTCAATATAGCGGGAATCGTGTCTTCTCATGCCATAGTGCCCAATCCAGACATCCGCAAGTGTTTCTTTGGCTGGCTGAAGGCTAACGAACTTGACGAGGCGCATATCTTCGCCCATATAGCCACCATTACTGCTTTCCGTAAGGGTGGTGAATGGCGCAGGCAGATGCTTGCCGCCGTGGAAGACAATATCCGCTTCGTCGAGGACTTCTGTCGTGAGCGTATGCCGCAAATCAAGCCCATTCGTCCAGAGGCAAGCTTCTTGGTGTGGCTCAACTGCCAAGGGCTGCGCCTTGGTCACGATGCCTTGCTCGATCTGTTCATCGACAAGGCGCATCTTGCCCTCAACGACGGTGAGATGTTCGGGCCTGGTGGAGAAGGTTTCATGCGACTGAACGTCGGTTCGCCAAAAGCTTACATTGAGGCGGCACTGGAAAAACTCGCACGTGCTGTTGAAGAATACGCTTAAATGAGACTGTATCCATACCATTACCGCTCACTTCTTTCACTTGGGCTCCCCATAATGATAGGGCAGTTGGGGATGATAATCTTGGGGTTCGCAGACACCATGATGGTTGGCCACCACAGCACCACAGAGCTGGGCGCCGCGTCTTTTGTCAACAACATCATTAACCTTGTCATCATCACGGCCACTGGTTTCTCTTATGGTCTGACTCCAATAGTGGGCGGGCTCTTCGGGCGCGAAGAGCTGCCGCAAGCAGGCAGGGCGCTCCGCTCCGCGCTGCTTGCAAACTTGATGGCCGGGGCGATAATGATGGCGGCGCTGGGCATACTGTATTTCAATGTTGGCAATATAGGGCAACCAAAGGAGTTGCTGCCATATATCAAGCCATACTATTTGGTACTGTTGGCTTCCATTCCATTCGTGATGCTGTTCAACGCTTTTAAGCAATTCACCGACAGCATCACGGAGACACGCACGTCGATGTGGATTCTGCTATCTGGCAATTTGCTCAATATCATCGGCAACTATGTGTTGATTTACGGCAAGGCGGGCATGCCTGAGATGGGAGTGGTGGGAGCCGGCGTGGCAACACTCCTCTCGCGCGTTGTTATGGTGGCACTGTTCCTTTTCGTTTTCCTTTCGAGAAAGAAGATGCGGCCATATCGTGAAGGTTTCTTTGGTTTAGGTTGGTCGAGGCAGTTGGTGCGGCGCCTGGTTTCGCTCGGCACGCCCATAGCCTTGGAAATGGGCATGGAGACAGCGTCGTTCTCGCTGTCGATAATCATGGTAGGCTGGCTGGGCACCATTGCCTTGGCATCCCACCAGGTAATGATAACCATATCGCAGTTCACCTTTATGGTTTATTATGGATTGGGTGCTGCTGTTGCCGTGCGCACAAGCTACTTCAACGGCCAAGACGACCGTGACAACGTTCGCCATACCGTTGTTGCCGGTTTGCAAGTCATGGTGGCCTTGGAGTTGTTGTTGAGTGGCATTATCTTCTTGTTGCGCAACCACATTGGCGGTTGGTTCACCGACTCAGCGGAAGTGTCATCGACAGTCATCTCGCTCATGGTGCCATTCTTCATCTATCAGTTTGGCGACGGTCTGCAAATCAATTATGCCAACGCCTTGCGAGGCATTGCCGATGTAAAGCCACTCATGGTGATAGCCTTCATCGCCTTCTTCGTCATTTCTCTCCCAGTGGGTTATTTTTGTGGCTTTGTGCTCAATTTCGGACTTGTCGGCGTGTGGATGGCGTTTCCATTCGGGCTCACATCGGCAGGTGTCATTATGTGGTATCGCTTTAAGAAAGTCTACGTATAGCGAAGGTTACTTCTCTAATTTTTTGATGACTTTCGCCAGTTCCGCCCAATGTTCGTCGGTCATGGAGTTAGGTGTGAATAGGCTTATGCCATTCGCGCCTGCTGCCATCGCCGATTCCACGGCTTCCTCTATTTCTGAAGGCAGCAATCCGGAGTTTTCAGGGTCAACCACCTTGTCCTTGTTTTTCCAGTCATGGCAGATGAAAAGGCCGCTATACAGCAATATGTTCTTTCCCTTGATGGCCTCAGCCTCTTCCTTGGTTATTTTTCCAACCCAGGCGGCGGGCTCCATGTAAAAGTCGTTGTAGTTCATTGGGAACACGGCGTCAAGTTTCCAGTTGTTCCATTGTTGGCGCACCATCCATTCCGCATGGCTCTTGGGCCCAGGAAACACGTCGGCACTGATTTTCTTGCCTTTTGCGTGAACGGCGTCCGCTATGGCGTTTACGAGGTCAGTCACCGCGGTGCAGCGAAACTGTGCCCACTCCTTAATCTTCGATGGGTCAGTAACCTTTGTGATGTCTATTCCGCTCTGCTTCTTAAATGCTGCCACACAGTCGGGGCAGTAGCAATAGTCGGCCTTGGCGTACTCGCCGTTCATGGTAAGTCCGTACTTGTCCCATAGCCCACGCGCGAGAATCACGTCGGCGTAGCGTATGTAGTCGAGTTGCACGTAGTCGACATCTGGTATTGAGGCTATTTCCTCAAACTTCTCCTTGAGGAACTTTCTTACCTCTTCATTGCGAGGGTCGAGAGTAGTGTAATAAGGCACGTAGGCAGGTTTGTCGTAAGCCGACTCCCCAAGCCGGTTTACCGTGTACCAGCTCTTGGGTTTTCCTCCTTGCACCATGGTCGGCACCCACGCGTGATATTCCAGTCCAACCTTTTTCGCCACCTTTGAGGCAAGGCGAATCTTTTCAATGTCCATGCCGGCGTTGACGCATACGCCAGTCACGCCGTGCTTCTTCCACGCCTTGAAATCTGCGGCAAGGCTTTTCTCATTTGCGTCTTTCTCCAAGCCAGTCCACGCGTATACGGGAATCTTGTTTCCCTTCGCGCTTGCGAGCAAGGCAGTCAATACTAAAGTGAGGGTTAAAAACAGTTTTCTCATGTTACAGTTTTTGTAATATTAAATGGTCAAAATCTTAGTCTTTATGCAAAGGTAATAGTCTATTTCGAGAAAACAATATTAAAAGGCCCATAAAAACTTATTATTACCTCAACGGCAAGAAAAACGAGGAAAAACATTGCCACGTGAGCATAATTTCTTAACTTTGTATATTATGTGAAACATGTTAACTTTTGAACAAATATAATCATTTATGACAATCAATCGTTTATTGTGCTCCTTGTTATGTGCCGTAACCGTGACGGGTGCCACGGCCCAAACAGCCGCGTCAAATACAGAGACGGAGGAGCAAAAAGACAAACGCATGGAGTGGTTCGACCACGCCAAGTTGGGTATCTTCATTCATTATGGCATATACGCGGTCAATGGAGTTTCGGAGAGCTGGTCGTTTTACAACAAGTACTTGCCATACGAGCAGTATATGAGCCAGCGCGATGGCTTCACCGCCAAGAACTACGATCCGAAGGCTTGGCTTGACCTCATTAAGGAGAGCGGCGCCAGGTATACCGTTCTCACCACAAAGCACCACGATGGCGTGGCCTTGTGGAATACCAAGTATAGCGACCTCAACACCGTGAAGGCCACGGCCGCAAAGCGCGACATCGTGACGCCGTTCGTGAAGGAGGTGCGCAAGCATGGTCTTAAACTCGGATTGTATTATTCTTTGATAGATTGGTCTAACCCTGATTATCCCAATTTCACGCGTACCGATACACGTTATAGCGTGAAAGACGACTCCGCCAGATGGAAGAAGTTCCTCAAGTTCGACTTCGACCAGCTTGGCGAACTCAACCAGTACAAGCCAGACCTGTATTGGTTTGATGGCGACTGGGAGCAGACCGCTGACACTTGGAACGCTAAGGGCCTGTCGGCTTTCCTGCGCAAGGCTAACAAGAATGTCATAATAAACTCTCGCATACAGGGCTATGGCGACTATGCCACTCCTGAGCAAGGCGTGCCCGTGGTGCGTCCGCAAGACAAGCATTGGGAGCTATGCATGACCATGAACGACTCGTGGGGCTATCAGCATGCCGACACCAACTATAAGTCGCCTTATATCTTGTTGCGCACTTTCGTCGATTGCCTCTCGATGGGTGGCAACATGTTGCTCGACATAGGCCCGAAGGAAGACGGCACGATACCTGAGGAGCAAGTGGCTATTCTAAAGGAGTTTGGACGTTGGACAAAGAAGCACAAGGAGGCCATTTACGACACGCGTGCCGGAATACCTAACGAGCACTTCCAAGGTTACACCACTCTGAACAAGGCTGGCGACATACTCTATCTCTATTTGCCATATAAGCCCAATGGCCCGATAGAAGTTAAGGGACTGATGAACAAGGTTAACCGCGTGTGGGTAGTTGGCGACGGCGAGATTATACCTTGGAAGGTGTACAACAAGAACTATTGGAGCGACGTGCCAGGCAATCTGTACATCGACGTGCCAGAACGCTCGTTTGACCCAATGATAACCGTTGTCGCCGTATTGCTCGATGGTCCGATAAAGCTTTACCGCGGAGCGGGCAAGGTTATTGAAAGCAACTAAACCCACTGATTAGTTACCGTTTCGATGAAGCATATCATTCTTTTACTTTCCATCTTGTGTTCCGTCGCGTCGTTTGCCGCAAACCACAAGGAGTATGCCGCCAAGGGCGATACGATCATAAAGGTCTTTGAAAAGGCAAACGTGCGTTTCGTGCCGTCGAAGCTTGCCAACTACAATGCCGCCGACGCAGACGGGATCATTCGCCTTGTGAATGGGCGAATCATCCTGAAGAAAATCCACGTGCCTCATTATGAGCGCGACACGAGGGTGTATATAAAGACCACGGTGGCTTCCAATGGTGACCGTTGGGACAAGTCTGGCTCGGTGTTTGTCTTGCCAAAGAAGTCGGCCATCAACCTCATGACAATAGCTGAGGGCAAGAACCGTTTCCCTGCCGTAGACTCCACTAAATATGAGAAGCTTGTTGGCATTGTCGCAGGCAAGGATTATCTTCCCACGGTAGAGTTGATGCGATTCATGACACCCTTCGGCGTTGGCTATTATAGTGGCAAGGACAATGAGCTGTCGGCAAAGCGGCGGCCTGTCTACATACCCAAATGGGCCGACTGCGTGGAGTGGGGACAGGACATCTCCAGCTTGTATCCAGAGCTTGAGGATGAGGCTTATGTGGGCGTGTTTATTGACACATGGACAGAGCAGGGCTATTTGGCAAGCGTGGACTTGCAGTTTCAGGAGAGTCCCGTGAGCTGTGTGCGTATGCCTCGCGCCCACGTGTTGCCACTCGTCAACACGGTGTATTACATCGGTCAGGAATATCCCGACTTGTTCGCGCGCCGACCGCTTGTGACCGATTTCAACCTCCCCAAGGGAGCCAAGAATGTCAAGTTGAGATATATAGTTACCGGTCATGGAGGTCACGATGGTGGCGATGAGTTCACGCCACAAGAAAACATCTTGTTAGTGGACGGCAAGGTGGTGTACAAGTTCACGCCTTGGCGCGATGATTGCGCTTCGTTCCGCCGTTTCAACCCCGGCACGGGAGTTTGGCTCGAAAAGCGGATGGCTTCCTACATTGGCGAAGACGGCAATTATACGGAGAAGGAGATAGAAGAGCCTGTCGGCTCGTCTGACTTCTCTCGCTCCAACTGGTGTCCTGGTTCCGATGTCGCTCCAGAGGACATACCTCTCAATGGTTTGGCTTCCGGGCATCACACGTTGAGCATTGCCATACCCCATGCACAACCCATAAAGGGCAACGAGATGAACCACTGGCTCGTCTCGGCTTATCTGGTCTGGGAAGAATAGTTACTGTAATTGTTAAGGGCCGGCCACTTTACTTGTGGACCGGCCCTTAATAATGTGTTATTTCATTTCAAACTTGCCGTTTTGGTCTACGACATATCGCTTGCCCGTTCCGCCTACGAGAATGCTCGCCGTGAACAGGTTGGTTGTTGCCTCTATCTCCACGTTGCTGCCTTGGGGCAAGGTGGAGATGTCGTCTCCGGTCAAGCCAAGAAGCGTAGGTGAACTGGTGTAGGCACCTCTCTTGCCGTGGCTTTCAAACTCAGCGTGGAACAAGGCCCACAACAGTTTATATGCCGCCATGTCGTAAGGGTAGTGGAACTCGTCGTTTCCCGTTCCCACGGCCTTGTCGGAGAACTGCAAGAAGCCCCATTGGTTAGGAGCGTGCATGTTTATTTCGCCAGTGGGTGTCCACACCCAGTTTTCCTCTGGTCCGCCTTTCTTCAGCCATTCCACACGCGAGAAATTAAGCCTCCACGTGTTTCCTGCCTGCAATGGGTTTGTGAAGTTGCGCGTTATGGCCTTGTGTGGTATGGCCATCTCCACTGTCCACGAGCGGTCGCGGTCGTTCTGCTTGTTGAGCGTGCCGTCACGTTGCACGGCAAGTTTCATGCCAGGGCAATCCCATTGCACGTAGAAGTTGCCATTCGAGCGATAAGCACGGTCAAGCATCAGGTCGAACACCACGCCACGCGCGTTGTTCTCAATCTCAAAATAGCATTGTCCGTCGCCTGTTGGGTCGAGAAACACCTCAAAGTCGTTGTCGTGATATATTATGGTGTCGCGTTGCGTCAGGTTGGCCACTATGTTAGGCTCCTCCAGCACTGCCGACACATATAGATAGTCGTCGTCCCACATCATGCGGGCCTTGGTGTCGTACACGGGCTTGGGAAAATCCTCACCGCTGATGTCTACAAACGATTCTGTCTCGGCAGCCTTCGCCCACGACTTCTCGTTGAGCTTGCCGTCAATCTTTATTTTCTCGTTTGTGCGGTAGCACACATAATGGCGTGGTGTTGTAAGCAGCCGCGCGTATTTCTTTAGCAGGCCGTCTTGCGCCATGGAAGGCATGGAGAAAGCGAAGGCAATGGCAATTGCCGGAAGGATAGACTTGTTCATTTTTTATTGTGGATGTTTTTTAATAATGTCGGCAGAATGAAATGTTCTGTGCAAAGTTAATAAATAAGTTTGGAAATCCATCCCTTCAGTGCCATTCCTATAGTTCCAAAATATGATCTTTCGGCGTATGAAATCGAAATTTACAATCCCCTCAGCGTGTCTTCTGGTATGGTCGTACCCAAGAAGTCGTTCAGTGCCTTGTAAGGGTTTTCGCGTTTTTCAACGGCTGTTTTCATTACCTCAAAAGCCTTTAGCGCGAGTATTTGCGGAGAGTCTTGACAGCCAGTGCATTGCAAGGCCACATATTCTGCCGCGCGTTTCAGTTGTTCTTCGTTATTAGTGTGTTTCATTGTATTTTCTTTTTTATATTCCGAACCATTTGGTGACACATTTGCTTAATGATGACCGTTTCACATAGTTGTCCCATTCGTCGAACCCTTTCCACTTGCGCAAATGGCGAGGAAGCCACCATTGCTCGCCCAAAGGAATGTAGTTTAACCATCGTCCGCGGTTCATGCTGTCTATACGAGCCTTGTCTTCTGGTGAAAGTTCAAAGTCGAATATGGAGATGTTTTCTTTCAAATAGTCATGATTCCAGGTCTTTGGAATCATTATTATGTCTTGTTGCATCATCCATCGCAGCACTATTTGCACTATAGATTTATTGTGCTTATGGGCTATCTCCGTCAATATGCTACTCTCAAATAATTCTTTCCGTGGCTCCACAGACCTGTAATGACTGAACGTCGACATGGCCTGCACTGCAATGCCGTGCGCCTTGCAATAGTCAATCAGTTCTTGTTGCCTGTTCAAAGGGCTTATCTCAAACTGGTTCACGGCGGGAGTTATGTCAGATATTTCTCTTAGGTATTCAAGATGAGGCTGCAAGAAATTGCTCACGCCTATGGCCCTTATTTGTCCGCTCTTGTATCTCTTTGACAGTTCGTCCCACATTGCCGCCGTCATTTCCCAAGGCCAGTGGATGAGGAACAAGTCAATATAATCAGTGGCCAAATTGTCAAACGACTCTTGTACAACATCATGCATTGTCTTATGGTTTCTCTTGTTAAGGAAATGGTGTCGTCCATATTTGTAATCCTCAGTGTATAATGCGTCGGCGTTGACCTTGGTGGTTATGAACACGTCTTCTCGCCTTATGCCGTTGTCTTTAAGGGCTTGCGCGATGTCGGCCTCATTGTGGTATCGCCAAGCCGTGTCAAACAGCCTGTAGCCCAACTCATAGGCCTCACCTATGGTGCGGCTGAGTTCTTTTTGTGGTATCAAGAATGTCCCAAGGCCCAGTTGTGGCATTTTTATGCCGTTGTTTAGTTCTATTTCCCTCATGATTGTGTTTAGAATTTGACGTGTTTCTTGATTATGGGTAGATAGCCAGAATGCCCCACAAACTCCATTATGTCAAGGTCGGGGTCGTGATTGCCCTCAATGAGTATTGGCCCGTTCTGCAATATCGCCACGTCCCATCCAATGAATTTTACCGATGGCAACATCTCAGCGGCATGCTTCACCATGTCCTTGGCTTCTTTCCAATAAGGTATTTCGTGTCCGAGCATGCAGATGTCGGAGCCTGGATGAAGTATCATGCCAGTAGCGGCGTGCGACCATCCAAAGGAATCTATCCTTCCTGTATCGATGTCAACTTCGTAGGAACAACCGCCGGAATGGCTGTTGTCCACGATAGATGTCCCCACACCAGCCCTTAATGTTGTCTTTATGATGTATGCTTTCTTTTCCACGTCGTCGAAGACAGTGTAAACACGTATGGTGTTCACAGAGCTGTTGTTGAAAACCATCAGTGGATGTTGCACTACTATTTCCTCTATCAACAGTGGAGAAGCTTTGAGCGACTTGTAAAGAGCCTTCATGTCATCTTGGCGCAAGTCCATGATGTGAATGCCATTGCCTTCCCACTCGTCTATTGGCTTCGCTATTGCCTTCTGGCGCTTTTGGGCAAACGCCATGAAGTCGATTTCTTTCATTGATGAAGTGTCCAGCCACTCGCGCCCTATGAAATCCTTGAAGTAAAGGTTGAAGTCAACCTTGTTCTTTAAATAATGTATTTGTGTCGGGTCATTAAGCCTGACGAGCTTTTCCCACTGGCGGTACGTCAAGATTCTTTTGCGCTGATATGCCGTGTGTTTATAGAATCCCCCTTCGGTATATTGGTTGAATACGCAGCCATAACGCAACCTGCACCACATACCATCAAGCACGAACGCCAATCGGTTCATGCCTTCTATGCTTTTACCGTAGGCATAATATCCTTTCACGTATTTTGTTATGCCATTATATATTTGGTTCAGGAGCATGCGTCATTGTTTTTTGTAATCAACTTCGTTATCTTTTCATAATACCCCGTGGAGCCCAAGAATTCGAGCAGTTCGTAGTCTGGGTTGTGGTTGCCCTCTATTAGTTCAACCCCGTCTATTGTTATGGCCACGTCCCAACCGATGATTCTTATTTGTGGCAGACGTTCCGCGGCTTGTTCACAAGTATGCATGACCATGTCCCAGTGAGGTATCTTGTATCCGAGCATCATGATGTCCGTGCCTGGGTGAATGTAGCTCTTGGCGTCGGCTTTGGACTGGCCGAATGTGCAAACCACCCCAGTCTTTAGGTCAATTTCGTATATCGAGCCTCCTTGACAATAATTGTCCACCACCGAGTTGCCGACTCCCGCCCTGAGGATGGCCTTTATCACATAAGCCTTTCCTTTTGTGTCGAGAATGGTATGAACGCGGATGGTGTTTACCGACGTGTTGCCAAACACCATTCGGGGATGCTGCTCTATGACTTGCTCCACCAGCAAGTTCTCCTTTCTCAATTCTTCGTATGTCTTGTCCAAGTCGGTATTTTGGTTTTCCGACAGCGTGAACTTTCTAACGCCGCCTCCTTCCACGCCGTCAACAGGCTTTATAATCACGGAGTCGTGCTTATAAAGAAATGAGATAAACTCATCCTTGCTCGCATTGCCTATATATATCCAGTCGCGATGGACAAAATCGGAGAAGTAGGTATTGAAATCAGGCTTCTCGTTCAGATAATGTATGTATTCCGTCTGATTGTACTTGTCGAACAGCTTAACCATGCGATGGTATGTGAGTCGTTTCTTTCGCTCGGGGTTGCTCAACTTCCAGAACTCGCCTATGACATACTGTCTTATAAGGCAACGATGCTTGATAACTGACATGAAATAATCCCAATAGACCCACGTGAGGCTCAAGTGCTCGTCCTTGGCGAGCTTGTTGAGCCATGTGCATGTTTTCTTTATGTAATCAGCGTAAAGCTTGACTTTGTGGGGGGGGTAAGTTGCTTCATAACAATGGGAAATCTTCTGAAATTAAATTCTTCTTCCGTGTGATGACAACATCGTCATACATCATCATTATCACGTCTTCATCGTATTGGCCGATGGCCTGCTCGTTCTCTATGCCATGCATGTTGTTGAGAATCAATTTGATGAAGTCCACTCCGGCACCATAGGCGTGCAGGTAAGCTCCGCCGAAGCGAGGATTAATTTCCGACAGGTAGTATTCTCCGTCCTTGATGAAGAAGTCCATGTCGCATGGCCCATTTAGTTCCAATACAGAGCAAACCTCTTCTATGAACTTGAAAAGCTTTGGGTCCTTAAACGATATGGTCTTGCTTGCCCCTCCTATGCGGCTCTCAATCTTTTTCTTTGAGAACGCCGCGACAGGCTTATGGCTCAAGCAGTCAACATACACGTCGGCATCGCAGTCGCCACCCGTCATGAGTTCTTGGATGATATAGGTAAACTTACCGTCGTTGAACTTGGCTACCGCCTCTTCCCAATCGTGCACCTTGCCTATGCCGACGCTACCGCTGCCGTTGACAGGCTTCATGAAGACGGGAAAGCTTACCTCGCCTTTTTCCAACCCTTCTCTTAATCCTTCGAGAGAGTTGTATGTAAGCACAGTTCTCACTCCTTTCTCGCTGAGATACCTGAACATTTCATACTTGTCGAAGCACAACTTCGCCGTCCATTCAGCGGGGCAGAGCGGCAGGATGTGCCTTGCCAGAAGTTCTTCCCTGTGATTGGCGAGAATGCTTATCTCAGGGTCGATGAGCGTCGTTATGGCCTTTATGTCTTCCTTTTGGCAAATATCCAGTATCTTGTCGAAATAGTCTGGAGCGTCAATGCGAGGAACCAAGTAAGGCTTGTCTGCCACAGACAATGCCGGAGCGACAGGACTGAGATCGGTCGCCACGATGTTGCCGCAACCTTTCATGGTTTGCCGAAAGTCGTTCAATAGTTTGACTCTTCGGCCACAACTGCAAAACAATATATTATCCATGATGTTAATGTTTTACTACTGATTTTTGCAAGAATTCGCTTGCGGTCCATCTTCCCCTTACAAGTTCGCAGTGTCCTTGTTTCTGTGCGTAGATGTTGGGCAAGTATCTGATAAACATTGGAGACAGGCACATCGTATAAGCGCCAACGTTGTGATACACTATCCTGTCGCCAATATCAAGCAAAGGCTTGCCCGATAATGAGAACATGCGGTCATACTCCAGGCATGTGCAACCTGTCACGACCTGCTCTCTGACCGTGGGCGTGTCATGTTGATACATCTCTTCATCCAGGTAGCCGCTTTTCTTGAAGAAAGGGTCAATGTCGTTACGGCTTCCGTCTGTCGTGATGAACCACAGTCCCGGCTCCACTTGCTTATGGTCTATCACCTCGCTTATGAATGTGAAGCAAGAGGCCACCAGGGCGTTGCCTGGTTCCACTATCAACCTGAGCCGGGCAAGTCCGTGCGCTTCAAGCACCTCGTGGAAAGCGTCACTGTAGTCTTGGTATGTGGGCTTGTTGGGGAATATCCCGAAATAGCCACCGCCTACATCCAGATAGTCTAACGTGAGGCCATATTTCCTTATCACGTCGCATGCGTGGCTTATCAACTGCCGATAAAACCTTACGCTTCGGCTATGGGCTGTCCGGTGGATATGGAGGCCGGTCAGACTGACGTTTGGCAGGCTTGCTATGTAGTTTATGGCATCGTTTAGTTCGTTTGTCTCGTCGGAGAAGCCGAAACGGCTGTTGTCGTCATCGCCATCAGCGTCGCTTAGCGACACATGGCTGATGTTCGTGTTCAGTCTTAGTCCCACCCTTGCGTCGCAGTCTTTGTCCAGTTCTTTCAGCCAAACAAGTTCGCGTTTCGTTTCTATGTTCACTATGGCCCCATGCTCCACTGCATCAATAAAAGTCTCCTTCGATTTCATTGGGCCGTTGTATATTATCTTGCCTTTCTCGCAACCGCACTGCAAGGCCAGTTCGTATTCGTCGCTCGAAACCACCTCGGCCCAAGCGCCCATCTCCATGGCCTTTTGCATGCAGTATGGCGTGGAGTTGGTCTTTACCGAATAGCCGACAACAGGGGCGTGGAAATGTTTCTCCAATGCGGTTTGAAATCCCACGACGCTTCGCCTCAGCTCTTCTTCGTCGAAAACAAAGCAGGGCGTTTCGAGTTGTTTGTATATGTTGCGCAGATTAGTTGGTTCCATCGAATAGTGGTGTCGTGTATTGTTGATTGCCAACGAGCTCATTGTTTATGTCGGCTCGCGTTAATACTTTTTTTATCGTAGTCCATATCACTTCACAATCTGTCTTGAACGAAACATGGTCTACATACCAAACGTCAAGCTCAAACTTCTTTGTCCACGACAGGTTGTTCCTTCCGTGGCACTGTGCCCATCCGGTTATCCCAGGGCGGACATCATGACGGCGCATTTGCTCCTTGCTGTATAGTGGCAGATATTGGACCAGCAGCGGGCGTGGGCCGATGATTGCCATGTCGCCTTTTAGCACGTTCAGCAATTGTGGCAGTTCGTCGATGCTGAGGTTGCGGACTATTGCCCCAAACCGTGTTATTCGTTGCACGTCGGGCAGCAACTTGCCGTCTGGTCCACGCTTCTCGTTCATGGTCTTGAACTTGATTATCTTGAATATCTTGCCCTTGTATCCCGGACGCTCCTGCGTGAAGAACGCTCCTGCGCCATCGTTGAAAATCAAGAGGAGAATGGTAACTATCAGCAGAAAAGGCCATATCACCAACAATACGGCCAACACGATAGCAAAGTCAAGCCCACGCTTTATATACCTTTCATACATGCCGCTTATTCTTTATAGTCATCCTTCGTCCCCCACAGTTGGGCCATTGGCTCAGTCTCCATCTCGTGCTTGAAGTCGCGCAGTTGATCCAGATAGCTGTACTTGGGGCGGTATGTCGGAAAGTCGGCAAACGTCTTTGTCATGTCAAACGCGTTCTGCAGTGGGTCTGGTTTCTCTGGGCAATAGATTACGGGTGAGGGGTGTCCTTCTGGCGAGAACACCTCTATTATGCCTTTTATCTGCTCTTCGAGTGTCACCTGCCATCCATTGCCACAGTTGTAGCATCCGCCTGGCTTGTCCGATTCAATGCAAGCCTGCACCAGTCGCACGAAGTCCTTGATGTAAACCATCTCCTTTGCTTTTTTGCAATCTCCCCAAATCTCTATAGGCAGGCTCTTGCTCGCCCTGTCCATCAGCATGCGGTAGGGCATCATGCGGCGTTTGTAGTTGGCGTAGTGGTATGCGTTAGGATGATACTGGTAGATGGTAAAGAAGCGCAACGCGAAAAACTGGAAGCCGCACTCCGCCTGGAAGTGCTCCAGCAAGTCAACGGCCGCGTTCTTGGCTATGGTGTATATGGAGTGGTCGCCCGTGAGGGGAAACTGCCGTGGCGCGTCACATGGAATCACGCTGCCGTTGTTATGATATTTCACCATGTCTGATGGCGTCTGTGGGAATACTATCTTTTTGCACCCAACGCTTTGCATCCAGCGCAATACGTTCAACGTGCCAATGGTGATAGACTCAAACAAGTCTACCGGGTCATAAGCGTATCGCGAAGGCAGCGAACTGGCGAAATGGGCCACGGCGTAGATGTCTTCTTTCGGGAGAATGTCAAACGCGGCCATGTCTTCTATGTTCACGGAGTAGTAGCTCATACCCCTGTCCTTGAAAAAGCCGTTGTCGCTTTTCCTGTGTCCAACCGCCACGACGTCGTAGCCCTGTTCATGCAAGTGGACCGCTATATACGCGCCAAGATTTCCCGTGGCTCCAAAAACTACTACTTTCTTCTTGTTCATGTCCATAACCCTCGTGTCTTTCAAAACGATTCCCACTGTCAAGCCTCTCCTCGTGAGCGGCCTTGCCACCCTCTCATGGACTTCTGCTTTTTCAGACATTCATTCTTAAAGGATAACGACGTGGTAATCATTAGCAAAGTTAATAAGAATATTTCACATTACCCATGTTTTCGGTGGGAAAAACAAAACAAAAGCTCTATGCCATGTAAATGTTCCTATTGTTTATGGGGTTTCCGGGATTTGGAGTTATGCTTTGCAGGGGCGGCCCCTGTGGCCGTCCGCAACCAATGTGGACGCATTGGGAAATCTTAGCCATTGGACTATCCGGAGTGCTGACTGCCACTGTGGCAGCTCCTGCAAAGCACACGATGCGCATCGATTTTATTGGATAAAATATTTTACAAATGGTCGTCTGAGAATCGATTTTTTTCAACCAAGCCGTCGCTTGTGTGGAAATGACGCGATTATGAGCTATTTTTGTAAGTACTTGATTATTAAATAATTATATTTTTAGTAACTTTTCGGTGTTGCAAATTCGCTAAAAAGGCATCGCCGTTACAGTGTAATCGCGTTGCCGTTACAGTGTAATCGCGTTGCCGTTACGGTGAAATCGCGTTGCCGTTACGGTGTAATCGCGATGCGATTGCACCGTAACGGGACTGCGATTTGGGAAAAATGGGTGTCGCGTGCCCTTTTTCGGCCAATTTCTCTCTCTGGAACACGCTGCCGCCAAGTGTTAAATTTCGGCAATAATTATTTACAAAATGGCGTTGCGTTAATGGCAAAACGTCTTGAGCACGTGAGCCACGCCGTCTTCCTCGTTGGAGAGGGTCACGAAGTCGGCCTTGGCCTTGACCTCGCTTGCGGCGTTGGCCATCGCCACGCCAAGTCCGGCGTATTCTATCATGGACAGGTCGTTGTAGCCATCGCCAACGGCTATTGTTTCCTCGCGCTTCAGCCCCAACTCCTTGATGAGCCTTGCGAGCGATGCTGCCTTGTCTATGCCGCAAGGTACGCATTCCAGGAAGAAGTCGGCAGATCGATAAACGCCGCACCTGCCCTGCAACGCCACGGCCAACTCCTTTTCCAGCTGGGCCAGCGGGGTGGGGGCGCCCACGATGAGGCACTTGTTTATTGGCGGCTGCACCTGATTGGGGAAGTCGTCGTATTGCACGAGAGGCATCTTGTTGATGAACGCCTCGTGGCGCACATACTCGTCGCTGATGTCGGTTGCGGCGATGTCCTCGCCTTGGTAAGTCAGGATATTGAAAGGGTGGGGCGCGTTTTTTGCCGCGTTGTAGAGCACGGGCACCAAGGCCGTGTCGAGCGTTTGGTTGAAGATGATGGCCTTGTCGGCCCACCTGGTCACGCAACCGCCGTTATACGCCATCACGTAGCCGTCGTAAGAGCCGATGCCCAGCGCGTCGGCCACGGGGCGTATGCCGTAAGTGGGCCTGCCAGAGGCGAGTATGACGCGCATGCCATCGCGTTGCGCGCTCATGAGAGCCTCCTTGGTCAGTGGTGTTATCTCCTTCTTGTTGTTTGTCAGTGTCCCGTCGAGATCGAGGACGATAGCCTTGTATTTCATTTCACTAATACCTATTTATTGGGCAAGATAATGCAAAGTTAGCCATAAATAACGAGAAGCGTCTTCCCTTTGCGGCTTTTCTTTATTTTTCATACCCACGCCGGTCCTTTGCAACGGGGTTGCATTCCTTTATCCGTAACTTTGCAGCCGAACAGAAACCCATTATGATGAATTACATGAGCAAAGCAGACCTTTTCAGACGAGTGTTTTTCATAGTCGGCTCGGCCATCGTGGCCTTGGCGGCCTTTACCCTTTGGCATGGCCAGGCGGCCGGCGACGACGGTCATGACCACGACGCCGAACAGGCCCAGGCAGACGATGATGAACACCAGAACATATCCTTGACGCAGCGGCAAGTGGATGCCGTGGACCTGCGCATGGACATTGCCAAGACGAGGGCCCTCGACGCCACGTTGAAGGTCACTGGGGCCTTGGTGCTTCGTCCGCAGAGCCAGGGCGAGGTGGCGAGCCTGATGGGAGGCATAGTGAGAAGCCTGCTCGTGAAGGATGGCCAGAGTGTGAGCCGCGGGCAAGTGGTGGCCATGATAGAGAACACCGACGTGGTGTCGCTCCAGCGCGAGTATTATTCAGCCTACAAGGAGAGCGAGATGGCGCGCCTGGAGCTTGTGCGGCAACGCCAGCTCTCCAGCAAGGGCGCCGGTGTGGGCAAGAACCTGCAGCAGGCTGAGAAAAACTTCCAGGTGGCGCGTGCCGCCATGGTGGGCATAGCGCGCCAACTGTCGCAGCTCGGCATTGGCACCGCCAAGGCATCACGCGGCAGCTTCACCACGGTCTTCCCCCTGCGCGCACCCATATCGGGCACCGTGAGCCAAGTCAGCGCGTGCCTCGGCAGCTATGCCGACATGCAGACGCCGCTGATGAAGATACGCGACAACAATGCCGTGGAATGCGACCTGAACGTGTTTGAGAAAGACATCAACAAGGTGAAGAATGGCGACCGCGTGCGCGTGGAGCTCGCCAACCAGCCCAACGTGACCCTCACGGGAACGGTCTATGGCATGAACCAATATTTCAACGACGGGACCAAGTCGGTGGCCGTACACGTGAGGCTCGACAACCGTAAGGGCGCGAGGCTACTGGACGGCATGTATGTCTCCGGCCTGATTGCCACGGGGCGGCAAGAGTGCAAGACCCTGCCTTCCGACGCCATCGTGAGCGCGGACGGCAAGACCTATGTCTTCGCCCTCAACAAGCAGCCACGCGACGGCAAGTATGAGTTCTCGCGCCACGAGGTGACCACGGGCGTGAGCCAAGGCGGATATACCGAGGTGGCCCTGTGCGAGCACATACGCAACGGCCAGAAGATAGTGACCGAGAGCGCGTCGTATCTCGCCTCCATGACAGGCGAGCACGGCGAACACAACCATTGACCCATAGAGCATCGCAAGTTATGTTTCAGAAACTCATCGACTATTCGATAGGCCATAAGCTCGTCGTTGGCGTGCTGACCTTGGCCCTCGTGGCGTGGGGCGCGTGGTCGCTCGCTAACCTTCCCTTCGACTCCACGCCCGACATCACCGACAATCAGGTGCAGGTGATAACCCAGGCGCCGTCGCTTGGCGCGCAAGAGGTGGAGCAGTATATCACCACGCCCATAGAGATGGCGTTGGCCAACGTGCCGCGCCTGGAGCAGCGACGCAGCATATCGCGCGGCGGCTTGTCGGTCATCACGCTCGTCTTCGACGACGATGCCGACATCTACTGGGCGCGGTCGCAGGTGAGCCAGATGCTCAGCGAGGCCGTGAAAGACCTGCCCAAGAACACCGACACCGAGATGGGACCCATAGCCACGGGCCTTGGCGAGATTTACCATTACACCGTGAGGGCGAAGAAAGGCTACGAGAACAAATACAGCCTCACCGACCTGCGGACGATACAAGACTGGATAGTGCGCAAGCAGCTCTCCGGCACGCCGGGCGTGGCGGAGGTGAGCGGATGGGGAGGCTACGTGAAGCAATATGAGGTGGCGTTGAGCACCGACCGCCTCAACGCCAACGGCCTGACCATAGCCGACGTGTTCAGCGCCGTAGAGAAGAACAACGCCAACACGGGAGGCGGCTACATAGAAGAGAACGCCAACCAATATTTCATTCGGGGCATTGGCGTGGCAAAGTCGCTCGGCGACATTGCCGACATCACTGTGAAAAACGTGGCGGGCACGCCGGTCAGGGTGGGCGACGTGGCCGACGTGAGACTTGGTCACGCCACGCGCTTCGGGGCGGTGACGCGCAACGGCGAGGGCGAGGTGGTGGCCGGAATAGCCATCATGCTGAAGGGCGAGAACTTCCAGGAGGTCATTAGCAACGTGAAGCACCGCATGGCACAGATACAAAAGAGCCTGCCCGAAGGCGTGGTGATAGAGCCGTTCATAGACCGAACCAACCTCGTCGACCGCGTGGAAGGCACCATAGCCCGCAACCTCATAGAAGGCGGACTGATAGTGGTCTTCGTGCTCATACTCTTCCTTGGCAACGCGCGTGCCGGACTTGTCGTGGCCAGCGTCATACCGTTGAGCATGCTCTTCGCCTTCGGCATGATGAAACTCTTCGGCATAGACGGCAACCTGATGAGTCTCGGCGCCATCGACTTCGGAATGATAGTAGACTCGGCCGTGATAATAGTGGAGGCCGTGGTGAGCCACATCAACGGCACGAGGGAGAAATACCCGGCGCTGAGGCTCACGCAGAAGGAGATGAACCAGGAGGTCAGCTTCTCGGCGTCGCGCATTCGCCAGAGCGCGGCCTTTGGCGAGATAATCATCATGATAGTCTACGTGCCCTTGATGACTCTTGTCGGCATCGAGGGCAAGATGTTCCGCCCCATGGCTCTCACCGTGTTCTTTGCCATACTCGGGGCCTTCATCCTGTCGCTCACTTATGTGCCCATGGCGAGCAGCCTCTTCCTGAGCAAGAAGATACGCGTGGGCGAGAGCCTCGCCGACAAGATGATGCGCCGGCTGAGAAACGTGTATGCCAAGGCCCTCGATTGGGCGCTGGCACGCTACAAGGACGTGACGACCGTTGCCGTGGCGCTGTTTGCCGTGAGCCTCGTGGCGTTCAAGTTTCTTGGCGGCGAGTTCATTCCCACGCTCGACGAGGGCGACTTCGCCGTGGAGATGAGCATGGCGCAAGGCACGTCGCTCTCGTGCATGGTGGAGACGTGCGGCAAGGCCGAGACACTGCTGAAGCGCAAGTTCCCTGAGATAAAGCAGGTGGTGAGCCGCATTGGCAGTGCCGAGATTCCCACGGACCCAATGCCCGTGGAGCGCGCCGACATCATGGTGGCGTTGAAGCCCAAGGCCGACTGGACCTCGGCGAAGTCGACGCCGGAGCTCATGGAGATGATGGAGGAGACGCTAAAGACCATTCCAGGCCTTGAGGCGGAGATATCGCAACCCATACAGATGCGCAACAACGAGTTGCTGACGGGCATCAAGCAAGACGTGGCGATAAAGATTTACGGCGACGACCTCGACGAGCTATCGCGCCAGGCTGTCAAGGTGAAAAACATCATAAGCGGCGTGAGGGGCGTGAGCGGCATTGCCGTGGAGGAAGTGACCGGTCTGCCGCAAATCAATGTCAAGTACAGCCATGAGCGCATGGCACGCTACGGCATCAACGTCGACGACGTGAACGGCGTGGTGGAGTCGAGCTTTGCCGGCGCTACGGCCGGCAGCGTCTACGAGGGCGAGCGCAAGTTCGACATCGTGGTCCGCATCGACAACGCCGAGCGCGACGCCAAGCGGCTT
>SAMEA3663095__coassemble_946_pt1 | contig 32011 bp, 22 predicted proteins | sample SAMEA3663095__metabat2_low_PE_021 | metagenome-assembled genome bin SAMEA3663095 (sample SAMEA3663095) | pig gut metagenome | biome: pig gut; feature: pig-associated habitat; material: faeces | place: France | collected 2012 | reverse complement strand
ATACAAAAGGAGGGTGCACCATAAATGACCATAGTCAATTATGACACACCCTCATTATTTTTATACAAATGCGACTTCTGAGAAAAGCCACCACAATATCAGCGGAAAAAACAACAGATACTTCCGCGAAAAGTCATCAAGATTCCAATGAAAACCAACATGCTAAATTCCAAGCATCGGCTTTAGGAATCGCGGTGTATAACCCTTGGAACTTACAGCCACTTGCTCTGGCGTACCAGTGGATATGATTTGTCCACCGCCACGTCCACCTTCCGGCCCGACATCAATAATCCAGTCGGCAAGCTTTATGACATCAAGGTTATGCTCGATGATGACGACAGTGTTGCCACGATCAACCAACTTCTCCAATACATCCATTAGGATGCGGATGTCCTCGAAATGCAAACCGGTTGTTGGCTCATCGAGAATATACAGCGTCTTGCCCGTGTCACGCTTAGAAAGTTCGGTGGCAAGCTTCACGCGCTGGCTCTCACCACCCGAGAGCGTTGTGCTGCTCTGCCCGAGCTTTATATATCCAAGTCCGACCTCTTGCAGGCTCTTTATCTTTTGCAGTATGTTGGGCACGTTCTCAAAAAACTCCACTGCCTGGTTTATGGTCATGTCGAGAACGTCGGCAATCGACTTGCCCTTATAACGCACTTCCAAGGTCTCACGATTATATCGCTTGCCATGGCACACCTCACAAGGCACCGTCACGTTTGGCAGGAAGTTCATTTCTATTACCTTATAACCGTTTCCACCGCAAGCCTCACAACGGCCTCCCTTTACATTAAACGAGAATCGTCCCGGCTTGTAACCCCTTATCTTGGCTTCTGGCAGGTTTACGAACAAGCTGCGAATGTCGGTAAAGACTCCAGTGTAAGTAGCCGGATTAGATCGTGGCGTCCTTCCGATAGGGCTTTGGTCTACATTCACCACCTTGTCGATGTTGTCTATTCCCTCGACCTTATCGTATGGCATTGGCTTCTTGAGCGACCTGTATAAGTGTTGCGACAAGATTGGCGCGAGAGTCTCATTTATAAGTGTCGACTTGCCCGATCCCGACACGCCAGTGACCACGATAAGCTTGCCAAGCGGAAACTCCACGTCAACATGTTTGAGATTGTTGCCGCACGCCCCCATTATTTTGATGCTCTTGCCATTGCCTTGACGACGAACAGCGGGCACGGCAATGCGGCTTTCTCCGTTAAGATATTGCGCCGTTATGGTGTGGGTCTTCAGCATATCCTTTGGCGTACCCTCAAACACCACCTCGCCTCCTTTGCGCCCAGCCTTAGGGCCTATGTCCACAATCCAGTCGGCAGCCCTCATCATGTCCTCGTCGTGTTCCACCACGATAACCGTGTTGCCGAGGTCGCGCAGTTCCTTGAGAGAGCGTATGAGCTTCTCATTGTCGCGCTGATGAAGGCCGATGCTCGGCTCATCGAGGATGTAAAGCACGTTGACAAGTTGCGAGCCAATCTGCGTGGCAAGCCTAATGCGCTGGCTCTCACCACCGGAGAGCGAAGCCGACTGACGATTGAGCGAGAGATAATCGAGACCCACTTCCAAAAGGAAGTTGACCCTTGTCTTTAGTTCTTTCAGTATCTCGTGAGCAATCTTCTTGTTCTGTGGTTCCAACTTGTCCTCAACGGTAGAGAGCCATTCGTTAAGCTCAGAGATGTCAAGGTTGGCAACCTCAGATATATTCTTGTCGCCAACCTTGAAGGCCAACGACTCTTTCTTCAGCCTGTTGCCATGACACTCCGGACATTCGCTTGTCGCGAGAAACTGAGCCGCCCACTTTTGGCTCGCTGCGGAATCGTCATCATTCATCACGTCAGTGAGATATTTGATGACACCTTCGAACGTGACAAAATAATCGCTCGATGTATGCACGATGCTCTTGTCGATGCGCACGCTCTCCAACGAGCCATTCATTATCGTGTCGATGGCCTCGTCAGGAATGTCCTTGTATGGCGTCTTTAGATCGCAACCGTATTTTTGGAGAATGGCGTCTATTTGCCAGAATATCATCTGGTTCTTGTATTTGCCCAATGGCACGATGGCGCCATCACGAATGCTAAGATTCTGATTTGGAATCACTTTCTTTAAGTCAATCTCGTCTACAATGCCCAATCCGTGGCATCTGGGGCAAGCGCCTTCGGGCGAGTTGAAAGAGAACATGTTTGGAGCCGGGTCACCGTAAGAGAGTCCTGAGGCTGGGTCCATGAGGCGCTTTGAGAAGCTGCGCGTCGTGTCAGAATCCTTGTCAAGAATCATAATGGTGCCGTCGCCCTGCTTCATGGCCGTCGCTATGGAATGGCGCAACCGCTCATCGTCTTTTGGCTCAACCTTCAGCTTGTCTATCACGACCTCTATGTTATGGTTCTTGTAGCGGTCGACCTTCATTCCTCGCGTTATTTCCTTCACCTCTCCATCCACGCGAATATACAGATACCCCTTTCGGCGCATCGACTCGAAAAGCTCCCTATAATGACCCTTTCGCTGCCTGACGAGCGGGGAAAGGATAAAGATCTTCTTGCCGGCATACTCATCAAGGATAAGACCCACGACCTTCTCTTCCGTGTACTTCACCATTTTCTCACCCGTGACATAGCTATAAGCCGTACCTGCACGAGCAAAGAGCAATCTTAAGTAATCGTATATTTCAGTCGTCGTGCCCACGGTGGAACGCGGGTTCTTGTTTGTCGTCTTCTGCTCAATGCTGATAACCGGGCTCAAGCCGCTAATCTTGTCAACGTCGGGGCGTTCCATGTTGCCGAGGAAGTTGCGGGCATAAGCCGAGAACGTGTCGATATACCTGCGTTGCCCCTCAGCATAAATGGTGTCGAAGGCGAGCGACGACTTGCCCGACCCCGATAGTCCAGTTATCACTGTCAACGAGTTGCGTGGTATCTTAACGTCTATGTTTTTAAGATTGTGGACGCGAGCGCCCTCAACGGTAATCCAATCTTGTGTCATCTCTATCGTTATCTCGTTTGCGTCTCGGTATAACCGCGAAGCAAGTTAATGTCTTTTTTTATGTTGAATTTCCTCCCGTCAGCCCCACGTGCCTTAACCAAGAGGAAGTAGACACCTTGACTGACGTCTTTGCCATTTGACTTCCCATCCCAACCGCCAGAAGGGTCATCCCAAGAGTATATTTTCTGCCCCCAGCGGTTGAATACCGTGGCATGAAATTCCGTTATGCTCTTGTAGCCATCCTTTGCCTTGAAAATATCGTTGATGCCATCGCCATTCGGAGAGAACGCGTTTGGAAACTCCAACTTGCTCTCATAGATGGAAACTGACAATGGGGTCGCCTCCGACTTCCAGTAATCACTTGTGTAACTTACCGTGTCGTTGCCATTGACGAAAGTCGCCCACAACTCAACAAGGTGACTCCCCGACTCCGTAAAAGTGAACTCCGTATTCTCCTCATGCCTTACTGCATAAGGGGTATCGCGTTGCCCCTGTCGATAGAAACGCCATTCATAATTAGCCGTCCAGCCCTCCACGTGTTCGGCTCCGCTTGAAAACGAAACCGCCAACGGCGCCGATTCGCTAATGCTTGTGGCCTCTGTTTCCGTGTTTCCCCCTTCATCGGTATAGCTCATCTGCGGGTTGATAGTCGGAGTGGCAGTCTGACCATAAGACCGACAAACGGCAAACAACACGACAAAAAGGAAATAAGCGACTTGTTTATTCATTGTCCGACATCTATTAATTGGAAATGCAAAGATACGCAACTTTTTTTTAAGGATGCAGCTTGTATGTCGTATTTTTTGTGTAAGTTTGCACAATAAATTATAAAACAAATCATTTAGAAATGAAAATGTTTTTGCGATACGCACTTGTCGTGTTTGCGTCCTTGTTTTGTTTTCAAAGCTTCGCGCAGACACAAAACTGGCGGGAGAAGTATCAAGTAAAGAAAAAAGATACGCTTTATGGCATAGCCAAGAAATACAACATTTCCGTGGATGCCCTTATTGAGGCTAACCCCGAAATGAAGGTAGACGGTTTCGAGCTCAAGAAGGGCAGTTATGTCTGCATACCTTATGCAGCCTCTGGCACGTCGGGGCAGACTTCCGCCACGCCCGTGCGCACGCTCATTCAAACTGCCAGTCGCCAATTTTCAGGCAAGACAGTAAGGGTTGGCGTAATGCTTCCGCTTCACGACGTTGACGGCGACGGCCGCCGCATGACGGAGTTTTACCGAGGAATGCTTATGGCGTGCGACTCGTTGCGCGCGGAGGGCATGAACATAGACATACACGCTTGGAACGTGAACATAGACGCCGACATAACCAACTTCATAAAGCAACCCGGCGCGGCAAAGTGCGACATTATATTTGGCCCATTGTATAGCAAGCAAGTTCACGCGCTCGCGGAGTTTTGCAAGGCACGCGACATACAAATGGTAATTCCTTTCTCCATCACGGGCGACGACGTGTCCATGTACAAGCAGATTTTCCAAGTCTACCAGACCAATGACAGGCAAACGAACAATAGCATAGAGACTTTCTTGAAGCTTTTTCCTAACTGCCATCCAGTATTCATCGACTGCAACGACAAGACTTCCACCAAAGGCAACTTCACTTTCGGGCTGCGCACGCGCCTTGAAAGCCACAACATCGGCTATGGCATAACAAACATCGGCAGCTCTGACGACTTGTTCGCCAAGCAGTTCAGCCAGAACAGCCAGAACATCGTTATACTCAATACCGGCCGCTCGCCTGAACTGACATTGGCACTCAACAAGCTCGCCATATTGAAAGCCAATAATCCCACGCTGAAAATCAAGCTTTTCGGCTATACTGAATGGATGATGTATCTTGGCATTGACGAGGCAAAATTTCACGAGTTTGACACTTACATACCTTCCACGTTCTACTACAATCCGGCCAGCCCCCGAACTCAATCGCTCACACGATCCTATCGCCAATGGTTTAAGACAGACATGCAAAACGCGTTGCCAAGGTTCGCGTTGACAGGCTACGATTACGCCCAGTTCTTCCTTCGTGGTTTCGCCAAGTATGGCAAGGCGTTCCGAGGCGTCAAGAACCAAAACTCGTGGAAGGCCGTGCAGGCGCCATTGCGGTTCAAGCAGGTTGGAGCGGCAGGCATGCAAAACGACTTCTTCCAGCTCGTCCACTTCATGCCAAACGGCAATGTTGAAGCCATTTCATATTGACAATCATGAGATTACCATACAGAATATTATTAGCCGCCATTTGCTTTCCCTTGTTTGCCCACGCGCAGATTGGCGAGCATCGCAACACGCTTTCCATTGGCGGAAACGCGGGATATAACATGACGACCATCCGCTTTACCCCAAAAGTGCCACAAGGCATGAAGGGAGGCATGAACATGGGTTTCACGGCACGCTATACTGTGGAGAAATATTTTGCCACCATTGCTTCCATTCAAGCTGAGGTCAATTTCAGCCAACTGGGCTGGAAGGAAGACATACGCGACATGAGCAACCAACCCGTCATCAACACCGTAACGAAGCAAGCCGAAAAGTATGAGCGCACAATCAACTATGTGCAGATACCATTCTTCGCTCACCTCGCCTGGGGAAGGGAAAACAATGGATTCAACTTTTTCGTCAACGCCGGTCCACAACTGGGCATATACGTCAGCGAAAGCACCAAGTCTAATTTTGATTGGGCAACGCGCAACATGGATGACCGGTCTAATAAAGTGGTGGCGCAAGACACCATGAGCGTGGAAAACAAAATGGACTATGGAATAGCGGCAGGTGCCGGAGTGGAATGGGCCACTAAGAAACTCGGGCGATTCACGCTTGAGGCACGCTATTATTATGGGCTCGGCAACATATACGGCGATTCCAAACGCGACTATTTCGGGTCAAGCAACTATGGCACGATAACCATCAAGTTAGGATGGCTTGTAGACATAATGAAATGACCAAGAACTATCTATATAGCATTTTATAAACCATAAACTGATTTTATATGTTTGAAAACCAACCAAAAGGACTTTATGCGCTTGCCCTTGCCAACACAGGTGAGCGTTTCGGCTATTACACCATGCTTGCCATATTCGTTCTTTTCCTTCAATCCAATTTCGGATGGGGAGAGGGACTGGCAGGAACCGTCTATGCCACATTCTTGATGCTCGTTTATTTCCTGCCCATTGTCGGCGGTGCCGTGGCAGACAAGATTGGCTTCGGTCGTTGCGTGACGTTCGGCATTATCGTGATGTTTATTGGCTACCTGTTGCTTGCCATTCCCGCTGGCGCAGGCGCTGCCGCGATAGCAATAATGTCGCTTGCCTTGGTGCTCATAAGCATGGGCACGTCTTTATTCAAAGGCAACTTGCAAGTGATGGTAGGCAAGCTTTACGATGCCCCGGAATACGCTAACCAACGCGATGCCGGATTCTCCATCTTCTACATGGCAATCAACATTGGCGCGCTCTTCGCGCCCACTGCCGCCACAAAACTCCACGCTTGGGCAATGACAGCCCTGAACGCGTCGGAGGCCTCGGCCTATCACTATGCATTTGGCGTGGCTTGCTTGTCGCTCGTAGTTTCCATCGCCATATATTACGGCTTCAGATGGACATTCGCGCAAGTGGACAACACGGCCAGCAAGGCAAAGAAGGCCAACGATGAAAAGGCCGTGGAGGCTCATGTTGAGACACCTGAGGAAAAAGCTGACACTCACAGCCGACTGGTGGCCTTGTTCCTCGTGTTCGCCGTGGTCATCTTCTTCTGGATGGCATTCCACCAAAACGGCTTGACGCTTACCTATTTCGCTCGTGACTTTACGCAGACAACGGCCACTGGCCTCGTAGGAATGCTATTCGATGTTACCAACCTGCTGGGTGTCATCGTTATGGTTTACGCCCTGTTCGCAATTTTCCAAAGCAAGACCACAAAAGGACAGATTATCTCTGGTGTCGTGATCCTTGCCTGTGCAGCGTTCCTTGGTTACAAGTTCTTTGACTCTACTGACCAGACGGTAAACGTTGACGTGCCACTATATCAGCAGTTCAACCCTTGCTTCGTGGTCATGCTCACACCTGTCAGCATGGCTCTCTTCGGCTGGTTGGCATCAAAGAAGAAAGAGCCATCAGCCCCCCGCAAGATTGGACTTGGAATGTTGGTAGCCGGCATAGGTTATGTAATCATGATTGCCGCTTCCATTGGCTTGAGCTATCACGCTTCTTACGTTGCCGACGATCCTCAGCGCGTCAGTCCGTTGTGGCTCGTAAGCACATATCTCGTGCTCACGTTTGCCGAGCTTCTTCTCTCACCCATGGGCATCAGCTTCGTCAGTAAAGTTGCGCCTCAGAAGTATCAGGGTGTGATGATGGGCTGCTGGTTTGGCGCTACAGCCATTGGCAACTTCCTCGTGCAGATACCTGCCTACCTTTGGAACAACGTGCCTCTTACTGCCGTTTGGGGAGTACTTGTGGCATTGTGTCTCGCAAGCTTCGTCTTCATATTCTCCGTGATGAAGAAGCTTGAGAAAGTGGCCTGATTAAATCGCCATTTGGAAAAACAACTTTTTAGTACATAACACATACTGGGCTGGATTCCACACCATTGGAGTCCAGCCTTTTGTATATCTTGATATTTGATAACAAAAATATTTTACAAATGGTCGTCTGAGAATCGATTTTTTTCAACCAAGGTGTCGCTTGGTCGGAAATAACGCGATTATGGGCTATTTTGCTAAAATACTGACAATCAACAGATTGCGATTTTGGCAGTTTTTCAGCGTTGAAAATTCGCTTAAATGGCATCGCCGTTACAGTGCAATCGCGATGCCGTTACGGTGTAATCGCGATGCCGTTACGGTGCAATCGCGTCGCCATTACGGTGTAATCGCGACGCCGTTACGCCGTAATCGCAATAATTTTGGGCAAAAATCAGGTCGGCGGTATTGCTGAGGGGCTGAAGGCCACCCTTTTCCCGCTCTATTTGCCCCTATTTCCAAGTGTTAAATTTTGGCAATAAAATTTTACAATTCCACGTTGGCACATGGTGCCCTTCATGGATTAATACAAGACAGAGGCAGTATTGCCGTTTTTAGTAAAACATCACTCTAAATTACCAAAAAGCCTTAAAATGGCGGTCATAAAAATAGCTTCCATAATGTCTTATACATAATCTTCGTTCAATAAGACATCAAAAGGCAGATTGACGTGAAACACTAATGCATAAAAAGTTTGAAAAAACAGGAATAAAAGAGTAAGATTTAACTATTTTATTAGTAACTTTGCACCTATAAGAAATTTATATCAACATTTCCAGTTCTTTGGAAGTGTTACTCTTATTCTTAAATCAATATTTTCATACATTATATATGTACAAGAAAGAAGAATTATCTGTCATGGGTAAGGAAGAACTTGCCGATATTGCCAGAAAGCTTGAGCTATCCCCTGAAACTTACACTACAAATGAGGAATTGGCTTATGCTATCCTTGACAGACAAGCAGTGATCGGGAGCAAGAAACAGTCGACTAATGACAACAACCAACAAACAGACAATACTCCCTCACAAGACAAAAACGTAAAGACAATGACGTTGTTCAACGACACGTCTGACCCTCAAAAACTTCTTGCTGAGCTTGAGGAGGCGTTAAAGAGTCAACCGAAACATCGTGGGCCCAAGACCAAAGCAGAACGTGAGCTTATGGCCAAAATCGCGGAAGTGAAAAACATGATGGCCTCAGGTTCAAACAGCACAGGGCAGAAGGCTTATGCGCAAGGGGCCATTTCAAATGTGCCTGCTCCTGTGACGCATAAAGACATCCTGCCTGCAGTAGTACCGACAGAAAATGGCAACAATGATGGTACCACCAACATGATTGCCAATTTTCAAGCTAAGATAGCGGCACAGAACGAGAATGCCAAGACCGAGAAAGAAGACGCATCCGATACGCCAGAGGACAATGATACCACAAATAGCGTTTGGGAAGGAGACCCGGCTGATGGCACAGACTTCATCACCGTGGTTGACATACCCGTGGAAGACCAAGGCATTACGCCAAACTACGACATGTTTGACCATCCCACCACAGGAACTTCATTCGTTCAACAACCACCTGTGGAAACGGAAGTTCCCCAGAACGACAATAACATTGACACGCCTGAGCCTTTCGATTTCAACGACATCATCTCAGCCAACGGCGTACTTGAGGTAATGGCCGATGGCTATGGTTTCTTGCGTTCAAGCGATTACAATTATCTTTCGTCACCAGACGACGTCTATGTTCCCAATAACCAGATCAGGCGTTATGGCTTGAAGACGGGAGACGTGATCGAAGCACGCGTACGCCCGCCACACGATGGGGAGAAATACTTCCCGATGACAAGCATCGTTTCAATAAACGGTCGTCGTCCAGAGGAAGTTAGGGATCGCGTGCCATTCGAGAACCTCACGCCACTGTTCCCTGACTGCAAGTTTGACCTTACCGGTGATCCTGCCACGACAAATCTGTCCACCAGAATAGTAGACTTGTTCGCTCCAATAGGAAAAGGCCAGCGCGCGCTGATCGTGGCTCAGCCGAAGACCGGTAAAACCATCTTGATGAAAAACATTGCCAACGCGATAGCCGCTAACCATCCGGAGGCTTACTTGATGATGCTTCTCATCGATGAGCGTCCTGAGGAAGTCACAGACATGGCTCGCACAGTCAACGCCGAGGTAATAGCGTCTACTTTTGACGAACCAGCCGAACGCCACGTAAAGATAGCCGGCATTGTGCTTGAGAAAGCGAAACGAATGGTGGAATGTGGACATGACGTTGTAATATTCCTCGACTCCATAACGCGTTTGGCAAGAGCATACAACACGGTATCTCCAGCTTCAGGCAAGGTTCTTACCGGTGGTGTTGACGCCAACGCGTTGCAAAAGCCCAAACGCTTCTTCGGCGCGGCAAGAAATATCGAAGGCGGAGGATCGCTCACCATCATTGCCACTGCACTTATAGACACGGGCTCTAAGATGGATGAGGTGATATTCGAGGAATTCAAGGGAACGGGCAACATGGAGTTGCAACTCGACCGCAACCTGTCCAACAAGCGCATCTTCCCGTCAGTCAATCTCGTGGCATCGAGCACCCGCCGCGACGACCTGCTTCTTGACAAGACTTCTCTTGACAGGATGTGGATTCTGCGTAAGTATATTGCGGAAATGACACCATTGGAGGCCATGAACACTATCCACGACCGCATGGTTCATACCCGCAACAATGTTGAGTTCCTTGCCTCAATGAATGGCTAAACGCCAGCCATAATCAATCGGTCAATTGCTGAAATATCATAACGATCAAGCAAAGACGCGTCTTCCTTGAACTTATCCGAAAGGATATTCACGTGGAGATGCGTCTTTGCTTTTTTTGCCTCTTCGGCCTTAATAGACACAAATTCTGTAAAGCGTTTAGCGGCACCTTCTCCTTGCCCCATAAACCATAGGCAATAGCCAGCGTTGAGATGGTCGACGGCAACGTCACTGCCCGAGGCAAGGATGCCTTCATACAGTTTCAACGCTTTTTCCGTTTGTTTCGTGCATAGAAGTCCCCATGCCAACACTCTCCTCACGTCGACATTGCCTTGGTCGTTATAATAAAGCTCGTAGAGAATCTTAACCGCTTCGTCTTCCTTGTTGTCATTGATAAGCGCAATAGCCTCGTTCATCTTGTACTGCTGTTTATCCGGGAAGAGTTCCGACAGACGACGATAGAGCTCCGTGGCCTTGGCATAATGAGCACAATGAAAACTTGCTTGGGCATAACCTTTCAGCGATTGTTCACCATGATTCTCTATTTCATATGCCTTGGCAAACAACTCCTCGGCCTGGCTGAAATAACCGTCTTTTAAGGCTATTCGAGCTGCCAAAAGGTTATCATCCAATCGACTCTCATCATAATAGTTGTCGAGCATCGCCTTGGCAACAACTAACATCTTCCGTTTTATAAGAAACTTTACGATGCCAATGGCACCATCGTGCATGGTCGCATGAAAAACCGGATTGTCAAGAAACATTCGGTTAGCATCGTTGTCAAAAGGATTGCTGAAAGCCTTACGACTGTCATTGATGCGGAAAAACCTGTAAAGGTCTTGAAGATATTGCCTGCGAAAAAAAGCAGGTGTATTCATGACTCCTTCCATGCCTGGCACGACCATGCCGGCGTTGTTGCTTATCATTTCCTTGATGTTGGCAGGCAGTTGGGGAAAAACCGAGGACATTGCCAATGCGAAACTGTATTTATCCGAGTCACAAAATGGCATAGTTGACAATAAGTTAGACATGAACTTTGTGTCTCTTACCTCTTGCGGTAAATGACCAAGGCCGGGGTGCAGCATGTAAAAAGGCGTAAACCAATTGGACAAGGTAAAGAAGAAACCAAAACGCTTCATCTTGGAGAATCCGCCAAAATAGATGTCTGCGCCACGCTTCTGCATTTCCGCCATTTTGCGCATGCCTTGTTCCATTTCCTCTATTTTCTTGTCGCTGCTATCACCATGGAGAATGTCGTCCATCGGGTTTTCGTCTTTCTCCCTTATGCCAAACCTCGTTACTTCAAGATTTTGGTTCTTGATTATGTTTGGCATAACGTCCCTCTCTATCGTTTCGGTATCTTGTTCGGCAGACATGCAAAACACGACTTGCATTTGCAGTTCCACCAACTCATCACGAAAGCCCTTGTCTGCCATCAATGGTTTTAAGCTTTCCCTTATGTTCGGGAACAAGTTGAAATCCCCATTGTCCAACGCGAATACCAAGCCAATGAGAGCCCTTTGCTTCAACTTTTCATCCGTAGCTTCCTTGTAAATTCTTAATAGCAGCAATACCTTTACCGGGTCAGGCGACAAAAGTGACGACATCATAACCGCCGCAGACAATGAAAGCGCGTCGGTTGTCTCGATTATGGGAGAAAGAATGAGATTCGCAATGTCGTTGGCATGTTCATTGCTCCACTGTCCAGAACACAATATTTGATTGAAAGCATTCGACATTATATTATGCCGACGTTCATAAAGCATCTTGCGCTTTTCAGCTACCTTTTGCTCTGTCTCAAGTGTCAACATTGCCAAGTCTGACACAAACAGCTCAAGGCCATTACGAAGGCTGTCCACGTCAAGCCGCGTGGCATCGCGAGGTACCAATGTTCTTACGAAAGGATCAAACTGCTTGCGCACCTGCAGTTCAACGTCCGTCAGTTTCCTATAAAGACGTTGAACCAATTTGCCATATAAGTCGGCGCGCGAATTGTCTTGAAAACCACGAAGCATATATTCGCTCATCAAGCGGTAGCTATCGCCTATGCTCTCAAGCTCGTCGTCAGACGGACGCGAATAATCAGCCATGATGGCACTTGTCTTGCTCAATACAGAACCAAGAGGCTGTCTTTCGGACAATTGTTTCTTTAGCGAGCTTGTGCTCCTGATGAAGTCTTTCCAGTTGGTATCGTCAAGTCTTGTCATATATTGTCTGTCAATATCTTTTCGCAATGTTAATGTCACGCTCTCTTGGCTGCCTCACATGATTGAACCGCAATTTAGGCAAGGCCTTAATGGTTTTAGCATCAGCGTTTGTATATTTGGTGATGACAGTAGCATAGTGTTGCAATCCAAAATGATTGATTGAATCCACGGCAATGTTATATGCCTTTACGAAGTTGTCGAGTTGTTTCTGCCGCCTTTTGTCTTTCAGCGCGTTTTCCCTGAACGCTATAACACCGAGACGTATGTTCTTGTCACGACTATCCATAAGCATCGGGTTATTATACAAGCGCGCGGTCGTGGCTTGAGGCTCAGAGAACAGCGCCGCATCCATCTCGTTGTTGATAATCATTTTTATGCGAATACGTGGATCATTAATCTGAACCTTAAAAACGTCAAACTTGGGTTTGGCGCTGTCTATCGCATAATCCGCAAGATAATCTGTCACGGAAAATCGCGTCATTGCTATCATCTTGTCAGATAATTGCTTGAGCTCCTTGATGCGCGAAATACGATTTGTGTACAGTTGCCAATAAGCGTTCGTCGCAGTTATGTATCGCAACGCCACGCCCTTTTTCTTCAATCTTTCCGTGCGTATAAGGTCGCTGACCATGCCTTCAACGTACTTGCCTTTTACCAACGTGTCGCAATCAATCTGGGCACTTCTCTGCTTCAAGCGCACGTCCACGCCGTTTTTCTTGAACAGGCTATCCTCCACTCCAATGAAAAGTGGCAAACAATCAAGGGTGGGCACCGTGGCAACTTTCAACGCAAGACTATCCTCGCGCAACAGTTCCTCGCGCGATAGTTTCTCCTCTTGCTTTTTCTCTTTATAACTCTTGTTGCAAGAACATATTGAAGTGGAAAGCAATAACAGGCTAAAGACAGACGTCATTGCCACCCTGCCCTTGATTAATCCAAGATTCCTAATCGTCCTCATATTCCGTAGTGTCGTTGATGCCAGCCTCACGCAGGGCTTCCCTACGCTCCCTGCATGTTCCACATTTTCCACAATGCTTCTCGCCACCCTTGTAGCAACTCCAAGTCTCGCTGTAATCTATGCCAAGGGCCTTGCCATGTCTCGCGATGTCAGCCTTAGTCAAGTTTGTGTAAGGGGCCCATATATCAACACCCACGTAAGTTCCCGCCTTAGCTGCCGCTGACATGTTGTTTACGAACTCGGGACGGCAATCCGGGTAAATGGCGTGATCGCCACCGTGATTGGCCATCATCACATGTTTCAAGTGGTTAGACTCCGCAAGTCCAACGGCTATCGAAAGCATTATGCCATTGCGAAAAGGAACTACGGTAGACTTCATGTTCTCGTCGTCATAGTTTCCCTCTGGAATGGCCTCGGCGCCTTCAAGCAGGCTTGACTTGAAATATTCAGACATAAAACCAAGGTCGATGGTTATGTGAGGTATACCCAAACGCTTGCAGTGCAACTCCGCAAACGGAATCTCACGCTGATTGTGATTGCTTCCATAGTTGAACGACACGCCCAGGGCAATGCGATCCTTATATTCGTAAAGCATCGTGATGGAATCCATTCCACCGCTGACTATTATTATACTGTCTTTCATAAGTCAGATTATTAATTATTAATCATTAATTAAACAAAACCCTAAGCGCTTCCTCCACTTTCTTGACAGGATGAAGTTGAATGGCATATTTTTTAAGGTTTATACCTTTCATGTTATAAGCGGGCAATATAATGTGATTGAATCCGAGTTTCTCCGCTTCGGCTATTCGCTGTTCCACACGGCTGACAGGCCTTACCTCACCGCTAAGCCCCACCTCGCCGCACATGCACCAACCATTCTCAATTGGCGTGTCAACATTACTTGACAACACGGCGGCTATCACGCTAAGGTCCATGGCCATATCCGTGACCCTCATCCCGCCGGCAATGTTGAGGAATACGTCTTTTTGCATAAGTTTGAAACCAACGCGCTTCTCCAATACGGCAAGAAGCATGTTCAACCTGCGTTGGTCAAATCCTGTCGCCGAACGTTGTGGCGTGCCATACGCGGCTGTCGAGACCAGGGCTTGGGTTTCCACAAGGAAAGGTCTGAGACCTTCTATGGTGGAACTGATGGCCACTCCTGAAAGTCCATCATGGTTTTCTGTTAAAAGAAGCTCTGAGGGATTTGATACCGCGCGCAGGCCGTCTTGTCGCATTTCATAAATACCGAGTTCCGACGTGCTGCCAAATCGGTTTTTAATACTTCTCAATATCCTGTATACATAATGTTGGTCACCCTCAAACTGTATCACGGTGTCAACAATATGCTCAAGGATTTTTGGACCAGCCAAAGTGCCTTCCTTGTTTATGTGGCCAATGAGTATGACAGGTACTCCGCTGCTCTTTGCGAATCTTAGCAAGGACGCCGCGCATTCCCTGACTTGTGAAATGCTTCCGGGAGAAGAATCTACTTGCTCTGTGGATATGGTCTGGATTGAGTCAATCACCACAAGACTTGGATGCAATTGCTGAATGCCAGCATATATCTTTTCCAACGATGTCTCACAAAGGATAAACACGTTATCAATTTCATTCGCCGGGTCGTCAGCATTTCCATCCTTGCCAACAGTGTCACCATGCGCCCCTTTTCTTATTCTCTCCGCCCTCATCTTTATTTGATGAGCGCTCTCCTCTCCACTGACATACAAGATAGGCATGTCGTGCATGCCAAGAAGGGTCTGCAAAGTGAGGGTCGACTTTCCTATGCCTGGCTCACCGCCAAGCAACACAATGCTCCCCGGTACGAGACCTCCTCCCAATACGCGGTTTAATTCTGGATCGTTGGTGTCTATTCTCGGCGCGTCTTGCAAGGGTATTTCTTTAAGACGCAGCGGTTTGCTATCGTCATGGCCCACAAGCGACTTGCCAACGCGCTTGCTGAATGAAGCCGCCGTGTTCTTAGCGTTCATGGAGCCATAGTTGGCATCAACTTTTATCTCCTTGAAACTATCCCACTCGCCACAGGAAGGGCAACGCCCAAGCCACTTGGCCGACTCATATCCGCAGTTGCCGCAGACATACATGGTCTTGTCTTTCGCCATGGCTACAAGCTAATTATATTCTTTTTTTGTAAACGTCTTGTCAATCAAGACTTCACCAGTAGTGCTTGATTTCATCACATAACGGAAATTATAACCCGCTTGCTTATACTCCTTCATGCTTGTGTTATCTTTCAAGCTGCCAAGGATGGTTGACACGATTTCTTTCTTATGAATTTCTATTATGGCAGAATCATCCAACTTGCCTGACAAGGAATAATAATAACCAAACGTATGTGTTTCACGGGAAAAGGTAACACTGTCTGTCCGCTGACAGTTTTCCACTGGCGTTGGACAATAACGTTCCGTATAATCTTCCGCCGTCTTTGCCGCAAGGTCTTCCAACGTGGTGCGGTGACACCCCGAAAATAAAAGAGCCACAAAAGCAAGAAACAATAACTTGTGATTCATCGTCTATATTCTGTCTTCTTTGTTTTGAATTCTTTTTAGCGCAAAGTTAAGAAAAATATGTAATTTTAGATAATCATTGTCCCATCTTTTTTGTAACTTTGCGACAAAGATTACTATTTTCGAATGGAAAACATCCGCAATTTTTGCATTATAGCTCATATCGATCACGGAAAGTCAACGTTGGCTGACAGAATGCTTGAATACACCAAGACCATCAAGATTACTGAGAATCAAATGCTTGACGACATGGATCTTGAGCGTGAGCGTGGCATAACCATCAAGAGCCACGCCATAGAGATGGAATATGAGCTTAATGGACAGAAATACATTCTCAACTTAATAGACACTCCGGGACACGTTGACTTCAGCTATGAGGTGTCAAGGAGCATCGCCGCATGCGAAGGCGCATTGCTTGTAGTGGATGCCACGCAAGGCGTACAAGCCCAGACCATATCCAACTTGTATATGGCCATTGACCACGACCTGGAAATAATACCTGTCATCAACAAGATAGACATGCCCAACGCCATGCCTGATGAGGTTGAGGACGAAATCGTGGACCTTATAGGTTGTGACCACGAGAGCATCATCAGGGCCAGCGGCAAGACAGGCGAAGGCGTGCCAGACATACTCAAAGCAGTCGTGGAGCGAATACCGTCGCCTAAGGGTGACCCCAAGAAGCCGCTGCAAATGCTTATCTTCGACTCCATATTCAACTCTTTCCGCGGTATCATAGTCCTTGGAAAGGTCATCAACGGCGTAGTTCGTCAAGGCGACAAGGTGAAGTTCGTGCAGACCGACATGGAATATACGGCCGACGAGGTTGGTGTCTTGAAGATGGACATGGAACCTCGCAAGGAGCTGTCTACCGGCGAGGTTGGATATATCATATCAGGTATCAAGACAGCGACAGAGGTTAAAGTGGGAGACACCATAACCCACGTTAATAATGCTTGCGAGAAAGCCATTGAGGGATTCCAAGAGGTTAGGCCAATGGTATTCGCAGGTGTTTATCCTATTGACCCAACTGAATACGAAAACCTTCGCAGCTCGCTTGAAAAGTTGCAACTCAACGACGCAAGCCTTACTTTCATGCCAGAGTCCTCGCAGGCGTTAGGCTTTGGTTTCCGTTGCGGCTTCCTCGGTCTTCTGCACATGGAGATTGTGCAGGAACGTCTTGACCGTGAATTCAACATGGAAGTCATTACCACCGTGCCAAACGTGTCTTATAAAGTGTACACTAAGCAAGGTGATGAATTAGAGGTTCATAATCCGAGTGGCCTGCCCGACCCTACCGAGATTGACCATATTGATGAGCCATACATCAAGGCAAGCATCATTACGTCGAGCGATTATATCGGCCCAATCATCAAGCTTTGCCTTGACAAACGTGGAGAACTACTTGATCAGCAATACATTTCCGGTAACAGGGTGGAGCTGCACTTCATGATTCCATTGGGCGAGATAGTCATCGACTTCTATGACAAGCTGAAATCCATTTCCAAAGGCTATGCGTCTTTCGATTACCACATAGACAGCTACCGTCCGTCAAAGCTTGTCAAACTTGACATCTTGCTCAACGGTGAGCCTGTTGACGCCTTGTCCACTCTTACACATCAAGATAACGCCGTCACTATGGGTCGTAACATGTGTGGCAAACTAAAAGAGCTGATTCCGCGTCAGCAATACGACATAGCCATTCAAGCCGCCATTGGCGCGAAAATAGTGGCACGAGAAACCGTGAAGCAGGTCAGGAAGGACGTGCTTGCCAAGTGTTATGGCGGTGACGTAAGCCGAAAGAGGAAACTTCTTGAAAAGCAAAAGAAGGGCAAAAAGCGCATGAAGCAAATCGGCAATGTGCAAGTTCCACAAAAGGCTTTCCTTGCCGTGTTGAAGCTTGACTAAGTTTGGAAGAACAATTTTATAGCCTAAATAATATCATAACGATGAAAGAACTTCAGAACACAACCCGTGACATAGCACGTGAGCTTGCGAGAAAGTACAGCACGATGACTCACGAAGAGCTTGACACGCTTGAAAGCATCCTCGTACCGAAGAGGTATTCGAAGGGAGAGATGATTTTAAAAGAAGGTGATGTCTGTGAGAACATTTATTACATAGACAAGGGATTAGTTAGGCAGTTCTATTTCAAGAATAACAAGGAGTTGACCGAGCACATTGGTTCTGATGGTGAGATATTCATGTGCATCGAGAGTCTTTTCAAGGAAGAGCCCACTCGACTGCAAATTGAGGCACTGGAGCCTTCTTCCATATATCTCATTCCAAAGCACAGGCTTGAGCAAGTGGCACTACACAACGTCAACATCCAGATTTTGTACAGGAAGATACTGGAAGAGAGCCTCATCATTTCCCAGATTCACGCAGACCTGTTGAGGTTTGAGACGGCGCAGAACAGGTATTTACGCCTGTGCAAGATGAAGCCGCAAGTCGTGCTTCGCGCACCATTGGTTTATATCGCAAGCTATCTGCAAATGACGCCAGAGACATTGAGCCGTGTAAGGGCCGCGTCAATCTAACGTCTTTCGTGGGACTACAAAAACGAGACACGAATTTTAATCTATAAATAACAAAATATACAAGGGCGACTTTGAAATAAAGCCGCCCTTGTCGTTTATGTGTATAGGTATTGTTTCACTTAATCAAGCTCCATGGAACATGTAGTTCTTCATCGTTTCCTCTGTAAGGCGAGTGAAGAGTTCAAGTGTGAGCTTGTCGGCAACCTCAAGCGCATGGATAAGAATGGTGTCGCTGAAATGCTGAAGCATGTCTTGCGCCTCCATTGGACTGTCCTTATAAATGGCAAGATACTTAGCCTCAAACTCTTTTTGACGCTGGTCATTCTCCGCCTCCAGTTTAGCGTAAGTCTCTTTCACCAAAGGAGCATAAACGTTATAGTTGGTCATGGCCAATGTCATAACCTTGCGGAATTTCCAATAAGCAGAACCGTAGGAACAATGATTATCACCAATCTGATAAGCCTTAGGGAAACTCTTTATGCCTTGATAGATAGGCAGGAATACTCCCAGGTCAGCCATTCCGTTAGCTACATATGTAATGTGGCCAATGGCGTCAGGAAGCCAAGGACGAACCTGAAGCAGGTGGGTCTGCGTGGTCCTGAAAATGGAAACCGGACGCCATGGTTCGTGCCCGTTGTTGTGGAGGTACGGGTCATGATCTGTGCCGTCGTAGTGGAAACGGAAAGCCTGGCGCAATTCCTTGATGCCAATGTGCCCACTGTCTGGTGTAGCATATACGGGGAAGTCGTTTACATTCACGTCCTGCACCATCGATGGCGTGAAGAGCTTTTGCAAGCCCCATACACGCGTATAATTGTAGGTATGGTCGGCGATATCGTCTTTTGAGTAGGCCTTATGAAAGTCAAACTTTCCATCCTTAGGATTCCACAAGCCGTTTTTCTCAGCGAAAGAAAGCAAATCCTTATCGGCAAGGAAATTATCCGTGTCGTCGGGATCATAGTCACGGAAACGACTTTGGTTACCCGTTACAAAATACTTGTCATTCGGGATACGGCACGCGAGCCAGTGGTGTCCGCAAGCGTTCTCGAGATACCAAGTCTCCTTGTTGTCGATGAAGCCAATGCCGAATCCTTCAGCAGAGCCGTACTTTTCTATCATGGCTCCAAGCCTTTCCACGCCTTCACGCGCTGTATGGATATATGGCAACACCGTGTTGTAGGTGCAGTTTTCAGCCAATCCGTCAGCTACGTAAGGGTCATGTTTCAATGCCTCCGGACTGCTGAAGATGGTTTCCGTGGAGCTCTCTCCCACTCCTGCCGTGTTGAAACCAGCGCTGCCCCATTCATGATGATACTGATAGTCAGGCAGTGCGGTATAACCTAAACGTTTCTTAGGCAGTGGACACTTGAAGGCACTGTCGTTGGCAACAAACTCTTCGGGTCCGTTGTCGGTTTCGTCAAAGACAAGCCAGTTCTTGCAACGCATGGCGTCGAAGTCCTCGCTTCGAGCGTATATGCGCGAACCGTCACCTGTCAGTTCACCACCAACGACTATGGTGGTGCACTCTGACAAACTGCTTTTCCTTTGCTTTTCCATGTTAAATGATATTAAGACTTTTGGCTATTTATTTCTTGCCAATGTTCATAATCCAACGAATCGGATGCTTTATGAAGCCTTTCAAGCCGCGCTCATTGAGGTTAGGCTGAACCACGCCTTTCTTTGCTTTCTGCTTTCCGTCCTCAGCCTGCTTTGATTGCGCCTTCTGGTTTTGCGTCTGCTGCCTGCGTTGCTTGTCGGCATATTTATGGCGTCCGCGCTGCTTTTGACTTTCGCCCTCAGGCCTTGCCTGTTGTTGTTGAGCGTGCTGGCGTTCCTGCTTTTGTCCTTTTCCGCGCTGCCTCCGGTCTTGCTTCTGCTGTCCTTGTTGCTGTGTTTGCTGCTGACCTTGCTTCTGTTGTTGGTCTTGCTGTGACTGTTGGCCTTGTTTCTGGCCTTGCTTCGGCTGCTGACCTTGTTTCTGCTGGCCTTGCTTTTTCTGCTGTTGGTCTTGCTGTTGGCCTTGGCTCCGTTCTTGCTGATTACCGCGCTTTGACTTTTGCCTCTGCCTGTTTTCAGCATTCCTGTTGTCACCCTTGTCCCTGCTGCGTCCAGACCGTTGCTTCGAGTCCTTGTGGGCATTAGTGTCACGGTCTTTCCTCCTCCGGCTCTTGGCCGACGTCTTGCCCGGACGGCGCGACGTGGTGTATTCTGGGCCTTCCAAGCAACCTTCAGGCAACGGATTCTTTTGAATGTCCTGTCCAAGGAATTTCTCTATCTGGTGGAAGGCGTACATGTCGTCCTCGTTGACAAACGTGATGCCAACGCCATCCCTGTCGGCACGTGCCGTGCGGCCAATGCGGTGGACATAGTCCTCGGCATCGTGCGGAACGTCAAAGTTGATGACCATTGCTATGTCGTCAATGTCAATACCGCGCGCCACGATATCGGTAGCCACGAGCACATCTATCTGGCCGCTCTTGAACTTGAACATTATGTCATCCCTCTCAGCTTGCTCAAGGTCGGAGTGCATTTCCCCACTGTTGATTTTCATCTTTTGCAGGGCCTGGTTTATCTGCTTCACCTTCATCTTGCTGCCAGAGAAGATTATCACTCGTTTCAAGTCGCCAGCCTTGAAAATGTCCTGTATGATTTGCAACTTTTGCGTCTCATAGCAAATATATGCACTCTGCTTTATCTTCTCGGCGGGCTTGCTCACAGCAAGCTTTACCTCAACAGGATTCTTCAACAAGCTCTGGGCAAGCTTCTCTATGTCTTTTGGCATAGTGGCCGAGAACATTATTGTCTGGCAATTGTCAGGAAGCTTTGAGGCTATCTTCATGATGTCGTCAGAGAAACCCATGTCAAGCATACGGTCGGCCTCGTCGAGAACGAAGAAGCTTACTTTCGACAAGTCGATGTTCCCCATGGAGATATGCGATATCAATCGTCCAGGAGTGGCGATAATGACGTCGGCTCCAAGGCGCATACTCTTCATCTCCTGGTCGTAACGGTTGCCGTCGTTGCCACCGTACACGGCCACGCTCGACACGTCGGGCAAGTAATAAGAAAAGCCTTGCATGGCCTGGTCTATTTGCTGGGCAAGCTCACGCGTCGGCGACATCACTATGCAGTTGACAACATCCTTGGGATAGTCGCCACTGTCAAGCTTGGAGAGGATGGGCAGCAGATACGCGGCCGTCTTTCCCGTTCCCGTCTGGGCCACGCCCATGACGTCGTGGCCATCCAAGATAGGCGGTATACACTTTTCCTGCACAGGGGTACATTCATCAAAACGCATGTCGTAAAGAGCGTCGAGAACGTTGTCGGTGAGATTTAATTCTTCAAATTTCATTGTTTTCTTTCTTTTAATGACAACCGCCAAGGCGGCATGGGATGGTTGATGGGGTGATTTTAATTTGGTGCCTTTCTATAACAGACAAACGCTATTATGGCGAACACGATGTTCGGCATCCACGCGGCCAACATTGGCGAGAAGCCGGCGTTGATGGCGAATGTGGCAGAGATGGTCTGGAACAAGATGTATCCAAACGACAGTGCCAAGCCTATGCCGAGGTAGACACCCATTCCTCCTTTTCGCTTTCTCGCTGAGAGCGATGCTCCGATGATGGTGAGTATGAACGACGCGAACGAAGAGGCTATTCGCTTGTAATACTCCACTTGATATTGAACCACGTTTCCCGAGCCGCGGTCTATCTGCTTGGAGATGTAGTCTTTGAGTTCCGGCGACGTGAATGTCTCCTGTTGGCCTTTGGAGTATACAAGGTCGGTAGGCTCCATCTGTATCACGGAATCCTTGCGCGCCCCACTCGTGATGTGCTCCCTCAAGCCTTTCAACTGGCGAAGCTTCCAGTTGGAAAGCGTCCAATGGTACTTGCTGTCTGAGATTGTGTCATACTGCACGTCAGTGGCAGTCAAGTGGGAGACGAGCTTCTTTTCCTGAAACTTGTCGAGACAGAAGCCATAGCCTCGCTTCATGTTGTTGTCGTAGTGCTGAATGTAGGCGATGACCCCTGGCGCCACCTGCAACTGCACATTCTCCGCCGACGTGTTCTTCTTCTTGTTCTTGTACATCGACTCGAAGTTTTGCCTAATCACCGTCCCGTGAGGAATGACGTAGGCAGAGAGATAATACGACAACGCGGAAAGAAACACGCACGACATCATGTAAGGCCTCAGCAGGCGCTTGAACGAGATTCCGGCCGAGAGCATGGCTATGACCTCAGAGTTGCCCGCGAGCTTAGTGGTGAAAAAGATGACCGCGATGAAGACGAACAACGCGCTGAAGAGGTTGGCGAAGTAAGGGATGAAGTTGGCGTAGTAATCGAACACTATGGCGCTCAATGGCGCATGGTATTCGGTGAACTTCGCCAGGTTCTCATTGACATCGAAGACGATGGATATGGAGATAATCAAGGCTATGGAGAAGAAATATGTCCCGATAAACTTCTTGATGATGTACCAATCTATCCTCTTGATATAACGGAAGACGTTGAGATATCTCAGCACTCGCAGGAAGCTAAGCCTCCTGCCAATCCATTTGAATATCCTTTGAAGCAGGCGCGTGTGGTTGGCTGTCCACCTGAAGAAGCGATGCAACCATTTCGGGTGCCTCGACATCCATCTTCCAGCCTTGTAGAGTCGGCGATGCTTCCTTATCTTACTGAAACTCTTCATACTTAGCCTTTCTTCTTATCGCCTCTGCCCCAGTTGGTCTATAATGCCATTCTTCCACTGCACGAAGTCGCCGGCGATGATGTGTTTTCTCGCGTCGGTGACAAGCCTCAAGTAGAAAGCGAGATTGTGTATGCTCGCGATCTGCATGGCAAGCAACTCCTGCGCCTTGAAAAGGTGGTGCAGATACGCCTTTGTCGTGACGCGGTCTATCTCGCAACCGTCTGCATCAACCGGCGAGAAGTCCATCTCCCATTTCTTGTTGCGCATGTTCATCGTGCCCTCATAGGTGAAGAGCATGGCGTTGCGTCCGTTGCGTGTCGGCATCACGCAGTCGAACATGTCCACTCCTCGCTCAATGCCCTCAAGGATGTTTTGCGGAGTGCCTACGCCCATCAGGTAACGTGGCTTGTCCTTGGGCAGAATCTCGTTGACCACCTCTATCATCTCATACATCACCTCTGTGGGCTCACCTACCGCCAAGCCTCCTATCGCGTTGCCTTCCGCGCCCTTGTCGGCCACATACTTGGCGGCCTCTTGCCTGAGGTCCTTGAACGTGCATCCTTGCACTATCGGGAATAGCGACTGATGGTAGCCGTAAAGCGGCTCGGTCTCGTTGAAACGCTTTATGCAGCGGTCGAGCCAGCGCTGGGTCATGCCGAGGCTCTTCTTGGCATAGGCATAATCGCTCACGCCCGGAGGACACTCGTCGAGGGCCATCATTATGTCCGCGCCTATCACGCGCTCGGTGTCCATCACGTTCTCGGGGGTGAAAATGTGCTTTGAGCCGTCAATGTGTGAACGAAACTCGCAGCCTTCCTCCGTGAGCTTACGAATGCCCGACAGGGAGAACACCTGGAAGCCACCACTATCTGTAAGGATAGGGCGCTCCCAACCATTGAAACCATGAAGGCCGCCAGCCTTCCTGAGCACCTCAAGGCCTGGACGCAGGTAAAGGTGGTAAGTGTTGCCGAGAATAATCTGTGCTTTAACCTGAGACTGCAACTCGCTGAAATGAACGCCTTTTACCGCGCCTGCGGTACCCACTGGCATGAATATCGGCGTCTCTATCTTGCCATGATCGGTGGTTATCACGCCCGCGCGGGCATCAGAGGCTTTGTCGGTATATTGGAGCTGAAAATCCATATCTGTTTATCGGGACAGCTTGTGTCCCTGTGCTTGTTTATCTTGTTTACTTTTCGTTGTCCTTCTTCTCGGGCTTGTCCTCGTCGTTGGGAATGGTGAGGTCTATCGGGTTCTTCACCTTCTCGTCGGTAAGCGCGAAGTCCCAAACGTCCTGCACGTTTTCCACATAGTGGAAGCTCACGCCTTTCAGAAACTCTTGGGGTATCTCCTCGATGTCCTTCTTGTTGTCCCTGCAAATCACGATGTCGGTTATGCCGGCACGCTTCGCCGCGAGAATCTTCTCCCTTATTCCTCCCACGGGCAACACCTTGCCGCGAAGGGTTATCTCACCCGTCATGGCGGTGTTGAGCCTCACCTTGCGCTGCGTAAGCGCCGAGGCCAACGATGTGGCTATCGTTATGCCTGCCGATGGGCCATCTTTTGGCGTGGCGCCCTCTGGCACGTGTATGTGGATGTTCCAGTTATCGAACACGCGGTAATCCACGCCCAACTTGTCGCAATTGGCCTTCACGTATTGCAGGGCTATTATGGCACTCTCCTTCATCACGTCGCCGAGGTTTCCCGTCAGCGTCAGCTTTCCGGCCTTGCCTTTCGAGAGCGAGGTCTCTATGAAGAGTATCTCGCCACCCACCGAGGTCCAGGCCAAGCCTGTCACCACGCCGGCATAGTCGTTGCCTTGGTATATGTCGCGCATGAAGGGCGGCTTGCCGAGCAGGTCTTCCACGTCGGCCACGGAGATGGCCTTTTCTGGTATTGGCTCGCTCATGGCAATGCGCAGTGCCTCTTTTCTCAGAGCCTTGTCAATCTGCTTCTCCAGCTGCCTGACGCCGCTCTCGCGGGTATAGTTTTCTATGATGTTCTCCAATGCCTGCTTTGAGAATTTTATCTTCGCCTCAGTCTTGTCGAGACCATTGTTCTTCACTTCCCTTGGCACGAGGTGGCGCTTAGCTATCTCTATCTTTTCCTCGGTGACATAGCCTGGCACCTCGATGAGTTCCATTCGGTCAAGCAGAGGTCTCGGAATGGTGCTTATGTCGTTGGCCGTGGCAATGAAAAACACCTTCGACAGGTCGTAGTCCACGTCGAGATAGTTGTCGTGGAACGTACTGTTCTGCTCAGGGTCGAGCACTTCAAGCAACGCCGACGACGGGTCTCCGTTGTAGTTGTTTGACGACACCTTGTCTATCTCGTCGAGTATGAACACGGGGTTCGACGACCCTGCCTTCTGTATGCTCTTTATTATCCTGCCCGGCATGGCGCCGACGTAGGTGCGGCGATGGCCGCGTATCTCGCTCTCATCATGCAGTCCGCCAAGCGACACCCTCACATACTTGCGTTTCATGGCTGCGGCAATGCTCTTGCCAAGCGACGTCTTGCCCACGCCCGGAGGGCCGTAAAGGCAGAGTATGGGCGACTTCAAGTCGCCGCGAAGCTGCAGCACGGCGAGATATTCCAATATGCGCTCCTTCACCTTCTCCATGCCGTAATGGTTGCGGTCGAGGATGGCACGCGCCCGCTTCAGCTGCAGGTCGTCGGTGGTGCAATAGTTCCACGGCAACGACACCATCATGTCGAGATAGTTGAGCTGGACGCTATATTCAGGGCTCTGCTGGTTGAAGGTGTCGAGCCTCCCCAGCTCTTTCTTGAACAGCTTGGCTATGGCCTCAGGCCAGTCCTTGTCCTTGGCCTTTTTCTCAAGCGAGGCTTTCGCGGCGGTTTCCGTGTTGTCGCCAAGCTCCTCCTTGATGTTCTTCATCTGCTGGTGGAGGAAATATTCTTTCTGCTGCTCGTCGAGGTCAACGCGTGTCTTGTTGCGAATGTCGCCCTTCAGTTTGGCAAACTGTATCTCGCGGTTCTCCACCTTGAGCAGCTCAAGGCCGCGCTCCCTCATGTCGCCAAGCTTGATGAGCCTTGCCTTGTCTTCCACGGGGAATGGAAGGTTCGTACACGCGAAATTCACCAGCATGGTGTTGTTGGTGATGTTCATAAACGACATTATGCTGTCGTCGGGTATGTCGTCGTTGAGGCGTATGAGCTCCTGCGTCACCGAGCGCACGTTGTCGGCTATGGAATTAAACTCGGTGTCGTTGGCGTCGGGCACGCTCTCCGGAAGCGGCACCACATGACCTTTGAGGTAGCTGCGCCTTGACGTTATCTTCTCAAGCGTGCACCTGCACGTGGCCTGGAAAATGGCGGTGATGGCGTTAGACGCGGGCATTTCTATGATACGCACGAGCTTGGCCATGACACCTACATCATGAACGTCGCTCTTGTCGTAAGGTTGCTCGTTCTCTGGGTCTTTCTGGCAAAAGATGGCACAAACGCGATTTTTCGAGTCCTTGCTCAAGTAATGCGCAAGGTTGATGCTTGGCTGCCTGCCGAGGAGGATGGGAACCAATATCCCAGGCATCACCACCATGTTGCGTGTGGTAAGGATGGGGCAATCGCATTCCTTGCCCTCCTTGAAAATGGTGGAAATGTCGCCCTCATAGTCAGCAAACATCTGTATGGTCGTATTTTCTTTTGGCATATCGTGTCAATACCTAATGAATCAGTATAAAATATTCTATATAAAAACGATATGCAAAGTTACGAAGAATATAATAAAACAGCGCAAATGTCGTTGGAAAAGTATGGGAAAGACATTTCAATTTAAGAAATTCACCATTGCGCAAGACCGCTGCGCAATGAAAGTAGGCACGGATGGCGTGCTTCTCGGCGCTTGGGCGCGAGGCGGCAAGCGCGTTCTCGACATCGGCACGGGCACTGGTCTCGTAGCGCTGATGATGGCACAAAGGTTTACCGATGCCGTGGTAGACGCGGTGGAAATAGACCATGACACGGCGGGGCAAGCCATGGAAAACGTCTCAAGCTCTCCTTTCGCCAACCGCGTGAAGGTTTTTGCCAAGGCCTTGCAAGACTTCGAGCCCGACGCTCCATACGACAGCATCGTCACCAACCCACCCTTTTTCAGCAACAGCCTGCTTGCGCCCGATTCTTCGCGAACAATGGCAAGGCACACGGTGGCGTTGGCGTTTGCAGACATATTGGCGTTTGCCGCGAGGCATCTTGCCGAGGATGGTGAGATATCAGCCATTATACCAACCGACTGCATGGAATCGTTCTCGCAAGAGGCTTTTATGCGCGGAATGTTCCAGACACGCCTGTACATGATTAAGACCGTGGAGCGCAAACCAGCGAAACGCTGCCTGATAGCCTTTTCCAAGTCACGCCCCATGACGTTCGACAAGGCTGAGGTGGCGCTAATGGGCAAGGATGGCAAACGCTCCGATTGGTACGACTTGGCAACCCGAGAGTTTTATTTGTGAATGTCACCGACGGCTAAGATTACTTTTGTGGAGCATGGAAATAGCATAAACGGGACCATGCGCCAAGGTCAAATTGTAAAATATTATTGCCAAAATTTAACACTTGGGAACAGGTGCATTTAGAGCGGAAAAACGGCTCGGAGGTGCCCCTCTTCAACTCCGAAAACCGGTTTTTGGCCAAAAATCATTGGCGTTACGGTGCAATCGCGTTGCCGTTACGGTGTAATGGCAACGCCATTTCAGTGTAACGGCAACGCGATTGCACTGTAACGGCGACGCGATTGCACTGTAACGGCGGCGCTAAATCAGCTTATTAGAGGCTTCCAAAAAACGCTAAAATTACAATTTATTGATATTCAGCGATTTATCAAAACAGCCCATAATCGCGTTATTTTCACCGAAGAGACGGCTTGATTGAAAAAAATCGATTCTCAGACGACCATTTGTAAATTATTATTATCAATTTGCAAGAGCCGCAACTTCCTTCGGTTCCACAGTTGTCTGGGGACAAAAAAATTATGCCGGCCCACAAGAAATGCCCCAACCATTGAAAATAATCAGTTGAACATTATTTGTGAGCCGGCACGAGAGCGCTCCATGCAGAGCGATGCTTCTATTTATGCTTCTCGTAATAGTCAAGCGCTACCTTGATGTTCTTTTGAACCGCGCTCGTGCTGAACGTGGCCCCTGTGCATCCGTCTATAGCTGTCTTGGAAGCGAGCTTCTTGGCCTTGGAGACCTTCAAGTTGGCGTATTTGGGAAGTAGCGACTGCCTTACGCGCTTGAAATAAGGCACGGTCTCCTCGTTTTTCAACGCTACGACCTTCACCACTATGCCTTTCTTGATATACACCTCTACTGGCGTGGCCTTGCGATAGCCACGCGCGTCACGATTGAGGGCGAACGTAAATGTACGTGTGACATATCCAAGAGTCTTCACCTCAACGGTTACTTGACCAGTGGGGATATTGGCTATCAAGAACTTGCCATTGTCATCGGAAATGGCCCAAAGTTCCATGTTCTGGATTCTTATGGTGGCATAAGACAATGGTTTCTGGGTGACGTCGTCAACCACCTTGCCACTCACGGAATAGTGACCCGCGTTAGCAAAAGCGAATGACGAAAACACAATATACAGCAAGAAGGTTAATACTATCCTCATAACATACACGTATTAGCCATTAGATTGCAATGTTATTGTTTTTATATCAAATACTCAACAAAAAGCAAGCTTTTTACATCAAATAGAACAAAAATCATCAAAAATAATGATATTTCAGATTTTTCAAACAGACTGTTTCATAAAATTGGACATTTAAGAAGGTTACGCTTGATGAAAAAGATTGAAGTTTCTGAATTAAAAGGGAATTGAAAAAGGCCATTGTCGTTTTTTTTTCATAATTTTGTATGCCGTAAACCTACATACGGTAACCACGAAGCAAACACAAAACAAAAAAAAGACAATAAAACAGAAAATTTAGAATGGAACCTACACCTGTCACCTCATCGAAGCGTAGTCCCATATCATGGGTGCCTACACTCTACTTTGCCATGGGAATGCCTTTCGTGGTGCTCAACATGGTTTGTACGCTTATGTTCAAAGGACTTAACATCAGCGACGCGCAGATAGCATTCTGGACTTCGATAATAATGTTCCCGTGGACACTCAAGCCATTGTGGAGCCCACTGCTTGAAATCTACAAGACCAAGAAATTCTTTGTCATAGTGACGCAGATTGCGACAGGCTGCGTGTTCGGCCTCGTGGCAATGGCATTGCACCTGCCCAATTTCTTCGCGGTGACGATAGCCCTCCTTGCCGTAATAGCATTGAGCGGAGCCACACACGACGTGGCCGCCGATGGCGTTTACATGGCCACGTTGTCTACCGAGGACCAGGCAAAGTACATAGGATGGCAGGGCGCGTTCTACAACATAGCCAAGATAGCCGCGACAGGCGGACTGGTTTACCTCGCTGGAACACTGATAAAGCATTTCACTGGCGACGTGACAGGACTCGACGCCGTGGCAGCCGCGGCAGCCAAACATCAAGGCACCGTGATGGCCTGGACGACAATAATGGCAATCATTGGCATCGTGATGGTGGTTTTGGGTGTGTACCACATAAAATTCCTGCCTGCAGACGCAAAGAAAAAAGCTGACGAGAAGCCTGGATTCAAGGACACAATGCATGAACTGGGAGGCGTGTTTGCCGACTTCTTCCGCAAGCGACACATTATTTATTATATATGCTTCATTATCCTGTATCGCTTTGCCGAAGGATTCGTCATGAAGATTGTGCCTTTGTTCCTCAAGGCCGACCGCGCTGACCAGGGACTCGGACTCTCCGAGGAGCAGATAGGTATATGCTACGGCACCTTCGGCGCCGCAGCCTTCGTGATAGGAAGCATACTCGCCGGATACTACATAGCGCACCGTGGATTGCAGAAGTCGCTCTTCTCGCTTTGCTGCGTGTTCAATCTGCCGTTCGTGGCCTACACATTGTTGGCCATCTATCAGCCAGAGAGCCTGTGGCTTATTGGTGGTGGCATCGTGCTTGAGTATTTCGGCTATGGTTTCGGTTTCGTTGGCTTGACACTGTTCATGATGCAGCAAGTAGCGCCAGGAAAGCACCAAATGGCACACTATGCCTTCGCCTCAGGCATAATGAACCTCGGAGTGATGCTGCCGGGCATGCTCAGCGGCTTCGTGAGCGATTGGCTCGGCTATCGCGACTTCTTTATCTTTGTGCTCGTGTGTACCATACCTGCATTCTTGATAACATGGTTCGTGCCGTTCACGTACCCTGACAAGAAATAAATCAGGAATACAAAAAAATTATACTCTTAAACAAAATAGATTATGAGCAAACTCATCATTTCTGGCAACCCGTTGCCAAATATGCCTTGGGAAGACCGTCCCGAGGGCGCACGCTCACCGCTGTGGCGTTGTTCGAAGAACCCAATCATACCACGCGACCTGTTGCCAACAAGCAACAGCATTTTCAACAGTGCCGTCGTGCCTATCGGCGAGGGCTTCGCCGGAGTGTTCCGTTGCGATGACACCAACCGCCGCATGGTGCTCCACGTTGGTTTCTCAAAAGACGGCGTGAACTGGAACATCAACGAGGAACCTCTGCGCTTCGAGTGCGACAACAAGGAAATCGGAGAGTGGGTTTATGGTTACGACCCACGCGTGTGCTTCATAGAGGACCGCTACTACGTGACATGGTGCAACGGCTATCACGGCCCAACAATCGGCGTAGCATGGACCAAGGACTTCAAGACGTTCCACCAGCTTGAGAATGCCTTCCTGCCATACAACCGCAACGGCGTGCTCTTCCCTGAGAAAATCAACGGACGCTTCGCCATGCTCTCTCGCCCAAGCGACACTGGCCACACGGCATTCGGAGACATATTCTACAGCGAGTCGCCCGACATGGAGTTCTGGGGACACCACCGCCACGTCATGGCACCAGCCGCATTTGAGGTTTCGGCTTGGCAGTGCATGAAGATAGGCGCAGGCCCCGTGCCCGTAAAGACCTCCGAGGGTTGGCTGCTGTTCTATCACGGCGTGCTGCACTCATGCAACGGCTATGTCTATGCGTTCGGCTCGGCCCTGCTCGACCTCGAGCAGCCTTGGAAGGTAACGCATCGCTCTGGTCCTTACCTCATTTCTCCGCAAACGCCTTACGAGTGCATGGGCGACGTGCCAAACGTTTGCTTCCCATGCGCAGAAGTTCACGACCCTGAGACTGGCCGCATTGCCGTTTACTATGGTTGCGCCGACACAGTTACAGGCCTTGCGTTTGGCTATATTCCAGAGATTGTGGAGTGGACTAAGAAAAACAGCATTATCTAAGCTTTAGCACGACACACATAAAAATAAGGAGAGGGATGGAAAAATGCGATACGGCTTTTCCATCCCTCTCTTATTTATACTGAGTTACGCTTAAAGCTAAAGAGCTATTAATCATACCCAAAGTCATCAATAATAAGACGACAGGATTGTTATAAAAAAGCATGCCACACTCCCACTTCAAACATTCTTGATTACGAGATTCTTTATTGGCTTGATTCAGGCTCACCCGATAAACTAGGGGGATTAAGCATATAGCTTTGTAAGTCTGAAAAGAAAGAACTTTATATCCGTTACTCCCCTTAAAGCAGCTCTAAACGCCTTAATTTTAGCATTGAATGACTCTGCAAAAGCATTAGTTGCCCTATTAACAAAGAAGTTCAAGACTTCATCATAATGCTCGTAAAGCGTGGCGGCAATAACATTGAAACTCTTAAACCCAAATCGGTCATTAGGATTTCTCTGTGTCGTACGGCAAAGAGAAATCC
>SAMEA3663095__coassemble_931_pt1 | contig 32814 bp, 34 predicted proteins | sample SAMEA3663095__metabat2_low_PE_021 | metagenome-assembled genome bin SAMEA3663095 (sample SAMEA3663095) | pig gut metagenome | biome: pig gut; feature: pig-associated habitat; material: faeces | place: France | collected 2012 | reverse complement strand
GACACGAACATTGGCACGTCGCTCATGTTGCTGAAGTCGGCCTTGCCTGCATGGAACATCGACGAGGCTCCGAGCGTGGCTATTGGCTTGTTGAGAGAAGTCTCGGTCGTGGTGGAGAAGCGCGGCAACTTCAAGTCGACCACGCACTCGTCCATGTCGAGCCGCATCTTCTCAAGCGTCTTCGCGTTGAGCGAGTTGACGATTTCGGTTGTCGACTTGCCCTCGGCAGGCAGGATGACGGTCATGGAGTAGGTGCCGTTGCCGTAGGGCAGCGTCACGGCGGCGAAGTCCTTGTTGTCGGTATATGAGAACTTGCCCTCCTGGTGCATCATGGGAACCTTCTTTATGTCGCGCGTGTAGCCACGGAAGTTCTCCGTCTTAGTGTCGTTCTTGTCGAACACGTTTGCCCACGTGCCGTTGAAATACACGGCGTTCATCAGCACCGCCGTGGCAGCGGGGTCGAGCTGGTCAACGATCTTTGGAATCATGCCCTCGGTTTGCCTTGAGCACCATGCGTTGATTTTCGCCAAGGCCTTCGGCGAGGCGAAGTCCATGCTCTCCACGTTGGCGTTGTAGAGCGTCTGCATGGCGTCTTTATAGTTGTCCTTGAGCGTCACCTGCTTGTTCACGGCCACGCAGTTGGCTATGTTGACCTTGGTCTGGCTGTCGTGGCGCGAAGCCGTGTTGAGTATGCCCTTGTAAGTCTCGTTGAGGGTTGTCAGCGACGTGCCGTCCATGCTCAGTGCCTTCATTATCTCTGCTTGGGTGGCGCCGCTGGCGCCGTTGGCGAGCAGGCCCATGAGATAAGCCACGCTCACGGGCGACACCACCTTGGAGTCCATGCCCGCCTGCGTGCGAAACAAGTTGAGCGCGAACTCGTTGGTGTTGTCCACGGCCGCGCGTTCCGCATCGCTGAATATGAGGTAGTTGTCGTCCATGTTGTCGCCCCTCACTATCTGCATGTTGTTATCCTTCTCTTGCTGGGCCTTCTTAGTGGCGCACGATCCGAGCGTCAGGGCGGCCACTGCCGTCGTCATGGCCGCGTAGCCCAATTGGGCAAATGCTTTGTTCATCATGGTTTGTTCTTTATGATATGAATATATAATGTGATGCTTTGTCTCGACTACATAAATGCTGTTGATGGCGAAAGATTGCATGGTCGAGGCAACTTTTTTTTCGTTATTATTCTTTTACTATCCTTTCTGGGTATTTTATTCGCGTGTGGTAGATGGCCTTGAGCCGCTCTATGAGCACCTGTTTTGCCACGGCTATGTCGTAGAACGTTATCTTGCACTCGCTGAACAACCCGTCCTTGACCTGCTGGTCCACCAGTTGGTTCACCAGTTTGGCTATGCTCTCCTCGGTATATTCTTTCAGCGAGTGAGAAGCCGCCTCGCACGAGTCGGCCATCATGAGTATGGCCTGCTCGCGCGTCGAAGGGTTGGGGCCAGGGTAGGTGAACGTGCTCTTGTCGACCACCTCGTTTGGGTGCTCGTTTTGATATTTTATGTAGAAATACTTAGACATCCCACAGCCGTGGTGCGTCAGTATGAAGTCGCGTATCACCACCGGCAAGTCGTATTCCTCGGCAAGCTTCACGCCGTCGGTCACGTGGGCTATTATTATCCTCGCGCTCTCTTTCTCGGTCAGGTTGTCGTGCGGGTTCATGCCGCCCTGCTGGTTCTCGGTGAAAAACGCCGGGTTCTTTATCTTGCCTATGTCGTGGTAGAGCGCGCCCGTTCGGGCGAGGGTGGCCTTTGCCCCTATCTTGTTGGCTATCTCCGATGCGAGGTTTCCCACGGTGATGGAGTGCTGGAAGGTGCCAGGGGCTATCTCCGACAGCTTGCGAAGCAACCCCTTGTTGGTGTCAGACAGTTCGATGAGCGTCAGCACCGACACGAAACCAAACGTCTTCTCCACCACGAACATGAGAGGGTAGGCCAGGAGCAGCAGCACGCCATTGATGAGGAAGTGGTAGTACATGCTCCGCCCGAACCTCATGTCGCCGTTGCTCTCCATGAGTTTCAGCGCGAAATACATGGCGCATGTTGCCACGAAGACCCATAGCGCCGTGCGGAATATCTGCGAGCGCGTAGACACCTCGCGCAGCGAGTAGATGGCGATGAGGCCGGCAATGGTCTGGATGATGATGAAGTCGAACTGATAGCGCAGGGCGCACGCCGATATGAGGACGGTGATGAGGTGGGTGACGAACGCCGTGCGCGAGTCCAAGAAGATGCGCACGAAGATTGGCCCCATGGCGAACGGCAGCACGTAGACGGAGAAGCTGAAATAGCTGTGCTCCATCATCAGCGACACGCAGAGCGGGAACAAGGCAATGAAGGTGTAGAGCATGGCCACGCACCTTGGCTTGGAGAAATAGTCGCGGCGGAAGAGCGTCAGGTAGAGCGTGAAGAGCAGCATGAACGCGATCACGTAGATGATGTTGCCCACGAAATGGCGCGTTATCTGCGACTTGCCGGCCTGGCGCCGGTCAATCTCCTTCTCCATGGAGTTGAGCACGCGATAGTTGTAGTCGTCTACCATGTCGCCCTGGCCAATGATTTTCTGCCCGGCCATCACCATTCCGCTCGCCGGCGTTATGCCCGACAGCAAGTCGTTGCGTGCCGTCTCCGTGCGGTTGCGGTCGAGTATGAGGTTGGGCATTATGTAGTCGTTCATGTTGAGCCTCTGCATCAGCAGCCGCTCTTTGGAGAGATAGCTGTCGTCCAACAGCAGCTCATAGGCCGTCATGGTGGAATAGATGAGGCTCACCTTCCTCGACTCCGCGTCCTTGCCGAAGACCACCCTTATCTGCGACGTGGTGTCGTTGTTGAACGAGTTGTATTGCGGTGTCCCCATGATGCCCGTCTGGTAGAGCTGGTGCAGCTTTTCTATCAAGGCCTGCGCGAATCCCGGCGGCAGCGTGCCGGCCTTTGCCAGTTCGACCCTCAGCTTGGCCGTTTGCACCGACTCCACGCTGTTGTCGTAGTTGTAGTAAGGCTGGAAGGAATGTAGCAGCGAGTCGCGCTCACGTTGCACCGTCTCGTCGGTCTTGTAGACAGGGAAGTCGAACTTCGCTATCAGCGTGCCATAATGCCAAGGCTCGCCAATCTCGTAGGCGTATTGCTTGGCCTCGTTGCGTGGAAGAAACCAGATGATGATGAAAGAGGTGAGAAACACGAGGCCGGCGCGGATGGCCAGGCTGTGCCAGATGTTCTCCTCTTGCCCTATGATTTTCTTGAAAGTGTTCATGTGGCTGACTTAAATGCGGCGCTTTATGATGGTGCCTATGTGTTTTTGCTGCGAAAATACGAAAAAAATCAATCAAAGCAGAAAAAAAGTATTAATTTTGCAAAAAATAATTTCAAGAGGAACCATAAGCGATGTTCCTCAAAAACATTTATTCTTCGATATGTCAGAAAGAAAAGTCAGGGTGCGTTTCGCCCCAAGTCCAACAGGTCCGCTCCACATTGGCGGAGTCCGCACGGCTTTGTACAACTATCTGTTTGCCCGCCAGCATGGTGGAGAACTCGTGTTCCGCATTGAGGACACCGACAGCCATCGTTTCGTGCAAGGGGCAGAAGACTATATCATAGAGTCGTTCAAATGGCTCGGCATCAAGTTCGACGAAGGCGTGTCGTTCGGCGGCGACCACGGCCCTTATCGCCAGAGCGAGCGTCGCAAGATATACAAGAAATACGTGAAGCAGCTTCTCGACGACGGCAAGGCCTACATAGCCTTTGACACGCCTGAGGAACTGGAGAAAAAGCGCGAGGAGGTGAAAAACTTCCAGTACGACGCCCACACCCGCATGTCGATGCGCAACTCCCTCACGCTGTCTAAGGAAGAGGTGGCCCAGCTGCTCGACAGCGACGCGCAATACACCGTCCGCTTCAAGGTGGAGCCAGGCGAGGAAATTCACGTCAACGACCTCATTCGTGGCGACGTGTGCGTGAAGAGCGACATCCTCGACGACAAGGTGCTCTACAAGAGCGCCGATGAGCTGCCCACATACCATCTCGCCAACATCGTGGACGACCACCTGATGGAGATAACCCATGTCATACGTGGCGAGGAGTGGCTGCCGAGCGCGCCGCTTCACATGCTGCTCTACAAGGCGTTTGGCTGGGAAGACACCATGCCTCGCTTCGCCCACCTGCCGTTGCTGCTCAAGCCGGAGGGCAAGGGCAAGCTGTCGAAGCGCGACGGCGACCGACTCGGCTTCCCGGTCTTCCCGCTCGAATGGCACGACCCCAAGACGGGTGAGGTGTCGTCGGGCTATCGCGAGAGCGGATATTTCCCCGAGGCCGTGGTCAACTTCCTCGCCCTCTTGGGCTGGAACCCCGGCACCGACCAAGAGCTGTTCTCGCTCGACGAGCTGGTAAAGGCGTTCGACATCACCAAGTGCTCGAAGAGTGGCGCGAAGTTCGATTACCAAAAAGGCATCTGGTTCAACCACGAGTATATCCTGCGCAAGAGCAACGACGAGATAGCCACGCTCTTCGCCCCGATAGTGGCCAACAACGGCATCGACGAGTCGTTTGACCGCGTAAGGCAGGTGGTGCGCATGATGAAAGACCGTGTCAACTTCGTGAAGGAGTTGTGGCCACTGTGCTCTTTCTTCTTCATCGCCCCGACGGCCTACGACGAGAAGACGGCAAAGAAGCGCTGGAAAGACTTCTCGGCCCAGCAGATGACGGAGCTCGTAGACGTGCTCAAGGGCATAGGCGACTTCTCCGTGGAGGGACAGGAACCCGTGGTGGAGAAGTGGATAGCCGACAAGGGATACAAGATGGGCGACGTGATGAACGCGTGGCGTCTGGCCCTCGTGGGCATTGGCAAAGGCCCGGGCATGTTCGACATCTCGGCTTTCCTCGGCAAGGAGGAGACCATAAAGCGAATGAAGAAAGCTATTGAGGTGTTGGGCTGATGTACGAGCTGTTTATCATTCTATACAACATTGGCGTGTGGGTGGCGTCGTTCTTCTCGAAGAAGGTGCGCGCCATGTGGAAAGGCGAACACCGGACTTTCCGCGTGTTGCGCGAAAAGATAGACCCAAACGCCATGTATATATGGTTCCACGCGGCGTCATTGGGCGAGTTTGAGCAAGGCCGACCCATAATGGAGGCGATACGGCGCGAGCATCCTGGCTACAAGATATTGCTCACGTTCTTCTCGCCGTCGGGCTATGAGGTGCGGAAAAACTATGATGGCGCTGACGTCGTGGTGTATCTGCCCATAGACACCAAGCGCAACGCCCGCCGCTTCTTGCGGCTGACCAACCCGGTGATGGCGTTCTTTATCAAGTATGAGTTCTGGTCCAACTACTTGCACATGCTGAAAGAGCGCCATGTGCCCACGTTCTCGGTGTCGAGCATCTTCCGCCCAAACCAGATATTCTTCCGCGCCTACGGCAAGGGCTACGGCAAGGTGCTGGACTGCTTCACCCATTTCTTCGTGCAAAACGAGGAGAGCCGCGACTTGCTGAAATCCATTGGCATTGACTGCGTTTCCGTGACTGGAGACACGCGTTTCGACCGAGTGCTGCAAATCAGGGACGCGGGCAAGTCGTTGCCGATAGTGGAGAATTTTGTCGGCGGCACCGCCGAGGATAGGCCCCATGTCTTCATTGCCGGAAGCAGCTGGCCTCCCGACGAGGACATCTTCATAAGATATTTCAACGAGCACCGCGACTGGAAGCTCATAATAGCCCCACACGTGATAGGTGATGACCACATGAAGCAGATACTTGGCAAGCTTGAGCGCAAGACAGTGCGCTACACCGAGGCCACGACCGAGAACGTGGTTGGGGCCGAGTGTCTCATCATCGACTGTTTCGGCCTCTTGTCGAGCATATATCGCTACGCCGATGTCACATACGTGGGCGGAGGCTTCGGGGTTGGCATCCACAACGTGCTGGAAGCGGCCGTTTGGGGGAAGCCTGTCATCTTCGGGCCAAACAACAAGAACTTCCAGGAGGCGCAAGGACTGCTCAAGGCCGGTGGAGGTTTCGAGATAACCAGTTATGACGACTTCGTGGGCGTCATGCGGAAACTTGCCGACGACAAGGCCCTTGAGCAAAGCCGCGAGAGGGCCGGAGGCTTTGTTGAGAGCCTGGCTGGGGCTACAAGGCAAATAATGAAAGAGGTAAAGTTTGATTTTTAACGCTTTTTTCGGATAGTTGATGCAAGGTTTTCATAAGCCTTGCATTTACTTTGGTAGTCAGGCTTATGCCATGACTGCAACATCTCGTGACAAATTAATCAAATCGTAAATAATAAAAAATGAGAACATTCAAGATTTTCGGAATCTTCCTTTCCGCAGTGCTCACGGTTTTCGGCATGACCTCATGCTTTAACAGCGATGACAACAGCAATCAAAGCCTCACGAAAGAGCAGATTCAGCAATGCTATTTCGCAGTGGCCGGCCCTCATTCAGGCAAGTTGGTCTATGTCGCCGGCAAGTCCGACAAAGGCAACAGCAAGACCGACAGCATTCCCGCGTCGTGGAATATCACGTCAGACTCAACAATGGTTTTGAACAACGTATCAGCCAAGGCCGTAGCGTCGTTGATTGACACCACCAGCGCTGAGCACAAGGAGATTCGCAAAGCCATAGCGGCACAGCCATCCAAGCCGATGAACTGCTACATAGGCTTTGTCAACATGAACCCGGTGCAGTGGCTTATCAACCCCACTGGCCTTACTTATAATGTCACTTATGGTGGCGCGAAGCATGAGATAAAGCTCGTGTTCGCGGCAAACAACTCCTATTCCTTCGGTCAGTACAACTCCACGTCGAGAATCATGCAGTTGCAGCTCATAGCTTATGGCGCCTACATTGATGGAACATTTGATACAAGCACTACACCGTTGGTGCTCCGAGGCACCCCTTTGTGGTTTGTGCAGAAGTAAGCAAGGCAAACAAGAAAGGCGCGCCCAAAGCCATGTGGCTTTAGGCGCGCCTTTACTTTATCCTTTATAAATGGAAGATTTACTCAGGAAGGCTGATTGCCTCGTTGGGGCAAACAGAAGCGCATGTGCCGCACTCTGTGCACTCGTCGGGGTTGATGTGATAGATGTCGCCCTCAGAGATAGCTCCTACTGGGCACTCGTCGATGCAAGTTCCGCATGCGACACAGTTGTCACCAATTACGTATGCCATAATTCTTTTACGTTTATAAATTAATAATGTTTTTGTAATGTTGTCCTCACGAGTGCCTTACGGCTATAAAGCTGGCTTACCTCAATGTGGTATTGCAAAGATAATGACTTTTGCTTAAATACCTACAAATAGGTATGTTTTTTTTCCGTTTTTAACATTCTGATACCTTATATTTGGTATTATTGGCCAAGATAGTGCAGCCTATCTTATACAATAAAATGGCATTTCCCACGTTGTATATAATATGAAGAAATTATTTTGCGCGATACTCTCTTTCCTGACAGCAGTCAGTGTGGCAGCCCAAGACCGCACGGTGCAGAACCGTCCTTATACTGATCTGCGCCCATTCCATTTCGGCATCCTCGTGGGCACTCACGCCCAAGACTTGGAGCTTGTCGGCGTGGGGCCGCAAACGGTGACGCTTGCCGATGGCACCACGCAGACATACACGATAACCACCGACCAAGACCGCTACGACTACGGTTTCAATGTCGGCGTGCTTGGAGAGGCGCGCTTGGGCAACTATCTCTCTTTTCGCCTTGCACCGACCTTGTATTTCGGTAGTCGCCACGTCACGTTTCACAACGTTGGCACGGAGGTGCCCGACAGCATGGCAAGCAGGACACAAAACCTCAAGTCGGTGTATATAGCCTGCTCCATGGACCTGATTTATGCCGCAAAACGCTCTGGCAACCACCGCCCGTATGTCGTGGCGGGCATCAGCCCTGTGGTAAACCTGAGCGGGAAAAGCGATGACATCATAAAGCTCAAGCGTTATGACCTTTACTTTGAGACAGGCTTGGGATGCGACTTCTACCTGCCGTTTTTCAAGTTGAGGCCAGAGCTGAAGTTCATGTTTGGTCTGACCAACAGCCTTGACACTGGTCACGCCGCTCGCCTCAATGACCCATCAACACGTGTCTTCGCCACCTCCGTGAGCAAGGCCCGTTCAAAGATGATAGCCTTGACTTTCTATTTTGAATGAAACGCTTATCATGATAAATACACATATTATAATGAGATATTCGATAAAGAACTTTCTACCAGTCGTGGCGCTCTTGCTTGCCACGTCTTGCCACACCCCTTACCGCCTTATCAGCGTGGATCGCACCCGAGTGCTCGTTGACAACCGTTACGACGCCAAGCCAGACGTCCACGCCGCGGAGTTCCTAAAGCCGTATGAGCGCCAGGTGGACGAGAAAATGTCGCCCGTGGTAGGCTCCACGGCACATCCCATGAGAGCCAGCAGGCCTGAGAGTGACCTCAGCAACCTGCTCGCCGACATACTTGTGTGGGGAGGCAAGCAATTCAACGAGGCACCCGATTTCGGAGTCTACAACATGGGCGGCATACGCGCGTCGCTGCCAGAGGGAAAGGTAACCTATGGCGACGTGCTCAACGTGGCACCTTTTGAGAACCACATCTGTTTCCTGACCCTCACGGGCGAGAAGACGCTTCAGCTCTTCAAGGAGATGGCGGCGCGTCATGGCGAGGGCGTGAGCCACGGCGTGAGGATGGCCATAGCCAAAGACGGCACGCTGAAGTCGGTGACACTTGACGGTAAGGCCATTGACCCACAAAAGAATTATCGCGTGGCCACGCTCGACTACCTGGCACAGGGCAACGACGGGTTGACGGCGTTCAAGTCGAAGACCAATGTCGTGTCGCCAACTGGCGAGGCCAACGACGTGAGACATGTCATTGTGAAATATTTTGATGAGAAGAAAGCGCAAGGCCAGGCCGTGGACTCAAAGGTTGAAGGCAGAGTCACGGTGGAATGAGCCAAGCGGAATAATCAAATGATACAGAGAAGAAAAACCAAAAAGATGAAAACGTCAAGACACATATTCTTACACATTAATATATTAAGGCACTCCAATACATTAAGGCACGCCGCGGTGATGTTCTTGCTTTGCTGCAGCGTCACCATGCTCGCGCAGAAGCGGCTCACCATCCTCCACACCAACGACACCCACAGCTGTGTCATGCCGTTGTCGCCCCACCTTGCCGATACCCTGCAAGCCGGGCGTGGAGGCTTCTTGCGCCGTGTGGCAATGCTCAAGGAAGAGCGCGCGAAAGACCCAAGTCTACTGCTCTTCGACAGTGGCGACTTCTCGCAAGGCTCGCCTTACTACACGTTGTTCAAAGGCGACGTTGAGGTGGGCTTGATGAACATGATGCGCTATGATGCCGTTACCATCGGCAACCACGAGTTTGACTTCGGCCTGGAAAACATGGCTCGCCTGTTCAAGAAGCTCAACTGCCCGGTGGTGTGCGCCAACTATCGCTTTCATGAATACGACCTCGACAAGATAGTGAAGCCTTATGTCATAATCAAGCGCGACGGCGTGAAAATAGGCGTGTTTGGTCTCGCGCCAAAGCTCGATGGCCTTGTGGACCACAACAATTACCGTTCCACGGAATATCTCGACCCCGTGGCAACGGCACAGGAGATGGTTGACATACTGAAGAAGAAGCGTTGCGACCTCGTGATTTGCGTCTCACACTTGGGATGGGAAGAAAATGGCATGGGCGACCAGGAAGTGATAAGCCATACGCGCGGCATCGACCTCGTGCTCGGGGGCCACAGTCACACTTATTTCAAGAAGCTCAGATATGTCGACAACGCTGACGGCAACCCCACGCCCGACGACCAGAACGGCAAGAGCGGCATCTATATAGGCAAGATGAGGCTCACCCTCGCACATCTAAAATGAAGATAAAGTGTTAAAAAAGGATAGAAAACCGCCTAAAAGTTTTCTATTACGCTAAAAGTCAGTACCTTTGCACAGCTTTTCGGCTTGACCGCTGGTTGGGAGAAGTGTTCCCAGGCTATGTCGGGTTGGAGCGACGGACAACATTTAATCATTACAATTAACAATGGATTTAATTAAAGTTGCTGAGGAAGCATTTGCAACCGGCAAGCAGATTCCTGCATTCAAGGCAGGTGACACTATCACTGTCGCTTACAAAATCGTCGAGGGTTCAAAGGAGCGTATTCAGCTCTATCGTGGTGTCGTGATCAAGATCAGCGGCCACGGAGACAAGAAGCGTTTCACAGTGCGCAAGATGTCTGGCACGGTGGGTGTAGAGCGTATCTTCCCCGCTGAGTCTCCCGCTATTGACCACATCGAGGTCAACAAGTACGGTAAGGTGCGTCGCGCTAAGCTTTACTATCTGCGTAAGCTCACTGGTAAGGCTGCTCGCATCCAGGAGAAGCGTGTCGTCACTGGCGAATAATATTGCGCTTGACAAAGCTAAAAAAGAGCCGTCCTTCCATTTGGAGGAACGGCTCTTTCCTTTTTCCCGTTATTTGTAGTTGACGCTTGCGTCGGTGTTTCCGTGGATGGCATCCTCAAGGTCGCTCCAGCTTTGGAACCCCGCGAAGAGGGCCAGACGGTCGCGAGCAGCCAATGATAACTTGCGTTTGCCCGTGACAAGCTCAAGGAGTTTCTTCAATGAGGTCACGCTCAAGTTGATGTGATGCCTCAACAACTTTTTGGATAGGCCCTCGAGGTCGTGCTCAAGCTCATGCTTTCCTTCCTTTGCCTTCTTGCCTGTTATCTCAATAAGAAGTTTCAAGTCTCTTTTCATTTTTCTCACATACTTTTTCTGTAACGCGCGGCAAAGATACGACTTTTTTTCTTACCTTTGCCACAACATTCATTAAATATCAATTAATAATGAAGGAATACGCACTAAAGTACGGGTGTAACCCAAACCAGAAGCCCGCACGCATCTTCATGGAGCACGGTGAGCTTCCAGTGGAAATTCTCAATGGACGTGCCGGCTACATCAACTTTCTCGATGCTCTCAACTCTTGGCAGCTTGTCAAGGAACTGAAGGCCGCGACAGGTCTGCCGGCCGCCGCTTCGTTCAAGCACGTCAGTCCGGCTGGCGCGGCAGTGGGCCTCCCACTGAGCGACACGCTGAAGAAAATCTACTTCGTTGATGATGTGGATTTCGAGCTGACACCGCTTGCCAATGCCTATGCTCGCGCGCGTGGTGCAGACCGCATGTGTTCTTATGGTGACTTCTGTGCCTTGAGCGATACTTGCGACGAGGCTACGGCCAAGCTTATCAAGAGAGAGGTCAGCGATGGCGTGATAGCCCCTGATTACACTCCCGAGGCTCTTGAGATATTGAAGGCCAAACGCAAGGGTACTTACTGCGTCATAAAGATAGACCCCGACTATGTGCCAGAGCCAGTGGAACGCAAGCAGGTGTTTGGTGTGACTTTCGAGCAAGGCCGCAACAACGTGGATCTCTCCGATCCCAAGCTCTTCGAGGACGTGCCAACGAAGAACAAGACGTTCACGCCAGAGGCCATTCGCGACTTGAAGATTGCCTTGATTACGTTGAAATATACCCAGTCAAACTCCGTGTGCTACACCAAGGACGGACAGGCTATCGGCATCGGAGCCGGTCAGCAGAGCCGAATCCACTGCACGCGCTTGGCAGGCAGCAAGGCAGACGAGTGGTGGATGAGGCAGAGCCCGAAAGTGCTCAACTTGCCTTTCAAGGATCATATCCGCCGCGCCGACCGAGACAACTGTATCAACGTGTACCTCTCAGAGGAATATGAGGACGTGTTGCGCGATGGCGCTTGGCAGCAGTGGTTCACGGAGAAGCCGGAGCCATTCCTCCGTCCTGAGCAGAAAGAGTGGATCGCGCAGAACAAGAACGTGTGTGTTGGCTCAGATGCTTTCTTCCCCTTCGGTGACAACATTGAGCGCGCCCACAAGAGTGGGGTGGAGTTCATAGCCCAGGCCGGTGGTTCCATTCGCGACGACAATGTCATTGACACCTGCGACAAATACGGCATCGCAATGGCAATGACACACGTGCGCCTGTTCCACCACTAAACTTGTTTGTGCCACATGGATGACTTCGAGGAGCTTCTCGTCAATGGCATCAGTTTCAAGAAGGCTTCAGGCCAGAAGAAAGATGATGACAAGGTGAGAACCAAAGCCAAGAAAAAGAAATATGTGACCGGAGCACACGGCTCTGGCTCTGCCAGGCAAAAAGCCAAATACCGTGAGCAGAGAGCCAACCGCAAGTCGCAGCGAAAGAAATAGTCGGTCCGCTTGCGAGGAGGCTTGTCCTGTCTTATAATTATTGTGGGTAGCCAATGTTGGCCACCCACAATCGTTTACCGACAATATGACAATCTATATTTAATCAATGAGAAAACTAATATCTTTGGCACTCGCGCTTTTCATGGCCACGAGTGTTGCCTTTGCCGATCGCACGGTGAAGGCCAATGACCCTAACATCAGTTTTACGGGACGTGTGCAGCGCATGGACAATGGCGCCGTGAGCTACGACTGGGTTGGCACCTATGTGCAAACCGATTTTACAGGCTCTTCCATCGTGGCAAGAGTTAGTGAAGAGGGTGAGAGCTACCATCAGGTGTTCATAGACGGCAAGCTCATGGGAAAGTTGCGCTTCACGGGCAAGGAGCCTCACGACATTGTGCTCGCCAAGAACCTTGGAAAAGGCACTCACCGCCTGCGTCTGCAGAAGGTGACAGAGGGCGAGTATGGCCGTTCCACCATCTTCTCGTTCACGGCAGGCAGCAAAGGCTCGTTTAAGGCGGTGCCGCGGAAAAGCCGTTTGATAGAGGTGATAGGCGACAGCTATACGTGCGGCTATGGCTCTGAGGGCACTGAGGACAGCCACTTCGAGCTGAAGACCGAGAACTGCGACAAGGCTTACGCTTGTGCCCTGGCACGCTATTTCGATGCCGACTACGTGATAGTGGCTCATTCTGGCATGGGTGTCGCGCGCAACTATGCCGGAAAGACCATGCGCACCATGAGCCAGCGTTATCCATTGCTGTTCGACGACCACGATTCCGTGGCCTATGATTTCAAGCAGTATCGCCCGAATCTCGTGATTATCAACCTCGGTACAAACGATTTCTCCAGGAATGGCGCTCCTGCCGACTACGTGAGCAAATACGTAAAACTTATCAAAACGGTGAAAAGCCATTATGGAAATGACCTGCCCGTGCTTTGCGTAACTCCGCATTCTGCCAACATCTTCCTTCTTGCCGCCCTTAAAGAGCTTGGCGAGAATGTGGCGGGCATGAAAAACGTGCGTGTGACCGAGCCAATGCCCGGTGTCGTGGTCAAAGGTCACGACATTGGATCAGACTGGCATCCCAACTGGAAAGGCCATCAGAAGATAGCGTCCACGCTCATCCCAGTGGTCTCTACAATTACAGGTTGGGAGATGAAGAACGACCTTTAGGAAATATTATGCTTCTGAAACATTAATCTTTGTCTTTCAAGCCACGCTTTTGGCACCTTTTTTGTACTTTTGCAACAAATACCGGCCGCTTGGCCATGAATGCAAAAACACAATGGAAAGACAGGAAACACCCGTTTTGCTGCTCACGGGTTATTTGGGCAGCGGTAAGACTACCCTTCTCAATCGAATATTAAAGAATGAGAAGGGTATAAAGTTTGCCGTTATCGTCAACGACATAGGTGAGGTCAACATCGACGCCTCTCTCATTGAGAACGGTGGAGTGGTTGGACAAAAAGACGACTCGCTCGTGGCCTTGCAGAACGGCTGCATCTGTTGCACGCTCAAGATGGATCTCGTGCAACAGCTCAACGACATCATAAACCAAAAGAAGTTCGATTATATCGTCATCGAGGCGTCGGGTATTTGCGAGCCCGCCCCCATCGCGCAGACCATATCCACTTATCCGCGCATGATTCCCGAGAAAATCATGATGAACGGCGTGGCGCGTCTCGACTCCATCGTGACCGTTGTTGACGCCCTTCGCATGCGCGACGAGTTTGGCCTTGGCGATGCCTTGCAGAAGCCGGACATGGGCGAGGACGACCTTGAGAGCCTCGTAATCCAGCAAATAGAGTTCTGCAACATCATCTTGCTCAATAAGGCATCCGAGGTGTCGCCAGAGGAGCTTTGCCATCTTCGTGCCGTGATCAAGGCCATACAGCCTAAGGCGGAGATTTACGAGTGCAACTATGGCGACGTGGATCTCGACAAGATTCTCAACACGCATCTCTTCAATTTCGACAAGGTGGCTACGTCGGCTCGTTGGATTGAGGCCATGGAAGACGATGACGACGAGCTTGAGAACGAGGAGAGCGGCGAGGCCCTGGAATATGGCATCCAGACTTTCGTGTGGAAGCGTCGTGCCCCGATGAGCCTTGGCGATTTCGACGAGTTCGTGTCTACCAAATGGCCCAAGGGCGTGGTGCGTGCCAAGGGCATGTGCTATTTCGCTGACGAGAAGGACACGTGCTACCTCTTTGAGCAGTCAGGCAAGCAGTTCAACATTACCAACGCTGGTCAATGGTATGCCACGATGCCTGCCGACGAGCTTGCCGACTTCCTCGACAAGAATCCAGACGTGAAGAAAGATTGGGACCCGAAGGTCGGCGACCGTATGCAGAAGATAGTGTTCATAGGTCAGCATCTCGACCGCAAGGCCATCGAAGCCGAACTCGACAAGTGCTTGGCTGAATAATGATTCCGCCTCGCGTCGGGCGCGGACGATGAAACAGTGTTGATCACAAAGTGGGATAACTTAAAGGAATGAAAAATGGAAGACAAGCCTTTTGTTTTTACTCGTGAAGAGCTTGACGAGGTATGGCGGTTGCGCCGATATATCTTCGACAAGGTGGGCGACGCTATGCCGCGCGATGACATGGCCAAGCTCAAGGCGAGCCTGCGCAAGGCCATCGCTGATGGCCACGTTAGTCGCGACGTGTTCGGACTGAACCCGATAGTCACAGCTATGGAGACGGCACGCATCTGCGTTGATGAGATTGGCTTGCGCCGCGAGTCGGTGATAGCCACGCTCTTGTGGGCATGCCATGTGGACAACTTCGTGGAAGTGGCCGAGAAATATGGCGAAACCGTGGAGCACATCGTCCATGGGCTCTACAAGATACAGCATCTCTACGACAAGAATCCCGTGATTGGCAGCGACAACTTCCGCAACTTGCTGTTGTCGTTTGCCGAGGACATGCGCGTCATACTCATCATGATTGCCGACCGTGTGTGCGTGATGCGTCTCATTCGCGACACGCCGATGGCCGACGCGAGGCGTGAGGTGTCGGAAGAGGCTTCGTATCTTTACGCGCCCCTTGCCCACAAACTCGGCTTGTACACGCTGAAGTCGGAACTTGAGGATCTCTCGCTCAAGTACATGGAGCACGACGCCTACTACATGATAAAAGAGAAGCTCAACGCCACAAAGGCAAGTCGCGACGCGTATATCGACCACTTCATTGGTCCTATTCGTGACAAGCTGGAAAAGGCAGGGTTGAAGTTCCACATGAAAGGGCGCACCAAGTCCATACACTCCATCTGGCAGAAGATGAAGAAGCAGCAGTGTGGCTTTGAGGGCATCTACGACCTCTTTGCCATACGCATTATCCTCGACTCGCCTCTCGAGATGGAAAAGCAACAGTGTTGGCAGGTTTACTCCATCATAACCGACATGTACCAACCTAACCCGAAGCGATTGCGCGATTGGCTATCGGTGCCCAAGTCGAATGGTTACGAGAGCTTGCACATTACTGTGCTTGGTCCGCAAAACAAATGGGTGGAGGTGCAGATACGCACCGAGCGAATGGACGACATAGCCGAGCATGGCCTCGCGGCCCACTGGCGCTACAAGGGCATAAAAAGTGGTGGCCAGATGGACGAATGGCTTGCCAACATACGTGCCGCGTTGGAGGCAGGCGACAACCTTCAGGTGATGGACCAGTTCAAGATGTCGTTGCAGCCAGACGACATCTACGTGTTCACGCCACGTGGCGACCTGTTCAAGTTCCCGGCCCGTTCCACGGTGCTCGACTTCGCTTATCGCATCCATTCCAATATAGGCAATGCCTGTGTTGGCGGTAAGGTCAACGGCAAGGCTGTCTCAATGAGGCAGGAGCTGCATTCCGGTGATACCGTGGAAGTGATAACGCAAAGCAACCAGAAGCCAAAACGCGACTGGCTGTCGATAGTGGTGACGCCAAAGGCCAAGTCGAAGATAAGGCTTGCCTTGAAAGAGACACAGCAGAAGGACGGTCTCTATGCCAAGGAACTGCTGGAGCGGCGTTTCAAGAACAAGCACATCGAGGCTGAGGAGAGCATCATGGCGCATCTCGTGAAGAAGATGGGGTTCAAGGTGGTGTCCGATTTCTATAAGCAGATAGCCGACGGAAAACTTGACCCCAACGACGTTATTGCCAAATATGTGGAGGTGCGCGACCATACGGAGAACAAGGACAAGGAGATAGTGTCGGCCGACCAGTTCAACTTTGAGAGTCCTCAAGAGGAGCTGACCCACGAGAGCGACGACGTGCTCACCATAGACCAAAACCTCAAGGGCATCGACTATCAGCTCGCGCCGTGCTGTCATCCTATCTATGGCGACGATATCTTCGGCTTCGTCACCGCTGGCGGCGGCATAAAGGTGCACAGGCAAGACTGCCCGAACGCGCCAGAAATGCGCCGCAGGTTTGGCTATCGCATAGTGAGGGCGCGCTGGGCAGGAAAAGGCTCGTCGAAGTATGCCATCACCTTGCGCGTGGTGGGGCACGACGACATTGGCATAGTCTCCAATATCACCAATATCATTTCAAAGGATGAGAAGATAGTGATGAGGTCTATCAATATCGATTCTCACGACGGTCTCTTCTCTGGCAACCTCACCATCCAAGTGGAAGACACGGCACGCCTCAATCAACTCGTAAAGAAGCTAAAGGCCGTGAAAGGCGTGAGGCAGGTTGACAGAGTGTGAAGACGCAAGTTAAGGTTATCGCCGCTTGCTCTTCCGCATGGCGTGACCCTTGCTTGACTGAAACACAGCACAACCATACCAAGTGTTTTTACAGGGTGCGGTTCCTTGTGGCCGTCCGCGACCCGCAAAACGGAGATGGATAACGAAAATCTCACAATGCGATGCTTTAGGACACCATTTCGTTTTCAGACAACTTCTGATTTCTGATATGCCTGCCGTTGGTCTCCGTTTTGCAAATGAATGAGGCCGCAATAAGTTCAGCAGTTCTTTGTGAGGCGGTGCATTACGGTATTGTCACTAAGCGTGTCTATAAGGATATTGCTTTCCTTAGAGAAGCACCAGTCGGTCAGATCGTTCATTCCCCCATGGTGGTGTGGCAGTCTCGCTACTCTATGGATGACGTGGTAGGGTCTTTCGTTCAGCCATTTACCATTGTCAATAAGACGCAGGACCGTGTGGAAGTCATTAGCCGAAGCTCTTTTATAGTACGTTTTTACTGTCATAGGCTCCTCATTGTGCCATCGTTACCTCTTTGAATAGTCGTTCTGACAAATCTTCGAAGGTCGTTCCTTCTGGTATCTTTCCACCTGCCAACTCATTGGCTACCTTTGACATGCATACTGCTCCGACAGCTGCCATGGTTGACAGGTGCAGCTTATTGGCAATGTACGTTGTGAGTCTTGACAGCAATTTCTCTATTTCGAGTTTATCTGTAATCATAAGTCTAAAATTAATTGTCTAATTCCTTTTTCTGTACAAAAGCAGTATTGTATGTACTCCGGGCCAGGATATTTCAACTGTTTTGCCAATTTGTTGAGGTTAGTGCTATTGGCGTATACGTCGCCGTAGCTCCTACGATATTCTTGTAATATGGCATCTACACGCGAGTCAGCAACAGGACCGATTACAATGTCATAGTCATGCTTGTAGGCATGAAGAGTACTCTCTTTTCTCTGTTCCTTAGCACAAAGAGCGCCCATTCAGCCGTTCTGCCATCGAACTTCTTTATCCTTACATCGATGGGGCATCTTGATGGATTGAATATGAACGGTGACACTTCCGGACAGCCTTCTCCAATAATAGCAGTGGTCCGCTGAGCCATGGCGACTGCACGTGTATAATCCTTAGTCAGACAGAAACCACGACCAAAGTCCTTGAAGTCCTTGCTCTTTGACAAGTCTATTCTGGTAATCAGTTGGTTACTGCCGTGATAGAGAATCATAGACGACCACCGTTATTGGCACATACACGTGAGACATCATTGACAATCTCATAATTGCTGAGGGTCTTCTCAATGTCCTGGTATTGGCGTAGAAAATCCATCCCCTTGAAAGTCACGATGTAGCTGTAGGCTTGTGTGAGAGGAACCTTCTTCTCGTCAGCGAAGTTGTTGATAACTGACACGACAAAATCACTCTCCTCTGAGTTAAAGCCTGATTTGTCAACGACATTAATCTGCAATGCCGACCCCATCTTGCCAAGAATGAAAGATGCCACCTCTGGCGTTATCGGTGCACCATGCTCAATCTTCGAAACGCGAGACTCCTTCAGACCAATCAGTCTGCCGAGTTGTGCTTGTGTAAGGCATTTCTTCTTTCGCTCCTCGCGTATAATCATTCCTAAGCTCTTGTTTTCCATATCTACCTATCTATTATTGTTCACCGCAAAGATAAACAAAACTTTCCAATTATGGAAAGTTACGGATAAAAATGTACTTATAAAAAGTTAAAGGCAAGAGTCTTTTTCTTAATATTTCATAACAAGAAGTAAATAACTGCCATAGCAGTAGCTAAACATAGTCTTAATTTACCTTGCGTCGCTCTGGTGGAGTGCGGCCTTTTTAGGTCCCATCTTTGGAATGTAGGTTTTACTCATTGGCATAAATTGTATTAGTGAAACAAAAAAGTCGGCTCTTTTTAGGGTCGGCTCTATTCTTATCGTTCACAAAAATAGGAATTTGCTTTTGATTTTACTATATAAAGTACAGATAACTTTCTGTCTATTAGGATATTTTAGAATTCCTATGTAGTCTGTTAAGACCTCTGCATGGTCTGTAAGTGGTCTGAAGGAAATTCATCGATTTGAGAGAACTTTGAGACACGCATCAAAGCAAAACATTTTTTCTCATTGGCTTCAAAAAAACTGTCTCATTATTTTGCTTTTTCAATATTTCTTCATAAATTTGCCAATGTTAACCACGTCCGAAGCCATCGGGTAAAGGCAAATACTGACTTACAGTCTGTATTGCAATGCAGAAGCCCGTAGAGGGTGGGTAAGAGTTGCTTATGTGAAGCGACTTGACAGTGGGGAGCATATATATGATTAAGGCGTTTACTTGACGCTTTGTTCTTGACGCATAGAAATCTGGTAAATTTCACTTACTGTCAAAGGACAAGGCAACGGTAGATGTTCATGGGTGTGTATATGCACCAACCCGCGGTGTACCTTATTATATATAAGGTATGCCAAAGGTTCGATATACATACAAGCGTGGGCTTCTGCGTTGCTCGTTCTGACAGTAATGGGCATTACCAGAGCCTCTATGCGTGGAACGAGTGACGAAAGTTCCACGCTTTTTTCATATACCTAACATAAAACCTATGGACACGTTGTCTAATGTGTACAGCCGAGAAGGCGGCAGTCTCCTTTCCAGTGCGCGGCTTATCCCTCGCACGACCTCCAGTCAAGACAAGCCCGGGGTGTCGGTAGAAAATGCTCCTTTGACAGCAGAGGACAATTGTGAGCAGGAGCAACAGAAACAATGGTTTGTCTTGCGTGGGGCTTACCATCACGAGCAAGTGGCCAAGGACTGGCTGACAGAAGTTGGCATCGACTCCTATCTCCCCATGCATTATGCCGAAAAGGAGGTTGCTGGTAAGAAGAAACGCGTGCAAGAGCCGCTCATCCCCAATCTCCTCTTCGTCCAGACTACGGAGGAAAGACTTAACCTTGCCCTCTCCTCTCCTGCCAATGCCTATCTCAGTTACTACTACAATCATTTCCGCACCAACGCCGACGGCACGAATCCCCCGCTCGCCGTTCCAGACAAGCAGATGGACAACTTCATCCGCCTGACGAGCATCGACAGCGACCACATTCTATTCGTCGACCGCTCCCAGTGCCACTTCAAGAATGGCGACCATGTTGTCGTCACCGATGGCGACTTCCGTGGCATAGAAGGACGTGTCGCTCGCGTCTCTCGTCAACAGCGTGTCGTCATAGAAATTGATGGTATAGGTTGCATCACCACGGCGTACATACCCACGGCGTTTTTAAGAGTGAAAAAAGAAGATTCCTTTTCAAAATTGATAGGTAGATCTATTTGACGGAAAATATAATATCATAAAAGAATCGTATTAATAACAAAGACACTTGTCTTTATAAATTTATCATCTTATGGAACAATATGAAGAACAATGGAGCAGTGCCAATCCAGGGTTGCTCATCATTCTTATCGACCAGTCAGGCTCTATGACATTTCCTATGAGTGGAGCCGGAAGTAAGACACGCTCAGAATATGCGTCTCTTGCTGTTAATCGTGTTATTAAAACTATCATCGACAAGTCCTTCAATGGCAAAACGCCTAAGAATCGTGCTTTCGTATCAGTAATTGGCTATAACCAGGATGTACATGAGATTGCATCTGGATATATCCAAGATCTGGCAGCATCTCCCAAACGTTTAGAAACGGTCACAAAGAAAGTGCCTGATGGTGCAGGCGGGCTGGTTGATACTACAATGAAGATGCCAATATGGGTAGAGCCCATAAAGGAAGATGGCTCAACTAATATGAAAGGAGCATTCGAGCAGGCTAAAGCCATACTTGAGAAGTGGGTGGCAGACAAGCCACAATCGCCAGCTCCTGTAGTCATCAACATATCTGATGGAGTCCCTTATTGGGATCGTAAGCAAGTGGATGAATGTAAGAAGGAAACTGCAGCCGTCGTAAGTGAAATACAACAAATTAAAACTTCTGACGGAGCCGTACTGGTCTTTAATGCATGCATTGGAGATGGCATTAAGTCTATTTTTCCCACGTCTGAAGATGAGGCTGGCGATGAAGAAGGAGCATTCCTGTATGGTATTTCCAGTAAGATTCCAGAGGCGTATGATGATGCCGCGAAGAAAGTTGAACTGCAAGTCCGTCCTAATGCGCGCGGTTGTATTGCAGGTGCAGATGCTGTTGACCTTGTTAAATTGATAGACTTTGGCTCGTCAAAGGGACAAAGCGATCTCAAACGCTAATTATGGAAGTAAAGGCATTTTTGTGTCAACACAAGGCAGAAAACTATGAAAACTGCGAGGACAGATTTTGTGTCAATATCGACACAAAGTCTGTCGCTGTGGCAGACGGTATGAGTCAATCATTTCTTCCTGAATATTGGGCAGATTTGATATGCCGTAGATTTAGCGAGTCAACCGATGATTGGTACCCCACCCATGAAAGTGTTCAGGAATTAGAGCCTTCATGGAATAAGCTTCGTGATCAATATGCAGATTTTGAAGAAGAGAAAAACAATCCCTATTCTTACTTGATTCGTAATAGTATAGCAGAAAAGAAATCGGCTGCTTGTACATTCGTAGGAATTCGTTTTTTGTCCTCCAAAAAATTGAAATATCATATACTTGGGGACAGTAGCATGATAATCTTCCGTGAAGGGAAGCTAAAGTCTGAAGAAGATATTTTATCTACACATAGGGGGAAATTTGATAGCTTTCCCGATTTCTTTGATTCGAATCATTTACGTGGGGGAAAAGGAGATCCTGTAAATGATGTAATTCAAATGTCAGATAAAGATACGATTCTGTTAGTAACAGATCCTTTTTCTGATTTCTTTTATGAAAAAGCCAGATCTGGAAATGATTGCTCTGAATATTTGCAAGAAGTTAAAAGGCTCAATTCCCATGACGATTATGTAAAGCTTGTGGAAAAATGGCGGAATGAAGGAATGCACGATGATGACTCAACCCTTGTCGTAATAATACCTAATGATAAAGATACGATAAGTATAGCATATGAAGATAAAGACCCATCAGAAGATATCTTTATAGATAAAACATCCCAGATTAAATCTAAATTTGAGGAGGAGCAACCTAAAGGTAAATCTTCACACCAGCGAGAAAACGATAATACGGATAGAGAGATTATAGACTGTAGCGAGTTTCAGAATTTCATAGATGAAGCGATAAATAAGCATGGAACCGAGGAACACGGCTGGTTCGGTTGGTTGAAAATCCTCTTTAATTCTTTTGTTAAGTTGAAGAAATTCAAAGGTAGTGAAAGAAAAAGAATAACAAAGATAAGGAAGTATCTCAAAAATAAACAATAATTATATGGCAAAACTACCATCTATAGAGGACTACATAACAGCAATTACAACTCCTCGGCTTATAATAGCGAAAGAACTCGTAGGTGGGGCATGTGTGAGATTCAATGGCAATGATGTAGAGCGTTACGCCGGAGGATTTTGTGTCGTTTTTCCATTCGAGAGCCCCAATGGGAAGAAAGCGGTACGTTGTTGGCATGCGCAACTGAATGATATACAAAAACGCACAAAGTTAATATCTGAAGAGCTTGAAAGAGTGCATCTCCCTTATTTCGTTAAGTTTCATTATGTAGATAAAGGGTTGGCAACTAGTCTGGGAGTTGAGCCAGTAGTAGTTATGGATTGGGTAAAAGCTTTGCCATTAAAAGAATTTATAAAGCATCACCTGAATGATAAGCAAGCACTTGAACTCCTTAATAATAATTTTTTAGCTATGGTTAAGGACTTGCATCATCACAATTTATCACATGGAGATCTTCAACATGGCAATATGTTAGTCAAAGATGATGGCTCTATCATTCTTGTTGATTATGATTCTATGTATGTTCCACAGATAGCTGGCTTTGATGACGAGATAAAAGGGTTAGAAGGATATCAACATGAAGCTCGATGGAACAACGATAAGGTGTCACCCAAGGCTGACTATTTTTCGGAGTTGGTCATATATCTTAGTATTATGTCATTAATAGAGAAACCTATTTTATGGGATGATTTAAAAATGGAGGATAGCGAGACTATGCTATTTTCGGGAAAAGACATAAGGTCTAAAGGACAAACTCCTATTTTTCATGTGCTTAAATCATTTAGTAGTTTAAGACCTCTTGCAGATAAGTTGATTGATTTCATGCATCGTTCAAGTATTGACGACCTTGAACCTTTAGAGAAATGCATTATTCCTTCGTCAAATAAAATAGTTGAGACTCTTTCTAAGAAATGGAATGAGACGACAAAGGCAACCGTAGTGCCACATCCTGTTACACCAATCAACACTAACGATATAGAAAGGAAATGGCAGCAACCTGTGAATCAGAATATGACATTAGAAGAAAGACGGAGAACGGTCGATGGTATAAGTCACAAATGGGTCAGCAAGTAGAATATGGAAATTAATGAGATTGTTAGTTCACTTTCCGCTCCGGCTCTTATTAAGGACCCTGTAATAAAAAACGCCACATTCTATCACCTGCCTACAGGAGGTTTTGAGATGTATTCAGGCGGATTTACGGTTGTATTCCCATGTAAAGTGAATGGAGAAAAGTGGGCTTTCCGTTGTTGGACAAATGACTTAGGCAACGTTAAAGAGAGATATGTCAAGTTTTCTGCAGACATGAAAGAATCTAAGTTGCCCTATTTTTGCGATTTTGCATATGAAGATGTTGGAATCTGTGTAAATGGACGGCTTTACCCTACAACAAGAATGAAGTGGGTGGAGGGATTAACTATTAAAGATTACATTGTTGAGCATAAGGATGATAAGAATATTCTCGATGTACTTGCTCATAAGTTCAAGATGATGTGTGAAGGCCTGCATAAATGTCATTTTGCACATGGAGACCTTCAGCATGGAAATATTCTTGTTGGAAAAGATAATAATATTTACCTTGTAGATTATGATTCCTTTTTTACTCCCTCATTAAAGGGTGTGGCAGACATTGTTCATGGCATACCTGACTATCAGCATCCCAAAAGAAAAAACAACTTAATAGCCAACGAAAAACTTGATTTCTTTTCTGAATTGATAATATATATTAGTATTTTGGCAGTAGCTGAAAAACCGTCTTTTGCCGACGAATATCAATTAAAAGATGCTGAAAGGCTTTTGTTTTCCAGAGAAGATTATGCTAATATACAGGTCAGTAAAGTCTATCAAGAATTATTTTCGTTAGGAGGTATATTCCCTATATTGCTAAAGATATTGGTCGACTACCTCGCTAAAAATGATATCAATGAGCTTGAGCCTTTTGAGGATTTGCTCGTTAAGTATTACAAAGAGCCTATCATAAAGGCTTTCGGATTTGACGAGGGGACGACTTTGGTCGTGGGTGAACATAGTACGCTAAGATGGAATGTGGAAAATGCATCGGAAATATATATCAATGGGCAATACATCTCGCCTTCTTGTAAAACTTATGAAGTTGGTAATGATATTGTAGGTAGTAGAACCTTTACTCTGCTCATTGTTAATGGAATAAAGCAAAAGTCTGCAAGTGTTAATATAGAAGTAGTAAATAGAGCAACCATCGAATTTTCATCAAACAAGAATAGACTTAAACAAGGAAGAGAAGGCGAAGTCGTATTATCTTGGAATATTCAGCATGCAAAAAAAGCTGTTCTTAGATATGGGAATTATGAAGAGCCAGTTGCTCTAAAGGGAAAGAGAACTGTAGATTGTCAGATGTCAACTGTTTTTGAGATTGATGCTGTTAATTTGGACGGTAGAACCCATACAAGAAGAACGATAGAAATTCAAGTATGCAAGGAATGTAATATAGTATTCAAGGCTGATAAAACGTTTACATTACCAAGCGTACCAGTAAAACTATCTTGGAAAGTTACAGGAGGTAATGACATACTATTAAATGGAGAGTCTGTTGGCCTTGAAGGTTATAAAGAAGTTTTTCCAACCAAAGATACTGAATACGTTCTGTCAGCACAAGACCCTTTTGGTCAAACATCTAAGAATATTACAGTCAGAATGTTGCCTATCCCTGTAATGAAATCTATTTTGGTACCTACCCCTAAAATAGAAAAGGAAATAACGATAGAAGATAACATTCCGAGGATTAATGTTGAGGTAAGTGTAGACAATTTCGTAGCTGTTCCTGAGCTGAATAGATTAAGTTATTACCCTGAGTTGAATACTATAACGGCTAAACTTGCAACTATAGAGCCAAAATTTATTAAACTAGATTCTCACTCTGGCTTAGATAAAGGACTAAAACTCAAATATAGTTTTGGTATAAATCTAATAAAGTCCATAAAGAAGATAATAGCAAAAATTAGAAACAAATAACAAATGAATGACGAAAAACAGAAAGATAGCTCCGAGATTAAGTGGGGCGGCCTACTTAACGAATTCCTATGGATTTGTTGTGGTGTAAACCGGAAAATTTTACGTCAATGCCCAACCGATTATGCCAAGTACGCCGGTATGGGTGGTACAATTCTTTTTACCGCATTGATGGCAATGCTCTCTGGAGGATATGCACTGTTTACGGTCTTTAAAAGTATACCATTTGCAATCTGTTTTGGTATATTTTGGGGATTGTTGATTTTTAATTTAGATCGCTTTATTGTTAACACGATGTACTCTGATGGCAAAGTTACTATCAGTTGGCGTGAATTTTATAGTGGCTTACCACGAATAATAATGGCTATTTTCTTAGGTATTGTAATCTCTACGCCTCTTGAATTAAAAGTTTATGAAGATGGTATAGACAATGAGATTGAACACATGAAAGTTGAGGAGTTAACAAAGAGAACAGCAAGGGTGGATGGTCAAATTCAAGAATTAAAACAGAGACGCGATGATATAGAAAATAGAGATGGCGTTTCTGCAGGTGTTGGGGGATTTGAAGCTGCCAATAGTGATTTAGGCAAACAGATGGTAACATTGCAAAATAGACAAAGTACACTTAGCAATCAGATCCGAAGCAAAAGATATGAATTACAGCGGTATTCTCCCAAAAATAATCCTAGACAATATCAAAAATGCTCTCAACAGATTAGACAACTACAGAATGCTCGCAATCAGATAACAAGTCAGATAAGAGGGGTTGAATACCAACTGTCTCAGAATAGTGCAGAGTACGCTAAAACATTACGTGATGCGGATGCTCAAAAACAAGCAGAAATAAACAACATAAACAATGAGATTTCGAAACTGGAAAGCTCAGTTTCGGGACAGATAAAAGAGAATAAAACAAAACTTGAAGATGAGCTTACTGGCTTCCAAGGTAGAATGAGAGCCTTCAATCGAATGAAAGAAGAAGAGCCGTCTACAAAAATTGCTGCTCTTTTTATCTCCTTGTTATTTATAATTATAGAGGTAACACCTACATTCTTTAAAATGATGATAGCTTCTGGACCCTATGACGACATGCTTCGTGTTGAGATGCACAGATACAAAATTATGGCAGATGAGCGAATTTCAGAAATTAATGACAAAGTCAATACTTCCGTTAGAATATCTACTGCCAAGAATAAAGCCAAGCTTGAGGCAGAAGCATCGGCAAATACTGAATTACTTGGAAAAATTGCCAAGGCCCAATCGGATTTGTTGCAAACTGCTATTGCAGAGTGGAAGGAAGAAGAAATGAAAAAAATAAAAGAAGATCCTTCTGCTTATATAAAGACAAGCACAACATCAGAAACTAATAACATATAAATTATGACACGTAAATCTAACACAGGCATCCCAGGCCTCTCTTTCTCATGGAAGAGAGCATTGGGTATTACGCAGGCTAAGCAAAAGTTTGCGAGGGAAACAGGCATACCAACTTCTAAGGCTGGAGTGGAACGGAAGATTGGAAGAATGATACTCAAGTCACTATTTGGCAAGTAGACCTTTGCCATTTCCCTATTACATTTGTCAGTGCTTTTGATTATTCTATAAGAGAATGATAAATTTTTTACTAGTTGCGTAGATGCTGTTAATTCGGCATTTAGAGTTAGCAGAAGTTCCGATTTCGAGATTAACTAATCCGTTTAATCAACTCATATATTTATGGAAGCTTTATTGCCTATATTAGGGGCCATCTTGATGATTTGGTTCCTTTCGCGGCTCAATCATAGTGGGGATGACAGTCCCCGGACTAATGCCCGTAATAATGATGCGGTGTCATCTGAACCGAACGATGCACAACGTGCGTCCGCTCTTTTGAAAGATTTAGAAAACTCTGAGAAGACTATTGATACGACATGCGTCGCAGCCAGTGAGAAGAACGAAAAGAAGCAAGAGGGAAAATCATCAGAAGTGGAAGGGGAGGCTGAAAAGCTCATTCGCTCTGTTGATAGGAACTTCCTAATGTCATTCTTGCGAGGGGAAGCGGAATACCGTCATCAGTCAAGACGGATGGAGAGGTTCGCTTTTGGAGAAAAAATCAAGTTAGGAGAAGTCGTTGATTTCCTCATGGGATATGACATGTCCAAAAGCCTCACAGGATTGTCAATATGCTGTACTAACATCATTGGAAGTGTTGAGGAAACTCGTTTTGTCAAAGGCAATGATGAGATATGCAACTATGACCTTTTGTCGTCTGTCACATATTTTAATGATGAAGGGGAACTGTTGCCATTGACAGGTGAGAATGTGACCCTTAGCCTAACTCGCAACGATGGCTTGCCGATTGTGCTTTTTGTCCGCAACCATCAGATGACACCGGATGTACTTTATTTGCGTGTCTACAGCATGGTGGGAAGGACCAACGCTAATGATGATAAGCATACTTGGCAGAGCAGAAATCTCGCCGAACTAAATTCTACATTGTTGTGCTGTCGCGCCAGTTCAAATAATTTAGACGATTGGTGGTGCTTCTATCAAGACATGGAGAATAGAACTCTTGACAGTATAAAGCATGGTAAGCCATTGAAAGGCTTGCAGTATGCTGTTTGTGAAGGTATGTTTGGTCGAGTAACAACGAGTGACTATATTGATTGCGGCAATGCGCTGTGTAGACAGTCAAAATATTATGATGCACAGAGACAATACGAACGGGCGATACATGCCTTGGATAACCCTTCAGAGAACTTTAAACATGGAGACTCCTACGGTGCCATTAATTTTAGAATGGCACGTTGCCTTGTATCTACTCACGACAAACCTCGAGCCTTCCATTTTATGGACATAGCTTATTTTTTCAATTCTACAATCCTATTCGATTACATGGGGGTATCTGCCGATCTCGCAGATTATCGGACAAAGTCTTTGCTGGAACAAAACAGAGACAAGTTGGAAGAAGTCGAAACTAAGATAATAGAGACTATTTATCAGAGTTCATTGGATAAGTATCGCAAGAATATAGCAGAAGATACCACGTATGTAACCCTTGGATTCGTACTTCAACACCTATTGAGGGTCAACTCTTACAATATTATAAGTATGTGTGTATGTCGTAAAGGCAATGACGGATACACATACGATGACGTATATAATCGTGATAAACTATGGAGATATAAATTTCAGGACTTGCTGCATGACGGCAATACGGTGGTACTTAGATATTCAAGAGCTTGCTACCAGTGTGGCGATATGGAAGACGATAAATCAGATCACTGCCACGATAATTCAATCATCATTCAAGTAAACGCGATAGAAGATTCCGATTTGTTCCGCATAGATGTTGCTGTTCCGGGCTTCCAGAATGACCCAAACATAATATCGGATCGCTATGGAAAGTTCTCTGACTATAAATCTTTCGTTATCTCCTCTAAGCCGCACGAGTATGATTTCTCCAAGTCAGCTGAAGAGATAATGGCCGAGGTGGGTAGCCTTTATAATAAGGAAAGAACTCATGCTGTGGAGTCGATGTTGGGCTTGTATCATGTCTACCTTTCGTTACTCGTTGATTTTGACAACCTCTCTGATGACAAGAAATTCATGTGCCTGGATGCCGCGGCAAAGATTGGTTCTTGTTATATGGAGCTTGATTTGCCGGAGGTCGCCAATTATTTCCTTGATGTTGGTTATGGGTCTTGTGATCTGAACAACATGATGGAATACATCAATTGCCTTGTCGGAACAAAGGATGCAAGAGCCATGTCTATTGTTGATAAAAATCTCCTAATGCAGATTGATGCACCAGATCAAATAAAGAGCGCATGGCGCGCATTCTTGAAGCGACGGAAGGCATATATACTTATTGACTGGGGACAGGTTGCTGAGGCTAAAGAATTTTTGTCGACTTTGTTGGATGACCCGTTGTGCAAGGACTATGCAAAACGTGAGCTCAGTTGGCTATCCATGAAGGAAAAGAATCAATAGGTAAGTACCGTTGACATCTTCCGTAACGTGCTCGGTACGTTCTTTAAGGGCAAGAAAAATAGGAAAAACTTAGGCAAGATGGATCGATAGCCATCAACAAAGGAGACAAAGGAGTACTCCCACACTAATATCACAAAAGGTGTTAGTGTGGGAGTACTCTCGTTTTTCGGACACGGAATGTTCCAATAACATCCAACTAAAACTGTATTTCATCACCCAAGGGATGCATTTCATCCAGTACCAGGTTTTCTGCTTGTCGGTCATGAGTTTTATGACTAATTTTGCGAGCAGAAAATAAAAACAGAAAGCTATGACAAGAAAAAAGAAAACGATTATTGGATGCTGCGTGGGACTGCTGTTGGTGATAGTCGCATGTGCTGTTGCTAATAGGTGGCTCCTTCAGGGTGAGGATGGCTATGTGGTGAAAAACTATATAGCCCAGCGCTGTTGGCACAAAAATGTAGGGCAGTTTGCACAGAAATTCGGCTTTCCCTATTTTGCTACACAGATGTCGTGCCACCAGAAAGAAGCTATGTCAACAGATGCAGACACACTCTGCCCTTGTCCCGAAGCAACGATATTATTGCAGCCATACGATGACTTTACTCAAAAGGAAGCCTATCAGTTGGAGAACGAGTTGGCGAAGCATTTCGACGATATTCTTTATGGGACATGGACTTTCAAAGTGTTGCCCACAAAGAAAATGTCTTCACAATGGTATTACAAACCACGAAACCGTTATCGTGCCGACAAGATTATTGGTTCACTAGAGCATGATGTCAGCAGGAATGCTCGAGACACAGTAATAATTGCTCTGACCCATCACGACATTTCAACTTCTATTCACGGACAGAAAGACTATGGTGTTATGGGGCTGAGCCACAGGCCAGGTCATGCTTGCGTTGTTTCTACATTCAGATTGAAAAAGCATAGTCAACTATGGAAACTCGTAATCCATGAGTTCATCCATGCCTTCTTTGGCTATCCTCACTGTCCGAAGGATAATACGCATTGTATTATGCAAGATGCCCATGGTAAGAATACTTTTGATAAGAAGAATGATCTGTGTGACTATTGTAAGCAGCACATCGGATAGTTTTTAGAACATAAAATATCAAGCACATCCATGAATTATCAGAAATTATGTTTATCTTTGTCGGCATAAAACCATATTAATGTCAAAGCCGATAATCATACAGAACACCACGCAGGACTTGCTCCGGCTGTCGCCCGACGAGATAATGTATATCCAGTCGGACGGCAACTACTGCCAGCTGTGGCTTTACGGGCGGGAAGAACCGGTGCAACTGTGGATAAGTTTGAAGGCTGTCTCCGGATTGATAGATGTGCAGATGCGTGGTCTGCCACCGATGTTCGTCCGTATAGGCAAACAACACGTGCTGAACATCAGCTATATACACCGCATAGACACGAAGAAAGACAAGCTAACGTTATGGCGCAAGGGCATGGACATGCCGATTGTCCTTGACGGAATTTCTCACAAGGCTTTGTCAGCATTGGCTGACGGGCTGTTAAACGACAAGTAAGATGCAATTCAACGACGACGACATACAGTTTTTAGGAGGAACCGCACCACAGCCGACTATAAGAAAAGGTGAAGATATGACTCCTTCTCTTGCCAACAAGAAAAAGTTTTTCAGTTGGCAGAGAGCAGCTCTTGCTGTCATCATCCTGCTCCTGCTTGCCATCTGTGCGTGGTTGGGGTGGGGCTACTACCAGCACCATCGATGGGCGGTCAATTTTGAATACCCGGTGTCAAGGTCGAGTGTGCAGATAATAACCGACCTCAACAAGACTGGGCAAATTAAAGGCGACAGTGTTCATGTCTTTACCGCTGATTCTATTGACGGGGTGACAATGCGTTTCTACAATCTCGCCGGGTTGAAAGCATCCATGTCACGGGAAATGCCTGCCGACAGCGATTCATCCGTCGTGTTGGTGACTCAAGGTTGGGACTATTACTTCGATGATGCCAAACAGTATCATTTCCTCGGCGACTTCGTTTACAATGGAAAATCGCTGGCGCGTGGCACCGGCAAGGCTGGACTCGTGGCCTTTACTAAAAATGGCTGGCAGATGGGAATCAGTCAGGAAGACTCTGTGCGCGACTATGTCCTCGACCAGGGTGGTAGCATGTTCCGTCAGTTTGCACTTGTCTCAGCCGGACAAATCTGTCTGAAGCAGTTTGCCTTGAAGGGAAAGGTTCACCGCCGTGCCTTGGCTCGCAAGCCCGGAGACGCTACGGCATATTATGTGGAGACTGTCAATAAGGAGTCATTGTACGACTTTGCCGAAGCCATTGCCGACTATGGTTTCATTGATGCTGTTTATCTCACTGGAGCTGATGGTACAGAGCCTGTATATCGTGATGCAGATGGCATTCTTCATGGAGACCTAAATGTGTGGACGCGTAAAAGCAATCTGCTTGTTTTCAGAAAATGAAAAAAATATTTGCTTATTTCAAAATAATAAGTTATTTTTGTTGCGTGTAAAGCAGATTAAAAGAAACGTATATGACTACAGGAACAATTACCATACGAGGCAGCGTTTACCAAGGAGCTCAACGTTATGCCAAAGAGCATAACGTTAGCTTGGACACTTTCGTTGAGAGTATAATTGTTAAGGCTATAGGACTTGACAGACCAAAACGTGTCAAAAAGAAGAAGTTCAAGTTGAAGTCATTTGACGAACTTTCGCCAAGAGTAAGGAGCCTGATTGGTCCTGGCAACGCAAGTAAAGAAGTCGAAGAAGATATTAACGGCAGAAATGCCCGCATGGAATATCTTGAAGAGAAGTACGGAAAATGATGAAGGTTTTCATTGATACCAACATAATGGTTGATGTGCTGTTGGGACGTAAAGAATTCTTGTTGCAAAGTTCCAACATATTCCAACTTGCCGATAACGAGGATGTTGAACTTTACGCAACAGCTCTTACTTTTGTCAACGCATTGTATGTTTCCAGAAAAGTGTTAGGGAAAGAGACTGCATTGAAAAAGCTAAAAGCGTTCCACGACATTCTAAAGACTGCTCCGATGGGTGACGATGAGTTGAGTAAAGCACTTCTTATGGACGATAAAGATATGGAGGACAATCTGCAATATCGTTCCGCCGTCTCTGCAGGCTGTGAGGTCATAGTCACAAGGAACGTAAAAGACTTTCCCGCTGATGGTGAGGTAAGAGCTATGTTGCCTGGCGATTTCTTGGATTCATTGGTTGAAGATTCTGTTGACGAGGACGAAGAAGAAATTGATGATGATGGTGAAGAAAACGAGTGATTTGTTTTACTTTCCCTCGCTATGCGAACAGTGACCTTTGTTTTCCCATTGTTTTCCCGATTCGGATTTCTGACTGATTTCTGTCTTCCCTGATACGGAACGACGCTTAGTGATTTTGAGGAAAGAAGTGAAGTTGGCGTGATATTTCGTGGCGTATCATGCTGTTTTCAAACGAGTTATGTTTTCCCATTGTTTTCCCGATAAAAGAAAAAGGAGTTACGAAATCTTCGTAACTCCTTGATTTTCAGTGTAGCGG
>SAMEA3663095__coassemble_804_pt1 | contig 57596 bp, 55 predicted proteins | sample SAMEA3663095__metabat2_low_PE_021 | metagenome-assembled genome bin SAMEA3663095 (sample SAMEA3663095) | pig gut metagenome | biome: pig gut; feature: pig-associated habitat; material: faeces | place: France | collected 2012 | reverse complement strand
CCCCTCCCGTACCCCTCTTGCACCCCCTTTCCGGGGTGTTCCCCTCCCTATCCACCCCCTAAAACGCCCGTAATCCCCCTGTTTACAGGCCTTTACGCTATATATAATAATGTGTATTTCAAAAAGGTGGGTGTCGTTGAGGGGGGGGCTATCGCCCAAAATCGGGGGTCAAACCGAAAAAATGCGTACTTTTACCCCATTTCCATCCACCCCCTCATTTCCACTTTTTGTAACCCCTTTCTCCATCAAGTGTAACCCCTTTCTGTAACCCCTTTTGTAACCCCAATTCCAAAATCACGACAAAAACCGCCTTTTTCCGCCCATCCTGCAAACCACGAAAAAGGAGGCACCAGCCTCAGCCAATACCTCCTTTCCCGTCATCTTCCAACGCCATGTCATCCCCTTTTCAACGCCATTTAATCCCCATCCCTTTCCCCCTCCCTTCATCATAGTGGACGCAGCCCCAACCACACGCCATAAAACGGCCACAAACGCCCGTATTTATGCCATTTACAGCCTCATCGCCCATCTCTATACAGGCAAAAAAAAGACGGCCTCACAGCCGCCAAAATCGTCGCTATCAAACCGCCCTCAGCCGAGCCAGATCCGACCGCCCATCTCACGTTAAACCACTCGTAAACCTCATGTAAACCAACCGTCCATCATCCGAGCCTCGTCACGCCCTCCATGTAAACCAAAATTAAACCCATGTAAACGTTTCGTTTTTTCCGCCTCTTCGGCCTCAATCTCCCTAACCCTTTGTCTCTCAAACCATTCGCCCTCTTTTCGTCTCACCCACATTTATACGCTTCGTTCTGTGCCCCATATTACGGGGGCGGTTCAAACGACCCCATCCAATCCATATCTATGTAATTTTGATGTAACTGAAAGTTAAATACGTTTTCGCCCAATTGATAGAATTCCTCAACAATAACAAGTTTCGCCATTTGGTTGACAAGTATGATGGAAACCGCTATGTGAAGTATTTCACATGTTGGAATCGTGCCTATGTCCCTCTCTACGATGGGCGCGCCTTTCGCCTCCACGCCGTCGAGGAAGTGGTAGGCCGGCATCTGCCCCCTGCGCCTCCCCAGCGTGCGCCACTTGCCGTCGGCCGTCTGCGCCACCTGTCCGCCGCCTTTCCTCACGTATCTCACCTTCGTGCCTTCCTCTGCCCACATCAGCACCGGCTTCTGCAAGCCAAAGCGGTTCACGTGGTAGCCCTGCTTGCCGTGTTGCTTCACCGTTATCATGAAGCCGCCGCCTTTCGGGTATACCCTCAGCCTTATGTCCTTCTTCAGCCGTGAGGCGTGAGCCATGCCACTCTGCATGAGCTTGCCCCTCGCTATGGCAAGAACCTCCTTGCCATCGGCGCCGTACTTGAGCACTCTCCATCGCCCTTAGCACGTCGGTGAACTCCTTTCCGTCGTATGGCTGGCTGGAGTCGTAAGGAAGACAATACTGTCTAAACCTTGTTTTAATCCATGACAGGCATAGTATAACCACGTCGAATTGTAAAATATTATTGCTGAAATTTAACACTTGGAAACAGGGCCAAATAGAGCGGGAAAAGGGTAGCCTTATGCTGTTTGACAATACCGTTTGCGGGTTTCTGGCCCAAAATCTTTGCCGTTACGGCGTAATCGCGTCGCCGTTACACCGTAATGGCAGCGCGGTTTCACCGTAATGGTGACGCGACAACACCGTAACGGCGATGCGATTGCACCGTAACGGCAACGCCATTTTAGCGAATTTGCGACGCCAAAAAACCACCAAAAACATAATTGCTTAATAATCAGCTATTTGCGAAAATAGCTCGTAATTACGTTATTTCCAACCATGCGAAGGCTTGGTTGAAAAGAATCGATTCTCAGACGACCATTTGTAAAATATTATTATCAGATTAAACATATGTGCATCGTGTGCTTTGCAGGGCAGCCAGACGAACATGCGGGGGCCACACCATGCAAGCTGAAATGCTTGTGCATAACTAAAACTATATGCGTCTTGAAATGTTATAACTCGCAGAAAAAAAAATATTAGATAGAAAAAAATCTGTCTGAAAAGAGTGAATGACGAATTATTATCTTAACTTTGCATAAGATGTCTGTTTATACGTAAATACAGCTAAAGCAATGAGACAGGTGATACTCTACGTCATTTTCGCGCTTGCCATGGTTCTTGGGAGTCATGGAGAGTTGTCGGCTGCCTCAAGGTTGGCACATTGCTCAAAGGACAGGTTAGAGAAGGTTGAGCATAAGCAGGACAAGCCTGAGGCCCAAGTCAACGACGCGTCGCTTCTTGCTTATGGCGTTTGCGGCAATCGCCCACAACGCTTGTCGCCATCTGGAAACATCTATGCCAATCCATCAGCAAGCAGGTTGACGTATAATAAGATCCGTTTTTTGTCAGATTCCCTATCAGCCATTTCAAGCCATTGCGAGCAGTCGAGAGAAGAGACGGCTCCAATATGCTTTGATGTCGCCAGCAAGTATTATGTCATTTGCTTGCGGCATCTGCTTTGTTAGCTATATCGCGTTTTTTTAGGAAAGTCTTTGTATTCCGGCAAAACAAGGTCAATAGTGTTTTGCTGAGCTACAGGCATGCATCAATTAAAAAACAAGAATTCAGCTAAATTAAAAAAGGAGATAAAATCAACAATGGCAAAGATAAACCATTTCGTAATGGGCACCAAGGTAATGGCGCTCGACAATATAGAAGTGAAAAAAGGCTTCTTGGGATTGAGCACTAAGCTCATTTACAAGCCAACAAACAGTGAGGTAAAAATCAAGGAAAACGAGTACTCGGCCGAGGACGGTAAAAAACTTGAGACCATTCTCGCCTCTAAGCCGGAGGATATGGCAGACGCAATCAGCAAGCATCCGGTTTCGGTGAAAGAACTTGGAAACGCCAGGCTTGAGGCTTGCGTCTCAAGCGACCGTCAGTTCGCCGCCGCGATGCTCCTAAGCTTCAAGAACTTGTCATACACGCCGGTTACTGACTTGCGAGTCTACGAAGGCAAGGCAGCCGAAGCCTTTGCAAAACTGTTCAAACTCTAATCATTTACAATATGTTCAGCCTCCAGGCGCTTTTATCAAGAAAGGCCTGGAGGTCTTTATTTCACGGTTATGTGCCAACAGCCCTGTTTCACCTCATATTTTATGAGGCAACGGTTTCTCTCCCTCATGTCGCGCATCACCTCCGCAAGAACCCACTTTAGCGTGTCGTTCCTGACCTCGCGCCTGTGTTCTCCAGGGGCTTCCACGGTCTTGTAACGGTTGTAAGCCACGTCGAACGTTGTGCCGAAGAGGTGGCAGCTGTTAGGCTTGGCGTTGGCGTTCTTCTTTTGCAGTTTGGCCACGTCAGCCTTGGTGCGCAGCACGCTCGTAACGATTATCTTGTGCAGCGGAATGTGCTTCACGTGAAGGGAGTCGAAGAAATTGCGGCCAATGTCCTGTAGAAGAACGGCAGCACGCGGAACGAGAAACGGCGAACTGTCGCGAAGGCGGTCGATGTGGAAATAAGGATTAGCACCTATATATACCAATGATGACAGGTGCTTTGAGGCGTCGGCACTGTCGGCAACAGGTCTCACGCCCCATTTCTCGGCAGCCAAGAGTTGCACGTCGTTTTGGTCGGGGAAAGATGCCTCGAAACCAGGCACGCTGTATATCCGGCTCTTCACCTCCTTACCGTCTTTACCGGTGAAGATGGTACGCATGTCTTCTTTGCCGACGGGCATTGGAAAAGCGGCTTTGTTTTTATGGTTGCTGTTGGTGGCAATGGTCTCATCGGTGGGTTCCTTTTCCACAGATTTCTTGCCATTCATTGCCACACCTGGAAAGATGAGCCTTACGAGGGCAAGAAAAGTTACGGTGCCGAAAAAATATATCGTAAATTTACGTTTGCTAATTTTCATTATTCAATTGTCTAAAAATATTGTTTGTCATAAGCCATCAAACATATTGCAGCAGGATATCCCACACAGCAACTATGTGGCACGCGCTTCCAAGCAACACGAAGAAATGGAACACCGTGTGCATGTATTTTCGATTGTGTCGCATGTAAAACAACGCGCCAGTGATATAAGCCACGCCTTCGGCCACTATCCACGACACGGCACTTGCCGATACACTGTCTATCAATGGTTTGAAAGCCACAAGCACACATAGTCCCATTCCTATGTAGGCAAAAGTCTCAATGTTGCTATGACCCTTGAGGCGGTGGAAAGATATTATAGTGCCAACTATGGCGCATAGCCATACAAAGCAGAACAGTGTCCAGCCCCACAAGCCTTGGTCGCGAAGCGCAACGAGGGTGATAGGGGAGTAAGAACCGGCTATATGCCAATATATGGCAGCATGGTCCCACTTGCGCAACCGCTCTTTCCAAACCGAACGGGCAGACATGGCATGGTAGACGGTTGACGCCACATAGCTCGAAAGCATGCCGAAAAGGTAGAGTATTACTCCAGCCGTTGCCCAACCGTTATGATACCGGAAACACCAGACGAGAAATATCACACCAATCACAACGCCAAGCAAGATGCCGGCGGCATGACTCCATGAGTTCCACAGCTCCTCCTTATGAGAGAAAAATATTTTCCTATGCATGCTTTGGTTATCAATCAGAGTTTTACGGTAAACGTCTGACACTCCGGGAATGATTCGGCCAGCGCGAGAGGCTCATTCCTGAATATCCCGAACAGCGCGCTTCCGCTGCCCGACATCTGCGCGTAGGAAGCACCAAGTTTGTAGAGCTTGCCTTTTATGTCGGAAAGCTCGGGGTGAGCCTTGAAGACGGGCTTCTCAAAGTCGTTGCAGAGGTCGTCCTTCCACGTTTCTATAGGTTGCCTTACCACGTCGCGGCAACATTTGGCAGGCTTGTGGCAAACAATCTCCTTGTAGGCTTGGCCTGTAGACACGGCGATGTCTGGCTTTACAATCGCCATATAATAGCCATCGAGATTGCCTTTGGGCTCGTCGGCAGGCTCAAGGATCTCACCTCGTCCGCTGGCGTAAGCTGGTGCCGCCTCAATGAAGAACGCACAGTCGGAGCCCAACTTGGCGGCGTAGCGTTCCATCTCCGCTATGCCAATGTTGAGACGAAAACGCTCGTCGAGCAGCCTTATCATGAAGGCTCCATCCGAAGACCCTCCCCCGAGACCGGCCTGCATGGGTATGCGTTTCACGAGGTGAGCATGGATGCGAGGCAACTTATAATCGGCGGCGAGCAGTGAATAGGCTTTCACCACAAGGTTGCTACGCTCGTCGCAGTCAACGGCATTGCCCGTAACCTTCAAGTCGCAGTCGACATCCGACGGGAATTCGTCAGACATGAGCTTTATCTCAAGGGCGTCTGTCAGGTTGACGGGGTAGAATACGGTTTCTATATCGTGATATCCATCTTGGCGTTCAGCCACGACGTTTAATCCAAGATTGATTTTGGCGCAAGGAAATGTAATCATAGTCTTAATAGTTTTATCAGTGCAAATATAAATCATTTTATTGAAATGGCTACGCTTTGTTGTGATAATTTTGTAAATTTGTGCCTAAATTCAAAACAGACATGGCAGAACCAAACAAGAACACACGGCGCAAGGCATCGTCACCCATTGACCAGACCTATGGCCACCTGCAGCCACAAGCACTTGATATAGAGAAGGTAGTGCTTGGCGCCTTGATGATAGACAAGGACGCTTTTTCCATCGTCTCGGAGACATTGGTGCCCGAGACATTCTATGAGCCTCGCCATCAAAAGATATTCGCGGCCATTCGAAATCTAAACGTCGACGAGAACCCCGTGGATATCCTCACGGTGACCAATGAACTTGAGAAAGAAGGCACACTCGAGAGTGTTGGCGGACCTACTTATATCGTGGACCTCGCCTCGCATGTCGGTTCTGCGGCCAACATACAGTATCACGCCAAGATACTCCAGCAGAAATACATGGCACGCCAGCTAATCTCTTTCGCCAGCAAGATAGAGACATCGGCTTTCGACCCAATGGTCGACACTGACGAGCTGATGCAGGAAGCCGAGGGCGCGCTCTTCGAAATCTCGCGGAAAAACATGCGGCAAGACTATACGCAGATTGATCCCGTGGTGCGCCAGGCCGTTGACATCATACAGAAGGCATCGTCAAACAGCACTGGTCTCACCGGATTGCCTTCCGGCTTTACCAAGCTCGACGACATGACATCTGGTTGGCAGAAGAGTGACCTCGTCATCATTGCCGGTCGCCCTGCGATGGGTAAGACCTCGTTTGCGTTGTCTATAGCCAAGAACATTGCCGTTGACTATCGTGAGCCGGTGGCGTTTTTCTCGCTTGAGATGAACAACGTGCAGCTTGTAGACCGCCTTATAAGTAATGTGTGTGAGATTGAGGGCAAGAAAATCATGAACGGACAGTTGAGCCGTGACGAATGGGACAGATTCGACAAGCGCCTGTCAAAACTCACGGGCGTGCCATTGTATATCGACGACACGCCAGGCATGTCGATTTTCGAACTTCGCACCAAGGCACGCCGTCTCGTGCGTGAGAAGGGCGTGAAGCTGATCATGATCGACTACCTGCAACTCATGAACGCAAGCGGCGCGCGCTTTGGCAACCGCCAGGAAGAGGTGTCAACCATCTCACGTTCGCTTAAAGGACTTGCCAAGGAACTTGACATACCGGTGATAGCTCTCTCGCAGCTAAACCGTACCGTTGAGAACCGTGAGGGACTGGAAGGCAAGCGACCTCAGCTGAGCGACCTGCGAGAGTCTGGTGCCATTGAGCAGGATGCCGACATGGTGCTGTTCGTGCACCGCCCGGAATATTACCATCTCTACCAAGACGAAAAGGGCAACGACCTGCATGGAAAGGCACAAATCATAATAGCCAAGCACCGTAAGGGCGCCACGGGCGACGTGCTGCTGTCCTTCCAAGGGCAATACACACGATTCGCCAATCCCGAGGACACCATGCTTTCGCCATTGGCCGATAACATGGGTGGCGAGATTATCGGTTCGCGACTGGGTAGCAACGAGGACCCGCTTGGAGGAGACATGAACGTTCCTTTCTGATAGATTATAACAAAACATCGCAAAAAAATAATAGATTATTTGTCTATGTCACGGCAAATATTTACCTTTGCAACCGTTAAAGAAAAAAGCATAAAAAGAAATGACAGCACTTATCGCCATAATTAGCATTATCCTAAGCATTCGACTGCGTGTAACGGTTGGAAGTGAATGGGCGTGCGTGCATGCTTGAAAAACATACGATAGCAAGGCCTTTCCACTTCCATAAGTGGGAAGGCCTTTTTGCTTTCAAAACAAAGGGAATAAAAACATTTAATTACATATTACGTTAATCACAATTTAATCATGAGTGAGAGACTTTATATTTTTGACACAACGCTTCGCGACGGCGAGCAGGTGCCTGGATGCCAATTAAACACCGTTGAGAAGATTCAAGTGGCCAAGCAGCTTGAGCTTCTTGGCGTTGACGTCATTGAGGCTGGCTTCCCAATATCCTCGCCCGGCGACTTCAATTCGGTGGTGGAAATCAGTAAGGCCGTGACATGGCCCACGATTTGCGCCTTGACCCGTGCGGTGGAAAAAGACATCGACTGTGCGGCCGAGGCTCTGCAGTATGCCAAGCACAAGAGAATTCATACCGGATTGGGCACAAGCGATTACCATATTAAGTATAAGTTCAACAGCAACCGGGAGGACATTCTTGAACGTGCGGTTCGTTCAGTGGCTTACGCCAAGAAGTATGTCGAGGACGTGGAGTTCTATGCCGAAGACGCTGGTCGCACAGACAACGAGTATCTCGCGCAAGTGGTGGAAGCCGTCATCAAGGCTGGTGCCACAGTGGTAAACATACCTGATACCACTGGCTATTGCTTGCCAAACGAGTATGGCGCGAAAATAAAGTATCTCAAGGAGCATGTAGACAACATAGACAAGGCCATAATATCCACTCATTGTCACAACGACCTTGGCATGGCCACGGCCAACACCTTGGAGGGCGTGATTAACGGAGCCCGACAGGTCGAGGTGACAATCAACGGCATTGGTGAGCGCGCCGGCAATACCTCATTGGAAGAAATTGCCATGATTCTGAAATGCCATAAGAACGTGGGCATTAACACGAACATCAATACTCGCAAGATTTACCCCATCTCTCGCATGGTGTCTTCGTTGATGAACATGCCCGTACAGCCAAACAAGGCTATCGTGGGTCGCAATGCCTTCGCCCACTCTTCAGGCATCCACCAGGATGGAGTGCTCAAGAATGTGCAGACCTATGAAATCATCGATCCAAAGGACATTGGCTTGGAGAACAACGAGATTGTGCTTACGGCACGTTCGGGCCGCGCTGCTCTGAAATACAGGCTGGAAGCCAACGGTGTTGACATCAAGGACCAAGACCGTTTGGACAAGATTTACGAGGACTTCCTCAAGCTTGCCGACCGCAAGAAGGAAATCACTGACGACGACGTGTTGATGCTCGCCGGAGCCGACAAGGCCGCATCTCACTCGGTGAAGCTCGACTATTTGCAGGTTACGGCAGGCAAGGGCGTGCGCAACGTGGCAAGCGTGGGGCTCGACATCGCCGGCGAGAAGTTTGAGGAGAGCGCAACGGGCAATGGTCCTGTCGACGCGGCTATAAAGGCACTCAAACGAATCATACATAAGCAGATGACATTGAAGGAGTTTACCATTCAGGCCATCACACAAGGCTCTGATGACGTGGGCAAGGTTCACATGCAGGTGGAATACGACGGTCACGTCTATTATGGCTTTGGCGCAAACACCGACATCGTGACGGCTTCTGTCGAGGCTTATCTCGACTGTATCAATAAATTTCGCAAATAACAAGGCATTAGATCCAGCAAAATATTATGAATACACTTTTCGATAAGATTTGGGACAGCCATGTAGTCCAAATCGTCAAGGACGGTCCCACACAACTTTACATAGACCGTCTCTATGGCCACGAGGTGACCACTCCACAGGCTTTCGATGGACTTCGTCAACGTGGCTTGAAGGTGTTCCGACCAAAGCAGAACTTCTTCATGCCCGACCACAATATCCAAACCCATGACCAAGACAAGCCTATCGCAGACCCTGTCGGCAGGAAGCAGGTTGACACTCTCGATAAGAACTGTGAGGAGTTTGGCCTGACAGAGTTTAAGATGAACACCGAGGACAATGGTATCATTCACGTCATTGGTCCCGAAAAAGGTCTCTCACTTCCTGGCATGACGATTGTCTGTGGCGACAGCCATACCTCAACCCACGGAGCTGTTGGAGCCGTCGCCTTCGGCATTGGCACTTCAGAGGTGGAGATGGTGCTCGCCTCACAATGCATATTGCAGCAAAAGCCAAAGTCGATGCGTATAAGCGTCAACGGCAAGCTGAAGCCGGGCGTAACAGCCAAAGACGTGGCTCTATACCTCATGAGCAAGCTCACCACATCGGGCGCGACGGGCTATTTCGTGGAATACGCGGGCGACGTGGTTCGCGACATGACAATGGACGGACGCTTGACCCTGTGCAATCTTTCGATAGAGATGGGTGCACGTGGTGGCTTCGTGGCTCCAGACGAGACGACATTCGAATACATCAAGGGTCGCGAATATGCTCCTAAGGGAGCTGATTGGGACAAGGCCGTGGCTTATTGGAAGACATTGAAGAGCGGTGACGATGCCGTCTTCGACAAGGAGTTGGTATTCGACGCCGACGACATTGAGCCTCGCATCACCTATGGAACAAATCCAGGCATGGGCATTGGCATCAACGGTTCGATTCCTGCTCTTGACGAGATACCTGAGGCAGAGCGAGCCGGTTTTGAGAAGAGCTTGAAATACATGGGCTTTAAGCCAGGAGAGAAGTTACTTGGCCATCCAATAGATTATGTCTTCCTTGGCGCATGTACCAATGGACGCATTGGGGATTTCCGCGCTTTTGCCGAAATCGTAAAAGGAAAGCATAAGGCTGAGAATGTTGTGGCATGGCTTGTGCCAGGCTCTCATCTCGTGGCAAAGCAGATAAAGGAAGATGGTCTTGACAAGATACTCACCGAAGCAGGATTCGCCATTCGCCAACCAGGTTGCTCGGCTTGCCTTGCCATGAACGACGACAAGGTGCCAGCGGGCAAATATAGCGTATCTACAAGCAACCGAAATTTTGAGGGACGACAAGGACCTGGAAGCCGTACTATTCTCGCAAGCCCACTCGTGGCAGCGGCAGCGGCGTTAACAGGTAAAATAACAGACCCCAGAACTCTATAATCATGAAGCAGAAATTTAATATCATCACCTCAACGTGTGTGCCACTTCCTTTGGAGAACGTTGATACAGACCAAATAATACCGGCACGTTACCTCAAGTTGACCCAAAAAGACGGCTTCGGCCCATTTCTTTTCCATGATTGGCGTTTCAACGCTGATGGCTCTGAGAAGAAAGACTTCGTGCTGAACAATCCAGACTTCAAGGATGCCGTCATCTTGGTAGCCGGCAAGAATTTCGGTTCGGGCTCATCGCGTGAGCACGCGGCGTGGGCCATCGCCGGTTATGGCTTCCGTGTGGTAATCAGCTCATTTTTCGCTGACATTCACAAGAACAATGAGCTAAACAACTTCGTGCTTCCTGTCGTAGTGTCGGAAGATTTCCTCAGTGAGCTGTTTGCCAGTATCAACAAAGACCATTCTATTCAGGTAAAGGTTGACTTGCCAAAACAAACGGTGACCAACCTCGCCACGGGTCGAAGTGAGCATTTTGAGATAAACGGCTACAAGAAGCATTGCTTGGAGAATGGTCTCGATGATGTGGATTTCCTCGTGCAGAACCGTGACAGGGTTGAGGCATGGGAAGAAAAAAACAAGCGATAATGGCAAATCAAGAACGCGAAATAGAGATAATGGACTCTACTCTTCGCGATGGTGAGCAAACCAATGGGGTGAGCTTCTTGCCACACGAGAAGCTCATGATTGCTCGCTACCTCTTGTCGGACGTAGGTGTTGACCGTATAGAGGTGGCTTCCGCGAGGGTATCGGATGGCGAGAAAGATGCTGTCCGCATGATATGCAACTATGCGCAACAACATGGAATGCTCGATAGGGTGGAAGTGTTGGGCTTCGTTGATGGCAAGAAATCTGTCGATTGGATTACTGAATGTGGTTGCAAGACTATAAACCTCTTGGCAAAAGGTTCTTTAAAGCATTGCCAATACCAATTGAAGAAGACGCTTGAAGAACATGTGAGCGATATCAAGTCGGTAATTGCTTACGCACATTCCAAGGGAATGACGGTCAACCTCTACCTTGAGGATTGGTCGCAAGGCATGAGAGACAGTCGCGATTATGTCTGGAAGATGATGGATTCGTTGAAAGACGAAGGAATCGTCAGATTTTTGCTGCCAGACACGCTTGGAATACTTAATCCTGTAAATACCTATGAGTATGTAAAGGCAATCACGGCTAGATACCCTGGCGTGAAGTTTGAGTTCCATGGCCACAATGATTATGACATGGCAGTTGGTAACTCTTTCATGGCGGTTGAGGCTGGATGTACAGGTTTGCACGTCACCGTGAACGGTCTTGGTGAGCGTTGTGGCAATGCGCCATTGAGCAGCATTCACGTCATGCTGAAAGACCAAATGCACGTGAAGGAACATATTGATGAGTCCACGCTTATGGAGATAAGCAACATTGTCGCTGGTTACAGTGGCATAGCTTATTCGCCAAACACGCCTGTTATTGGCGAAAACGTGTTTACTCAAGTAGCGGGAGTCCATGCCGATGGCGACAACAAGGCCCACCTTTATAGCAACGCCTTGGTGCCGGAACGCTTTGGAAGGCATCGTGAATTTGCATTGGGCAAGAATTCTGGCAAGGCAAACATCGTGCGAAACCTTGAGGACATTGGCTTGGAACTAACAAAGGAGCAGACAAAAGCCGTGACTCAACGAATTACGGAGCTGGGTGACAGAAAGCAACTCGTAACTCAAGATGACTTACCATACATTGTCAGCGACGTGCTTAAGCACACCTCGCCAGAACAAAGGGTAAAACTTGTGAGTTACATGGTCTCAACAAGTTATGGCCTAAAGCCTATAGCAAGTCTTAAAGTCAGCATTAATGGTAAGGATTACGAAGCCGACTCTACTGGCGATGGTCAATATGATGCTTTCGTGAGGGCTTTGCGTAAGATTTACAAGGAAAGACTTAACCGCACCTTCCCATTGCTGCAAAACTATGCCGTGACCATTCCTCCTGGCGGACGTACCGACGCCCTCGTTCAGACCGTTATAACATGGAATGACGGGGAAAAGCAATGGCGAACGCGTGGACTTGACGCCGACCAAACAGAAGCTGCCATACAAGCCACAATAAAGATGCTTAATATGGTGGAAGAATCTGACTGCTTATCATAAGTAGAAAAAAACAAAGAAACAAAAAAAACATATACCAATGAATTTGAAAATCGCAGTTCTACCGGGCGATGGTATTGGTCCGGAGATTATGCCAGAGGCCATTAAGGTACTGGATGTCGTGGCAAAGAAGTTTGGCCATAAGTTTACTTACACGGAGGCTCTCTGCGGAGCTCATGCCATAGATGCATGTGGCGATCCGTTCCCTGAAGAGACTTTCAAAGTTTGTATGGATGCCGATGCCGTGTTGTTCGCCGCTGTAGGTGACCCACGTTTCGACAACAATCCAACATTGAAAGTTCGCCCAGAGACAGGCTTGCTTGCTATGCGCAAAAAACTTGGCCTCTTTGCCAACGTTCGCCCTGTTGCCGCATTCGATTGCTTGTTGCATAAGAGCCCATTGAAAGAGGAGCTTATCAAGGGTGCTGATTTCGTTGTCATACGTGAGTTGACGGGTGGAATGTACTTCGGAGAGAAGTATCAAGATAATGAGAAAGCCTTCGACACCGACATCTATTACCGCCCAGAGATTGAGCGCATACTGAAGGTGGCGTTCCAGTTTGCTATGCGCCGCAACAAGCATTTGACCGTCGTTGACAAGGCTAACGTGCTTGCAAGCTCTCGCCTGTGGAGGCAGATTGCCAAGGAGATGGAGCCACAATATCCAGAAGTAACGGTTGACTATATGTTCATTGACAATGCCTCTATGCGTGTATTGACAGAGCCACGCTTCTTTGATGTCATTGTAACGGAAAACACTTTTGGTGATATCCTTACCGACGAGACATCGGCAATTACCGGCTCCATGGGCCTACAGCCATCCGCGTCGCTTGGTGAGCACACTCCACTGTTTGAGCCTGTACATGGTTCTTGGCCACAAGCTGCTGGCAAGAACATAGCCAACCCTCTTGCCGAGATACTTTCTGCGGCAATGATGCTCGAACATTTCGGCCTCAAAGAGGAAGGTGCCGCCATTCGCAAGGCATGTGACGCAAGTCTGCTTAACAATGTTCGCACTCCGGAGATTCAAGTCGAAGGTGGCAAACACTATGGAACCAAGGAAGTGGGTGAGTGGATTGCAAAGTATATAGAGGAGAATTGATCATAATTTACAAATCAAAAAAATCTTGCATATAAAAAGTGGAAGTGTCAATCACTTTCACTTTTTTATATGTCATTGAACGAAATAATCACAATTGCAATCAATAGAGATATAAGCTTATGTTATGATCATGTGCTATTTTTCGCATATTGAGCAAGGCGTATCTCATTCTGCCCAAAGCCGTATTGATACTGACATTTGTCGTTTCTGAAATTTCCTTGAACGACATCTGTTGGAAGAAACGCATATATACGACCTCTCGCTGTGACGCTGGAAGATTATTCATAATGCTTTTCGCGTCTTCAAGTATCTGATTGTTTATAAACTTCTGTTCAATGTTCATTTCTTCAACATTACAGTTGCGGATGTTGGCAAGGTCGTTGTCTTCGGTTGGCTCAACTATGTTACTGTTCTTGCCAATGCGAAAACTGTCCATGATGACATTGTGTGCTATACGCAAACACCAAGAATGGAATTTGCCAGTCGGCGTGTACATGCCATTACGCAACTTTGTGATAATCTTGATGAATGTATCTTGAAACAGGTCATTGGCCAAATCTTCATCATGAACCACATAATATATATATGAGAAAAGCTTGGACTTGTTGTGCTCCAATAAAAGGTCAAACGCTTTATCCTTGCCTCTCATATAGCAAATCGCAAGTTCCTCATCACTCATTTCCGCAAGGGACTTAGTGTTATTCTCCATTGAATTCTTGTGTATTAATGAAGTAAAAATCTATCCAATAGGCCAAATTGTTTTATTTCAAATATTTTCCATTTGCAAAAATAAGACTTTTTATTTTTCTTACCAAATATTTAGCAAAATAATTATGCTAAACTTTTTCATCTTGGTTCTTGTATGTCAATAATTATGTGTATTTTTGCAGCATTGTAACGAACTTATAAATAGAAAACTTTTACTTTTATGAACTTGAAAATACGTTTGTCGGTGTTGACGTTCCTTGAGTTTGGCGTTTGGGGAGCTTACCTTACCTGTATGGGAAATTATCTTGGCGTTGCAGGCTTAGGTTCTGAGATTTCTTGGTTCTACGCCATTCAAGGCATCGTCTCCATATTCATGCCAACATTGATAGGCATCGTCGCTGACAAATGGATTCAGCCACAACGTCTCCTTGGCCTGTGCCATTTGGTTGCAGGCATATTCATGCTATTGCTTTGGAGCATGGGAATGAACGCAGGCTTTGGAAATCAAGTGACCGATAAATCTCTTTTCATAGCCTTGTACACGTTAAGTGTCGCATTCTACATGCCTACATTGGCATTGGCTAACACGACGGCCTTTACGGTGTTAAAAAATAACGGAGGTGATACCGTAACCGATTTTCCACCGATTCGTTCTTGTGGAACGGTTGGCTTTATCATTGTAATGTGGTTCGTAAACTGCGCGACATGGGACAATGGCTCATTCTCATTGACTCTCGCGCAAAACGCACACAAGTTCCAATACACTTACAACCAATTCCTTGTTTCCGGATTGTTGAGTATAATCATGTTCTTGTACGTGTTCACACTTCCTCAATGCAAGATTGTGAGGAAAGCGAGCCCAGAAAAGAAATCGTTAGCGCAGCTGCTTGGACTTGACGCTTTTAAGCTGTTCAAAGAGCGTCGCATGGCATATTTCTTCATATTCTCAGCATTGTTGGGAATGTCTCTTCAGGTTACCAACAGTTTTGCCGGACCTTTCATCTCCAGTTTCCAAGGCAGTTCAGATGCAACCATTGCTTCGTCTTTCGCAGCAAGCAATGCCACGTTGCTTACGTCAATATCCCAAGTCAGCGAAGCGTTTTGCATCTTGCTGATACCTTTCTTCCTCAAGCGGTATGGCATAAAAAGCGTAATGCTAATAGCTATGTTTGCGTGGGTAGCACGCTTTGCCTTCTTCGGAATAGGCAACCCCACAATGCCAGGTGTGATTTGGTTCATCCTTTCTTGCATCGTCTATGGCGTGGCATTCGACTTTTTCAATGTCTCAGGTGGCATATTCGTTGACAAGGAGTGTGACCCGTCTGTTAAGGCATCAGCACAAGGCTTGTTCATGTTGATGACAAATGGTATAGGTGCAACAGTTGGCACATTGTCTGCAGGCGCTATTGTAAACCACTTCTGTTCGTGGACTCAAAAGGGTGACTCTTCATTCCTTATGGGTGACTGGCAGGCATGCTGGTTCATATTCGCAGGTTTCGCGTTAATGGTGGGTTTGGCATTCGCATTCGTATTTAAGCCTGCCAAGACAAAAAAGTAATTAAAATATGGACAATGGCAAAGGGAAAGTCCAAAGCCAAGCCATGTATTTCATTGTTGCATAATTTATAATGTCAAGAATTAGATTGTTTCTTCAACAGGCGACCGAAGTCGTTGGGGCTGATAAAGAAGGTTTGCTCATCCTTACTGATTCTTATCAGGAGCGCCAACTTGTTGTGCCTTGCCATGGTAATTTGCTGGAGGAGTTTAAGTCTCGACTTGATAAGCACCGGAATCATTCCGGTTTGATAGACATATTGTTAGACATTATTAATAATCAAACATCATTGTCGCTTTCGCTTATTATCACGGATGTTGACAAAGGTGCCTACAATGCGGTTATCAACAATGAGGACACACAGAAACATATGAGCATAAGTGGAGTAGAGGCCGTGTTGCTAAACAAGATTAGCAACGACAAGATACCACTCTATGTAGACGAGGCTCTGTTTCTTAGGCAAAGCTCTAAATTCAACATGCAAGCAGAAGGTGTTGCGCTCCCTGTAAATGCATTGCCTGTGTCAATGCTCGAAAAAACACTTGGCAAGGCTGTGGCAGCTGAGAATTACGAGCTGGCGTCGCAATTAAGGGATGAGATAAACAGGCGAAAAAAGACAGACAAGCATATAAACAATGAAATCAAGGAATAAACAAGGAGTTGAACAATAATAAAAATAAGTTGTCTTGAAAGAGGAAAGGTATTTTTATGTCCCCAATGCCGCAGAGGGTAAAGAGTTGCCAGAAGAAGAAGCTACACACGCTGTAAGGGTGCTGCGGTTAAGTGAAGGTGACACCATTTGGCTTATGGATGGCGTGGGCAACTTCTATCGTGCTGACGTTGGCATCGTTACGAAAAAGCGTTGCTTATACAATATTGTTGAGACATTGCCCCAACAGAAGACATGGTCAGGAAAAATCCATCTTGCGATAGCTCCTACGAAGATGATGGAGCGGATTGAATGGATGGCAGAGAAATCAACCGAGATTGGCTTCGACGAATTGACCTTTCTTGATTGTAAGTTTTCCGAGCGCCACGTCATAAGGATTGATCGCATCGAAAGAATTGTCGTCTCGGCAATGAAACAAAGCAGAAAGGCTTTCATGCCTGTGGTAAACGAGTTAACGGCTTTCAAAGATTTCGTGACATCATGTAATGCGGATTACAAGTTTATAGCTCATTGCTATAACGACAGAGAGCGCGTAGATTTTTTTGACAGGTTGAAATCACTTCCCGTTGACGCCGCTGTATGCGTGCTTATCGGTCCTGAAGGAGACTTTTCGTTCGATGAGGTCGAATTGGCGCGTGCCAACGGTTTTGAGCCAATCACGTTGGGTAACAGTCGCCTAAGGACAGAGACCGCAGGATTGATGGCAGTGACGATGGCCCAGATACAAAAACGAATGTAATATTCACGAATATACGCAATTTGATAGAAACGATGAAAATATACAATCATTTTAGGATAACCCTTGCCCTGTGGGCTTTCTGCTTTCTTTCAACAGTTGGCATTTTATCGTCTTGTTCGGGTAGTGAATACATAAATGCCATTCCATCCGAGAGCCAAATGCTTATTAGGCTGAACCCAGCAAAACTAAGCGGCACTAATAGTCCACTGATTTTGAAGACATTGCTTCATCTGAAAGATTTAGACGAGTCTGGTATTGACCTTTCAAAAGATGTTTTCTTTTTTGAGGATGGGCAAGGCAACTTCGGACTTTGCGCCAAAGTTAGCAGTGACAGCAAGCTTGAAAAATCGTTGCAGAAGGCAGGCTTGTCGCTTACCAAACGCCGTGACTATAAGTTTGCCGCTTTATCATCAGGTTGGGTAATTGGTTTTTCAGACAACACAGCCCTGTTGATGGGACCTGTTGTTCCTGCCGCGCAAGACGACCTTATAACGCTAATGGCTCGTTATCTTGGTTCTGATGAGGACCAAGGCATAAAGTCTTCACCTATGTATGCCACATCCGATTCCATTGACGCCCCAATGTCGATAGTGGCCCAAACATGCGCTTTGCCCCAGCAATTTGTCGCACCATTCACAATGGGCGCACCCAAGGATGCCGACCCAGCGGATGTCATTCTCGCGGCTGCCATGGAGGTTAAAAACGGACACTTGCTCATGCATGGCAAGACTTTATCTTACAAGAAAAGCATAAATTCAGCGCTTGTCAAAGCCGCTAACGTTTATCGTCCCATCAAGGGCGAGTATATCAAGGCAATGTCGCAAGACGACGTGCTTGGACTCTTTTTGAATGTTGACGGCAAACAGTTCCATAACCTGATGATACAGAATAGGGCTGCGACAGCCATGCTTGCCGGCATCAATACGGCAATAGACATGGACAACATCATAAAGAGCGTGAACGGTGACTTGACACTTGTCACTTCATCTCTTGGAAAAGACAACTTTCGCATGATGATGGCCGCACGCTTGTCAGGAGCGCCTTGGCTTGCGGATATCGACTATTGGAAGAAAAGCGTCCCGGCGGGTGGACATATAGGTGATTGGGGTAAAAACTGCTACTACTATTCAGGCAATGGCACCACATATTTCTTTGGGGTAACTCAAGATATGCAATATATGAGTGGTGCTTCGCCAGAAGAGGCCAAACACAGCATAACAACGTCGCCAAAACCTCTTTCCCCTGACCTGCAAAAAATTATAAAGGGTAAGAAACTGGCTATGGTTGTCAACTTCAAGGCATTGGGCAACAGTAAGGCTGCAGCGATAACATCACTTCTCATGCCGATGTTTGGGAATATCAATACAATTGTTTATACAACGGACAAATGAACAGGATACATTTTAAGAATGTCGTACCAAACGTTTTTTCAGAGCGTAAGGAGTTAAACTCAGACGTTTGGGCAAACGACATCACTTTTGAGAAAGACAAGCTCTACCTTGTCGAGGCAGACTCTGGCAAAGGGAAGAGCACATTCTGCAGTTATATCGTCGGCTATCGTCACGATTATACGGGGCACGTGTATTTCGATGATGCTGATACCATTGATTTCAGCGTGTCACAATGGGTTGACTCCCGCCGTCACAGCATAAGTCATCTGTTTCAAGAGTTAAGGCTTTTCCCCGAGCTCACGGCGATGGAGAACGTTCAAATAAAGAATAAGCTTACAGGATTCAAGTCTGAAAAGCAAATCCTTGAATGGTTCGACATGCTCGGCATTGCCGACAAGGTTAACGCGAAAGCTGGGCTAATGTCGTTCGGACAGCAGCAAAGGGTGGCGATGATAAGGTCTCTCGTGCAGCCGTTCGACTTTATCCTTGCCGACGAGCCAATCTCGCATCTTGATGACCGCAACGCGGAAATAATGGCAAGCATAATGATGGACGAAGCGCATCGACAAGGCGCGGGTGTAATCGTGACAAGTATAGGTAAACACATGAATCTTAACTATGAAAGGACGGTGAAGCTATGAATCTTGTATGGAAACTTTTACGCCAACACATCAGCGTATCACAGTTCGCGGGCTTTGCTTTCGCTAATCTTTTCGGCCTGCTTATAGTCTTGCTTGGCTATCAGTTTTACAAGGATGTCTCTCCTGTGTTCACGGGAGAAGACTCATTCATGAAGTCGAACTACATCATTGTAGAGAAAAAGGTCGGAGTCGGCAATACCCTTTCTGGTCGTTCCAATGCCTTCACCAAGCAGGACATAGACGATATTCGCGCAACTCGTTTTGCCAATAAGCTTGGCGCGTTCACCTCTACCCAATATACGGTGACCGCTCGCATGGGCATTAGCGGGACCAACATTCTCAATTCTGAGATTTTCCTTGAAAGCATACCGGACGACTTTGTTGACGCTTCCAATGGAACGTGGAGTTATAAGCCTGGCGAGAAGGTCGTACCCGTGATTTTGCCACGAAGCTATATTGCCATGTACAATTTTGGATTCGCGCAAAGCCGTTCTCTTCCAAAGATAAGCGATGGCCTTGTTGGGATGATAGACTTTGACATCTTTGTTCAAGGCTCCAATGGCGGCGAATCGTTCAAGGGTAAGGTCATAGGCTTCTCATCGCGTGTCAGCAGCATCCTTGTGCCTCAAGCGTTCATGGATTGGAGCAATAGCACATTCGCGCCTGGAAAGGACACGGTTCCGACCAGACTCATCCTTGACCCCGATGGCAGCAAGACTGAGCAGATGACAACCTATTTCGACCGTCATGGCTTTGAAGTGGAGGATGACAAGCTTGACGCGGAGAAGACGACATACTTCTTGCGCTTTATGGTAACAATGGTAATGATAGTCGGGCTCGTCATTTCTGTCCTGAGTTTCTATATCCTCATGCTTAGCATTTACCTGCTTGTCCAGAAAAACTCCTCAAAGCTTGAAAACCTGTTGCTTATAGGCTACAGCCCACAGCAAGTGGCGCGTCCCTACCAGCTTTTGACCATATTCTTGAATATTGGCGTGCTCGTAGTGGCCCTTGTCGCCATATTCTTCATCAGGGATTATTATGTGGGAGTTATCGATACACTCTTCCCAAATATAGACACTGGGTCGATGCTTCCGTCCATAGCACTTGGCTTCATACTTCTTGTCTTGGTTAGCGTGTGCAACATTATAGCCATCCACCGTAAAATATCAGCAATATGGAAGAGAAAAGAGTGAGCCGACCGTCGTCACGACCAAAGCCAACAGGCAACTTTAAGAGTTATGTCGTTGCCGAACCTTCAAAACTGCTTGATTGGCTTCTTGCGAATCTGAAAGAGAGCCGAACCAAGATCAAGGCCACTCTCTCTGGACATGGCATCAAGGTCAATGGCAAAATTGTCACCAAGTTCGACTACAAATTGCTTCCAGGGATGAAGGTTGAGGTAAGCAAGTCGAAACAAAACATGGAGTTCAGAAATCATTACCTTCGAATCGTGTTTGAGGATCGCTATCTTGTGGTAGTGGAAAAAAAAACAGGCATTCTCTCCATGGCGGCAGGACATAGCACCTTGAATGTCAAGACGGTACTTGACGAATATTTTCGCCAAAGCCGTCAGCGATGCACGGCTCATGTGGTGCATAGGCTTGATCGTGACACAAGTGGACTGATGGTTTACGCAAAGGACAAAGACGTGGAACTTGCCCTTGAGTCAGATTGGCACAACATAGTCTTTGACCGTCGCTATGTGGCCGTTCTTTCCGGGGTGATGGAACAAGACAATGGCACCGTAGAGAGCTGGCTTAAAGACAATCGCGCTTATTTCACTTACAGCTCGCCATACGACAATGGTGGCAAGCTCGCCATAACGCATTATCATGTGTTAGATCGTACGGCAGACCATTCTCTTGTCGAGTTCAAGTTGGAGACAGGCCGCAAGAACCAAATTCGCGTCCATGCCGCCGACTTGGGACATCCCGTTTGTGGAGACGTAAAATATGGCAATGGCGACGACCCTGTGGGCCGCCTTTGCCTGCATGCTTTCCGCTTGTGTTTTTACCATCCAGTCACCCATCGACCAATGGAATTTGAGACCGACATACCACAGGCTTTCAAGAATTTGTTTTAACAACGAAAATAATAAGTAATACAGACTGAATATTTAATGCCATGACTGATTATATCATTGCCTTAATAGTAATCGTGATAGCTATTGTCGCCATTAAGAAAGTCACGACTTGTCTTCTCAAGACCACGATTGGCATCATAGCATTGGCTATCTTAGCTTATGTGTTATTCAAGGCTGGCGTGTTTTGATTCCATTTTGCAACAATTTGTGCAGATTATCATTAATATCCTTGCGATTTAATGTAAAATGCCATATCTTTGCACATAATTTAAATATAGGCTATTATGAAGCATCAAAAGAAATTTCTCCTGTCTGAGCAGGACTTACCCACACAATGGTACAACATCCAGGCAGAGATGCCCAATAAGCCAATGCCTCCATTGAATCCAAAGACTCATGAGCCATTGACGGCAGAAGACCTTTCCCACATATTCAACATGGAGTGCTCAAAGCAAGAGCTCGACCAAACTCATCCATGGATAGACATTCCAGAAGAAGTTCAAGAGAAATACGCTTACTATCGTGCCACTCCATTGGTGCGTGCCTACGCTTTCGAACAAGCCATCGGCACACGTGCTCACATATATTTCAAAAACGAGAGCACGAACCCGTTGGGATCCCACAAGATCAATTCCGCCCTGCCTCAATGTTATTATTGCAAGGAGGAAGGCGACACCAATGTCACCACGGAAACAGGAGCCGGACAGTGGGGAGCAGCCCTTTCATACGCAGCAAAACTTTACGGACTTGATGCCGCAGTGTATCAAGTGAAAATAACCATGCAGCAGAAGCCATATCGCTCGTACCTTATGCGTACATTCGGTGCAGCAGTGCAAGGTTCACCTTCTATGTCGACACGAGCTGGCAAGGACATCATAACGCGCGACCCTAACCATCCAGGTTCTTTAGGCACGGCCATATCCGAGGCCATTGAGCTTGCAACAACCACTCCTGGTTGCAAATACACTCTCGGATCCGTGCTAAATCATGTGGCCCTGCATCAGACAATCATCGGTTTGGAGGCAGAGAAGCAGATGGAGATGGCAGGTGAATATCCAGACAAGGTGATAGCTTGTTTTGGCGGTGGCAGCAACTTTGGCGGCATAGCTTTCCCATTCATGCGTCACGTCTTTGATGGCTCTCATAAGGACACCGAGTTTATCGCTGCGGAACCTGAGAGCTGCCCAAAGCTTACGAGGGGAAAATTTGAATACGACTTTGGCGATGAGGCGGGATACACTCCGTTGTTGCCAATGTTCACGCTGGGCCATGACTTCAAGCCGGCCAATATCCATGCTGGCGGATTGCGTTACCATGGAGCGGGAGTCATTATCTCGCAATTGGTAAAGGATGGCTATATGCATGGTGTCGACATTCCACAGCTGGATAGTTTCAAGGCTGGAATGCTCTTTGCGCAAACAGAGGGCATAGTGCCCGCGCCGGAAAGCTGTCATGCCATTGCAGCTACCATCCGCGAGGCACAGCGTGCAAACGAGGAAGGCAAGGCACCTGTAATCCTCTTCAATCTGTCTGGCCACGGACTCATTGACATGCCATCATACATGAGTTATATCGATGGCGACCTGGCCAACTACCGAGTCACAGACGCGGAAATTGAGAAGAACCTTGAAGAGGTACCATATAAAATAGATTAGCATTCAGATGACAGAAGTGACGGTAAAGGGCGCCGCTTTGAAAGAAGCGGCGCAAAACGGGATGGATGATTTCCTGAAGGTTATCACCGATGCCATTTACGATGCCATCGGAGGAGAGTTGACGGCTACGACAATGTCGCAACTCAACTCCGACCAGATAACGCTTTTGGCGTATATCATCCTTCGCGACACGGTGATGGATGGTGGCTTCGTTGAATTGATACACAATGGCTACGGTCCTTTCATCTATCTCAACCCATTTGCAAAGGCTATGCGCAACTGGGGCTTGCGCGACCTATACAAGATAATCAGCGAGACACACCGACTTTTCGGAAAGTATCAAGCCGAGATAGAGAAAGACTGCACGCAAGAAGAGTTTGACGCTTTGTATGAGCAGTATCCCGAGTTCGACGATTACGACGATTCATTTGTCGAACATGAAGAAGAGTTTACCACGGACATCGCTCACTACGTGGACGATCATTTGGATGACTTTTGCAAGATTTCATAATGAATAAGACAGAACAAGAATTGCGCCGAAAGAGTCCGGTGCAAATACGCAATAAGAAAGCATCGTTTCTATACAATTTCATCGATACCTACACAGCTGGAATAGTGCTCACGGGCACGGAAATAAAGTCAATCCGGTTGGGTAAGGCATCGCTCGTGGATTCGTTTTGCTTTATCAACAATGGCGAGATTTGGCTAAAAGGCATGAATGTCTCGCCTTATTTCTATGGCTCACGCTCAAATGTGCCATCACGCCGCGACCGCAAGTTGCTCCTCAACAAGCGTGAGATACGTCACCTTGCTGAAGACACAAAGACACCTGGCCTTACCATTGTGCCAACGTTGCTTTTCATCGACGACAAGGGTAGGGCAAAGGTGGACATTGCCTTATCGCGTGGTAAAAAGGAATACGACAAGCGGCAGACACTAAAGGAGAAGGAGGATCGCCGTGAGATGGATAGGGCTACAAAGCATTATCGCGTGTAGAATTATCCACTCTGCCATGGTGATAAACACATGAGGTGCCTATTATAGTTTATCATTGTTGTCCGCTAAAACTTTTCTGGGCATATAATTGGCTTCCGGGATTTGGCGTAATGCTTTACAGGGGCCGCCCCTGCTAAGCATGTTATACGTACAAAATAGTTTACAAATGGTCGTCTGAGAATCGTTTTTTTTCAACCAAGCCGTCGCTTGCGTGGAAATGACGCGATTATGGACCATTTTAATAAGTATCTGATTATCAGAGAATTACATTTTCAAAGGTTTTTCGGCGTTGCAAATTAGCTTAAATGGCGTCGCCGTTACGGTGTTATCGCATCGCCGTTACGGTGTAATCGCGTTGCCGTTACGGTGAAATCGCGATGCCGTTACAGTGTAATGGCGACGCGATCACGCCGTAACGCCTAAAATTTTTGGTCGAAAAGCCCATGACGTGGTTGTCAAAGAACGTAAGGCTACCCTTTTTCCGCTCTGAATGCACCTGCCCGCAAGTGTTAAATTTTGGCAATAATATTTTACATTTCTATGTGTGCGCATATAGCCATCCATGCGATTTCCACGTTTCAACAAACCTTCAACAAGGCAGAAACCTTGCATAACCATTTTGGGTAATGACGGCCACAAGCAGCTCTACATGGAAAGCGTCAATGGGGTAATGTTGTAGTTGTTTTATACGCAAACAAAAGTTTTGGCGGACAGAAATAATTTAATATAACCCTAACTGCTTTTCTCAATTAGATTTTTTACCTTTGCACTAAAATTGGAGTAATGGAAAGAGACAAATATATTGATATCAAAGGCGCTCGCGTAAACAATCTCAAGAACATCAGCCTGAAGATTCCACGCAATCGTTTCATAGTCATTACAGGCGTGTCTGGATCGGGCAAGTCGAGCCTTGCCTTCGACACTCTTTATTCTGAAGGCCAACGCAGATACGTTGAGAGCCTTTCATCATACGCTCGCCAATTTCTCGGAAGACTGAAAAAGCCGGAATGCGATTATATAAAAGGGCTTCCACCCGCAATAGCCATCGAGCAGAAGGTCGCGGCACGCAACCCAAGGTCAACATTGGGCACATCCACGGAGATATATGAGTATCTGCGACTGTTATATGCCCGCATTGGCCGTACATACTCCCCAATAAGTGGTCAAGAGGTAAGAAAAGACACGCCACAAGATGTTGTAGACAAAGTATTATCCATGACAGACGGCACTAAGTTGATGATTGTGGCACCCATCATCCCGACTGAAGGACGCACGCTTTCACAACAACTGGACACCTTTCTAAAAGAAGGCTTTACGCGTGTCATCGTGAGTGGCGTTACAAAACATATCGAAGACTTGCTGGAAGACGGACAAGATCTGGAAGCCGATGGCATCTTCCTTGTGGTAGACCGCCTTGGAGTGTCACACGATAAAGACGTGGTGTCACGCATTACCGATTCGGTGGAGACCGCCATGTATGAAGGCCGCGGAGCGTGCAGGGTCGTTATGATACCGTCGAATCTCAGCTACGATTTCTCTTCAAGGTTCGAGGCCGATGGCATCACCTTCGAAGAGCCAAACGACAACATGTTCTCTTTCAACTCGCCGGCCGGCGCTTGCCCGGTTTGCGAGGGCTTTGGCAATGTCATTGGCGTGGATGAGCGATTGGTGATTCCCAATTCATCGCTCTCTGTCTACGATGGTTGCGTGCAATGCTGGCACGGAGAGAAGATGAAGGAATGGCAAATGGCGTTTTGCAGAAAGGCGAAAGACGCCAACTTCCCCATATTCACGCCATACTATGAGCTTACGCGTAAACAGAAAGACATGTTGTGGCATGGCTTCCCGTCGGACACAGGCAAAAACGGTGAACTGAAAGACGACGCTGTTTGCCTTGACGCATTCTTCCGCATGGTGAAGGAAAACCAATACAAGATTCAGTACAGGGTGATGATGAGTCGCTACCGTGGCAAGACGGTTTGTCCGGAGTGCCATGGCACGAGACTGAAAAAAGAGGCAACCTGGGTTAAGATAAACGGCCTTGCCATCACCGACCTTGTGGAAATGCCCGTTGGCAAGTTGAAGACGTGGTTCGACAACCTCACCCTTTCCGAACATGAGCAAAAAATCTCCAAACGCTTGCTCACCGAAATCCGTTCTCGACTTGGATTTCTCGTGGAGGTGGGCTTGGGATACTTGACGTTAGGCCGACCTGCCAGCACTCTATCGGGCGGAGAGAGCCAACGCGCGAGATTGACCACTTCGCTTGGATCGCCACTCGTCGGTTCGCTATATATACTTGACGAGCCGAGCATAGGCCTCCACAGTCGTGATACGGATAGGTTGATAGATGTGCTGCGCAAGCTTCAACAAGAAGGCAATACCGTAATCGTGGTTGAACACGACGAGGGCGTGATGCTCTCCGCCGATTGGCTCATAGATGTTGGGCCTGACGCCGGCAGAAATGGAGGTGAAATAGTTTGTGAGATGTGCCCAGCGCCAAAAGACACCGACAAGAATGAGGCTTGGGAGGAAGCTGTCAAGCGATTCCCAAAGAGTTATACCGTGAAATATCTTGCTGGTGAAGAGAAAATCAGCGTGCCTTCATCTCGTAGACAGTGGAACCAAAGCATTCTGCTGAAAGGCTGTCGCATGAACAACCTAAAAGGGGTTGACGCTCGTTTTCCCCTAAATGTCCTTACCGCGGTCACTGGCGTTTCTGGTTCTGGCAAGTCGAGCTTGGTCAAAGGCATTTTGTATCCTGCATTGAAACGCAGGATGAACGAGGTTGCCGATTTGCCAGGCGAATATTCTTCCATGGAAGGCGACTGGACGGCGGTGAAGCACGTGGAGTTTGTTAACCAAAACCCGATAGGCAAAAGCACTCGTTCGAATCCTGCCACTTACCTGAAGGCTTATGACGCTATACGGCAGGTGTTTGCCGACCAACCTCTGGCAAAGCAGATGGGATTCACGCCACAATACTTTTCCTTCAACGCCGAGGGTGGCCGATGTGAGGAGTGCAAGGGCGCGGGCGTGATAACGGTGGAGATGCAATTCATGGCTGACCTAACGCTTACTTGTGAGGCTTGTCATGGTAAAAGGTTCAAGAAGGAGATTCTCGATGTAAAGTATCATGACAAGAACATAGACGACGTATTAAACATGACCGTTGACGAGGCCATTGACTTCTTCTCGCAACATGATGAGAAGACTGTCGTTAGCCGTCTGTTGCCCTTGCAAAAGGTCGGACTGGGGTACATACAGCTCGGACAGAATTCATCAACGCTCTCAGGGGGCGAGAACCAAAGGGTGAAACTTGCTTATTTCATCGGGCAGGAAAAACAGGAGCCGACGCTATTCATGTTTGATGAGCCAACCACAGGCTTGCACTTTCATGACATTTCCAAACTGCTGGGAGCCTTCAACGAACTTATCCAGCGAGGACATACCGTAATAGTGATTGAGCACAACTTGGACGTGGTGAAAAACGCCGATTGGGTTATAGACATGGGACCGGATGGCGGAAACGCTGGCGGAAGCATTGTCGCCGAGGGAACTCCAGAGCAAATCGCGTCTTGCAAAGACAGCGCTACAGGTAAGTACCTTGCCCAAAAACTTAAACTTTTTTGTACTACCAAAAACGCGTGAAATGAAATGTTTTAGCTAACTTTGTAACTAAATTACAAAAAATATGCTACATTTTGTATCTTTTGGTAGTGGCAGCAGTGGCAATTGCAGCATGCTTTATACCGACACCGAGGCTTTGGTCATCGATGCCGGAGTGGGCGTGCGCACACTGAAAAAACACCTGAAAAACTATGGCCTATCACTTTTCAGCGCATTGGGAATATTAGTCACCCATGACCACGCCGACCACGTCAGGTCAGTGGGGTGCTTGAGCCATGATTATAATTTGCCAGTTTATTCTACCCATGGAGTGCATGAGGGCATAGGAAAGAATTGGAGTGTGAGAAAGAAAATCTCACCCGACTTGAAACGCATCATAACGAAAGACACGCCCTTTCAAGTGGGCAGTTTCACGATAACGCCTTTTGGAATACCACACGACAGCACTGATTGCGTGGGCTTTAAGGTTGAATATGGCGATGTCACATTTGTATTAATGACCGACATCGGACATATAACCGACAGCATGAAACCATATATCGCATCCGCGAATTATCTTGTCATCGAGGCCGACTATGAACAGCAAATGCTGGAAACCGGTCCCTATCCACAACATCTCAAGGACAGGATAGCAGGCCCTTACGGTCACCAAAGCAACACGGAATGTGCCAAGGCCATTATAGATTATGCCACACCATCACTCAAGCATGTATGGCTATGCCACTTGAGCGATGAGAACAATCACCCTGACCTTGCGGAAAAACAGGTGAAGCAGATACTGAGAGAGCACGGAATAGTGGCGGGAGATGAGCCTGGGGCAGATTTTGCCCTTGACGTGCTGAGACGCAAAACGCCAAGCGAGATTTACAATCTTGTATAGAAATCAAGATTATCAAATATGACAGACTTGTATATATTCGATTTCGACGGGACTATCGGTGACAGCCGTGAGCTGATAGTCAAGACCATGATGGATACGTTTGACGCTATGGGCATAGGGAAACCGAGTGTTGCGGAGTGTATAAAGACAATTGGCCTGCCACTTGACAACTGCTTCGCCGTTTCAGCAGGCTTGGATGATAAGCAGAGCGAAAAATGCGCGGAAGTTTATCGTAAAATCTTCAAAGAAAACAATAAGCGAGGTGCCGTAAAACCTTTTGAAGGAGTAATCGACACGCTTAACAGGCTACATGATGAAGGAAAGACAATGGCCATTGCAAGTAGCAGACAACATGAGTCGCTTGACGTCCTTGTTGATGACTTCGGCATCGCTAACCTTTTCTCCATGATCGTGGGTGGCGACGACGTGACAAAAGCAAAGCCTGACGCGGAACCTGTCGCCTTGATTCTATCCAAGCTGGGCATCGACCCACATAAAGCCATTGTGGTAGGAGATGCCCCCGTGGACATCCTGATGGGTCGCAACGCAGGAACAAGAACATGCGCGGTGACTTATGGCAATGGCGGTCTTGAACAGCTGAAAGCCTCAAAGCCAGATTATCTGGTAGACAAGTTCAATAAAATATTAGACATAGGATTATAAAGTATAAAAAAAGGGAATTAGACGCAAATCGCTTCCAATTCCCTTTTTCTTATCTTGCTTGTTCAACCCCCCTGTTGTTGAGAGTCGTGTTAAGGAGTTCCAGGTATTTTGAATACTGCTCATGGCTGAGCACGGCATGCATATAAGCCAAGTTGCGCTTGATAGCCTGCTTGAAAAGCCTGTCACGATCCGCGCCCTGAGCCTTTCCAGCCTTCTTCAAGTCACTGGCGAAGGAATCAGAGATGCAACTTACAGCGTCGACCTCGTCGTAACCAAGATTCAAGGCACGAGCGAGAGAAGTCGTGCTGATGTTCATCTCATACTTCTGAGCCTCAGCGGCAACCTCGGCATTAGCCTTGCTGTTGGATGCTTCCTCTGCGAAAGCAAACGTCATGCTCATCAATGCAGCCAGCGTGAATACAATCTTTTTCATAATGTTACCCTTTCTTTAAATTGTTAGACTTATAAGGACTCGCTTGCCCTGTTTGTTATCGTAAAGCAACTATTACATTGCTTCTTGTTTCTTTTTGACACTGCAAAGATAGGTAAAGCTGATATTCTGTCAAACAATTTATAAGGATAAATGCTGAAAAAGTAACTATTTTTGATTAAAATCAAACGAATTGATATTAATCAGTAGCTCAGTATCGCGTCTTTACACTCTTCCATAAGCCATTTGGGGGTACTGGTTGCCCCACATATACCAACCGTCTTGGCGCCATTGAACCATGAGAAGTCTATCTCGTCTCTGCGTTCAACGAGATGGCTATTGGCATTCACCTCCTTGCATCGCGTGAAAAGCGCGTGACCATTGCTGCTTTTACGCCCGCAAACAAAGAGTATCACGTCGTGGTGAGCCGCGAACTCAGCGATATGTGGCATTCTGTTGGCCACTTGACGGCAAATGGTATCATAGCTCTTGAATGCTGCTTCCGGGGATACGTTTCCCTGAATATACTCAATGATGTGGCGATACTCATCGAGGTTTTTCGTTGTTTGCGAATAAAGGTTTATGTCTTTTGAAAGGTCTATTTTCTGTTTAACCTCATCAAGACTCTCCACGACAATGGCTTCGCCATGTGTTTGCCCTACAAGTCCAAGCACCTCGGCGTGGCCTTTTTTCCCGAAGATTACGGTTTGCGCTTCCCTGCTGACGCTCCACTTGTGTTTTATTCTCCTTTGAAGGGCCAAGACCACAGGACATGTCGCATCGATAATCTCAATGTTGTTTTGCCGAGCCAGCTCATAGGTCTCTGGTGGTTCACCATGTGCGCGCAGCAGCACCTTAGCATTATGCAGGGCCTTCAGTTGCTCGTGATTAATCGTCTCAAGCCCTTGCTCATGCAAGCGTTCAACCTCCATGCCATTGTGTACGATGTCGCCCAAACAATAGAGTTTGCGGCCTTTGGCCAATTCTTCCTCCGCCTTGCGGATGGCAGTGGTAACTCCAAAACAGAAACCACTGCCATTGTCTATCTCAACATTCAAATTCATTTAAGCGACGTGTTTATAATTACTTTTGGTTGAGAAGGGTCATTGGTTATCATCAATACCTTTGGTGCGGTACGAGCCTTGCCGATTATGCTTTTTATGGCAACGACCTTCAGCTTCGCGGTTTCACCAGGTTCTATATTCTGCTTGTTGAGAGAGATGTCAAGTCCTGTGCCAATGATTTGAAGCGAGCGAACAGTCAGCTTCGATTTTCCTATGTTGGTTATCTCCAAGTCGTCTTTCACCTTAGCCTTTCCAGAAGTCATGTCGAAGTTGAGTCTGCCTTTTGACAATTGAAGCTTTGGGGCATTGGCAAGTTGGCTTTCATCCAATTTCTCAAAATTAGGGAGCAACACTATGTTGACATCAATGGCTTTGTCAGCAGACACCTTGTCTCCTTGAAACGATCCAAGGTAGATGCTCGTATGTGTCAGACCGAGGTCATGAAGCTTGCGAGAGTCAACCTGCAACAATATTGTCGCAGAACGTCCTGGGGCCAATCTTGCGGGCTTGATCTCGCCTTTCAGGTAAGGTGGCAAATGCAATAGTTGTGGCGTGATAGTCTCATTGCCATTATTCAATATATGAATCTTCTCGATAGGTTGTTCCCCTCTATTCAGATTGTCAAAAAGCAGGTCGGCTTTGTCTGCGAGGACATCACCTATGGCGAAAGGAAATTCCCCGTCGAAATGGTTGATTTCTTCCACCACGACACCCTTGATGGTCAAAAGCAGAGGTTCCGCGTTGGCATTGCTATACACGCCAATTTCCTTTTGGAAGTGTCCCATCTGTTTAGCGTCGTAAATGGCTGTCACAGTAAAAGTCTTCCCCGGAGCCACCGCATCGGTGGGGTAGGACACGGTGGTGCAACCGCATGACGTGCGGATATTGCTAATCAACAGGGGCTGTTTACCCGTGTTTTTCATTTTAAACTCCGCCTTCACCGGGTGTTTATACATCACCTGACCACAATTGATCGTGTCTGATGGCAATGATATGGTCTGTGCATGAAGAAACAACGGCGATAGCGCAGAGCATAGCAAGATTTGTCTTAACTTCATATTAATGTTATTATCATTTCACAATATATTCTTTTCCTTGCTCCCTTCCGCAAAACTCAGGAGAGTAGGCGCACTGTACAGTGGCCACGCCAGAAGTGTAGTCTCCCTTACGACTGATATAGTATTCAGTCTCTATGACATGTCGGCCTTTAGGCAGGTGGTCAAAGAAATAATCTGTCACCTCATCTTTTGGAGCCACGTAATATCCTCCGCGGTAGCCACTGATTTGGCTCACTGGTTCCAGACAAGCCGCGCGTTTGTCTTGAATCTGGATGAAATCGAAGTCACGCGTGGCGGTTACGGTGAGGCGAACTTTTATCTTTTCACCCACATTCATCTTGTTCGCGCCAATTATCTCGCGTTTTATGTTCAGTCCAGCCCCTGTTGTCTTGACCTTTGAACTGTTTTGCGTGAACTGTGCATAGACGGCTCCCCAGGAAGTGCCATCCGTGAGTTTCCGTATTATAAGCTTGTGGGCGTTGGTTGGGTCTATGGTTGTTTTCACGTATCCTGTTCCGCTCGTCGCGTTTGGCAATGGAAGTTGCTTGCCGTCAATGTCAAATACCACAGGTCGCGATACCGTTGAATTGTTGTCTAACGCCATCTCGCTGTTGCCCATTAATATGGCATAGATAGCGTTGACGGTGTTAACCGTTGTGCTCCACATGGTAGTGCGCTTCTCCTGCAACAACCATTGCGTCATCTGGTTGATGGTAGTATTGTCGGCAGGCTCGACAAGGCGGAGAGCCTCTATCGCAAATGTTTGAGTCGGGATGCGATAGTCGCACCAGCTATATGAAGCCCGTGGAGTGTCAAAATAGCGTCCCATCTCATCTGTATATACAGAATATTGACGAATGCTCTCTATTATGTCTTTAGCATGCCCAATCTTGCCATAGCGCGCCAATATGACCGCATAGCCGGCTTTGCCATAAATGGTAAGACTCTTCGATGACTTGTCGAGAAGCTCCACCATGTAATCCATGTCTGGTGTCTTGCTTCTCTTTGCCAAGGCTGAAGAATAAAGCCAATGGCAAGCGAGCTCACTTAGAATAAGGCCCTTTTCGCCTTTTCTCTCGAGTTTTTTAAGTTCTGCCACTTCTTTGGCAATCTTGCCATCAAGGCATCTAAAGCCTTTGCTGATTATGTCGTTGAAGTCGTTTGATTTTTCTTTTGAAAGACTATTAAGCCTTACAAGAGTCTCAACGACGTTGGATGTCATAAAATCGTTGCCTGCCATCCCTGGCCACCATGAGAACGAGCCGTCACCGTTTTGCAATGAGCGAAGCTTTGAAGTGAAGTCGGATGTTCTATATAATAGGGTGTTCTCGTCAAGATATTCAGCAAGTTGTCGCTTGCGTTCCGTCTCGTTTTCAGCGTCCGCGACCCAAGGAGTCTCATTCAGAAGCATGGTTTTCAGTTCACCATCCTTCGCCAGCTTGCTTGCCAATGAGTTGTCTGTGACCGTCTCCTTATTCCACAATGCGATGGTCTTTGCTATTATCGGCGAGGAAGAAAGTATCTCCTTGCCCAACACGTTGGCAAAGATAGCCGCTGACAGTGATGCCGCGTCCTTGTTGTTGGGATTGGCAAGGGTGGGCATGGATTGTATGACGAGCCATAATGGATTGGCTGTATATTCAATGGTGAGCTTCTTGTCTTTACTGTCTGTCGGGAAAAGATGAGACAAGTCAACCTCCTTGTCTCCCTTATGGTTCTGATAAAATGGAATGGTATTTACCACATACTCACGGTCTGGCAATAAAGGAAGCCACTGTTGCTCGCCATCGCTATAGCCATCACCCTCAGCTTCGACGCGGGCAGCAAGCAACGTCTTGCCTTGGGATAAGCGAAGGAGCAGGGCTGCGTCAATGGCAAAATTGGCAGAAGCTGAGCCATTCGCAAGAACGGAATATGTTTTTTCTTTTTCCCATATAACCTTTTCGGTCTCTGGGTCAACGACCTGTAGTTTCACCTTGCCTGTCACGTCCTTGTTTGACGTATTGAAGACAAGTGTCGAAATCTGTCCCTTATCATTTTCACGCAAAAAGCGAGGCACGTTTGGTTGGACCATTATGGTTTTAGAGGCAACCGCTTCAGCCTCTACGAGGGCACTGTTCATGCAGGTGTCGTGAGCCAATCCCATGAAACGCCATGTCGTGACGCTCTCAGGCAGGGTGAATGATATGTTCACGCAACCCAAGCTGTCGGTAAGCAGGGCAGGATAGAAGAATGCGGTCTCCGTGAGGTTCTTACGCATGTTATGGTTTGGGGTGTCTTCTTCGAGTTCAAGAACACCGTCACCCTGACTTTCCAAAGCATTATGGTCTTCCTCTCCATTCGACAGCTTTTTGTTCTGTGCAAGAGAGCTGATGCCTCTAATCCTGATTTGCTTGTTTCCAATCGCCTTTGACATAGGCACTACCTTACTGTCGAGACGCAGGACTTCACAGAAAGGACGTGAAATCAGGAATAGGGAACTGTCGAAATGAGTAAACGACATACCTTTGACACCAAGGTTGCCAAGGTATTGACTTCCATTAAGATAGCCCGTGGAAAGCGATGGCCCAAGCCAAACAGAATATGGAAGTGAGAACGAGAAGCCGTTGGCTCTCTGCCACGAATGCTTATAAAGCGCGTCGAGACTCTTGTCATACAAGGAGGCCATCAGTTGCGCGCTGGTCTGCTTGCCTGTAGGGGAGAGTATTCTCAATGTCCAAGTTTCCTTTTGCCCAGGAACAAGCTTGTTTCTGAAACTCTTCCATTCCGTTCTCAATCTTCTATCGGGAACCGGACGGTAAATCTGAACATTATGCTCATACAGTCTTCCTTCTGTGACCCACGCCAAGGCAATGGTTATGCCGTCGCCATACTTGTCGTCATATTTTAAGGCGCGGGTGAAGACATTGTTGTTGAAAACCTTGCTGCCACTTTCCACGACTTTGCTGCCAGACAAGATTGTGTAATACATTCTGTTGCCTGCGTCTGTAGAGGCTACCTGAACATAAACAGGCGAGCCGTCTGACGGGAACTGCCTGGCTGAGACATAGAACCAATCATGAGTAGCTGTAACTGGCTTTTTGTCGTGAAGGCTAAATACGACAAAGTCATGTTTCAAACTGTCTGTGCCACAGATTGCCTCTAAATGGTGTAATCCGGAAGAAAAGTCCTTGCCAATGGCTATGGAGGAATTTGTTTTCGCCTCATTCCAAGAACCATCATCAAACCTGTATCTTACAACAGCCTCAACCCCTTCTCCCAATAAGTTCTTATAAGCAAAGACGACACTCTTTAAGCTGTCTTTCAATGTCTTATCAGGCATGTTGCTTTCAAGAATAGCATTGCGATTGCTTAATGGCAAGAAAGTTTGAGCCTCATGAGTCTCACCCGACATATCAGTTACTATCGCGTTTATTTCAAAATTGAAAAACGCGGAACCATGAACGCGTGCGTTCGTGGGGAAACTCATTGGTACGCGGACATTAAATGAGCCATCATTGCCCGTAATGGTGGAGTCGGAGAGAAGCAACTCCTTATTCCTGTTTCCCCAATAGAACCAGCGCAACCCATCTTTTCTATTGATGGCGTATCCCACCTTCGCGTTTTGAACCGGTACTCCTGAATAGGTAGTCGCAACGGCACGAAGGATAACCGTATCTCCTGCTTGGTAATTGCCTGAAAACTTATCGAACACCACTTGGAATGAAGGCCTCTTATATTCTTCCACGTGAAAATATGCACTCGAAGAACGGTCGTTATCGGCGGTCTTTACCTCTATGGAGTAACTGCCCGTAAGACCTTGTTGTGGCAGGGAGAAATCAACAGAAGCCGTACCGAAACCATCCGTGGTGGCCTTCTTTTCCGACACTTTTTTGTAGTTGGCATCCATGAGCGAGAATGTCAACGACGTGTTTTGAGCCACCTTTGAGGAAAGTTCTTCCTTATTTGCCTCCCAAGCCACAGCTGCCACATGGACATTCTGACCTGGACGATATATAGACCTGTCGGTATAAACGGCTATCCTATGTGATTGGCCCGATGACTTAAAGTAATTGAAATAGGCGAAAAGGTCAGTTTCTGCAGACGCCTTGTCGTTTGGCGTGTAGGCATAAATGAGCCTTGGCTTGTTTTTATACGAACACACCGTTTCGCCGTTGTTGTCAACGGTGAGGGTTTGCCTGTCCGCTGTTGGCTTGCCATCATAACTATAATTGGTTATCACGATTTTAGCGTTGGGCAACGGTTTTCCTGTCGTTGCGCTCACGGCCACAAGTCGAATTTTGTTGTCTGGCAATGTCTGGTGAATGACAAACATGTCGGAAACCCTAAGCAGCCGCCTGCTTGTTTTGATTTTCTTATTGTCAGTGGAGGCCTCAATCATGTAAACGCCAATAGGCAAGCCATTTAGCTTAACACTGTCGGAAGTGTTTTTCCATGCAGGAACCCCATTGAAGTGTATTTCGTAAGTGGCTACAGGAGATGGCGCGACAAATTTCCTAAGTTTGTTGTAATCTGAGCTAACAGAAGGATCGAGATGGGTATTTCCATCAACGGAAACCTTGAAAACAGATATGTTAAGCCTGTCTATATTCCTAATAGATTTTATGTTAAGCGCGAAATCTCTATCTGGCAAAATGGTTGTCTTGGGAAAACTGATGCTGAATGAAGGTTGCTCCAAGAGTTTAAGCTGGTTGCGCAAATAGTTGGCGCGTTTCCATGTTCCCCACTTGCTTAATGCTTGTTTGATAAACGCGACCTTGGCTTCCGTGTCATCTTCATTCATTGTCCGCAACTTGAGGGTAGCAAGCTCACAGGCAATGGGCAAGTCTTGATATGCACGAATAAGAGAGTCAAGTTTGCTTGAACAAACAGTGTCTTCCCATTTCCCGATTTTATCACTGACCATCAGCATTGACATGTAGCAAGCCGCCTCACGATTGCCATGCGCCTGATAGTAGGAGTGAGCCGCATTGTAACCATTCGTTTCCATGGCTACCACATGAAGCAAGTCATTGCTGAATATATCGCTGTCGTCGCCTTTTACCAAAGCTGGCTCAAAACCATCGCTCTTTCGCGTGGCAAGGGTAGCTGGATTGACCATTGCCTCGGCAAACCATTTTTTACCGGCAACTTCATCACTGTCAGTCCCTAACATCATATACGTCTTTCCCAAGGCCGTGGCATAGACAGCCTTCAAAGCAGGGTCACTGAATGAATGGTATTGACGCTCCAATCTCTTGACATTAGCATCAAGAGAGTCGGGGGTGATGTCAGACTGGAGCGCGCCGCGCTTTAATTGGGCCTTGAGCAGTTGGCCATATTGCTTTTCCGATAAGGCTTTTTTCTCAATTTGCTGAATAATGGCAATCTGGGTCTTTGGCAAGTCTTTCTTTGCCGCCTCTCCAACCTTGTTCCACAGTTGTTGAAAAGTCTGCGCATTAGCAATTAATGGAAGTAAGAAAAAAACAATAACGCTTAAAACCTTTTTCATACCATCAATATTTTCTGAAGTTGGATATATAAAGGCAAAGGTACTAAAATCCCCTCGCATTTTTGCTCAAACTCAATGAAATAAACCTTAATAGCAATGAGCAACCATGTTAATATACTTTTTTGTAACTTTGCAACATTGAAAATGAAATTAGCAATAATGATAATAATGACAAACAATGAATAAACAAGACAGGGCTGTTCTCCTTCGTCAGCTTTCAGAAAAATATGAGACCGCGGATTTCCTGAATGGCGATCCGTCATGGTTCATGCACCAAGTAAAGGGAAAAGACAACCAAGAGGTCATGGCATTCCTGGCTTCCGTGCTTAGCTTTGGAAAACGTGAGTTGTTTCTACCAAAGATTCAAGCGATGTTGGAGAATAGTGGTGGACAAACAGCTGACTGGATAAAAGACGGCAAATATCATGATGACATTGCCGACAACGATAGTTGTTATTACCGTTTTTACAACAACCACATGATGCTTTTATTCCTCGATGCCTTGAAAGACATACTCATTGAGCATGGTTCTATAGGTGCTTTTGCCGAGAAGCATGCAAAGCGGCATACGACCCTTGAGGTGCTTGAGGCATTTGGCGGATATTTTAGAGAAAGAGGCATAAAAGGCATGGTGCCATCACCTCACAGTTCCGTGGCGAAGCGTCCATGCATGTTCATGAGGTGGATGGTAAGAGACGGGTCACCCGTTGACCTTGGATTATGGTCTGAGTTCATTGACAAGCGTTCACTTTTTATTCCACTCGACACTCACGTCATGCAAGAAGCAAGCCATTTAGGGCTTATAGCTGGCAAGACAGCAAGTTGGAAAACGGTAATGAATCTTACCGAAGCCCTAAAAGAAGTTTTTCCAGACGATCCAGCCAAAGGAGACTTCGCCCTCTTTGGCTATGGGGTGGATAAATAAAAAAAGGAAAATCCCTTTTCTCTATTGTTCGAGAAAAGGGATTTTCCTTTTGATATGATGTTAAATAAATGACAAATATCAGCCAAGATACTTTATCAAGAGTTTAGCGTAACCGCTTTCGCGAAGTTTCACAATGCTCTTCTCACGTATCTGGCGGACACGCTCACGTGTCAATCCGAGTTGATCGCCAATCTCTTCCAAACCCTTCTCATGGCAACCTATGCCGAAGCACTCGCGCACGATAGTTATCTCGCGGTCTTTCAAGACATTGCGAAGCACGGTGTCAAGCTCTTTGGCCATGCTCTCATAGTCTACCTGCTTATCAGCACGGCTGTCCTCGCCCGAAGCCAAGACATCCGCCATGGAGTTGTCGTCGTCTTCTTGGAAAGGAGCGTCAATGCTCATGTGGTGGTTGTCTGCCTTGATGGTCTGATCTATCTTCGTCTCGTCGATGTTTGTCAGTGAAGACAATTCTTGCACGGAAGGACGACGCTGGTTTTTCTGCTCGAACTTAGAAATCTCAGAGTTGATCTTTGACAAGGCACCCACTTGGTTGAGAGGCAGACGCACGATACGGCTTTGCTCCGCGATAGCCTGAAGTATGCTCTGGCGAATCCACCAAACGGCATACGAGATAAACTTAAAGCCTCGAGTCTCGTCAAATTTCTCAGCTGCCTTTACCAGGCCTATGTTACCTTCATCAATAAGGTCGGTAAGACCCAAGCCTTGGTGCTGGTATTGCTTGGCAACAGACACAACGAACCTAAGATTGGCCTTGACAAGTTTCTCTTTAGCGCGTTCGCCCTCGCGACCGCCTTTACGGATTTTCTGTGCCAACTCAATCTCCTCATCCACGCTAATCATTGGCACACGACCAATCTCTACGAGATACTTGTCCAATGCTTCACTTGAACGGTTGGTGATGCTTTTCTGAATCTTTAACTGACGCATATTTAACTACCTTGCTTTAATTACCTTGCTTGTATAAAAAGGTTTCCCTTAATACCTACGAAGACTATAATAAATACCAATAGGGCGCAATGCGCCCAATTTCTTTGCAAAGTTAAGGAAAAATATTGAAGTTGGTACTTTATTTATCTTTATTTTTAATTATTAATCATTTGTTAAAACATTCTTTAGACAAACAAGCTTCTACGACCTGCCAATCTATTCTCCAAACAGCAATTTGCGGTCTCTGGCAGCTGCGGCTTTAGTCCACTGCTCTGGTATGACCTTCCAATTGTGGTTGGGTTGTGGGTCGAGCACCCCCAGGCGTTTAATCTCTTGCATGAGATAATAGCGCTGATCACGCTCTGACCTCCAGATTATCCGGCTATCAAGGGAGTCTTTAGGGATTCCGGCCCCCTTCGTCAGCAGTTCTCCGCCACCATTGGCCCTATAACTGTTTACGGCAACCTTGTACCATTTGTTTGGCTCAAAGGGCTTGCCGTCACTCATGCGCAAAATCTTCACCTTCTCGCCATTTGGCTTAGTTACGTCAACGGTATAATCGATACCCGCGGCAGCGTCAAAATTAAACGAGAGATTCTTGAACCCCATTCTTTGAGCGTCGCCGTAAGTGTGATTGTCAAGCAAGAGGAGATGGTCTTCAGGCGAGGCCATCGTGTTCATCCAAAGGTCATAGCTCATCTCAAGATGCTTACGTATTTCCTCTCCCGTGAGACGCATCACATAAAGCTGATTCTCATATTTATAGAGTTTGAACATGTCGCTCATGTAAACAGGTCCGGCATTGATTGAAGCGTTGAACGATAATGGCGCGTTGAAAGCTATATCTGCATGGGTGATTTGCAACTCAAGATTAAGTATAAGGTCATTGAAAGCTGAGTTTCCGAAATAACTGTCCGCGGTGCTTATCGTATGCTTTAACTCCCCAATCTTCTCATTGGCAAAAGCGTCGGTCTTGTCAATAAACGGTTTGAAATGTGACATGTAATTCTCATCAACAGGTAGTTTAGTGATGTCCTTCAACACGCCTTTCCTGTTCACGACTTTCCATCTGCCCATCACTTTCTCTATGGTCAGGCTGGCATCCGCCACGGTCATGGCATTGTTTGCCGGATCCATGCAGAGCACGGTGTCGCCAGCTACATTGACCACATTGTCGAGATGGCGAGTATGGTCATGGCCGAAAAGCACAAGGTCGAAGCCTGGCACTTCCTTGGCGACTTTCTCGGAAGCGTCTTCCTCATATTCCGGTGTCGTTATTCCGCCCGACTTTCCTGAATGAAACAGTCCGATTACGACATCAGCCTTTTCCTTGTCTTTTATGACCTTCATCCATCGCCTTGCCGACGTAATCATGTCTTCGAAGCGCAACCCGCTCCAAATGTTTTTTGGCAACCAATTGGGTATGGCTGGCGTAAGCAGACCAAACACCGCTATTTTGCATTCCTCGCGATTAATGATGGTGTATGGTTTCAAATAAGGTTCCCCTGTAGTGGCATTGATGACGTTTGCGCCAAGTACCGGCATCTTGTGTTCTTTGACCCATTTGTCGTAGACGCCATGGCCTGGTTCCACATCGTGATTGCCTATTGTCACGGCGTCGTATCCAAGGTAGTTGACCACCTGGGAAGCTATGTTCACCTCCGTGGTGTCGATAAAGTTGGAGAAATAGCTCACGGGTTGCCCCTGGAGAATGTCGCCGTTGTCAAGAAGCAAGAGGTTCTTGCCATATTGCTTGCGTAGCATGTTGACATACGAGCATACACGGGCCATGCTTCCAGCCTTGGGCTTCCTGTCTATCATGTCGTAAGGGAAGAATGAGCCATGCACGTCACTCGTCTCTATGACTCTGAGCGTGAAAGTCTTGTTGCTCGCGGCGCTGCAAAGGGTCGCGGAGAGTAACATAACAGAAAGAAATAAAGTCTTCATGAATGATTCAGTGTCTTATGAGTTTAATCCTATGGTCGATGCAAGTTGGCAATTCCTCCTCATAGTGTGTCACCATTATCAACGTCTTGTTTTTTCGCCGCATGAACGTGTCAATGACATTCTTGGCAAGCACGCGGTTGTAGTTGTCGAGTCCGTGAAGAGGCTCGTCGAGTATGAGGAGTTCCGGATCCTTGACGAAGGCTCGTGAAAGCAACACGAGACGTTGTTCACCGCTGGATAGCTTCAAGAAAGTGGTGTCTTCCTTGCCTTCGAGTCCGAAGACCTTCATCCAGAATCTGCATGTGGCATATTCCTCTTCGGAAGGCTTGGCATAAAGTCCCACGGAATCTTTCAATCCGCTTGCCACTATCCTGATGGCGGGAATGTCTTTCTGGTATGCGCGGTGCATCTCCGGGGAGACATAGCCGATGTGCTTTTTAATGTCCCAAATGCTCTCGCCGGTCCCACGCGGCATGCCAAATAGCGTGATGTCACAAGCGTAGCTCTGAGGATTATCAGCGCAAATCAAGCTTAGCAACGTGGATTTTCCGGCACCGTTCTGGCCACTCAATGCCCAGCGCTCACCGTTGAGGACTGTCCAGTCAAGATCCTTGAGGATTACGCGATTGCCATATTGTATGCTGACATGATTCAACTTAGCCACCTCGTGCGTGTTGTAATCAGAATTTTTATACGGAAGGTTGAGAATGGCATCTGAAATATCCTTGTCAAGGACGAAAGAGTCTAGCCTGGCATGCGACGCGACAAATTCCTCGCGTGTCGTCTTCTTGCCGACGCGCATGTCTTTTACTTCCACAACATGCGTGACGAATTCTGGAATGTCGTCGGTCTTCGACAGGACAAGTATTATTTGTAATTTCTCTTGTTTTATAATTGTGGAGAAAAGTTGTTTCAATTGGTCACGCGTGCCAGCGTCAAGACCTATGAACGGATTGTCCATAATCAACACGCGTGGTCGTGAGAAGAGGGTCTCGGTGAGCTTGAGCTTTCTCAACTCTCCACTCGACAACAGAATGATGTGCTTGTCGAGCAACACCTTCATGTTGAACATTTCATAAAGTTCTTCCTTGAGGGCTTTCCTCGCGGCATTGTCTTCCCCGGCACGCTTGTAGGCAGCGTCGAGCTTGTCGCTCACGGTTGGCGTATTCTCGTTTATTTCAGTTTGATTCCAGCGTTGCTGCAAGTAATAAGCGCGGTCGTTGTCGCCACCATAAGCGTCACGGAAAGTGATATACTTGATGTTGTCAGACAAGCTCTTGTTTGCGCTCGGAGAGAAGTCGTATTCCGGGTCATGCATAAGCAAGGGGTGACTGCCCGTAAGGATGTTGACAAGCATCGTCTTGCCGCCACCGTTTGGTCCCACGATGGCAATCTGCTCGCCATCGTTAAGCGTAAAGTTGACAGGCTCTGCCATACGCCACTCAGGCATGCGCACCACGCCGTCTTTTACATTGATAATTGGTCTACCCATATATTTATTGTTTTCTTAATACAGGAACAAGTCCCATGTAAATACCTTATTTTGAACAGTTCGAAAGATTAAACCCAAATCGGTCATTAGAGATTTTTTCGTGCAAATAGTCAGGTTATAGTAAATTGTACCATCGTAATAGCATCTGTATGCTAACACAATATGCTTTTTCTATCCTATTCATAGACAAAAAGAAAGCGAAATTTTCTAATGACCGATTTGGGTTAAAGCGTAATAGCGTAAGCCTTAATTATATCTCAGAATGGCCTTCTTATAATATAATGCAGTGTCTTAACGGGAAAGCCGTTCCTTGTTTTTTATCACGAAGTCTTTCCATGAGCCATAGTGACGTGCGTTGGTCTGAGGGGTGGAGAGTTGCAGGAAATGGCAATAAGCGGCACCAAGCGCGTCGGTGGCGTCCATGAATTTCGGCATGTCTTTCTTGTCTATTTTCAGCAGTCTCTGCAACATCCCCGCCACCTGCTCCTTCGACGCCTGTCCTTCACCCGTGATAGCCATCTTGATTTTCAGCGGGGCGTATTCGTGAATGGGCACCGAATGATGTATGGCCGCAGCAATGGCCACACCCTGGGCTCGTCCAAGCTTGAGCATCGACTGTACGTTTTTTCCAAAGAAAGGGGCTTCGATGGCCATCTCGTCTGGCAGATATTCGTCAATGATACCAGTCACGCGCTCGAAAATCTTGCCAAGGCGCAAATAGGGGTCTCGCTCTTTTCGCATGTCTATAACACCCATCGCCACAAGACCGGCCCTGTTGCCACGCACGGTAATTATGCCATATCCCATGACGTTTGTGCCTGGGTCTATGCCCAAGATTATCTTCTCACCAACAACGCTTTCCACCTTTGACCTTACTTAGCCTTACCTGTCGATATACGGATTGCTTGCCACCTCAGCGCCTATCGTAGTCTCAGCGCCATGACCCGGAAAGACACGGACGTCATCGGGCAGCTGTGAAAGGTGACGCAGGCTCATCAGCATCATGAACATTGAACCGCCTTCAAAGTCGGTGCGGCCTATCGAGCCTTGGAAAAGCGTGTCGCCCGTAAAAGCTACACGTTCTTGCTCGCAATAATAAGTCAGGCCGCCTGGCGAATGGCCTGGGGTCTCCAATACGGTAAACTTATGTGAGCCAAAATCAACTGTGTCGTGCTCGTCAAGGCATTTACCGACACACACGAAATCATCTTGAGTGAGATTGTCTATACCGCAAATAGCTTTGGCTTGCTCGGGCATCGACTTGAACAATTGGTCGTCAGCGGTCCCTGCCTCTGGCTTGACCCCCCACGTGTCGTAAACAAACTTGTCGCCAAAGTTGTGGTCAATGTGTCCGTGGGTCGCTATCAGGTGTCTTACTTTGAGGCCATTGCTCTCAATATATTTTTTCAACGCCTCCTTTTCCGGCTCATAATAGGCACCGCAATCGATAATAACACATTCCTTGGTCTCGTCGCTCACCACGTAGGTATTTTCCCTGATAGGGTTGCATATGAATCTTTGGATATTCAACATCTCGTTTCTTATATTACGCTAAAGAATACAGTAATAATAATATGTATAGACGGCAATGTCAGTAAACTGGCAGATAGACCACGTTTTTCTCCTCAAACCATTTCTCGTCAAAGAAGTCTGAAATAGGAATGGTTTTAACTATCTTGCTGAAAGGCTTAAGCTCTTCGTCAAGGTTTCCTCCTTTCAAGGTTATTATCCCGTTTGGCAAGGAGTTGTGCTGGGCGGTCTTGACCAGGTTCTTCCTTACGATCTTAACCATGTCGGGCAATGACATTACTGCGCGTGAGACCACGAAATCAAACTTTCCTTTTTCCTCTTCACCACGAAGATGGACCGCCTCTACATTGGTCAGGCCCAAAGCGCGTGCTACTTCCGTGGCAACCGTGATTTTCTTTCCCGTCCCGTCAATGAGCCGGAACGTGCATTCGGGAAAGAGGATGGCAAGCGGAATGCCGGGAAATCCACCGCCACAACCGAAATCAAGGATACGCGTGCCCGGACGGAAATTGATGACCTTGGCTATTGCCATGGAGTGAAGCACATGATGAAGATACAAGTTGTCAATGTCCTTTCTGGAAATGACATTTATCTTTGAGTTCCAATCTCGATAAAGCGCATCGAGGGCATCTATCTGTCGCGTTTGTTGTTCGCTGAGATTGTTGAAATATTTTGAAATCAAATCCATAGCATGTTTTTCTTACTATCAGATGCAAAGTTAGTGATTTTTTGTCGTAACTTTGCAGCAAGACATTGATTTTGTATAACATTATAACATATTGGTTGAAAACATGAAGCACGAAGTGGCATTGTTCGACTTGGACGGAGTGGTCATAAACACGGAAAGTCAATACACTGGCTTTTGGGCCGGAGTGGGAGAGAGGTATTTCCATTCTGGCACAAAATTCGCGAATATGATTAAGGGTGCAACTCTTGTGCAGATTTTTGACAAGTATTTTAGGGATGCCCATAAAGCCCAAAGAGAAATAACGGCATCGCTTGACGACTTTGAGAAGTCTATGTCGTATGAATACATTGAAGGTTTCCCGAAATTTGTCAGCGACATCAGGCGCGCAAGCATAAAGACTGCTATCGTGACAAGCAACAACATCAAGAAGATGGAGAATGTGTATCGTGCACATCCTGAGTTTCACGACCTTTTCGACGTCATTCTCACAAGCGAGGATTTCGAACGCAGCAAGCCTGACCCTGATTGTTATTTCAAAGGCGCTGAGCACTTTGGTGTTCAGCCAAATATGTGCATCGGCTTCGAGGATAGCATTAATGGCTTGAAAGCCGTCAACGCCGCGGGAATGTATTGCGTAGGTCTTGAGACCACTAATCCTCATGACGTCGTGGCAGAATATGCCGACATGGTCATCGACAACTATTTGGACACGGACGATAAAGAAGGCAATGGCAAATATAATAAATTAATGGGGCTATTCGTTTAATAAGGTGACTTAACGACGTTTTACGTTATAAATCAAATGAGAATCATCTTACGCATCATATCTTTAACATTCGCCGCAGCTTGCTTGGTGGCTTGCGCCGACAACGACGCATTCACGACATCCACTGATAACCGTCTGTTGTTTTCAAACGACACGCTATCACTCGACACGGTGTTCAGCAACATTCCGTCGGCATCACGCTCCATGTGGGTATACAATAAATCTGGCAATGGACTGCGCTGCGGCGTGAGGCTGGAAAAAGGCAATGCGTCTGCCTTCAGGGTGAACATAGATGGCATTTATCTTGGCGAAGCTAACAGCTGGCAAACTTCCGACATGGAAATCAGAGCCAAGGATAGTGTCAGAATTTATGTTGAGGCCACACTGCCCAACGCCATAGGACAAGACCCGGAAGAGAACAACGACAACATCGTTTTCAATCTGGAAAGTGGGGCAGAGCAGAAGATAAACCTCAAGGCTTGGGCATGGAACGCAGAACTGCTGCGGAAAGGCCTTGTGATATCCAAGGACACGACAATCCAAAGCAATACACCTATTATTATATATAAGGGGCTGAAGGTTGACAGTGGGACCGTGCTTAATGTAGGAGCGGGCACGACGCTGTATTTCCACAACGATGCCGGAATTGACGTCTATGGAAGTCTGCGCTGCAACGGAACGGCTGAAAGCAACGTCGTATTGCGAGGGGACAGGATAGACAGGATGTTCGATTACTTGCCTTACGACCGCACGCCGGGTCAATGGCAAGGCGTGAAGCTCCATGCATCGTCGTATGGCAACGAGCTGTATCACACCGACATACACAGTTGCTTCAATGGTGTTGTGGCGGATTCATCTGACACGGGCAAGAAAAAACTCATTCTGAGCCACTCGACAATACATAACTGTCAAGGCACAGGACTTGAAGCTAATAACATCAACGCCTCTATCATTAACTCTCAAATATCAAACACTTTAGGCGATTGCGTTCATATTTCCGGAGGAGACATCGACATAAACGGCTCCACGATAGCGCAGTTTTACCCATTTGATGGAAAGAGAGGAATGGCATTGCGTGCCGAGCTTGACAAGAACTTAAAAAGGCTTAGCATAACTAATTCTCTGATAAATGGTTATGCCGACAATGTTATTGACATTGCGAAAGAAAACGAAAATCTTGACTGGCAATTCTCGCATTGCATAATCCGCACTCCTAAGCCAATGACAGACGACAGCACGAGAATGGCAAACGTCTTTTTTGAGAATGTCAAGGACACCACATCCATGGGGATAAAGCACTTCAAGAATATTGACACAGACAATCTAATATACGACTTCCATCTCAGCGACAAGTCGGCGGCAATAGACAAGGCTGACCCTGCCACGTCGCCCATGGACGACCACGACAGCACGAAACGTGACGAGAAGCCAGACATCGGAGCCTACGAAAACACTAAAAAAGAACAAAATGATTAAATCTAAATTGGAGATTAGCTACAACTCTTGCTCGATTGACGAGTTGACAGAGGAAGAAAGATTACTTGTAGAGCGCGCAAGGGAGGCTACTCGCAACTCGTTCGCGCCATACAGCAATTTTCATGTCGGCGCGGCGTTAATGCTTAAAAACGGCAAGGTGATAATTGGCGCTAACCAAGAAAACTCCGCGTTTCCGTCAGGGCTTTGCGCAGAGCGCACTGCGGTATTCACGGCTCAAGCCAATTATCCTGAGCAACCTATCATGATGCTCGCCATCGCGGCAGCAGACTCAAATGGGCTTCGGTCGAAGCCTGTTTCGCCATGCGGAGCATGTAGGCAGGTAATACTCCAAATGGAGTCAAGGTATCATCAGCAAGTAGAAATATTGTTGTCGGGGACAAAAAGCATTCTCCGATTCAAGTCAATTAAAGACTTGATGCCTTTCTCTTTCGTAGACGATGATTTGATGCCTGAGCAATAAGCCTCGTAAGACCAAAGAAACATTAACAATCAAGGAAGCCGTTAGATTATCTTTCAATAGCTTCCTTGTTTCTATTATATTACGATACGAAAGATATTTCTATAAAAATATTGACACAAGTGTTTCAAAGCGATTAAAAAAGACGTTTGAAAGAATAGACCGCTTGTTAATTTTTGAACAATACCTATAAAACCTGTGAAACGGCGTGTGTTATATAAATTATAACATATTAAAGAAAACACTAAGTAAATTCAAGAGTTTTAGAGCAGTTTTGCGTAAATGCGCAATTTTTGATTATACTTTTAACGTTAAACCTGTATAAAAAACCAATTTACCTTTGGAAGTTTTGAGATTTGTCGTTAACTTTGCCATCGAAAGAACCAAAAATAAGTTTTAAAACCACATAAGAACAGACCGCGATATGGGAAAGATTAAGACTATCGGAATACTCACTTCCGGAGGCGACGCACCAGGCATGAATGCCGCTATAAGAGCGGTAACACGTGCAGGCATCTGCAATGGATTCAACATCAAGGGTATTTACCGTGGCTATGATGGACTGATATACGATGACATCAAGCCTTTTACCACTGAAAACGTTTCGGGCATCATCATGCAAGGCGGAACGATTCTTAAAACTGCCCGTTCAAAGGCGTTCATGACTCCAGAGGGCCGCGCGAAAGCCTATGAGAACCTAAAGAAAGAACAAATAGACGCTCTCGTGGTTATAGGTGGTAACGGTTCACTCACAGGCGCGAAGGATTTCGCACAAGAGTACGATCTTTGTTGTATCGGCTTGCCCGGTACAATCGACAACGACCTCTATGGCACAGACACTACCATAGGATATGACACCACGCTCAACACGATTGTGGATTGCGTTGACCGCATCCGCGATACCGCGCAGAGCCACGAACGCATTTTCTTCATAGAGGTGATGGGGCGTGACGCTGGCTATTTGGCGCAAAACTCAGCGATAGCAAGTGGTGCCGAAGCTGCTATCATACCAGAAGACTCTACCGATGTAGACCAGCTAGCTAAGTTCATGGAGCGTGGCATACGTAAATCGAAAAAGAGCTGCATCGTCATCGTGTCGGAAAGTCCCAAGTGCGGCGCAATGTATTACGCCAATCGCGTGAAAAAGGAGTTCCCGGAGTTTGACGTCAGGGTGTCTATCCTTGGCTATGTGCAGCGCGGCGGACGCCCATCAGCCCATGACAGGATACTTGCAAGCCGCACGGGCGTGGGCGCGGTCGAAGCCATCATGCAGGGCCAGCGCAATGTCATGGTTGGCATTCACAATAATGAGGTAACTTACATTCCCCTTGTTGAGGCAGTACGCTCAGACAAGCCTTTCGACCGCAAGTTGATTGAGGTCCTCGATGAGTTAAGCATATAAAAAGCCAAACGGCAGAACATTCACATTTAGAATATATTCACTATAAAAGATATTGTATGTCACAGATTAACGGACACATCTCTCAGATAATCGGTCCTGTCATAGATGTCTTTTTCGACACACAGGGACAGGAAGCAGAGAAAGTGTTGCCAAAAATTTACGAGGCACTTAAAGTGACACGTTCTGATGGCAAGGAAGTTGTCATCGAGGTTGAGCAGCACATTGGAGAAGACACCGTGCGTTGCATCGCCATGGATTCAACAGACGGTTTGGAACGTGGGCTTGAGGTTGTACCGACTGGCGCCCCGATACAAATGCCGGCAGGCGACCAGATTCGCGGTCGAATGATGAACGTCATTGGTCAACCTATCGATGGCATGAGCGAGCTGAACATGAAGGGCAGTTATCCTATCCATCGCCCGGCTCCTAAGTTTGAGAACCTGTCCACTCACAAGGAGATGCTTCCCACAGGTATCAAGGTCATCGACTTGCTCGAGCCTTACATGAAGGGAGGAAAAATCGGACTGTTTGGCGGTGCAGGCGTGGGCAAGACCGTGCTCATCATGGAGCTCATGAACAACATCGCCAAGGGACGCGCCGGCTACTCTGTGTTCGCTGGCGTTGGTGAGCGCACACGTGAGGGTAACGACCTTATCAGGGACATGCTCGACTCCGGCGTTATCCGTTACGGCGACAAGTTCCGCAAAGCCATGGATGAAGGCAAGTGGGATTTGTCACTGGTTGACCAAGAAGAGCTTGCAAAGTCTCAATCAACCCTTGTCTATGGACAGATGAATGAGCCACCTGGGGCACGTGCGCGTGTAGCCCTGTCTGGCCTTACTATCGCAGAGGAATTCCGTGACCACGGAGGCAAGGACGGCGGCCCGGCCGACATCATGTTCTTCATCGACAACATCTTCCGTTTCACACAGGCTGGCTCTGAGGTTTCTGCCTTGCTCGGACGTATGCCGTCGGCCGTGGGTTACCAACCGACCTTGGCTTCAGAGATGGGCGCGATGCAGGAAAGAATTACGTCAACAAAAGAGGGTTCCATTACTTCAGTACAGGCCGTTTATGTACCTGCCGATGACCTGACCGACCCTGCCCCTGCAACCACTTTCTCGCACCTTGACGCCACGACGGTGCTTGATCGTAAGATTACCCAGCTCGGTATCTATCCAGCCGTTGACCCGTTGGCTTCCACGTCACGCATTCTTGACCCATTGATTGTAGGCAAGGAGCATTATGAGTGCGCACAGCGAGTAAAGGAGACACTTCAGCATTATCAAGAGCTGCAAGATATCATCGCCATCCTCGGTATGGACGAGCTTTCCGATGATGACAAACTGGTGGTGAACCGTGCTCGTCGAGTCCAGAGATTCCTTTCACAGCCATTCGCCGTGGCAGAGCAATTCACAGGTGTAAAGGGCGTAATGGTCAGCATTGAAGATACCATAAAAGGTTTCAACGCTATCCTCGACGGCGAGGTGGATGACCTTCCAGAACAAGCGTTCATGAACGTGGGCACCATTGAAGACGCTATCGCCAAGGGCAAGAAGCTCATCGATGAAGCCAAGGCATAACAAGCTAAAGCGACATGGATATGTTGAAGTTGAAGATTATTTCTACTGAGAAAGTGATATTCGATGGCGAGGTGGAGAGCTTGAAGGTGCCAGGCATACAAGGCAGCTTCGAGGTTCTCAACAACCACGCGCCCATCATATCGTCACTTGTAAAAGGAGATGTCGAATATAAGAGCAAAGGGGAGAGTAATAAGCTTTCCGTCGCGGGTGGTTTCGTTGAGGTTAAGAAAAACGAGATAAGCCTTTGCGTGGAGATTTGACCTCTCTTGAATCAAGACAAAAAACGGTAACGCATGCTTTCCCCGTTGACTATCTTCCTGTTGGTGGCAATGTTTACGTTGCTCGCATTGGGATGGAAAAAAGGATACGACTTCGTGCAGTCAAGGGCGCCAAGGCAAATAGTGAAATTCTATTTCGCTTACGCGACCTTTCGAATGTTGACAATACTACTCGTTACCGGCGTGTACATATTGTTCATATCGCAAAGCCAAGCTGAGTCGAAAGCCTTTGTAGTCGTGGAGTTTCTCTTGTATGCCGCAATGATGGTCTTGACATTGAAAAATAACATTAAACGCTCTTGAAAGAATGAGATATTTTAATCATATAATCTGTTGCATATTGGCAATCATTCTTGCCATGCCTGCCTTAGCGGAACAAAAGCAAGGCGAGGGGCTCAATACGTCACAGATTGTAGTAGGACATATCAAGGACTCCTACGATTGGCATGTCACGGATATTGGCACGAAGCACATCGTCATCAATCTCCCGGTCATCGTGAAGAGCTCAACAGGTTGGCATGTGTTCAGCACGTCTCAATTCACAGAGGATGCCGACGCCAATGGTTACCGCAAGGGGCCGTTCAACCTCGCGATAGCAACGACTGGCTCACATGCGGGTAAAATCGTGGAGTTGCAAAACGGCAAGGAGACAATGCCGTTCGACATTAGCATTACCAAGACAGTGGCCGTGCTGTTCATCAATGCCATTATTCTCCTGCTTTGCATTTTGCTGCCAGCGAGATGGTATAGAAAACACAAGGCAAGCGACCCAGCGCCCGGTGGTTTCACCGGGTTAATGGAAATGCTCGTCTCGTGGGTGGAAGACAACATCGTGAAACCCGGAGTGGGGGAGAACTACGAGAAATATTCTCCTTACCTTCTCACATGTTTCTTTTTCATCCTTACCAGCAACTTGATGGGAATCATGCCATTCCCTCCAGGCGGAGGCAACTTGACCGGAAACATCGCTTGCACGTTTTTCCTCGCGTTCTGCACATTCGTGATTACGCAATTCAGTGGCTCGAAACACTATTGGAAAGACATTTTCTGGCCAAACGTGCCATTGGCCTTGAAGGCTTTCCCGCTTATACCTCTTATCGAGTTCGTGGGAATATTCACTAAGCCGTTCGCGCTTATGATCCGTCTCTTTGCCAACATGATGGCCGGACACGCCATTGCCCTTTCCTTGACGTGCATCATCTTTGTAGTGGCGACGATGGGTATAGGCGTAGCCATAGGAATGTCGACGCTAAGCGTTGTGATGAGCATCTTCATGATGTGCCTTGAGTTTCTGGTTTGCTTCATCCAAGCCATGGTTTTCACCATGTTGAGTTCTATATTCATTGGCTTGGCTCGCGCGAAAGATTAAGCTATACAAATAAAGAAAATAACAACAAAAAAATATTTATCAACAACAGCTTCATAACTAAGTCTTTGGGCCATGACAAGCCCAAGGGCAAGGTGAAGGGCTATTAAAAACTTACAACTATGATTTCAGCATTATTATTGCAAGCCGCCGCAGCAGGCGTAGCAAAGTTGGGTGCCGGTGTCGGCGCAGGTCTCGCAGCTATTGGCGCAGGTATTGGTATCGGCCGCATTGGCGGACAGGCTATGGACGCAATGGCAAGGCAGCCGGAGGTAATGAGCAAGATCTTCACAAACATGATCGTGGCAGCTGCCCTTATCGAGGGTGTTGCCTTGTTTGCTGTGGTCGTCGCGTTCCTCTGCATCTAATCATCATAGAACTAACAACTGCGTATGGATTTATTAATACCAAGCACAGGCTTGCTCTTCTGGATGACGATAGTCTTCCTCATTGTGCTTGCCGTCCTGTGGAAATGGGGCTTTCCAGCCATCACCAAGATGGTGAAAGAGCGCAAAGACTACATTGACGACAGCTTGAGAAAGGCTCACGAGGCCAATGAGAAGCTTGCAAACATACAAAAAGAAGGCGAATCCATTCTGCAGGAAGCACGCGAAAAACAAGCAGCGGTCTTAAAAGAGGCCACTGCCACACGTGATGCCATCATTGCCAAGGCTGAGAATCAGGCTAAGGATAGAGGAGCACAGCTCATCAACGACGCTAAGGCTGAGATAGAACAAGAAAAGCAGCAGGCCATTCGCGAGATACGCGGACAGGTAGCAGAGCTTTCCGTCAAAATAGCTGAAAAGATTATCAAGCAACAGTTGGCAACTGATGACAAGCAGATGGAATTAATCAACAAGATTCTTGATGATGTAGCTGTCTCTGATAAGGCAGCCAAATAAAAACGATTGTCTATGGATACAGGTGTAATAGCGGTGAGATATGCGAAAGCTCTCTTGGAAAGCGCCATCCAGCTAAAGCAGGAGGGTGAAGTGTATGCCGAGATGCAGACGCTCTCGACCAACTATATCCAAGTGCCGCAGCTTCGGTTCACGATAGACAATCCTACTCTTGGAAACGAGAAGAAGCTTGACTTGCTGAAGACAGCGTGTGGCGGAAACGCCAGCGACTTGACAGTGAGATTTCTTGAGCTCGTCTTCAAGGAAGGAAGAGAGTCAAGCCTGCAGTTTATGGCGACAGCCTATTTGACATTATACAGGAAACACAAGAACATCATTCGCGGTAAGCTGACAACAGCCGTACCTGTCTCGCAAGAGACGGAGGCAAAGATGAAGCAAATGGTGGAAAACAGGACTCACGGCAACGTTGAGTTCAACACGGAAGTGGATCCAAGTATAATAGGCGGATTCATACTTGAGTACGACACTTACAGTTTCGACGCGAGTGTGAGGACAAAGCTCAAGGGCGTGCTCCATGAGCTGACAGTGTAAGCCTTGTTATTGAGTATTGAATGAAGTAAATAAACTTTGATTTATTATTATAATAAATGAGTGATAAATTAAAACCAAGTGAGGTGTCTGAAGTGCTTATCAAGCAGCTTGAAGGCGTCAACTCGGAAGAGCAGTTTGATGAGGTGGGAACCGTCCTCACGGTAGGTGACGGCGTGGCTCACGTCTATGGTCTGCGCAATGCCGAGGCGAGCGAGCTTCTTGAGTTTGAGAACGGCACTATGGCAATTGTCATGAACCTTGAGGAAGATAATGTGGGTTGCATCCTTTTAGGCGCTTCTTCTGGCATTGAGGAAGGCATGAAGGTAAAGCGCACGCACCGCATCGCCTCAATCCGTGTCAACGACAACTTCCTCGGTCGCGTTGTCAACACTCTCGGACAGCCTATCGACGGCAAGGGAGACATTGACATGACAGACGCTTTCGAGATGCCACTTGACAGAAAGGCACCTGGTGTCATATACCGTCAACCCGTAAAGCAGCCGTTGCAGACTGGTCTTAAGGCCATCGACTCCATGATTCCTATCGGTCGTGGCCAGCGCGAGCTGATTATCGGTGACCGCCAGACTGGTAAGACGGCAGTCGCCATCGACACCATCATCAACCAAAAAGGAAACTACGAGGCGGGCAAGCCTGTATATTGCATCTATGTCGCCATCGGTCAGAAGGCCAGCACGGTGGCCGCCCTTGTGCAAACCCTGAAAGAGCACGGTGCCTTGCCATATACAATCATCGTAAGCGCCACTGCAGCTGACCCAGCTGCCATGCAGTATTACGCGCCTTTTGCCGGTGCCGCCATCGGTGAGTATTTCCGTGACCGTGGATATGACGCTCTCGTTGTTTACGACGACCTGTCAAAGCAGGCTGTCGCGTATCGTGAGGTGTCTTTGATTCTTCGCCGTCCTTCAGGTCGTGAGGCTTATCCTGGCGACGTGTTCTACCTGCACTCCCGCTTATTGGAACGTGCCGCGAAAATCAACGAGCAGCAAGAAGTGGCTGAGCAGATGAACGACCTGCCTGATTCGATGAAGGGCCATGTCAAAGGCGGTGGCTCGTTAACCGCGCTTCCTATCATCGAGACGCAGGCTGGCGACGTGTCAGCGTATATCCCCACAAACGTGATTTCCATCACCGACGGACAGATATACCTGGAGACCGACTTGTTCAACCAAGGCTTCCGCCCGGCTATCAATGTTGGTATCTCAGTGAGCCGCGTGGGCGGTTCGGCGCAGATAAAGAGCATGAAGAAGGTAGCTGGTACCTTGAAGATTGACATGGCACAATACCGTGAACTTGAGAGTTTCTCAAAATTCTCAAGCGACATGGATCCTGTCACGGCAATGACAATCGACAGAGGTCGCAAGAACAACCAGTTGCTGATTCAGCCTCAATACAGTCCAATGCCTGTTGGCGAGCAGATTGCCATTCTTTATTGCGGTGTTCACGGACTTATGCACGACGTACCCGTCGACAAGGTTCGCAGTGTCCAGGACCAATTCCTCGAGCAAATGCGCACCCAGCACCAGGATGTTCTCAACGTCCTCGCTTCGGGCAAGATAGACGACGCCTGCACTAAGACCATCGAAGACGTAATGGCGAATGTTGCAGGACAGTTTGCCACAAAATAAAACGTAATAGAAAATATGCCTTCATTAAAAGAGATAAAGACCCGAATAGCATCTGTACAGAGCACGCGTAAGATAACGAGTGCCATGAAAATGGTCGCTTCGTCTAAACTTCACCGCGCACAGACTGCCATTCAGAATATGCTCCCGTATGAGAATTTGCTTGAGCACATTTTGAAGTCGTTTCTTGTCTCCATGCCTGATGCCGCCGAGGGAGACCTCACGGAAGAACGCAAGGACATCAAAAGCGTGGCTCTCGTTGTTTATTCCTCGAATAGCTCATTATGCGGAGGATACAACAATAACGTCATTCGAAAGATGCAACATGCAATAGATGGGTATCATGCTCAAGGCATCAATAATATTACCATCTATCCAATAGGCCGGAAAGTAGCTGAAAAGGTTAAGAGCCTTGGACTAAAATCCGCGGGCGACTTTGTGGCACTGGCAGACAAGCCTAACGCTACCGAATGCAGGAACATCGCCGAAGAGCTCATTGGGAAATACTCAAAGCGCGAATACGATAAGGTGGAACTCATCTATCACCATTTCAAGAGCGCGGCCTCGCAGGTGCTCACTCGCAGGAATTTCCTGCCTGTCGACTTGTCAACGGAGAAGATTGGCGCTTACAACGACAGGGACCTGTCGTCTAATCTCGCCACGGCAAAAGCACAGGAATACTTGCGCAAGAACGGAAAGGCCGCGACCAAGAGTTCTACTGACGCCGTGCCTCTCAACGACGACTTCATTGTTGAGCCGGACATAAAGACGGTGCTCGACGAGTTGGTGCCCAAGGCTTTGGACTTGATAATCTACACGGCGCTTCTCGACAGCAACGCTTCGGAGCATGCTGCTCGCATGGTGGCCATGCAAGCAGCTACAGACAACGCGGACGAATTGCTCAAGGAATTGAACCTGCAATACAACAAGAGCCGTCAGGCTGCAATCACTAACGAATTGTTGGATATTGTCGGCGGAAGCGCGAACAATTAACATCGCGCGACACGTAGGCTAAACTCTAATATTAATTAAATGGGAAATGGAAAAGACATTCATTTCCCATTTTTTTATTAACTTCGCAACCATGAAAAGGATTGTAACTGCAATTATATTAATATTGTCGTTTATTCCAGTTTTAGCGCAAAAGAAAGAAATAAACGCGGCAATTGACAACCTCAAGGCTAACAAGAACCTTGAAAAGGTTGAGACTTCCATGATGACATTGCTTAAAGACTCGTCAAACATAAGCAACGAGAAGATATGGAACCTCCTTTTCGAATCTTTGAAAAAACAATACCAAGCTGGCAATGAAAAGTTGTATCTCAAACAGAAATACGACACCGCCTCGCTGTTTAACATTGCCTCCAGAATGTTCGCGGTGATGACAAGATACGACAGCATCGACGCTGAGCCTGACAAGAAGGGAAGAGTGAGGCCGAAGATGCGCAAGCCAAACTCCAGCACGCTCAACTCTTTGCGTCCCAACCTCTTCAATGGTGGCATCTTCTTTATCGGCAAGAGCGACTATTTCAAGGCATACACTCTCTTGGACCAGTATGTCAGCGCCGCGGAAATGCCTATTTTCAAATCTTACAACTATACCGCAAAAGACAAGAACCTGCCAAAGGCTGCTTATTGGGCTGCTTATTGCGGATACAAGCTCAACGATGCGCAAAAGGTGCTTCACAACACCTATTTGGCTCTTAAAGACAAGGAGCATTATGAGTCCATGCTGCAATATCTTGCGGCAACATACATGCTTGAGAATGATACCGCGAGGAGCATAGCGACAATGGAAGAGGGATTTGCCAAATACCCGAAATCAGAATACTTCTTTTCCCACTTAATGGACTATTATTCCCAAAAAGCCAATTGGGACAAAGCCACGACACTCACCGACAAGGCCATTAAGGCAGACAGCGCCAATAACATGGCATGGATTGCAAAAAGCACCATCCTCATCAATTCCGGCGACTATGAAAACAGCTTCCGCATTTCCCAGTCTGTCTTGCAAAAAGACAGTACCATTGAAGACGCTTGGCTAAACGCCGGACTTGCCAAATACAACCAAGGCGTCTGCATAGAGCACGACACCAATGACTTCAAGCAAAAGAGAAAGCAAGTGTTGCATTATTACAAAGAGGCTCTGCCATACCTTGAAAAATACAGAAGTCTTTGCCCTGACAATGCCGACAAATGGGCAATGCCTTTATATTCCATCTATCTTAATCTCAACATGGGAAAGCAATTTGAGGAAATAGACGAGCTCATCAAGAAGCGAAAGTGAAGCTTGAAGCTTGTTCCGTCCTATCAATTCACATTAAAACAGATGCATTTATTGATGATTGGATAGGATAAGATAGGACAAACACGAAAAAAGAGGGTGTGTCAAAACACCCAAAAACTCACAAAGCCCTGACTTTCCCAAGCCA